>Ga0310786_10006480_pt1 | contig 15547 bp, 8 predicted proteins | sample AusTroGonzalo_MG_FD_203881 | JGI IMG/M metagenome (GOLD analysis project Ga0310786, IMG submission 203881) | Bovine rumen microbial communities from tropical cattle in Woodstock, Queensland, Australia - Gonzalo_03 (v2) (version 2) | ecosystem: Host-associated > Mammals > Digestive system >... | reverse complement strand
GTATAGTTCAGCGCTACCCCCGACCGACTGATACAGAACGGATATTTTGCAGGGTTCCAGTATTGTGAGTTTACGTCGGGATCGGTGGCTACACCCACGTCACCCATACCTGCCGCCCGTGCATCGGGGGCAATCGTCTGCGATATCACCGCATGCTCAACCGGGTTGAACATCACGTTCTTACTATCCTGTGCAGAGACCCCGAGTAGTGAGACGTGAACAAAGAACAACACGGCCACCACTCTTACTATCGTCTGTATCCTTTTTGTATTCTTATCTTTCATTGCTCATATAACGACTGATACAGTCTAATTATTGCTTAACACCATTAATTTATTAGCATACGAAGCCGTGCCGCTGCCAGCGCAGCCCACTTGGATGCGGTAGATATAGACGCCTGCCTGCAGTCTACTGCCACTGGCAAGCCGCAGATCCCAGTCTACCGTATAGGTATGGCCGACAGGTATGACGGTCTCACGCTGTTTCCAGAGCTGACGACCCGCCATATCGAAGATGTCGAGTGTCACCGTTATCTCACTACCCATACGGTCGTGACTCACAATAAACGAGGTGTTCGTCGTTGCCGGGTTCTTCGTACATACGACACTGATATCACCAGGCGTCAGGTCCTTCACCACGTTGAACGCCAGTTCCGTCACCGACGAGTTTCCCACCACATCCCATGCCCGGAAGCGCAGGCGGTATGCCCCCTCATCCAATGCCGGAATACTAAAACCCACCGTACCACTACGGTAGTCGCCGAAGTCGTATGCGAAGTAGTCGTTGAGGTTATACGTCCACGACTCTCCCGTCGCCCGACCCTGTCCGTCTTGCAGTCGCTCGATCACCAGTTCCAAATCATGACCGATACTACTGCCCGAGGCATTGATGCCGCTGTCGTCGTAGAGTTCCGCCACGAAGTAGGGAGTGGTATTAACACGACCGCCATTCACGAAAGTCTTGGCATTCAGATAGCAGTGGATCGACGGCCCCACCGAGTCAGTCTGCGTATCACTGCTGCCGCTGACCACGAAACCACCATGCTCGCCATGCGCCGTCACCGTCTTATCATTGCTGATAGCATAAAGCGTCATCAGACCGCTGCCGTCGGTATAACTGATATCCGTAGGCACAGCGAAGGTAAAACGGAAGAGACCGTTTCTCACGCTGTCGGAGCCATGATAGAGTGTCCGCCTACGGTCCGTATAGACGAAAGGCTCGTCGGCACCCTCGTCAGAGGTGTCGTTCAGCCGACAAGTGATCGTCTCCTCGGCATCTCTGACGACGACGGTAATCGTCCCTGACGAGTTGCAGGCAACAGTCTCTTGTCCATGGCCAGATTGGAGGTGACCGGTGACCTGGACGACAGAGCCTGCCTGTAGCTTGATGTCCTCGTCAGCGGCCTGACCGTTGATGCTGTCAATCACGACGGTCGCCGTCGGACAAGCCAGTCGCAAGGCCGGATCGCCGAGCAACGTATATTGCAGTTTGTTGGGCGACATGTCACGCCCCCGACTGACGAGCTCGCACTTTGCCAGACGAGCCGCCTCGCCGATGGTCACGCCCGGTGTCAGCACATAACCCGTGAAGGCGAGGTTCATCGCCTCGTTATAAGTGGCATAGACCGTCCGAGTGGTTCCGAAGAAGGCGATACCGCCCCCCTTGCTATTGAACATCACCGTCTCGCCGATGTTCTCCTCCTGTCCATCGAAGGGCATGATATCACACGAGGCCGTCACCCATAGAGGCAATCCCTTCGAAGTCGATGTCTCAAAGTCGGCCAGCTTCATCACCAGTTCATGCGACAGTGCATAGGCGGCCCCATGCCCACAGTAGTTCATCATCAGGGCCCCGTCGCTCAACTGTTGTTTGACCTGTTGCGTCACATCAGGATAGGCATAGCCCGTCGACGACGAGGTACGTTGGTAGGCATCCCAGTAGATCTTCTTCACCTGATAGCCAGGGTGATCGTTGGCCACCATCGTTGCCACCTTGTCGGCGGTAGTCATATGTACGTTATTGTTTCCGTCGTCGCCCATCATACAGACAACGTTCTGCCATGCGCCGCCCTGTGCGTTGGTGGCATAAGCGATGGTCTTGTCCACAAGCACCGCCGCCTCTTCCGCGGTACGTGCCGGGAAACGGCCCACCGCCACATCAGGCTTACCCGAGTACTGTCCATTCGTCTGTCCGTCGGCGATGGTCTCCTCGTCGTCGAGTAGACAGAAGAAGTCGTCGCTCACATAGCAGTTCACATGACTGAATGAGTTCTCGCTCTCGAAGCACAACAGGAAGTCGTCGAGGTCGCAGTCCGCCCAGTCCTGCGTCCGCATCCTGTTATCCCAGGCCCCATCGCCCATCAGCAACAGATAGCGGGGAGCATCCGCCTCTGTCGTGGCCCGGTCGTAGAGCATCTTCATGTAACGGCGGTAGGCCGTAGCATCAGGCGTACCACTGGAGAACTCGTTATACAGTTCGTCGGCGGGCACGATGCGCACCCTCAGGCCATCTGTCTGTTCATGGTGTGCTTTCAGGCGCTCCGCCTGTGCCAGCAGTTTCTGCGAGGTAGGAATGATCATCACCATATCTACGGCCTCGTCGGCATGATGATCCTGGTTGGTGATCATATAGACATATTCAGGCACGGGCAGGTCAGCCGTCGCCAAGTCAACCATCGGCCGCGGCGTGTCGAGTCGCAGCGACAGATAGTCGAGTCGCAAGTCGCCCCCACTCGTCTGTGTGATCTGCACAGTGTTCTCTGCCTGTAAGTCATTCAGGGGGAAGTCCCAGACGTACTCTGCCGCCTCGGTATAACTGTCGAGGACAACGGTCCGTCCGACGGTGCCCACCGCCACCCCGTTCACGGCGACAGTAGCCTCGAAGCTGCTGTTATAGGTCAGGGCAACGGACAGGGTGCCCGTCGCACCGCTGGCCGTCAACATATATGTCTGGGGGAGTCCTTTCCCGAAAAGTGTCTTGTCGAAGAGGTTCCTACCGCCATGATACCAGGCATAGTCGTCCACCTCGTAGAGTGTGTGGTAGTCGGCCGCAGTCGGATAGTCGGCCATAAAGGTCTCCTCTGTCACGGTAAGGGGCTCTCCCTCATCCTCTGTCAGGAAATAATAGCCATAATCAGAATAAGGATTACGGGTGCGGACTGTGGCCGTCGGCGACTCCCACGTCACAGGCCCCACGGCCCGAAACAATCGACGACCGTTCACCATACAGGTGGGCACCTCACGCAGGTCGTCCGTCATCGTCAGATAAGCGGCAGTCAACCGCTCCGGCTGCAAGGCGCCGCCATAGCCGTAGACCCTCACATGCGACAGGTCCGTGAATCCGGCCTCTCGGATCAGTGCCTCTGTCAGTTGGTAGACGCCACTCGCCGGCACCCGGATCTTCGCCCAGTTGCCCGACCGCAGAACGGAGTGACTGGCATAGCGCGAGCCTTCCATGGCCCGCGTCCGTGCCCTGTCGGCAACTACCGCCCGTGCCTTCGCCTGCACGTTCAGTTTAAAACTGACGAGTTTCTGGTATCGCCCGTCGCGGAACACCAAGGGCACAAACGACACGTCGAGCATACCTTGTTTCCGTGCCACACCCACCGTCTGACTAACTTCGGGCAATGCCGGCAACGGCTCGTCGCTGATCTCCTGATAGCGTCGCACCTCGCCGGCACTCATATCGACAAACTCGGGATACTCGATGCTCACGGTATAGACCGAGTCGGCATAGCCGGCCCCCAACGCCTTCTGCCAGGTATATACAGGCAGCACACTGTCGATCCTGACTTGCCGGGCAGTCAGGTTCACGAACCCCTGAGCCTCAGCACACAGGCAGAGGGTCAGGAGAGCACAAACGGTCATCAGTCTCAAGGCGCTTCTCACGTTCAGCATCAAACCTTTAATACTATAACGTTCTCCGCCCTTGCTTTATTATATCTCTCTGGATTTTTCAGGTACCTTAGAAGTACACACGAAGGCCGCCGATGAAATCCGCACGCTGGATACCATAGAACTCGTCTTTCTTCAATTCGAAGCCTTCGGGCTTGTTCAGGCGCATCGACATGAAATTGACTCTTACGCCCAGTCCCACGTTCTTGGATAGCATATACTCAACACCCATATCGCACTTCATCGTGGCATGCTTCTCAGTGTAAGAGTAGATGCTGTAACCAGACAACGACTCCTCGTACACACCGTAACCCACGCCAAGGTTGTAGTCCCAGCGCCATCTTTCTCCACTCTTAAAGCTCAAGCCCAGACTAGGACCTACATAGAACAGGTTCAGGTGATAAACGTCATCGAAGGTCGTACTGTAGTTCATCACCTCGGCGCCGACACCGAACCAGTTCCAATAGTGCATATAGCCGGCATTCACCGTGAAGCCGCCCTTATGCTCGTATTCGTCACCGTCGACCACAAAACGCGAACTGATGTCACCATAGCCCAGATCTACCCTCAAGACATTCTTCGGGTTAGCCCTAGAACGCTCACGGCGGCGATTTTGTTCACGCATGAATTCCACCAGTTCGACATCGTTGTCCATCTCCGCCTTCTGTAAGGCCGTATATGTGTCGATGGACACCAGACTGTCTGGTATCTCATACATCGTACCGTAGACGCGATGACAGCTAGAGCCCCAGAAGCTCGGCTTCTTATGCTTATCCACATGCAGGGCATTGCCACCACACTCCGCCGTCTTCCTCACAGCCAGCGAGAGCATATTGCTGTACAGACAGTCTTCCGTGAAAGTAAAACCGGAGTCCGTCGCCTTCACCGTACCGATCTTCCGAGCACCTGCCGGCACCGCCTCGTCCGTCTCATACACCATCACCGAGTCGACCTGCCGTGCAGGCAACGACTCCACGAGGTTTACGGTTACCCTTGGCGAACAACTGGCCAGCATCACAGCCACCAGCACAAACAAAAACGACAGTTTCTTCATGATTTCTTTATTCATTCTTTTATGGTTGACAAGTACAAAGGTACCACTTTTTCTTGAATTATCCGCATCATCGCAGACTTTTCTGTTTCAGAATCACGGGGACAGATTCTTGGAAAATACCGATCAAGAACCCGCCCCATGAAACTTTCAAATTACTAACCCGAAATGTTTTTCATGTTTTTGCTAGAGATGATTATCGTTATGTGCACGATTCCTTTAAAGCAGGCCACAGCCATCCAGGACAGGTTGACCCGTCCGCAGCCTGATGACACGCTGGGAAACAGCACAGTAGTATATGCGATGAAGTCCACTCATTGTAAGATATACACGAGGCTTAACGCCTCTTATTTTATGGTTTATTATTTAAATACTTATTGCTTCAGATTCGCTTACAAATATAGTAAGAATAAAACAATTATCCATCGTCTTGCCCGTTGTGTTTGTATTATTTTACACTATTTTATCTTTGTTAGACTTTGGGACGATCCCCGAGCCTGTCCCCCACGGTCCCTGAGCTTGCGGTTGCTGAGCCTGTCGAAGCATCGCCCCACGATCCCAGAGCCCCTCTGCGGTCCCTGAGCCTGTCTCTCAACGGTCCCTGAGCCTGTCTCTCCACGGTCCCTGAGCCTGTCGAAGGGAAAACCGCGGAGCCTGTCAAAGGGACAAGACGATAGATCTTTACAAACGCCCTCTCATAACTCGCGTGGAGGTCAAGAACGTGAGAGTGAGAGTTGTAGACGCAAGTTCTGAATGGTTTTTGTATTTGTCTGATAATAAGCAATTTAAGACGATATACAAAAGGGGTAGCATCTTTCCTTTAAAGAGATAGGCCCTATGAGTCGTGGAGATAGGGTTTACGAGCGAAAGAGATAATCCCTATACCCTATAAGAGATTATCTCCTTCACTCGTAGGTGCCATTCCCTACCGTCATGGAGACTATCTCTTTAACCGTTAGAAGGCCCCCCTACCCAAAGTCGCCCCCATCTCTACGCTAAACAGGCCAAAAAAGGCATAAAAGTCCCCCTCGCTTTTTCTAGTTCACAACTCCAGACGAGCACTTTTTTAGGCACTTTTTTAGGACAAAAGGAGAGATGGCCGTCCGTCAGTCCTAGTCCCTTCGACAGGCTCAGGGACCGCGGTGGAGGGGGCTCAGGGACCGTAAAAATGCTATGCGGCTGCTGAGCGGCCCCTGAGCTTGCAGGTACTGAGCCTGCGGTTGCTGAGCGGTCCCTGAGCTTGTCGAAGGGGATAATATCTATGCTTTGACAATCTCAGCAACCATGAGAATGCTTTCGTTTCATGCCGACAAAGTAGCAAAAACCAGACAGGAAACTCTCACTTTCCTGCCTGATTAAAATAAGTGACCCCGAAATGCCCACAACCTTAGCACTTCAGGGCTACCTTCATTACAGGTAATCAATCTTTGCATCATTCACAATATTTAGTTACATGAACCATAAACATTTGGGCAGTAATCTGTCGTCCATCCTATAACCTTTTTGTTACCTGCAATTATTGCCGTCTTTATCCAGTATTTATCATTATATAGTTTATAATCAAGCACAGTGACTGCCTTTCTTTTAGTTCCTATATATCTATCAAATCCGTCAATGTATTTGTCTGTAATCTTTATGAATGGATATAATTGACCAGGTACATGATACAAACGAACTGCCCACAGGTTTGTTTTTATACTTTTGCCCCAAAGCCATACTCCGCATTGCTCTTTATCAACCCAGCCGTCTATAGGCGTAACATTGTCTTCATTGATTGCTATGATGCGTACCTTGTACCTATTATTTGACTGCCCTAATATTTTCACTTCATGCCAGTTTTCTTTTTCAGGATCTTCTTTAATAGTTGCGATACAGTCAATACCAGTATCGCAGGAATAAACAGGAACAGCATTTGTTATAGCATCCGCAAAAAACACCACTAGGTTTTCTTGTGAAAACAGCACATGACAATTTATCATGATAGTAAATATACTGATAATTAGCTTTTTCATTTTCTCCGTAATATTACTTTGAATGGATTTCTCCCAACATGTTTCTCAAAACTTACCATCTGCTGAGCCTTGATAAGAAGACAACCAATGGAAACACGTCCACTGGCAGTACCGCTATTGTTTGTTCTATGAATGAATATTCCGTTCTTTTGATCCTTAGAATATCCTTCTTCATATCTATTACCATCAATCGTATTTATCGCGCCACCATTTTCTAACATATAATGTTTAGGGATTGTTCCTTTACCATTACTTGCTCTCCAAGATCCATTATATATACCATCCTGTATAGCCCCATATTTATCAAAGTCTGATGTCATTGTAAACGCTGTATATTTTGTTATGTCATCAGGACCTTTTGATCCATATACTGTAGCTGTTGCGTGCTTAGAGCCTGGACCATCAAGGGTCTTGTCTATTCCTAATTCCTCATCATAATAGCCATCGAAAAGAACAATAGTTTCTCCTAAATAATTACCATTAATATTATTTTGGGCTAGTTGTTCCTGTGACGTACAATTTGTATAATGTATCTGCGTTTGCCATATAGTTTGTCCGTTTTCACAACCAACGGAATCTAAAGATGAGTACCAATCCATACCGTCTGGATCAATCCTGTTCACCGGATTATTGGCGCAATACGCATACGGACTGATGTTGTAATACTTCTCTGCCATGGGATCCACCGTGGTGAAGCGGCCGATGGCTGCATCGTAGTGGCGTGCTTCGTAGTCATACAGGTCCAGGCCATGCATACGGTCCAGCTCCTTACCGTTGTACTTGAAGCGCTGAGTATCACCGTTCGTGCTCTGACCGTACAGACCGCCGAAAGGATAGTAGTGGTTCACCTGCTCAACCGTGCCAGAGGCATTGCACACCACACGGTTGTTACCCTGATGGTCCTGCAGATAGTAATGGTATACGGGTGTACTGCCATTGAAGGTGATATAGCCGCCATCGATCAGGATCTGCTTCTGCACGTTATTCTCATATATCATGTTACCGCAATAGTCCGTCGGCTGGGCTGTTGCAGAGGAAGACGCCTTATAACTGGTTCGTAGCTTCATACCGCTTGCATCATAGATATACGTAGCACTCTTACCTGTAGAGTACGTGATACTTGACGGCAAATTTAGGAAATTATATTTAATTGACGAAATCTTTTTATTCAAATCTTTCGTCAGGTTGCCGTTCTTGTCGTATGCATATTCGCCAGACTGGCTCACACCGTCGTTGAAGTTGAAGGCGCCGTTGTACGTCGGATCGTTCACGGCATCCTCGATCTTCGTCACCTGGTTACCGGTATAGGTGAAGGTCAGATTGTCGATCAGGCCGTAGGTGCTTCCGTCCTGAAGACCGTTGCGCTTGATGGTCTTGATATTACCCATCTTGTCGTAGGTATAGGATGTCGTGTATTTGCCAGTACCCGAATAGGTGGAGCCTGTTAACCAATCAAGGTTATTGTATGTGAACTTGGCGGTGCGGAATGCCGTCTCGGAGCCGGCCTTCCAGCTGATGGCCGCGATGTTACCGTTGTAGCAGGCCATTGAGGGAACGGCGTTGCCGTTGGTGGCATTATAGGCTATCTGCTCCGTGAAACGGGTACTGCCGATATTCGCCAGCCAGTCACGGATATTGTACTGGAAGGCTATACTCTCCTTATTGCCCATCACCGACTTGTTGCTGACACGCCCGTAATTGTCGTAGGTGAGCGTATAGAGCACCTTCTCCGCATTATTGTCCAGCTTGTGCTTGACAGTCTTCAACTGACCGGCATTATATTCATAGCTGTAGATCTCCGTATGCGTTGTCTGCGAGGAGGCCGAATGGATGTGTTTCTTATTCAGTTCCTGACCCGTCATGTGATTGTATTTGATGTACAGGTCGTCGTTGCCGGAGCGGTGGTTGGTTGAGCGCGACTGGATCATCTCGCCGTAGCTGTTGTAGTACATGGCCGTCACCGTGTATGTGGAGGGCGAATCCAGCTGGTGCACACGGCTGCCCGTCTGCAGGCCCTTGGCACCGGCCTTCGAGGACTCATAGCCGTTGCTCGTGTGGAATCCTACCTTGTTGGATTCCGCCGTGGTCAGGAAAGAGTAGTCGTCGTAGAACGTCTCAATCAGCGGCGTCTTCGTGCCCGACGCATCCTTCGTGCCCATCACCTTCTGACGGCCCAGGTTGTCGTATTCGTAATAGGTCGAGGTGTTCGACTGCCGCTGGTTGCCGTCCTGCGAGCCGATGAGGCGGTCGCACGTGTCATAGGTCATCGTCACGTAGTCGCAGCCCGGCAGCAGTTTCTTCGTGCAGCGGTTACGGCTGTCGTACTCATAGTAGTAGCCGTACCTCTTGATGGCCGCGGTATCGGAGCTCCATGTCGTCGACGTGGCGGTCAGCGCGTCAGCGGCCAGGGGCGGGAGCACATAGCGCAGGTTGCCCAGATAGTCATAGACATAGTAGGTGTAGTAGCTGCCGTTCCGGCACTCGAGTACCACCCTGTCCTGCATGTCCTTGTAGACCTTGGTCACATGGTTGTTCTCGTCTTTCACCTGCTCCACATTGAGCATTCCCGCTGCATAATACCCTGAGAGGGTGAGCGAGTTGCCCGAGACCTTATAGAGCCTGACCTCCGAGGCGGCATTCAGGCCGTATGCCGTCGTGACATACCGGCTGTTGTCGTGCCACAGCTTTCCGGGACCCTTCACGACGGTCTGGCGGCCCAGACCGTCATAGGTAGTGTGGGTGGACTTATAGGGGTCCGAGGAGTAGAGCCAGTTGAGGGCGGCACTGTCCTTGTATAGAGGCTGGGTGTTGCCGTAAGCCTTGATGTATTGTTCCGAGATACGGTCGCCGTAATCGTATCTGCGCCGTTCATAGACGTAGTTGCTGGTGCCATGTCCATTGGCAACGGTCAGTACAGGCCTGCCCAGACCGTCGTAGTACTCGACGCTTGTCACCTTGCCGCCGCTGGTGTCGATGGTGGTTTCGGCCTTTACATAGTTCTGCGTCGCGGTCTGTCCTGTGGCACCAGTGCACATCGCCGTAAACAGCACGGCAAGGACGGATCTTATATTGAAGGTTCTCATATGCTAATTGTTTTTATAGTTGTAACTGTAGGACTGGATGATGGTGCCGTCGTGGTTCTTGACCGTCGACAGCCTGCCGAATGAATCGTAGACATAGGTGGTCTTCGTTCCGTTGGGAGCCGTCATGCCGGTGATGCCGACGGACGGGTCATAGGTATAGGAGGTCATCAGTACGGGCCGGCTGGCCAGTGACGACCGGATGGTGGCCAGCAGGGAGGACACGTCCGCTGTGGTGGTCTTCGTGGCCAGACTGTTGATGCTTGAGGTGAGGCCCCAGCTCGTCAGGTCGCTGTAGGTGGCGCCCTTGATCTCAGCTACCGGATACATATAGTTATAGGCCCACAGGTAGGTCACCTTCTCCGTGTTGTCCTTGGTGATGCTGATACGGTCGCACTTGTCGTTGTAGACGTAGCTCAGTCTTGACTCCAACGAGCCGCCGCTCAGCGAGAACGACGTGGAGGAAGGCAGGAACACCTTGCCGTTGCTGTTCGTGTCACGGTATTTGTTCGTGTAGGCACTGTAGTTGTCCTTCCTCTTCCTGACCAGCTTGGTCTGGCCGCCCTCTATCGTGCTGAGACTCTGCTCAATGACGGGATACTGCATGAAATAGGTCGAGTTGCACATAAGGCTGTAGGGAGAGGTGGAAGGGAAGTCGCACGGGTACTTGTATTCCGTTACATAGGAGATGCCCTCGCTTGAATTGGAGGTTTCCTTCTTCACACGGTGATTGGTCGTATTATAGTCGTACGATGTAGTCTCCACCTGTGTCTTCGAACCGTCGTATGTCGTGGTCGTGGTCTTCATGAGCCTGTTCCATGTATACTTGAAGGGGAAATGCCAGAAATGGTAGCGTGGAAAGTCCCAAGCATTATATACAGTTTCGCTATTCGTAATTACCCGATCCTCCATCAGTAGGATGTGTCCCAAAGACGATGCCACCTGACCATACACGTTCTCTATTTTCCGGAGAATATTATTATCTTCACCCTTCACTGTTTGCGACAGAAGACTCCCATTGTTATTTATTCCATAATAGTATTTATCAAAATATTTCATTGGAGCAGTACACTGAAAGGTAGAGATTATGCTGCCTAATTTGTGGCCTTTCGCATCGTAGGTCTCTTTCGTTACCGAAGAATAGCCTACCGTTCCGCCGCTCATTGCTTGGGCAAAGGCGGTCATAGCAGAAGAAGACTGTTTCAGTCTGAATACATCAAACTTACTGATGCCATTTCTGTTGATTTCATGCCCATTTGAAGAAGGATATTCCCTCACTATTCTAAGAATTTCTTTCTTTTCATACAGTAACATGGGCTGGAGCAATTTCCCTGTACATTTTCCGTCGGCATCCAAATAATGATAAGCCGTAGAGTCAAGCAATGCGTTGTCATGGTCATAATTCTCTATCCTTTTGATTCTCAGGCCACCACCTATGCTTGTGGCATCGCTTGGAGGTGAAACCATTAAGTCGATAGAGGCCGAAACGCTGTAATTACTTCCCAGCTTCGGACAATTGACCGTAAACATATATGAGTTGGACGGCAGACTGATTGGCATAGTTGAGGTGAAATAAGAAGAATGGGCAATATCGTATGAAGAAGCAAGGGAAAGGTCAAAAGTCTGTATCGAACCAATATTCGGATTCATCGGAATTACTTGCACTTTGGCATCATTAGCTCGGAGAGTTGACAACTTGCCATTAAAGGTCACTGTGATTATTCCGTTTGCATTTCCACTCAAATCTATTTGACTATGGTTCGCCTGATTGGTTCCCGAGTTATTACCATTGACATGCAAGCTTCTTACCTGATGGTTCCCAGGATAGGCTCCCTTGTCAGGATACTTTGTAGGCGAATTGAACTGATGGGGTTCAAATACATACTTTGTATATCCTTTAGTTGGATAGATAATTTTTTGCAGAACAGCAGCTTGGACGCTACTTGAATTACAATAACGATTGGCTCCTTGATATAACCTAATCTCATCTGTTAAATATGATTCATTATCACTCAGTAAGAATCTAGGGGTTGGAAGCAATGTCAGACGGCCATTAACATAGTTTTCCTGATTATTGAAATATCCCCAAAAATCCTTAGCAGCCGATGTTTTTAAAGGGAGTTTGATGCTCTCGTTGTATTCGAAACTCGTTTTGAGCGTTATATCACCTGCATATTCATCTATCGATGTCAGTTTCAGACGTTTCCCGATATCGTCGGTATAATTGAATGTCCCACGCTGATTTGTCAACATTTCTCCACCAACGGTGGATACCGCGAAATAAGAATAATTAAAACGACATTCTTTTAGTGTCTGGTTTGAGAGTTTTGACTTTACTGTTATTTTTTCAAGTTTCTTTGCACCTGAAAGATCCACCCTGCTCCCAAGTGTAAATGTAATCACCTCGGAAGGAGTTGTGATGCTACTAAGATATCTAGCGTTTACATCATAGGCCGATGATGTAAGCGAGGCGTTATATCCGTGTCCTGGGTATCCTGTCATAGCACCACTATGCTCTCCAACAGCTATAACCTCTGTTTCTGTCACAAAGTCATATTGCTCGTATAAAAGAACCCGCCATGATATTGTTGTAATAGGGCTGTAGGCAAAACTTACAGACGAGCCTTCAGACGTTATGATTTCATGTAAATACCATGTAGATGTGTAGGAGCTCTGGAAACTGACACCAGAGGTTCTCTCCCCTGGAATAAAGAAATACTGCGTTCCATCGCCATCCGTTATCTTCAGATGAGCATCGTCAATATTTGAATAACTACAGTTGTTGATATCTTCTATTTTATAGACATCACTGCCGACACCAACAATCTTATATTGACCTGTCGGACGATCATATATGAACAAGAGAGACTGACCTAGGAAATTGGCAGAAAAGTAATCTGTTTCTCCATACCCATATCTCAGATCATCCCATAGTGCTTGATCAATATCGTTATTCTTTGTAAGATTGCTGGCAAACGAATTAATATCCCCATTACCCTGTGAAGCAAACTGCTCCCAAGCAGATGTTGTAGTCCTCAGTGTTCGCGGGTCAACTGTGCCTGCCGACACATAGTTAATACAGCCACCAACCATCAGATTCCATCCAAGACCGACCCAAGAGGCATCTTGATCTACTTTTATGCCAGAAGCATCATAAGTCAAAGTAATCGGTATTTCAATGTCCTTATAGTTAAGAGTATAGATGGGAAGTGAAATATTGGGAGATCCAGTATACTCACTAACTTGACACTCACCGTATTTCCTGAATGCGGTGGCCTCAGGCGATTTATACTGATAATAGGGTACTGTAACCTCATAAGCGTTAGAGGCAGCAACCTTCTTTATTTTTTTTTGTGTTGAGTCTCTCTCCACAATGTCATCACCCTGCGCATAGACCCATACTCCCGATGTTAACAGGAAAAGTACGAAAAATATTCTTTTCATTATTATATTATTTTAGAATTTATCATAACTCTGACTTTAGTTGATTTTGTGTTGGACTACGGTGGTTTCGTCAATGGAGATTACAAATGGGCATGCCACCTTAAAACTGGCATAACTCAAAACCATGATTAAACAGCCACGGCCCTCGCTTTTCGGTTTTCTATCTTACGTTGATCTTCTCTGCATGGCTCTTGCCGTTCACATTCAAGTAGACCACATACTGACCACGCGGCAGACCGGCTGTACTGATATCGATGGCGCCGCTGCCAGCATCACCGTTCTTTTCCTGCCGCTGATACACGTATCCCTGATTACTGGCCAGCAGAGCCTCTATCTTTGTCGGACTATCCAGCCGATAACTTACCGTCACGCCATCGTGTCTATAGGAGATCTTATACTGGAAGGGATTACCCTTAATGGTGACATCTCCGCCGGGAACCTCTTCCAAAGCCCTGATTCTCACATCCTTGTTTGCCTCGTCAAGTACCAGACGCTCCTGCTCTGCAGGAGGACAATAGAAAGCCTCCTCGGAGAGTATCTCCTTTCCTATGCTGACCACGGTTGCCTCCAGCACCGGGTAGCGGTAGCCCTCGGCATACCAGCGGTACACATCCTCCCTAACCAGAGTCGTGTCACCCGCCATCCTGCGGACGATGCTGTCGACGGTGAGACCGGGAATCCTGTACCGCAACGTGTCAATCGGGGTGAGTTCCGTACCGACAAGGCGCTCCGTATGTATCCGCAGTACATGACGCAGCGTGTCACCCTCGGGAAGCACCAGACTGCCCGTGGCATCCGCCTTCGTCAGATAGGTGCCATAGCGACGCAGGAAGAGCTTGTCACAGTAACGGCCCGTGCCGCTGAAGTAGCCGCTGATGCTGTCGCCTTGACGCATCGGGAACCGAAGCCATTTCTCCGGCAGCTCGTAGCTGACGAGCGTCTGCACATTCTCCGAGCCGATGATCTTGATCTCGCCATCAGCCTGGTTATAGTATGTCCGCTCACCCCGCTCAAGCCTCATCACGGTATCCGTCTCTGTCAGATACCTGGTCACGAAACTTTTCTTTGATGTCTTCGCCTTTTCCAGACTCCATACACCATCCTTCACTTGCAGGCTGAAGCCGGTCATCTCCACCTGTCTCTTCTCCAGTGCATCATCCCCGCGCAGGGTGTTGCACGACTGCCTCAGTTGCTCCTGTCCGCTTACCGACAGACAAGCCGCTAGGCACATGATTGATAATATCTTTTTTCTCATAATTAAAAAATATTTCCTTCCATTGCAAGCCTGGGACTGCCCAGCAATCACAGGCTCAAGAACCATGAGAATGACATGCCCAAGTTTTTACACTGTTTCTTTCCTTCAAGACTGCCTTCTCATAACCGTAGAAACCATAATTAGTTCGTAGCTTCATTCCGCTTGCAGCTTAGTCACTGCATCTTTCGTCAGGTTGCAATGCGGCGGATGATAGATGTATCGTCGACGGAGATGACTACGTGAACTTTCATTCCTGGATACAGGTCATAATAGTCTACTTCCATGTCGGCCAACTGGACATATACTTCGAAGAAGTTCTCGTTGCTCTTCTTCACAATCTGATGTGAGACACTCACAATGCTGCTGTTGATGCTGACGTCATCGCGCCCCTCAAAAGTGGCAACAACGGACCTCTCTCCCTGCAGGAAATCCTTATAGCGGTAAGGCACAAGCATACAAATCGCGTAATTCTCGCGACCAGGGAGGTTGTTGTTGACGATAATGCCGTCGGCCTCAATAGTGAAAGGGTACGGCATCTTAAAAGCCGCAATGCACAGAATCATGACAACCACTGCCACAATCACCACCGCCGTTCTTTTTTGCTTGCCGTATTTCATCGAGTCAAGTCTTTTTCTTCTAACATATCATCACAGCACAAGGGGACGAGCCCCCTGTGTTGTGACTCTACAGTCTATAGTTGATAATTGTTTTATTCATTTCGAAACCTTCGTGATGCCCATCAGTCTGTAGTCGGGACTGTCGAGTAGCGTCACATCGGTATAACGCTCCCAGATGATATCGGTCTCCGTTTC
>Ga0310786_10006478_pt1 | contig 15548 bp, 5 predicted proteins | sample AusTroGonzalo_MG_FD_203881 | JGI IMG/M metagenome (GOLD analysis project Ga0310786, IMG submission 203881) | Bovine rumen microbial communities from tropical cattle in Woodstock, Queensland, Australia - Gonzalo_03 (v2) (version 2) | ecosystem: Host-associated > Mammals > Digestive system >... | reverse complement strand
GTTCACAGACTCTTAGTTACTCCTGTTCCTTTGGCTGTGGTTATTGCTCCTGAAAAGTCTTGTAAAGGTACCGATGTGACTCTTACGGCTCAGGTTTATGAAATTGGTGGCGATGCACAATATCAATATGTATGGTATCAAGACGACGAAGATAATGTATATGACACAGTTGATTATGTGAATACTATCGTTATTCCTGCTGCTGATGTTAATCATACTTATGCTGTTAGAGTTATCTTCCAAGACAATGCTTGTACTTCTCCTATTTCTGAGTTTGTTCCGATTCCTCTCTATCCGGATCCTGAAAGCATTTCTCTTGAGGTTAACCTCGACGAAATCTGCACTGCTGGTCAAGCTACTTTCACTGTTAATGATAATAACAGCGAAGAAGAATTTGGCGCAGTTTATTACGATTGGTATGTGAACGGTATCCACGCTCCTGGTGTACATGGCGGTTTCTTCACCGGCAACTTCAACCAGAATGGTACCTATGAAGTGTATGTATCTGCTACATATGCTGATTATCCTTGCGAAATCCTCTATACCGATACGATTCCTGTTCATGTTAACATGCATCCTACCGTCGTTATCACTGGTGATCCTATCATCTGCGAAGACCACGGTATTGAGTTGTTTGCTAATTTGAATGATACTGTTGGTTCTATGGACTACACTTATGAGTGGAGACTTTACAACTACACATTAGGTAATGCAACTGAGGACGTTAACATATTTGGTTATCATTTTACCGTTCCGGCGCCTGATGATCTTGATTTCATGGATGAGAATGTCTGGTCAACGCCTATGTTTGGTAACACTAACCATTTCTTTGCTTCTACTTCTGCTTTGAATGCTGTCTTTGGTAATGGTCAATTTACTGCTCAAGATTATCCTTACATCTTCACAGTTGTTGTTACTACTCCTGAAGGTTGCAGAACTGTAAGTGAGCCTTATTATGTGTATGTTGGCGAACATCCTACGGTTGTTGCTACTGTCAACTTTGATACTGTTTGTGCTGAAGGCGAAATTATTGCTAGAGCTCATCTGGGCAACTACAATATGGACAACTTGACTGCACAATGGCAAAAACGTACTCAACGTACTAATGCTAATGGTACTCCTATGACCGACTTCTTCGGCAATCCTATGTGGACTGCTTGGGAAAATATTGACTATGGCACTGAGGGTATCTTGCATCACGTTCCTGGTGTGACCACTCAATATAGAATCGTTGTTACCCAAACCACTACTGGTTGTGAGGCCGAGAGCGAACCTATCACTGTTACTGTGATTCATCCTCGTGGTATTGCACGTATCGTGGCTGTCAATGCTAATCCTGAATTCCCGACCACCAACGTTTGTGAGGGTGCTCAATTGAATGTCCAAGCATTAGTTGATTCACTTGATGCAAATGGCAATCCTACTGGTAATTACATCGTTGATTATGATCATGAATACGTTTGGAGACTCAATGGTATTGATTTGAATGATATCCATGGTCCTGAGTTCAGCGCTCAAGCTGGTATTTATGATAACGATCCTGTTGATTATGTTTATTCTGCATACATGGTTTATGACATTCCTGGTTGTGAACTGATTGAAGTTGCTTCTGATACTATCCACGTGCGTCGTAACCCGATCGTTACTATCGATGGTAACCCGAATGTTTGTTACTTCGGACCTCAAGATGTCAACGTCGTGCTCACCGCTTGGGTAGATGGTATTGCAGATCCTGATGCTACTTATACTTGGTATGAGAGTGGTCAACGTAGAGACAATATCGCTGGTTGGGATAACAACTATGCAGAGAAGATGGTTCCTACTTATTTGAATCCTTACATCTACACTGTTGAAGTTACCAATGGCGATGGTTGTACTACTATTTCTGCTCCTTTCGAAGTTAATGTCTATACCAGACCTTATGCTCATATCACTGGCGATGCTAGCGAGATTTGTAAGGGTGGTGAAGTTACCCTCCGCGCTAACTTGGAGAACTACAATGATCCTATGTTAACCTATCAATGGTTCAAGAACAGTGCTACCAACCAAAACCGTATCCTCGGTGCTACTCACGAGATTGAGACCTTCGAGCCCACTCGTACCACCGACTATATCGTGATGGTTTCTCACCTGATGGATGTCAATACTGAATACTGTGTTGCTTACGATACTTTCCGCGTTGTTGTGAACGACATTCCTGTTGTTTACGCTGTTAACGACTTAGGTGGCAATGATACTATCTGCGAAGGTAGAACTGTTACCATGGTTGCTGATGTTATCAGTGGCGGCGTTGATGGTGGCGAGGTTTACACTTGGTACCGCAACGGTCAAGTTATCGAAAACTTCCACGAATATGTTTTAGTTGATGCTCCTGTCGCTATTGACAATGAGCCTACCAGCTATGTATATGCTGTTAAGGTTCAACAATCTGCTTCTGGTTGCGAATCTGAAGTCTTCACTTTCGACCATGCAGTTGTTGTTTACCCGAATCCTTCTATCGCACTTGTAACCGATCCTATCGTCTGTGTTGAGGCATCTAACAATATTGCACTTTATGCAAATGTTGATCCTATGCCTACTACTCCTCTTTCTTACAAGTGGTATGAAGACAACGCTCTTGTTGCTCAAACTACTGATAGCGTTTATTACTTCACGAAACCTTACAGAGATTATCCTTACAGCTTCGCAGTTGAACTCGTGAACGATTTCGGTTGCGTTTCACACGCTGATGCTTTGGTTTATGTGAACGCTGCTCCTGTTGTGAACATTGCAGTTACCGATACTCTCCTCTGTAACGGTGGTGAAATCACTTTGACTGCTGCTCTCGCTGATTGGAATGCAGATCAACTTACCTATCAATGGTATGACAATGGTGATGCTATTGCTAATGCAACTACTTTGAGCTACACTTACGCTCCTGCTCAAGGCAACCACAAATACACATTCGTTGTTAATCAACTCACCTCTGGTTGTGTTGGTACTTCTGACACTTTGAATGTTGAGGTTGTTGCTGATCCTGTTGTTGCTTCTATTACTAATAATATTCCTACTGCAAACGTTGTTTGTGACGGTTATCAAGTTGAGTTGACCGCTAACGTTACCGGTGGTGTGAACAACAATCCTGTTTACACATGGTATCGCAATGGTGCTGTCATCGAAGGTGCAACTGCTGAGACTTATACTGAGGTTGTTTCCGCTCTCAACAATGAGCCTACCGAATACACATACGCTGTTTCTGTTGCACAAGACGAACCTGGTTGTGAGTCTAATGTTAAGGCAATGGCTGCATTCACGGTTAACCCGAATCCTGTTGTCGAACTCGTTACCGATCCTATCGTTTGTGTTGCTTCTGACAGCAATATCACTCTCGTTGCTAATCTCTATCCTGAGGTTGCTACTGCTGTTCAATACAAGTGGTTTGAAAACAATGTAATGTTCGCTCAAACTTCTGAGGATACCATTATTATTGGCAAACCTTACAGAGATTATCCTTACAGCTTCAGCGTTTCTATCGAGAATGAATATGGTTGCAGCGCTACCAGCGAAGCTCTCGTTTACGTTAACGCTAATCCTGTTGTGACAATCAACGTTACTGAAGACAGCATCTGTGAAGGTGGTGAGATTACTCTTACTGCTGCTCTTGCTGATTGGAATGCTGACATGCTCACCTTCCAATGGTATGACAACAATGTTGCTATTCCTGGTGCAACTCGTATGAGCTACACTTACGTTCCTGAAGGTGTTCGTACTCACAACTATACTTTGGTTGTTGAACAACTCACCTCTGGTTGTACTGCTACTTCTAACGTTCTTCCTGTTGTGGTTAACGAAATTCCTGTTATCTCATCAGTTACCACTTCTGCTCAGAACATTTGCTTCGGTTCACAAATCACTGTTACCGCTAATGTTAACAGCGATCGTACCGATGGTATCTTTACTTGGTTCAGAAATGGTCATGTGTTAGAAGGTGCCGTTGCAGGTACTATCTTCGATACTCCTGCTATCATCGACAATAACGTACAACAATACAATTACACCGCAGTGGTGACCTTCCCTGAAGCTGGTTGTACTTCACTTCCTGTTTCTACCACCACTCCTGTTATTGTTTACCCGAATCCTAGACCTCAAATCACTGGCGATCAATTCGTCTGCGAAACCGATTCTGTATTCTTGATTGCAAATGTTGACACTGTTGGTTACAACGTTGGTCATCTGCACTACACTTGGTACGAATCTGGTCAAATCAGAGATAACATGGGTTACAACCTTGGCGATAGAAACTTCTTCGCTGAGTATCTCTATCCTCGCGACGAACCTTACAGATTTACTGTTGATGTATGGCGTGACGATATCGCTGACGGTTGTCAAGCACATTCTGAGGAATACCTCGTTTATGTCTTCACACAACCTGTTGTGAACATCACAGCTACTGAAACTGATATCTGTACGAACGGTGAAGTTACTTTGACTGCTAACTTGGATGACTACAATGCTGAGAATATTACCTATCATTGGTATGAAATCCGCACTCAACAAGTTATCAACGCTTATGACTATGATCCTTCTTACAATGATTATGAACATTTCCTCTATGATACTAGCGATGTTCAATATCGTTACTACATTCCTGGTGCAACTTCAGCTACTTATACTACTACTCTTACTGATACCACTATCATCGGTGTTGATGTCTTCCAAACCCATTCTACTTGTTCAGCAAATGATGAAATCACCATCAATGTTGCTCCTATTCCTGTGATTACGAGTGTCGTCGCTGTTGATAATGTAGTTTGTAACGGTGCACAAATCATTGTGGCTGCTTCTACTGATCAAGACAATGATGAAGAGGCTGTTTACACATGGTATAGAAATGGTATTGAAATCGAGGGTGCGCATCTGCCTATCTTCTCTGAAAATGTTTATACCACTGACAATCATGTAACCACTAATTACTATGCGGTTCAAGCTACGTTCCCGCATTCTGGTTGTGTTACTGCTCTGACAGAAAGTATGGAAGCTATCGTGACCATCAATCCTGCTCCTACATCTGTTACTATTTCTGGTAACAATGTGATTTGCGAGGGTGATAGCACTGTTTTGACCGTTTCCTCTGATGTTGAGGGTATCATTACTTGGTCTAATGGTTCTCATGAGCCTTCAATCAAGGTTCCTGCTGGCGTTTACACTGTAACTGTTAGCACAACTGAGGAAGAGGCTTGTGAAAAGACTTCTGAACCTTTCACTGTTGAGTCCTTCGGTACTGATCTTATCGTTAGTGCTTCTGCTACCAGCATTTGTGAAGGTGACCATGTCACTCTGTTTGTTGACCAAGAAGGTTGGCAGGGTAATGTAAGTTATCAATGGGATGCTAATGCTAATAATAGCACAGCAAGTTCTGTTGATGTTCAACCTCTCGTCACCACCACTTATCATGTGACTGCAACTGTTAACTCTACCAACGGTTCTTGTAGTAAAGATGGTGAAGTTACTGTTGTTGTTAATCCTGCTCCTGCTAAGCTTATCGTTATGGTTGTTCCTGATACTGTTTGCGCAGGTCAGCAATATGACGTTGTTGCTCTTGACACCACATTTGCCAATAATATCGATGCATATATTTGGTACGAAAATGGTATTGAACTCCAAGGTCAGAACGAGATGCTTATCCGTTTGAGTCACAACGAGCCTGGTCTTTATAGATATAGAGCTAAAGCTATCTCTAATGAGGGTTGTATTAGTGCTGAAGCATCTGCTGTTGATGTTGTTCGCGTACTTCCTGCTCCTACTACTGTGACAATCACTGGTAACAATGTTATTTGTCAAAATGATTCTACTGTCTTGACTGCTCATTCTGATGTTGAAGGTACATTTGTTTGGAACGACGGTACTGTTGGCGCTACCAATGTTGTTGAGGCTGGCGTTTACAACGTGACTATCGAAACCGCTCAAGGTTGTTCTTTGACTTCCGAAAACTTCACAGTTGAGGCATTTGGTACTCAAGTTCTTGTGAGCGCTACTGAAACTAACATTTGCGAAGGCGACCACACAACTCTGACTGTTGAGCAAAATGGTTGGGTTGGCAATGTTGCATTCGAATGGTCAACTGGTAGCAATGCTACTACGATCGACGTACAACCTGATACCACCACCACTTACACTGTGACTGCAACTGTTACTAACGCTGCTGGTACTTGTCAAGCTGTTGGCGAGATCACTATTAACGTCAATCCTCGTCCTGAAACTCCTATCATATATGTTTCTGCCGATTCTATCTGCACAGGATCTCAAGTATTGGCTATGATTGTTGGAGGTCATGATAATATGCAGGTGACTTGGTACATGGATGGTTATGAACTTCCTGGTATGAATGTTCCTCAAATCTTATTCAATGCTGAAGAAGGTCTTCATTACGTCACTGCTACAGTCACTAGCGAAGAAGGTTGTGTCTCAGATCGTGGTTATGCTCCTGGTCTTGTTCCAATGCCTGCTCACTATTTTGGTGTTGCAGCTCCTGAATCTGTTGTAATCACTGGTATTGATAACTTCTGCGACGGTGGATATACCACTCTGTATGCAAACGTTACTGCATCCGCTCCTGCTTCTCAAGTGACCTACGCTTGGTATAAGGATGGTGCTGCTATGAATAACGTTCCTACGGCTGACCATATCACTGTTACTGCCGCTGGTTCTTACACGGTTGTTGCTACTGTTTATGGTTTGTGCTCTACTGAGTCTATGTCTTATGACGTTACTGTTGCTGAGGCTCCTCAATTGCAGCTCACTGCAACTGAAAATACCATCTGCGTTGGTGGTACTACGGAGATCACTGCTCAGGCAACTGGTTATAACAATGGCGATGTGAACTACAACTGGTCTAATGGTTTCCAAGGTTCTACTTACACCTTCACTCCGGAAACTGCTGGTACCTACACCTTCGTTGTTGTAGCTTCTCAATCTACTTCTGGTTGTGTTGCAAATGATACAATTAATATTACAGTTAACGCTGATCCTGTTGCTCCTGTTGTAACGGTTGATAACGCTACGATTTGCGACGGTGGTCAAGTTTCTCTGACTGTTTCTAACGCTGTTGCTGGTGCTTCTTACGTATGGACTAGAAATGGTGTTGTTATCCCCGAAGCTCATCAGGCTACTCTTACCGAGTCTCCTGTGACGGTTGATGGTGACGCTACCAACTATGTTTACACAGCAACTGCTATCCTCCCGATTTCTGGTTGTACCTCTGCAGCTTCTGCTGATGCAATCGTGACTGTTGTTCCTACTCCTGTCGTAGCTGTGTCTGTTGAAGGTAATACTACTATTTGCGAAGGCGGTAGCACCACCTTACATGCAAATGTTACTCCTGTCACTGCTTATAGCTATCAATGGTATAAGGACAATGTTGTGATCCTCGGTGCTAACAGCGCTGATTACACTGTTGCCGAAATTGCACGTGAAACTGCTTACAACTTCTCAGTGGTTGTTACTGCTAATCCTGGTTGTAACGTGACTGCTAATGCTCCTGCTATCACGGTTGTTGCTGATCCTGTTGTGGTTGCTACTATTAGCAATGACATCACTTGTGTCGGTGGTACCGCTACTCTCACCGCAGTTGTTGACGGTGGTGTTGCAGGTGTGAACGGTCTCAATGGTTACACCTATGAATGGTTCAGAAATAATCCTAATCCTAACGATCCTAACGCTCCGTACTCTGCAACTGAGTACATTGCTAATACTCCTTCTATCACCACTTCTGCTGACGATGCTGCTGGCAACTATTCATACTGGGTGACTGTCACCTCTAACTATGGTTGTCAAACCACTTCTGAACGTGTCAACTACAGTGTTGTTGCTGATCCTAACGTAACGATCAACGTTGTGTCTGGTTATGCTACTACTGTTTGTGACGGTGGTTCTACAGCTCTCATCGCTAATGTAAGCGGCGGTTATGGTGAGACCACTTATCAATGGTACAAGAATGGTGCTATCCTCGCTGGTGAAACCAATCAAACTCTTAACATCCCTGTGATCAACTACGGTGTTAATGATGTTTACGCTGTTGAGATTGCTCAAACAGGTATCGGTTGTGGTAGCGCTGCTTCTGCATCTATCAACTCACTGGTTTCTGTAAATCCTGTTTACACTGTTGACATTGCTGGTTTCGGTAATGTTTGCGAAGGTGGTACTCTTACTTTGAATGCTACCGTGAACGGTGTTATTGCAGGTGATGTGTTGAGCTATCAGTGGTACAGAATTTTGAACGCTGGCACTGCAGTGGCTATCTCAGGTGCTAATGGCGCTCAATACACTACTTCTGACCTCCTCCTCGGCAATTCATACGATTACTTTGTGGTTGTGAACAGCAGCATTAATGGTTGTTCAACCGTTTCCAACACAGTTCCTGCAAATGTTGTGACTCGTCCTTCCGTCACCATCAATGGTGCTAACACGGTTTGCGAGGGCGGCGACCTCACTTTGAATGCATTCGTCTCTGGCGGTGTTGAAGGTGCTGCTTACACTTACGTTTGGAACTGGACTGGTGCTGCTCAAGGTTCACAAACCACCGCTGTTCCTACCTTCGTTCCTTCTGTTGCTGCTAACGATGCTGCTACTCCTTATTACTTCACCGTCACGATTTCTCGTGCCGACAATACAGGTTGTACCGCAACTTCTGAAGCTCACGAAGTGAATGTCTTGGCTGCTCCTAGCGTTTCTATCACTGCTGATAATAACTACGTATGTACAAATGGTCAAGTGACCTTCACCGCTCACGTTGCTCCTGTTGGTTCTTACAACTATGTTTGGACTGTCAACGGCGAACAACAAGCTGATAATGCTAACACCGTTACCGCTTCTATTGCAAACGTTGGTACAATTACGGCAAGTGTTGTTGTCACTGCTGCTAATGCAAGCGCTTCTTGTTCTGCAACTGCTACTATCGCAGCTCCCGTCCAAGTTGTTGCTGCTCCTACAGTGACTATCGCTGCTGACCACACTGCAATGTGTGTTGGTGGTACTACCACTTTGACTGCAAACGTTAACGCTAACAATAACATTCCTGGTGATATCACCTATCAATGGGCTATCAACGGTATTGAAGTTGAAGGCGCTGTTGCTAACACCTTCGTACAACCTCTCAACGCTGCTGGTTCTTACACCTACACCTTGAGAGTTGCTCAAAACAACAACCTCGGTTGCGCTTCTACTTGGTCTGCTCCTGTGACTGTCCAAGTTGCTGAACAACCTGTCGTAGCTTTGAACTCTGCTGATGGTCTTGCTATCTGCGAAGGCGGTTCTGTTACTCTCACTGGTGTTGTTACTAACTACAATAACACTGTCAATGGTGTGACGAACAGCAACATCTACGGTAATATGACATTCGATTGGATTTCTAACGGTGTCATCGCACAATCTAATACTCCTATCACCACTGCTATGAACCAGATCACTGAGACTCTGAATACTGTTGGTAACTACAGCTATCAGGTTGTTGTTTCAACTTCTGGTTACAACTGTCAACCTCAAACCTCTAACGTCGAGGTTGTGAATGTTGTTGGTAATCCTTCTTGGACTGAGGTTCACGTTTACAGCTCACATCTGTTAGACGGTTGTATCGGCGACCTCGTTACCTTGCAGGCTGCTATCCAAGGTGGTGCATTCGATTATGCTAACTACACTGGTGGTCATATCCAATGGACTGTAACTGATGAAAATGGTAATACTACTGACGTGTCAGGTGGTCTCGGTGGTAATTCATACGATCTGCCTACCGCAGCTGGTACTTACACTTATACTCCTACCTTCGTTGGTAACATTGGTAGCGGCTGTCAATTGACCAACACTGCTGCTGTTGCTGCTGCAATCACTATCCACGAACTGCCTACGGCTGTCTTCACCAGTGGTGATGGCGCTTCAATCTGTTCTAACGATCCTAGCGCATCTGTTGAACTCGTTCTTTCATTCGACGGTGTTGCTCCGTTCCAATATCAGGTTGTTGATGGCAATGGTAATGTTGTTGCTGCTGCTACTACAATGGCTAACACTGCTAGCATCTTCGTTGCTCCGAGCGAACAAACCACTTACAGAATTGTGATGGTTGCTGACGCTTACTGCGAGAACACTGCTTTCACTACGGATGCTATTGCTACTGTCTTCGTCAATGAAATCGAATTCGCTGAGAACTTCTTCGAATCAGGTTGTACTGACAATGGCCAAGTGACAATTCACTTCAATATGATTTCTGGTGATCCTCAAGCTGCATTCACCGTGGTTTATGACAACGGTATGCAAGTAGGTGGCTTCATTGCAAACAACACTGCTACATTCGCTGCTCCTGCTGCTCCTGGTGATTACCATGCAGTCTTCACGGTTGACGGTTGTTCATACGACATCTTCGTCCGCGTCCTCGCTGGTGATTACGCATTCGGCGGTTCTCTCCCGATCATGGATCAAAGATGGAATGACGTTGTGGTTGTTAACAACAATCCTGCAAACAACGGTGGCCACACCTTCGTGGGCTTCCAGTGGTACAGAAATGGTGTTGCAATTCCTGGCGCTACCTATTCTAACTATCAAGAGATCGGTGGTCTGAACGGATTCTATTCAGTTGAATTGATTGAACAAGATGCTAACGGCAACATGATTACCTATAAGACTTGTGAAATGTACTTCAATGCAGTTTCTACTGTCAAGGTTTATCCTGTTCCTGCAAATGTTCGTCAAGAAATCACTATCGAACTTGATTTGACAGCTGAAGAACTCGAAGGTGCAGTCCTCGACATCTACAGCGTGACTGGTGCTCTTATCAACCACGTGACTGATTTGACTCCGATCACTAAGATTGAAGGATTCAAGGCACAAGGTACTTACTTCGGCCGTATCTTGACGGGTACAAATGAAATCAAGACTGTTAAATTCGTTATCGTAAAATAGTATGTTGATTACCGAGCTTAGCGGCTTCGGCCGCTAAGCACCGGTTTCACAATCATCTCAGAATAAAAAAAGTAAAAGATATTATGAAAAAGAATTTATTATTAGTCAGTCTTATTTTCGCGATGTGTACCGCTTTTGGTCAAGAGGTACAAACTGAAAATAATGCCGGAGTTAATTCGGACAATTATGAGACTTCTACCTTCTGCCCTCATCACGTTAACATTCATGCGGGTGAGGCTTGGACTAACAATATCTACAGAAGAGCTGGTATTAACCAATACTATTCTCATAGCACGATGTTAGATATTGACTATGCTTACTTCTTCAATGAACATTGGGGCTTGAGCATCGGTACTGGTTTGAACCGCATTGGTGCTAAGGCTTCCTTCTCCAAGAGTGGCGTTATTCCTGGTTATAGCAATCCTAATGATCCCGCTTTCAGTCAACCTGTGGATTACAACCCTGTTTATGATTTGTATTATGATGCTAACGGTTTACAAGAAAAAGAAGTTGTTTGGGCTGTTGAAGTTCCTTTGAAAGCTCATTTTGACTGGCGTTTTGATGGCCGTAACGGTATCTATGCAGCTCTCGGTGTTCAGGCTTATATTCCTATCAAAGCCTATAATAAATACGTAGGTCAAGGAACTATTACCACTTGTGGTTATGAAGATTTGTTCAACCAATGGTATGTTGTTCACGAAGAAAATGGTCAAATTAAGATGACTAACCACTTTGGTGAAGCTTCTTATACTGGCAAAGGCCGTAATGTGAAAATGAGAGTCTCTGCAGACATCGTTGCCGATTTCGGTGGTGTCTTCGCAATTAGCAAAAAGACTGATTTTTACATTGGTGCTTACTGTAAGTATGGTTTCTTGGATATTCTTCCTAAAGACAAAACTCCTCTGTTAGGTCTCTCTGACAATGGTAATGTCCAATTCAATGGTACTCTCGGTTCTGATATGCTTAACGTTGCTTATCAAAACAATGAGATTAAGAAAAACCAAACGAAATGGAATCTTCTCCAAGTTGGTGTGAAGGCTGGTTTCCACTTCAAGTGTTGTGCTACTCCTGAAGAGAAATCTAAGAAGGAAATTGAACAAGAAATTCTTGAAGAGCTTAAGAAGAAAGCTAATGAACCTATCATTATCAAACAAGATCCTCAGTACATTTACATTGTTCCTGTTTGCGATCAGTTGAATGATGATGATGATTATCTGACTCCTGAAGACAAAGCCGCTATCAATGAATTGAGCGACGTTTTGTCCAAGACTAAGATTCTCTTTGACTTAGATAAAGATATTCCTAAAATTGCTGATTATAACGACAACATCAACAGAACTGTTGCTATCTTGAAGGCTAATCCTTCTTTGAAGCTCATCGTTGAAGGTTATACTTGCGATTTAGGTTCAGAACAACATAATCGTGACCTCGCTCAAAGAAGAGCTAACAATGTTAGAAATCTCTTCATCCAGAAGGGCGTGTCTCCCGATCAAATCGAAACTGCTTCTTATACGGTTAATGATCCTCAAAACAAACAAAACATTACGGATCCTAGCCGCGAAGAGCATCGCGCTGCTATCTTTAGAATCGTCAAAAGATAATTATTACTATTCTCGTTAGAAGAAGGGACTTCCTTAAGGGGGTCCCTTTTTTTTTGTTTGTAGGTTTGAGGGTTTATAGTTGAGGGGTTAAAAGGTTAGAAGGTTAGGAGTTTAAGGTTTAAGGTTTAGGGTTTAGGGTTTAATGTTTAGGGGTTAAGGTTTAGGGTTTATGGCTTTGGGGATATATTATGTCGTTTGTGGTTTATGACTTTATTGTAGAGACGTCATATTATGGCCTCTCTTGTTATCCATTACATTCTGTTGCGTATTCGTCTGTTTATCAAGTGATTATGACATTATATTACAAAAAGCGTGCCATAGTGAAAATTTTTTTTCAACAATAAGAGTTTGATTAAAAAAAATGCTATATTTGCCAGCTTGTTTAAAAATCGTTATTTGGAACGGAAAGAATTTGTTGGTCGATTTTTAACTGCTTGATTTAGATTGTGTTGAGTTGCGTTGTAGACACAAATCTTTTGAAATTGGAGTAGGGAAGAGGTGTTGAAAACGCGGAAATTTGAGTGAAAATTTGAAAAATAGAAAAAATATAAAGAAATGAAGATAGTCAATTATTTTAAAGAGACGTATGATGAGCTGGTCCACAAAACGACCTGGCCGACCATGCAAGAACTTGGAAATAGTGTTGTAGTGGTATCCATTGCTTCCCTTATTATCGCGTTTATCGTGTTTTTGATGGATAGCCTCTTCAATTTGGGAATGAACTTAATGTTCCCAACTGTTTAGTTTCTTTATAACAGGCTTTATATCCTAAAGTAACTTGAACATGGCTGAATTAGAGCGTAAATGGTATGTGATTAAATCCGTTACTGGAACGGAGAAGAAAGTGAAACAGAACATTGACAGTGAAGTTGCACTTTCCAGTCTCAAGGATTCTGTCTTTGAGGTTCTGATTCCTACGGAGAAAGTTTTTCACAGCACGAAAAACGGAAAGAAAGTAGTTAAGGAACGCAACTATTTCCCGAGTTACATTTTTGTTGAAGCAATCATGACTCAGGAAGTTTGCGCCAAACTGCTTGAAATTCCTGGAGTGTTAGGATTTGTCGGATGCAAACGCAAAAGCGATCCTCCTATTCCGTTGCGCAAAGACGAAGTTTCCCGTCTGTTAGGTAAAGTTGACGAGCTCTCCACTCAGGATGAGTTCTTGTTGCAACCTTATCTTGTGGGCGAGGAGGTGAAAGTTATCGACGGACCTTTCAACACTTTTAACGGTATCATCGAAGAGATTGACACTGAGAAAAAGAAGCTGAAGATTACGGTGAAAATCTTCGGACGTAAGACCCCGCTTGAGCTCGGTTTTATGCAAGTTGAAAAAATATAACGTCTGTGTATCAGTTACAAACAATTTAAATTAAAAACAATGGCAAAAGAAGTTGCTGGCTTAATTAAGTTACAGATTAAGGGAGGTGCCGCCAATCCGTCACCGCCGGTAGGTCCTGCTTTAGGTTCCAAGGGCGTGAACATCATGGAATTTTGCAAACAGTTCAATTCTCGTACGCAGGATTTAGCTGGCAAAGTCATTCCTGTGATTATCACGGTCTATAAGGATAAATCCTTTGACTTTGTTACCAAAACGCCGCCGGTTGCTGTCCAGGTTATGGAGGCTGCCAAACTTCAGAAGGGATCCGGAGAGCCGAACCGCACGAAAGTGGGAACGATCACTTGGGACCAAGTGCGCGCCATCGCTGAAATCAAGATGAAAGACTTGAACTGCTTTACGATCGAGTCTGCTATGTCTATGGTTGCAGGTACTGCACGCAGCATGGGTGTCAACGTGAAAGGTGGCCAGAATCCTTTTGAGCAAAATTAATTAACAAGTAAAATCAAAACAAATGGCTAAGATATCAAAAAAACGCAAAGAGGCTTTTGCTAAATTTGATAAGAGCAAGATATACGCTTTGCCGGAAGCTATCCAGGTGGTGAAAGATCTCACGTACACCAAGTTTGATGCTTCTTTCGACATCGACGTCCGTCTGGGCGTTGACCCGAGAAAGGCCAACCAAATGGTGCGTGGTATCGTGACTCTGCCTCATGGTACAGGTAAGGAAGTGCGTGTTCTCGTGCTCTGTACTCCCGACAAGGAGGAAGAAGCAAAGGCTGCGGGCGCTGATTTCGTGGGCTTAGAGGAATATGTAGATAAAATCAAGCAAGGTTGGACGGATGTTGATGTCATCATCACCATGCCGAGCGTGATGCCGAAGATCGGTGCGCTGGGTAGAGTCCTCGGTCCCCGTGGCTTGATGCCGAACCCGAAATCCGGTACCGTGACGATGGAAATCGGAAAAGCCGTATCTGAGGTGAAAGCCGGTAAGATCGACTTCAAGGTTGACAAATACGGTATTATCCACACGTCTATCGGTAAGAACCGTTTCAGCGTTGACCAATTGACCGACAATGCTCGCGAAATGCTGTCAACGGTGATCAAGTTGAAACCGACTAGCGCAAAGGGTACCTACATCAAGAGCATCTATCTCTCCACGACGATGAGCCCTGGCGTGCAAGTTGATCCGAAATCAGTTACCATCTAAAAAGATTAGTTAGTATGAAAAAAGAACAAAAAGGTCAAATTATTGAAGAAATTGCTCAGGACTTGGCTAACTATTCTCACGTGTATGTAACGGATATTTCCGGATTTACGGTTAGCACAGTCAACCAGTTACGTAAGTTGTGCTTCAGCAAGGACGTGAAGTTGAAAGTGGTGAAGAACACCCTTTTGAAACGCGCCATGGAGCAGTCAGAGAAGGATTATTCAGAGTTGTATGAAACTTTGAATGGACCGACTGCTGTGATGTTGTGCAACACGGGTAACGTGCCTGCGAAGTTGATAAAGGACTTCCGGGCGAAAAATGCAAAGCCCCTCATCAAGGCTGCCTTCATTGAAGAGGCTGTCTATATTGGCGATGACCAACTGGAGATGCTTTGCAGCATCAAGTCTCGCGAGGAATTGATCGGCGACATCGTGGCATTACTGCAATCACCTGCAAAACAAGTGGTTTCTGCTTT
>Ga0310786_10006477_pt1 | contig 15548 bp, 9 predicted proteins | sample AusTroGonzalo_MG_FD_203881 | JGI IMG/M metagenome (GOLD analysis project Ga0310786, IMG submission 203881) | Bovine rumen microbial communities from tropical cattle in Woodstock, Queensland, Australia - Gonzalo_03 (v2) (version 2) | ecosystem: Host-associated > Mammals > Digestive system >... | reverse complement strand
ATAATCTCTTTCGAACATGAAAAAATCACATGATATCCGAATGAGATTATTCATTTTGAATCATTCACCACAGCACGCAACCCTCCCTCGAGAGCCTCCAACCCATTTGTCAACGGCTGATGAACTTGGTATTGAGATACTGCTGAAAGGCTTCTTTATAAAGGTCGCCAATGGGGAGGTAAGTATCTGCATCCATGATGACGCGGTTCTTGTTCACTTCCTGAATCTTGGTGAGATTGACGATGTAGGAACGGTGTATGCGCATGAAATAATTGGGCAACCGTTCCTCCATTTTTTTCATGGAGAGGAGGGTGATGATGGGTTTGGGTTGACTGTCGAGCCACACCTTCAGATACTCGCTCATCGCCTCGACATAACGGATGTCGGGGATGTTCACGTTGACGATGCGGTAGTCGGTCTTAAGGAAGAGCGTATCGGCAGAGGTTTGAGGGGTGATGGGAGAGGTGTGAGGAGTACCCTCCATCCTTTCCTTGAGTCGATTCGCTGCCCGCTGGAACTCCTGCAACCCAAAGGGCTTCAACAGATAGTCCACAGCATTCACTCGAAAGCCATCGACAGCATATTCGGAGTAGGCTGTGGTGAAGACAACGAGGGGTGGCGAGGCAAGCGACTTCACGAAATCCATGCCATTGAGGTCGGGCATGTTGATGTCGCAAAAGATAGCCTCAACGGTGTCATTCTCCAAGGACGCACGAGCCTCCAAGGCACTCTGGCACTGGGCAGCCAGTTCAAGGAATGGTACTTTCTGGATATAGGTTACGAGTTGCTTAAGCGCTAAAGGCTCATCATCGATGGCAAGACAACGAATCATGGGGATGTACAATTTTACAATTTACAATGTACTATTTATATTACAATATATTATTTATTGGAGGGGAAGTGTGAGTTCCACGGCATAGACATCGGAAGCGTCTTGGATGCTGAGCGTGTAGTTGCGGTCGAAGAGCAAGTCCAGACGTTTGCGGACGTTGGCAAGCCCCACTCCACCCTTTTCCTCATTAGGTCGGTCTGCCTTCGAATTGCGACATTGGAACCGCAATGTGTCACTCTCCACATCCACGTTGATCTCTATGAACGAATCGCGTTGATAGCTGATGCCGTGCTTGAAAGCGTTCTCGATGAAGGTAATGAGAATCAGTGGGGGAATCTGGCGGTCAGGCGACTCTTGAGGCAGGTTGAGCGTGATCTTCACCTTCTCCGTATAACGCAACTCCATCAGCGTCACATAGTGTCGGATAAACTCCAGTTCACGGGCAAGCGGCACACCCTGCTTGTTGCCCTCGTATAGCACGAAACGCATCATCTTCGACAGTTCCAGGATAGTGTCCTTGGCCTGTTCTGGATCTATGTCCACCAGCGCGTGGATGTTATTGAGCGTATTCATAAAGAAGTGTGGATTAATCTGATAGCGAAGATACTCCAACTGTTGCTCCAAGTTCTCATGCTCCAACATGGCCAACCGCTTACGGTCATCACGACCCCGAAAATAACCCTTGATGCCGATGTTGGCACCAAACATCAAAATGAGCACCACAATGGCCAGGATGTCATGTTCGCCGATGATGGGAGGCGGCATATCAGGACGCTCTGGACGATGCTTCCAATGAGGTCCCCGTTTCTCGAAAGGAGGCGGAACGCGTCTGTCCATCTTCTCCATCGGCGGACGATGTTCCCGGTGTTCCCCCATTTGCGGTCGGTGGTTACACTGGTAAAGGGTGAAGCCCACCAACACCGCTGCCACGATGGAGAAATACACCACCCGTTTGTGTCCATACACCAACAACGGAGCCAACAGGAAATTGTGGACGAGGAACAGCAGCAGGTAGAGCACGAAATGGCGCCACACGGTGAACACCTCCGTCCAATTGAAGGCGATGTTCGGGTCGTTCGCCGTCCGCACATACAGACTCAGCAGCGGGGCCACAAAGAGCAAACCCCACACTGCCAAGTAGATCAGGTTTTCCTGTCGACACTGTTTCATCCAGAATATTCTTTTCATATACAATAACGTAAGTTACAGAACATTATTGCATTACCTTCCCGAATAACTGGTGGCAGCCCTGCACGACGAGGACGAAGAACCGATTGTCACGGTATAGCTGGTGCCCGATGTGAGTCCAGGACAACTGAGCAGATAACTGAAATTGCTGCTACCACTCTGACCGCCGCCACCCGGTCTGCCACCGAATCCACCAAATCCGCCGAATCCGCCACCGCCAAATCCACCGCTGGAAGGCGAGTAACCCGTTGGCACGGTGAACGAAGCCAATTCCGTCGAACCACTCTTCACACTCACCGTCGTCCCTGCCGTAGGACTGCCCGTGGTGCTCAGTACACACTGCGAACCGCTGGTCGAGGTGACCGTGTTGTTGCCCCCACCGATGGCCAGCACCGTACCACCCGTGATATAGAGTTTGTAACGCTCAGCGGCATCCACGCCACATTCAGGCTGACCGGTTCCGCAAGCGATGACCGTGCCACTCTCGATATACAGGTTTCCGTTCGAATCAATACCATCATTACCATTGCTCACACCCGTCACAGTGCCACCCTTCAGATACATGTGACTGCCCGAATTGATCGCGTCATCCGTCTTACTGAAGGCATAGACCGTGCCATCCTCGATGGTCATCACACCCTTCGCCTCGATGGCCTCATGACCGCTGGACGTGGCCGTGATCGTACCACCTGTGATGCGCAGGTCGCCTTGAGCTTTGATGCCCTTCGTCGCCACATCCAGCGTCAGCGTACCCGCCTCGATGTAGATGTTGCCACTATCCTCATCGTCGTGGTCTTCGGTCTCACCCGTACTCTTCTCACCGCCCAGGTCACACTGAATACCGTCGTCCCCCACACCGCTGATGGTCACCGCCCCACTCTTCATTTGGAAGTACTCCTCGCAGTTGATGCCGTCGCTCACCGCCGAGGTGATGTTCAGCGTCAGGTTCTTGATAGAGATGTAGTCACCACTCTTGATGCCATGCGCCGTCTTGCCCACCACATTCAGCACACCGTTGCCCTGCAACTGAATCTGTCCCTTGCTGTAGATGCAAGCCTTCTGTTCGCCGCGCGCACCGTCAGTCAGCGTGTTCGTGGTACCCTTCTTCGCACTGATCTGAATGCGCTTGGGGTTGGTGATGTTGATGGCAGCCCCACTGGGGTTAGTCAATGTCACATCCGCCAACGACACCGTACATTTGTAGGAGCCTGACAGCGTCAGCGAACCATTAGCGGTCGTTCCCGACAATTGGTAAGTGATTTCACCATCATCCACCGCCTCCGTGTTGCTCTGCGCAATGGTGACATGGGCACCGCTCAGCGTCGGCTCCACATACTGCGCCACATTCCCGGCCACATACACCATCGCCCCCTCAGCGTCGTATTCCACCGCCACCAGGTTGTTCTTCACTTCTGTCCCATCCACCGTCATCTCATCAATGTCACTGAGCGCAAATGTCCTCCCCATGATGGTCACCTTCGTCCCATCCGTATAAGTCATCTCACCCGTCTGGTCAGCAGGAAACTGATACACCACACTGCCCACCTTCACGTTCAACGTCTGCCCCGTCGCTGCCATTGTCAGCACGAGCGCCATCCATACTAAAACCGTCCTTTTCATTTCACCACTATTTTACAAGTTCTTTCCTTTGTCTTCACAATATACACACCCTTTCGCATCTGATCCCTGGTCACCCTCCGACCATTCAGATCATAAATCTCCCCATCGTCCCATGCTCCATCACCCGTCTTCACATCGTCGATGGCATCCGGGGTCCCTGTTGTCTCGTCCGTTGTTGAGAAATACATCTTCGAGAGGTTCGACACGTTGAACGTCTCCTGACCCACCTTCAGCGTCGCACCCTCGAAAGTCAAGGTCAACGACTCCACAGACACCGACGCCTTCGCCCCGTCCGTCAACTCAAACGTTAGGTAACCATACTCCTCAGCCCTGGTCGGCAGCATCCCCGCCAACACCAAGACCGTCCATAACAACTTCTTCCTGTTCATTTTCATATTCAAACAAAATTTATAATCCGCCACAAAATTACGGCATCTTCACCATCCCTCCAAAAAGATTCAACGAAACACCCTTTTTCTTCAACGAAAATCCCCCCATTTTCCTGACAAAAAAGTTTGAATACTGACAATTGATAGATTTCAAACCCTCTTTTGTATGCATTCAAACCTACCTCTCCCTCCTATCCCCTAATTTTGCAACCGAAAACAATCAACTAAATCATACACGTATGCAAACAACAATCTTTTCAGCCCTCCGCATCACCACCCTCACCCTGCTCACCCTCATCAGCAGCCAGGTATGCGAGGCACAAGTCACAGCGAAACAATGGAACCAGGACGTCGTCGGCTGGAACCTCGGCAACCAATTCGAATGCTCCGCACCCGGACAAGACGGCGAGTCAATGGCCATCGGTATGCCCGACGGCGCCATCAACGCCGAAACAGCATGGGGCAACCCCGTCGTCACCAAGAAAACCATTAAAGCCATCAAGGAAGCAGGATTCAACGCCATCCGCATCCCCATCCGCTGGCAATGCCACATCACCAACCCCGTCGCCATGAGCATCGACAAAGCATGGATCGCACGCATCAAGGAAGTCGTCGGCTGGTGCCTCGACAACGACCTGAAAGTCATTATCAACACCCACCACGACAAATGGCTCGAAGGACGCCCCCAATACGCCTACAAGGAAGAAAACAACCAGAAACTCGCCCTATTGTGGATGAACATCGCCAGCGAATTCGAAAAATACGACGAACGCCTCGCCTTCGCAGGTACTAATGAAGTACACATCCGCGACAACTGGGGCAAACCCCAACAGGAGAATCTCGATGTACAGAACTCCTATAACCAAACATTCATCGACGTCGTACGTGCCACAGGCGGCAACAACCTCAAGCGCCACCTCATCGTGCAGACCTATGTCTGCAACCCCGACTTCGGACTCTACAACGGCGATTTCATCATTCCCACTGATGTCGAGGGCAACGGCAACAACTATATGAGCGTCGAGTTCCACTACTACACCCCCTACGACTACTGCGGCAACTGCAAGTACTACTTCTGGGGCGAAACCTACAAGCAGTACGGCGACATTCCCTCCGAAAACGAAAAGACCATGACCGACTTCTTCGACAAGGTTGTCACCGAATGGAGCAACAAAGGACTGGGCATCGTCATTGGCGAATGGGGCGTCACAGACCACACCAAAGGCGGACAGGCCGACGTGCAACATGAGAACGCTACCTACTACAGCCGATTCTTCGTCAACGAGGCCCGCAAACGCGGCTTCTCCACCTTCGTCTGGGACAACAACTCCTTTGGCAACGGAGAAGAACGCTTCGGCATCTTTGATCGCGAACGCAGCATGAAGGTCAAGAACGAATGGATCCTCAAGGGTATCATGGAAGGCAAATCCACCACCATCGAAGCCCTTTGGCAGCGAAACACTACACCCACTCACCGTGCTTTCACTTATTTTCGCGACGGCAACATCTACATCTGCAAAAACAACACCACTTATAACCTCCTCGGACAAATCGTCGACTAAAACAAAACATACACATGAAGACTTTCGGACACTTCGATGACCTGCATCGCGAATACGTCATTACCGATCCCGCCACCCCATTCCCCTGGATCAACTACTTAGGTAACCAAGATTTCTTCGGACTCATCTCCAACACCGCTGGTGGTTATGATTTCTACAAGGACGCCAAGTTCCGCCGCATCACACGATATAGATATAATAGTGTGCCGATGGACAATGCTGGCCGCTATTTCTACATTGTGGAAGAGAGGCAAGAAGCAAAGGGCAATGAGCAAAGAATCGTCTGGTCTCCAGGGTGGAAGCCCTGCAAGACAGAACTTGATGCCTATGAATGCCGACATGGCATGAACTACACCCGCATCACAGGTCAGAAGAACGGGGTGGAAGCCTCCGTGCTATTTTTCGTACCCCTCAACACCTGGGCAGAGGTACAGAAGCTCACGCTCAAGAACACATCCGCAGAGGTAAAGCAGCTGAAACTGTTCAGCTATACCGAGTGGTGCCTGTGGAATGCAGCCACCGACGGTGAAAACTTCCAGCGCAACCTGTCAACAGGCGAGGTAGAGATAGAAAACGGTGGTGCTTGCATCTATCACAAGACCGAATACAAGGAACGTCGTAATCATTATGCCTACTACGCCGTGACCAACGCCATGGTGGATGGTTACGACACCGACCGCGAGTCATTCGTGGGACTCTACAACGAACTGTCAACTCCACAATGCGTGATGGAGGGACGTCCCGCCAACTCATTGGCACACGGTTGGAGCCCAATCGCTTCACATTATATTACATTGACCCTGCAACCTGGCGAATCGAAGGATTACATCTTCTTGCTGGGATATGCAGAGAATGAACAGGATAAAAAGTTCAGTGCGGAGCCTGCAACGTCGAGAGAGCGCTTGATCACCTCTTTGGGCGACCTCGACCACACCATCATCAACAAGGAACAGGCACATGCCACCATCGCCCGTTTCTCCACAGTCGAGGCTGTCGATGCCGCTTTCGACGAACTGCACCAGATGTGGGACGGTCTGCTGTCGAAATTCACCGTCAAGAGCAGCGATGAAAGGCTCGACCGCATGGTGAACATCTGGAACCAGTACCAATGCATGATCACCTTCAACTTCTCACGCTCAGCCTCCTTCTTCGAGAGCGGTGTGGGACGTGGCATGGGTTTCCGCGACAGCAACCAAGACCTCGTGGGCTTCGTTCATCAGATACCTGCACGTGCCCGTCAGCGCATCATCGACATCGCCTCCACACAGTTCCCCGACGGTGGCTGCTACCATCAATATCAGCCCCTCACCAAACGCGGCAACAACGACATTGGCGGCGGTTTCAACGACGACCCCTGCTGGCTCATCTTCGGCACCGTGGCGTACATCAAAGAGACGGGCGACATAGACATTCTCAACGAGATGGTGCCCTTTGACAATCAACCAGGCTCCGAAGTCACCCTCTTCGAACACTTGCGCATCTCCTTCGACCATGTGATCAACAACCTCGGTCCCCATGCACTCCCACTCATCGGTCGTGCCGACTGGAACGACTGCCTCAACCTCAACTGCTTCTCATGGGATCCGAACGAAAGTTTCCAGACCACCGAAAACCGCAGTGAAGGTTCGCAAGCCGAAAGCCTCATGATTGCAGGACTCTTCGTCCTTACAGGCAAGCAGTATGTTGACCTTTGCAGAAAACTGGCTGACGTCAAATGTCAAATCGCCAATGTCAACTTCGAAACCGAAGCTGACCGCGCTCAAGGTTGCATTGACGCCATGGTGCAAGCCGTCAAACAACATGGATGGGACGGAGAATGGTACCTGCGTGCTTACGATTATTACGGAAACAAGATTGGCTCCCATGAAAACGAAGAAGGCAAGATCTTCATCGAGTCACAAGGATTCTGCACGATGGCAGGCATCGGCATGGAAGAAGGCATGATGGACAAAGCCCTCGACGCCTGCAAGCGCCATCTCGACTCACCCCATGGCATGGTGCTCAACCACCCCGCCTTCACCCGCTACCATGTGGAAATGGGTGAAATATCCTCCTACCCCGCTGGATACAAGGAAAACGCGGGCATCTTCTGCCACAACAACCCCTGGGTCATCATCGGCGAGACCGTGGCCAGCCGTGGTGACGACGCTTGGGAGCACTACACCAAGATATGCCCTGCCTGGATTCAAGACCAGCAGCTCCACAAGGTCGAGCCATACGTCTATTGCCAGATGGTGGCAGGCAAAGACGCTGCCCGTCCCGGCGAAGGCAAAAACTCATGGCTCACAGGAACCGCCGCATGGAACTGGCTCACCATCACCCAGCACATCCTCGGCATCCGTCCTACCTACGACGGCCTCGAGATAGATCCATGCATCCCCTCCACCATGAAGGAATACACCATCCATCGCCAACTGCGCGACACCACCTTCGACATCACTGTGCAGAACCCCAACGGCCGACAACGTGGCGTGACCTCCATCACCGTCGACGGGCAACCCATCCAGAGCAACCTCATCCAAGCCACACCAGGGCATCACCAAGTGGTAGTAACAATGTAATTCAACCTATAAAAATCAAAACAATGGCAAAACTAAGTGAAAAGATAGGCTACGGAATGGGCGACATGTCCAGCTCCATGTTCTGGAAGATTTTCTCCTACTATCTTCCTATCTTCTACAGTGACATCTTCGGACTTTCCCTCGCACAGACAGCCTCACTGATGTTCGTCACCCGTGTCTGGGACACCGTATCTGACCCCATGATGGGCGTGATTGCCGACCGCACCGTGACCCGTTGGGGTAAATACCGCCCCTACCTCCTGTGGTTTGCGGCACCCTTCGCCGTCGCAGGCATCCTCCTCTTCACTACACCCGACGTGGGCAATCAGGTGGACAACCAAGGGAGGCTCATGTATGCCTACATCACCTACATCCTCATGATGACAGTCTATACCTGCATCAACGTGCCCTACGCCTCCATGCTGGGTGTAGTGACCAGCGACTCGCAGGAAAAGACCGTCTTCAGCAGCTACCGCATGTTCTTCGCCTACGGAGGCTCCTTCATCGCCCTCTTCGCATGGGAACCTCTCTGCGATTTCTTCACCAAGTATCAACCCCTCGCCAAAGTCGAGAGCGACGCCGATGCATGGCAAGGAGCCATGATTGTGATTGCAACACTCTGCTTCCTGCTCTTCATCGGCAGTTTCCTGCTCACTCGCGAGCATGTGAAAGTGAAGCCCAATGCCAGCCTTGGCAACGACCTCAAGTATCTGCTGCGCAACATCCCCTGGTGGATCATCACGGCTGGAGCACTCTGCACCAACCTCTTCAACACCGTCCGTGGAGCTACCGTCGCTTACTACTTTAAATATTACATCGGGGAAAACGCCCACATCCACATCGGCACAATCGAGTTTCTCTTCTTTGCTGGACTCTTCTTGGCCGTCGGTGAAGTCTGCAACATGCTGGGCGTCGTCAGCGCCGTCCCCCTAAGCAAACGCCTCGGCAAGAAATCCACCTTCATCCTCTCAGCCATCGCCATGGCCATCCTCAGCATCCTGTTCTTCTACGTACCCATGAACAATGCAGGCTTCATCCTCATGCTCCTGCTCCAAGTGCTCATCAGCCTCTTCACAGGCATCGTCAGCCCACTCGTATGGAGCATGTACGCCGATGTGGCCGACTACTCAACCGTGACAAACGGCACATCCTCCACAGCGCTCATCTTCTCCAGCGGATCCATGGCACAGAAATTTGGCGGCGCCATCGCCGGATCAGCCGTGCTGATGCTCTTCGACGCCTTCGGACTCGTCCCCAATGCAGCCTCACAGACCGACACGGCACTGCTCGGCATGCAGCTCACCATGAGTTACATCCCCGCTGCCGTCGCCGTCATCATGGCATTATTCATATGCATCTATCCACTGACCACCAAAAGGATGATCGACATCAACCAGCAGCTCAATGCCTAAACATAGCTTGCAGTACATTCACTTTAGAAACATAACTTCAATTCATAACCAACACCAAAAAACAAAATCATAATGAAAAAATTATTGACAATGCTAACCCTGAGCATCTGCTCATTCATCAGCCTGAACGCTGCCGAAACCACTTTGTGGGAAGGAGACCACAACGTATCATGGGAACTTCCTGAAGGCGACCCCAACAAGGAATGGAAAGAACTCGGACAAGCCGACTTCGCCTCCTTCGAAGTGGGACAACAACTCTACTTCTACTTTCAATCAGTCACCGATGCCGAATACCATCAGTACCAGTTCGACAACTGGTCATGGGAACTGCTTCCCGGACAGGAAAAGACCGACATGACAGGCGACACAAAAGTCACACTGGAGATTACACAGGAAATCAAGGATGCCATTGCTAAGAACGGCTTCGCACTCCACGGTCATGGTTTCCATGTGGTGAAAGTGACCACAAACGACGAGAACACCAAGGAAGAACTGCCCGACCTCTCCCCCGCACTCCTTTGGACTGGCGACATCACCATCGACGGTTGGGGAGCTCAGTCACTGGTGCTCACGACTGAAAGCGAAGGCTTCGACACATTCACTGAACACCTCACCACAGCCTGCAACCTCTACTTCCTCCTGGAGAACACCTCCTCGTGCGACTTCCGCATCGCTGGTCAGTGGGGCGACTGGGCCACGACCTCCTATCCCTCCGATGGTTACAACCACATGCAGGCCATCGATGCTGACAACGTGGTGAAAGTGACACTGACAGAAGATTTCATCACCCAAGCATTCATCAACAAGGGAGGCATATCCTTCTGGGGCAACGGAGGTTTCAAAATCAAAGCCATCGCTACCACGAAAGAGGCACTCGATCAAACCACCACAATCAAAACCCTCCAACCATCAGTATCCGAAAAGAACGGTCACCTGCTCAACGGAATCCGCGCCAGCAAACCCACAAACGGCTTCCACATTTTGGATGGCAAGAAATATTATGTCCGTTAAGGGAATCCCCCGAAAGGAATCACACAAAGAAACATCTTTCAAACATTACTCACCAATATCAACAATTTATGAAAACAATCTATCAGACAATGGTTCGTATGGCAGTCGCCAGCACCTTCATGTTTGCAGTGGGACTACTCCCCACGTCCGCACAGAACGTGACAGGCAGCACAGCCAACGAACAAACGACCAAAATCAATGGCACTGTCACTGATGGCGTGGAAACCATCATCGGTGCCAACGTGAAAGTGAAAGGCCAAAGCGTGGGAACACTGACCGACATGGATGGGCGTTTCCAACTCGACGTCGAACCTGGCACAGAACTCGTCATCAGCTACATTGGCTATGAAGAGGTGACCATGAAGGCCTCCCCCAACATGATTGTCGTGCTGAAAGAAGACAGCAAGGCACTCAGCGAAGTGGTGGTGACCGCCCTCGGCATCCAACGCGAACGCAAGGCCTTAGGTTATGCCCTCTCCGAAGTGAAGGGCGAGGAACTGACCAAAGCCAAAGAAACCAACGTGATGAACTCACTGGCAGGTAAAGTGGCAGGTCTGGTCGTAAACCAGACAGCAGGCGGTCCAGCAGGCTCCACCCGCGTACTGCTCCGTGGTAACACAGAAATGACAGGCAACAACCAACCCCTCTACGTGATTGACGGCGTACCATTGGACAACACCAATTTTGGCAGTGTAGGCACCGAGGGAGGTTACGACCTGGGCGATGGCATCTCAGCCATCAATCCTGATGACATCGAAAACATGACCGTGCTGAAAGGTCCTGCAGCTGCAGCCCTCTATGGTAGCCGCGCCTCACATGGTGTGATTCTCATCACCACCAAGAAAGCCGAGAAAGACCGCGTCAGCCTCGAATACAACGGCTCGTTCACCATCGACACACAGCTGGCCAAGTGGAACGACATCCAGCAGGTGTATGGTATGGGATATGGTGGTCAGTACTCCAGAACTGCCGTTTCCGGTACAAACATGAGCTGGGGACCTAAAGCCGACGACGTGCTGGTGGAATACTTCGACAAAGAGAAGCGTCCTTTCCTCATGTACCCCAACAACACCTCCTCCTTCTTCCGCACAGGTCTCACGGCACAGAACACCGCCATTCTTTCCGTCAATTCTGGAAAGACAGGCATGCGATTCTCCTTTACCGACATGCGCAACAAGGACATCCTGCCCAACACCCACATGAGCCGCGACAACTTCAACCTGCGCGTGAATACCTCAGCAGGTCCGGTCGATTTCGACTTCACCGCCAACTACACCCGCGAAGACGTGAAGAACCGTCCTGCACTGGGCGACTCCCAAAGCAACGTGGGCAAGAACCTGATGACACTGGCCAGCACCTACAACCAAGCATGGCTCCAGCACTACGAGACCAGCGACGGCGACTATGCCAACTGGAACGGTAACGACCAGTACAACAAGAACCCCTATTGGGATCTCTACAAGAACAAGAACACTACCGAGAAGGATGTGTTCCGCCTGACAGGTAAAATCATCTGGAATATCGACGAGCACCTGAAACTGCAAGGCACCATCGGAACCGACATCAACAACATGACGTTCCAGGACTTCACAGCCAAGACCACACCAGGCAAGGCTGCAGGACAGTTGCAGGAGCAGCTCTTCAACAACCGCACACTCAATGCCGAGCTGTTGGCATTGTATAACCGTTCATTCGGTGACTTCGACGTCAACGCAACCCTTGGTGGCAACATCTTCAAGGTGAACAACAAGACCAACATCCTGACGGGCATGAACCAGCAGATGAAGGACATCATGGCCATCATGAACTATGGTGAACAGAGCATCCAGCAAAACACCTACAAGAAGCAGATTAACTCCCTCTACGGATCTGCCAGTGTAGGCTATCTCCACACCTACTATCTGGAAGGCACGCTGCGACGTGACCAGTCCTCTACCCTACCCACCCAACACAACGTCTATGTCTATCCATCTTTCTCCGGCAGCTTCATCTTCTCAGAGTTCATTCAGAACAAGAATATCATCAACTACGGTAAGGTGCGTGCTTCATGGGCACAGGTGGGTAGCGACACCGACCCCTACCAACTGGCACTCAACTACACTACAGGCAAGTACTCCTACTCGGGCTACACAATCGGTATGATCAACAATACCACACAGCCCAACAAGGACTTGAAACCAACCCGCACCAACAGCTACGAACTGGGTCTGGAGATGAAGTTTTTCAACAACCGCCTGAATCTCGACTTCACTTACTACAACCAGGTGTCCAAGAACCAGATTATCGGACTGGCATCATCAGCCACCTCAGGCTACCAGTACCGCCTCATCAATGCTGGTAAGATCGAAAACAAGGGTATTGAGGTGGCACTCAACGGACGCATATTACAGGTGAAGGACTTTGCCTGGGATGCAGGTGTGAACTTCTCAAAGAATTACAACAAGGTGCGTGAACTGACCGACGGAATGGACTACTTCGAACTGGAGAAAGCCACCTGGTGCGGAGTGAGCGTCGGTGCCGAAGTGGGCAAGAACTACGGTAGCATCGTGGGTAAGGACTTTAAGCGCAACGATCAAGGACAAGTGATCATCAACCCAGACAGCGGTCTGCCTCTCATCGACGACCAGACAAAGACCCTGGGTAATGCGTCATGGGACTGGACAGGCGGTTTCTACCACACCTTCACCTACAAGAACTTCCGCCTCTCCGCAGGCTTCGACGTGAAAGTGGGTGCCGACATCTTCTCTATGTCTATGCGCTCAGCCTACCAGACAGGTAAGGCAAAGGCAACACTGGCTGGCCGTGAGGAATGGTATCGTTCAGAGGAAGCTCGTCAAGCTGCCGGCATGACCATCGCCGAATGGCGCGAGGCTGGCAAGTGCGAAGGCTATGTAGTGCCAGGCGTGATTGAGAACAGTGATGGAACCTACACGCAGAACACCATCCCTGTGAACCCTGAGGCATACTGGAAGAGTGCTGCTGACAATGCACCTTCGATGTTCGTCTATGACAACTCCTACGTGAAGTGCCGCGAGATCACTTTCGGCTACAACTTACCCGAGAAGTGGTTGGGTAACTTCGTCAAGTCCCTCTCCGTTTCCTTTGTGGCGCGCAACCCATTCATTGTGTGGAAGCGGATTCCGAACATTGATCCGGATTCGGGTTATAACACTTCCGGTCTTGGACTGGAGTATGGTTCTCTGCCATCGCGTCGGAGCTATGGTCTGAATGTGAACGTGAAGTTTTAATGGATAATAGATTATGAAGATTATGATGAAAATAGATATGAAGAGAGTCTTGGGCGCTGGTTTGGTGGTGCTGGGTATGACTGCTACCCTGACAGCTTGCAGCGACGGTTATATGAGAGACTTGAACACGGATGAGTCGAAGGCTTCGTCGCTCGATCCGAATTCGCAGTTGACGACTGCCCTGTTGCAGACGTATGGTGACTTTGGTCTGATGGACACGTACCGTAGTTATGTGACGGGCTTCACGCAGCATTTGGCTGGTGGATGGAATGTGTCGAACTATGGTGGCAGTGTGCATGCCAATGATGACCAGATGCGTCTGATCTGGGATCAGTATTATAGCATTGCGGTGAAGAATCTGGTGGATGCGATTGCCAACACGGAGGACAGCAAGAATCTGAATGCGGTGTTGCGCATCCATCGGGTGTATCTGATGTCGGTGCTGACCGACACGTATGGTGACGTGCCTTGCATGGAGGCTGGTAAGGGCTTCACGGAGGGCTTGTCGAATCCGAAGTATGACACGCAGGAGGAGATTTATGATTTCTTCTTTGAGGAGCTGGCGGCGTGTGTGGCTCAGTTGGGCACTGGCACGGATGTGATCAGCGGTGACGTGACGGCTTATGGCGGTGACACGAAGGCGTGGAAGCGTTATGCCAATTCGTTGCGTATGCGTTTTGCCATGCGCATCAGTGATGTGAATCCGACGAAGGCGAAGGAGGAGTTTGAGAAGGCGTTGAAAGCTGACGGGGGTTACATCGAGAAGTCGGTGCAGGATGCTTACATCATCTATACGGAGAGTCCTTTCACGTTGTATGACGGTTCGCGCGAATTGGATTTCCGTGTGAATGCGTTGGGTGAGATTCTCTACGGACAGGATCCGTCGTCGCCCACGTTCATCTGCACGACGTTCTTCAACATCATGAAGGAGGGGAACGACCCTCGTCTGTATCGCATCTGCCGTCACTACATCAATGTGAGCCGCAGTGAGATTGAAGCTGACAGGAATGGTAACATCGACCTGACGGATGAGGTGCTGGCTTACCTGGAACGTGCGAACGAGGCGGATCATCCTTGTGACCCGGGTGCTGCCTGGTGGAACAACTGGGTGAATCCTCCTGCCATCAGTGAGATTCCTACGTTGGAGAAGATGGTGAGGCAGTATCCTGAGGTGGGTTATGATGATAACAACTTCCCTGCCCGCATGATGCGTCCTTTCCTATCGATTGATTTCGAGCAGGCTTCCCGTCCGGGCATCCTGATGACCTCTGCCGAGGTGGAGTATCTGTTGGCCGAGGCGAAGTCGAAGGGTTGGAATGTGGAAGGCGAGGTGGAGGATCACTTCGAGGCTGGCATCTGGGCGTCGATGGCGTTGCTGAACGACCACTATTTAGGTGCGGGCAACAGGATCAGCGATGAGGAGATTGCGGAGTATGTCGAGGAGCTGGTGGGCACTGACACGCTGAAGCTGAATGCGCGTGGGGCCATCAACACGCAGGCTTGGATTCTGCATCTGATGAATCCTGCCGAGGCTTGGGCGAACATGCGCCGTTCGGACTATCCTGTGATGATGGACCGTTCGAAGCTGGCGAAGTTTGAGAAGGACTTCACCTATGACGATTTGGACCTCTCCACGCCGGTGCGTCTCCGCTACCCCATTCTGGAGAGCCAGTATAACAGTGCGAACTACAAGGCGGCCATCGATAGGATGGGTGGCAGTGATGA
>Ga0310786_10006476_pt1 | contig 15550 bp, 13 predicted proteins | sample AusTroGonzalo_MG_FD_203881 | JGI IMG/M metagenome (GOLD analysis project Ga0310786, IMG submission 203881) | Bovine rumen microbial communities from tropical cattle in Woodstock, Queensland, Australia - Gonzalo_03 (v2) (version 2) | ecosystem: Host-associated > Mammals > Digestive system >... | reverse complement strand
AAAGAGCGGGCTTACGGACAATTGTTGCGGGCCACGCTGTCGTATGCCCGTCAGCAGGCACGGATAGCCCCCGACTCGCTGCAACCGGCCGTCGTGCGTTTGGAGAAAAAGGCCGAGGCTACGCAGGATGTGGCGCTGAAGGCCGTGTATCATACCGTGTTGTCGAAGATTTACGAGGATAACGGCCGTACGTTGGGCGAGGAATCTGCTGACAAGGCAGAGAAATACCGTCAGCAGGCCATGTCGCAGCCAGAGGCTTTGGCCAAGGTGAAGACTGAGCCGTATGAACCCTTCGTCATCAAAGGCAAGGACAGCAAGGTGTACTACGATGACGACCTGCTGAATGTGGTGGGTCGGACGTTGGAGGCCTGGCAGTGGTTGCATGAATACTATTCGAAGGTGGGTAATCGCAAGGCAGCGTGTCTGACGGGTGTTGAGGCCTTTAATGACAAGGCATCACTGGATTCGCTGGCAGTGGTGTATGGTGACCTGCCCGAAGCCTGCGAGATCGCCATCAAGCGCCTGGGAATGATGGACGAGGACAACGAAAAAGACGTCAAGGAGCGTATCACTTATTTGCGTGAGTCGTTGAAGAAGTGGGGCTCGTGGAAGCGTGCCAACGTATTGCGCAACATAGAGAGTGACATGACGCGTCCGAGGTTTACGGCTTCCATGCCGCATCGGGTGGCCATGCCCCAGGAACCGCAGACCGTCAAGCTGACGTCGTTACGGAATATCGAGACGTTGATCATGCAGGTGTACAGCACAAATCTGAAAGGCGATACGGACCTGAATCCTGACAACGAGAAAGACTATAAGAAGATGAAGTCGCAGTTGTCGCTGCGTGCAGACCTGACGCGGGCGTTGCATTTCAGCGGCCATGAGGACTACGAAAGCTTTGAGGACTCCGTGGAACTGTCCGGACTGGAGCCTGGCGTCTACATGATAGAATGGTCGTCACCCCAGACGGAAACGTCGCGGGAACTGTATTTCGTGTCGGGTGTGAGACTGATGTCGCAAGCCATGCCCGATCAGCAGATGCGCTATGTCGTTGTCGATGCACGAACGGGACAGCCTATTCCCAAGGCTACGGTGCGACTGAAGTACCGTGCAGGGTGGAAGCAGTCGGCTAAGACCGATGCGCTGACGTGTAACGACGAGGGAGAACTGATGTGTGACTTCACTGAACGTACGCCGTCGGAAGTGATGGTCTATACGAAGAGCGACGAATATAATCCGTCGATGAGTGCCTACGGCCGTTATACCTATTATTCGCGGGAATATAATTCGGAGCATGTCAACGTGTTTACAGACCGTTCTATCTACCGTCCGGGTCAGACCGTCCATGTGGCCGCTATTGTTTGGAAGGAACAGTCGGCACTGGACAATGTCGCTGTGGAGAACAAACGTGTGCATGTGGAATTGCGCGATGCCAACTATAAGGTGGTGGCAGAGCAGTGGGTGACTACCGATCGCTATGGTAAGTGTGCCACCGAACTGACGCTGCCGAAGGGACTGTTGAACGGACGGTTTACGGTAAGGGCCAACAACACGTCGACGTCCATCAGCGTAGAGGAATACAAGCGTCCGACGTTCCAAGTGGAGTTTGACGAATATAAGGAGTCGTACCAGCGTGGCGATACCGTGCGTGTCAAGGGTAAGGCCATGAGCTATGCCGGTGTTCCCGTGCAGGGTGCAAAAGTAAAATATACCATCAGTCGTCAGGTGGCGTTCTGGTGGTTGTCCTACTCGTGGTACTGGGAAGGCGGCTACTTTGGCAATGGCCGGACGAAGGAAGTGGTGAAGGAAGGCGAGGCCGTGACCGGTGACGACGGCACGTTCGAGGTGGAGATGCCCATGGTGCTGCCCGATGAAGGTAAGAGCCGTTATCCGATGTACTATACCTTTGTGGCAGAAACGGAGGTGACGGATGTGGCTGGCGAGACGCATCATGGTTCGATGAGTCTGCCGCTGGGAACAAAAGCTACCGCCCTGACATGCAGCATGCCGCAGAAGGTGCGCAGCGACCAGATGCCGCAAGTGACCTTTTCACGGAGGAATGCTGCTGGAAAAGAGATAGAAGGAGTGGTGAAATACCGTGTTGACGGTGGTAAGTGGAAGGAATGTGCCGCCAATGAGCCTCAGCAGTCAGCACCGTGGAAGTTGAAGAGCGGTGAGCACCGTTTGGAAGCGGCGTGTGGGGATGACAACGTGGATATGACTTTTGTCGTCTTCGGACTTGACGACACCAAACCTGCTACGACGACGCACGACTGGTTCTATGTGTCGGAGAGCCAATTCCCCAACGACGGCACGCCCGTAACATTGCAGGTCGGTTCGTCAGACCCAGACCTCCATATTGTCTACGGCATCTATGCCGGCGATAAGGTCATTGAAAGTGGGGTAGTGAAGAAGAACGGCGAACTGCTGAACAGGAAGTTGAAATATAAGGAGGAATACGGCAACGGTCTGTTGCTGACTTATGCATGGGTGAAGGATGGCGTGTGCTATAGTCACCAGCAAACCATCAAACGACCGATGCCCGACAAGAAGCTGCGTCTGACGTGGGAGACATTCCGCGACCGTCTGACACCCGGACAGCAGGAGGAATGGCGTCTGAAGGTTGTGAATCCTGACGGAACACCTGCTGATGCGTCGCTGTTGGCGGTACTCTATGATAAGAGTCTTGACCAAATCAAGACGCACTATTGGTCGTTCTCGCCTACTAACTATCTGCCGCAGCCCTCTACCAGCTGGCAGTTCCGCGCTACGGGTTCGCTATCGTGGGCTGCATCACAAGCCTACAAGACGCCATTGTCTGTGAAGGACCTTGATTTCAGCCGTTTTGATGAGAGTATTCTGCCCAGCGCCTATATCGCTTTTGGACGGACTTATGTTGGTTCCGGACGTCTGATGAGGTCGAAGGCTGTGGCGGATGGCGCGATGGTGATGGAGGAGGCTCCGGCGATGGCAATGGCCTCGAACGATGCTGTAGAATTGTCTGCCGTTGTTGAGAAGAAGGCTGTGTCTGTTGACGAAGTAGCAGAACAAGAGACGGCTGATGAACAGCAGGAAGAAAATGTACAGGTGCGTGAGAACCTTGACGAAACGGCGTTCTGTTATCCTACGCTGACAACTGACGAAAAGGGTCAGGTGGTCATGAAGTTCACGTTACCCGAGAGTCTGACCACATGGCGCTTTATGGGTGTGGCTAATACGCAGCAGATGCTGTATGGTCGTATCGAGGGTGAAGCTGTAGCTCAGAAGGACGTGATGGTGCAGCCCAATGTGCCTCGCTTCGTTCGTATGGGTGATGAGGCGCAGATTTCCACCCGTATCTTCAATACCAGCGAAAAACCGGTTAGCGGCAATGCCAAACTGCAACTAATTGACCCTGAGAGTAATGCGGTGGTTTTCGAACAGCAACAGCCGTTCAGCATTGAAGCAGGCAAGACGGGCTCTGCAACGTTCAACGTATCTGTTGACAATAGCCAGTGGTCACTGCTGATTTGTAAGATTAGTGCTGTCGGTGACGGTTTCTCGGATGGTGAACAACACTATCTGCCCGTGCTGCCCGATAAGGAATACGTCACCAAGACTGTTCCCTATACCCAGCATGAGCCCGGTGTGAAGACCATCGACCTGACGGCGCTCTTTCCGCAGGGAACGACGCAGCAGAAGCTGACCGTAGAATATACGAACAACCCTGCGTGGCTGATGGTGCAGTCGCTGCCTACTTTGGGACAGCCGTGGGAACATAGTGCCATCGACCAGGCTGCGAGCTACTACAGCAATTTGCTGGCAAAGACGCTGTTGAACCAGAGTCCGCAGGTGAAGACGACCTTCAAACTGTGGCAGCAGGAAGAGACGCAGGCGTCGCTGACCTCACAGTTGGAGAAGAATCAGGAGCTGAAAGACCTTGTACTGAGCGAGACACCGTGGGTGGGTGCTGCCGATCGTGAGAGTGAACAGAAACAGCGACTCTCCGACTTCTTCGACGAGAACGGTATTTCTAACCGTTTGACGACGGCACTCGAGAAACTGCAGAAGCTACAGAACCCTGACGGCTCATTCTCATGGTATCCGGGTATGCAAGGCAGTACGTATATCACGGTGGCTGTCGAGGAAATGCTGGTACGACTGAATAGGATGACTGGCGAGCAAGGTGATACAAAACAGATGGAGGACAAGGCCTTCAAATTCATCGGCAACGAAATCGTCGATTTGGTGAAGGAGATGAAGAAGCAGGAGAAGAAAGGCAACAAGCCGTCGTTCCCGTCGTTTACAGCACTGCGCTGGCTCTACCTTTGTGCGCTTGACGGACGGAAACTGCCGAGCGACGTGCAGGCTGCCAACGACTACCTGCTGCCCTTGCTGAAGAAGAACATCCAACGTCAGACCATTTATGAGAAGGCCCTTTCGGCTATCATCCTTTCCAAAAATGGCGAAACGCGCAAGGCTGCCGAATACGTGCAGAGTCTGAAGGAATACACCGTTTATACGGAGGAGATGGGCCGTTACTATGACACCCCGCGTGCCGGCTATTCGTGGTATGACTACAAGATTCCTACGGAGGTGGCCGCCATCGAGGCTATCCAAATGGTGACGCCGAAGGATGTGCAGACCGTTGACGAAATGCGTCGCTGGCTGTTGCAGGAGAAGCGTACACAGATGTGGGACACCCCCATCAACAGCGTCAATGCTATCTGGGCATTCCTTAACGGCACCGCTACCACGCTGACCACTACTCAGCCCGCCACGGTGCTTGCAATCGACGGTTCACCCATCGACACCCCGAAAGCCACTGCAGGCATTGGTTATGTGAAAACTGCCATGACGAATCCTACTGGCAAGACCTTTACGGCCACGAAGACCTCCGAAGGAACTTCGTGGGGAGCTGTCTATGCGCAGTTCTTCCAGAAGACCAGCGAGGTGGAGCAGAGCAATAGCGGTATTACGGTGAAGCGCGAAGTGATTGCGGCAAAACCGCAAGCCGCATTGAAGGTTGGCGATAAGGTGCGCATCCGCATCACCATCGAATGTTCGCGCGACCTTGACTTCGTACAGGTGTCCGACCGCCGTGCTACTTGTATGGAACCCGTCAAACAACTCTCGGGTTATCAGCAGGGTGCCTATGTGTCGCCTAAGGATTGCGCCACCAACTATTACTATTATGGTCTGTCGAAAGGCAAGCACCAGATAGAGACAGAATACTATATCGACCGTGCTGGTAAGTACGAGAGCGGTACATGCACCGTGCAGTGCGCCTATGCCCCGGAATATCGTGCCACAGCACCGTCAATCGTATTAAAGGTAAAAGAGTAAAAAGGTAAAAAAGATGATGAACACGATAAATATAAATAAGGTATGGAGGCTGGTAACAAGTTTTTTACTTTTTTACCTTTTTACCTTTTTACCTTTCCCTGTGGCTGCACAGAAACTGGTTGTTGAGCAAATCACCGTTGATGCCGGCCGAACAGGTTATGAGCATCCTATTACAGCTGTTTTCAAGTGTCGTAACAAGAGTGGCAAGAAGCTGCGCATCAGTCAGGTGAAGCCCGACTGCTACTGTGTGGCCGCTGACTATCCGAAAGGTGATATCGGCGGTAATGAACAGTTCCAGATTCAGCTGACGTATAACGCCCGCCAATTAGGACATTTCAACCAGCAGGCAGCCATCATCAGCAATGCCTCCTCAAAGCCCCTGTATGTCACAATGAAGGGCATTGTGCTTGAACATTACGTCGACCTCTCCGCCAACTACCCTGTGGCGATGGGTGACTTGCGCCTCGACAAGCACGACCTTGAGTTTGACGACGTCAATCGTGGTGATCAGCCCGTGCAGGAATTACACCTATATAATTATGGTACGCAAGACTACCAGCCAAATCTGCTTCACTTGCCACCTTATCTGACGGCGCTGATGCAGCCCGAAAAGCTGGCTCCAGGCGAAGAGGGTGTGATGACGGTCCGACTGAATTCTGCCAAGTTGCACGACTACGGACTGACTCAGACCTCAGTATATCTGGCAGGCAACGTAGGAGATAAGGTTAGTGCCGATCACGAAATCGGTGTTTCTGCCGTGTTGTTGCCCTCGTTCCCTGAACAGGTGAGCAATCCTGCACATATCCAGCTGTCGAAGGAGACTGTCGACATCCTGTTCGAAGGTAAGTCGAAGAAAACGGATGTCATCGACATCGTCAATACCGGACAGTCGGAATTGCAGATTTCTTCGTTGCAGATGTTTACCTCTGGTCTGAAGATTTCGCTGAACAAGAGCCGTCTGCAACCAGGCGAGAGTGCTAAGTTGAAAATCACTGCCTATCGCAATGACTTGCTGAAGGTGCGCACGCGCCCCCGTATCCTGATGATAACCAACGACCCCCAAAAGTCGAAGGTCACCATCACCATCAATGCAAAATAACTTCTTAACTTCTCTAACTTCTTTAACTTCTAAGCAATGGATCATCCCGAGAATAGTTCAGAATATGCAGGTCTGCAAGTGAATAGCGGTGTCGAGCAGCCTTCCATCATCAACCCCTATCTGAAGAAAAAGCGCGTCCAGCGCCGTGAACTCTCTGCCGCCGATATGGTAGAAGGCATCGTCAAAGGCGACGTCACCATCCTTTCGCAGGCCGTGACGCTGGTGGAGAGTGTCAATCCCGATCACCAGGCAAAAGCTCAGGAAGTCATCAACAAGTGCCTGCCCTATAGCGGTAACAGCATCCGCGTGGGTATCAGTGGCGTGCCAGGCGCAGGCAAGTCGACCTCCATCGACGAGTTTGGCATTCACGTGTTGAAAGAGAAAGGCGGCAAACTGGCTGTCTTGGCCATCGACCCTTCGTCGGAACGTTCGAAGGGCAGTATCTTGGGCGACAAGACGCGTATGGAGAAACTTTCCACGCATCCTGACTCGTTCATCCGCCCCAGTCCGACGGCAGGCTCTTTGGGTGGCGTGGCACGTAAGACCCGCGAGACCATCATTCTGTGCGAGGCTGCTGGCTTCGACAAGATTTTTGTCGAAACGGTAGGTGTTGGGCAGAGTGAGACGGCATGTCATTCGATGGTCGATTTCTTCCTGCTCATTCAGTTGGCAGGTACTGGTGACGACCTGCAGGGCATCAAGCGTGGCATTATGGAGATTTGCGACGGCATCGTCATCAACAAATGCGACGGCGACAATGTCGACAAATGTCACATGGCGGCCACCAATTTCCGCAATGCCCTCCATTTCTTCCCTATGCCTGATAGCGGATGGCTGCCGAAGGTGCTGTGCTACAGCGGCTTCTACGGCTATGGCATCAAGGAAGTCTGGGACATGATTTACGAGTATATGGATTTCGTCAAGGCCAACGGCTATTTCGCCTACCGCCGCAACGAACAGTCGAAATACTGGATGTACGAAAGCATCAACGAACATCTGCGCCTGAACTTCTATAACAACGACGTCATCAAACGCCGTCTGCACGATGCCGAGAACTCTGTCTTGGCTGGTGAACAAACGTCGTTTGCTGCCGCCCAAAGTCTGTTGGACGATTATTTCCGCCTAATTAAGTAATCATAATTTCTAATTTCTAATTAAATTGTTACAGATTGAGATAGACAGCGGCAGTGGATTCTGCTTTGGAGTGACTACTGCCATTCAGAAGGCCGAAGAAGAACTGGCAAAGGGTACACAACTCTATTGCTTGGGCGACATTGTTCATAATGGTATGGAGTGTGAACGCCTTCGCGAAATGGGACTGGTAACCATCGACCACGAGCAGATGGCTCGCCTGCACGATGCGACGGTATTGCTGCGTGCTCATGGTGAACCCCCTGAGACCTACGAAATGGCTCGTCGTAACAACATTGAGATTATCGATGCCACATGCCCTGTGGTGTTGCAATTGCAGAAACGCATCAAGAAACAATACGAGACATCTCTTACTGATAATATCTCACCGCAAACCTCTCAAATCGTCATCTTCGGCAAGAAAGGTCATGCCGAGGTGTTGGGACTGGTGGGACAAACCCATTCGGACGCTATCGTCATCGAGAGTTTCGAGGAGGTAACCAAGCTCGACTTCTCGCGCGACATCTTTCTTTATTCGCAGACCACGAAGTCGCTCGACGAGTTTCATCGCATCATCGAATACATCCAGCAACACATATCGCCGTCGGCAACATTCAAGAGCTTCGACACCATTTGCCGCTCGGTGGCCAACCGCATGCCGAATATTTCGCAGTTTGCCTCCAAGCACGACCTCATCCTCTTCGTCTGCGGAAGGAAGAGTTCCAACGGAAAGGTGCTTTACAACGAATGCTTACGGGTCAATCCCAACACACACCTCGTCGAGGATCCTAAGGAGATTGACCCTTTGTGGTTGACGGATATCCAGACGGTAGGCATCTGCGGAGCCACCAGCACACCGAAGTGGCTGATGGAGCAGTGCCGTGATGCCATTGTCGCAATGGAATAGGCGTTATGCTTTGACGGCTTCGTTGAAGCGGTCGATGAGCCATTGCTTCTGTTCGGCAATGGTCATGTTCGAATTGTCCAACTCTATGGCGTCGTCGGCCTTGCGCAGAGGTGACACCTCGCGGTGCGAGTCAATATAGTCGCGCTCCTCTACGTTTTTCAGAATCTCGTCGAAGTCGGCCTCCATGCCCTTGCCTTTCAACTCATCATAGCGGCGCTGGGCACGAACCTTTGCTGAGGCTGTTACGAACACCTTCAACTCGGCATCGGGAAACACAACGGTACCAATGTCGCGGCCGTCCATCACCACACCCTTGTCCTTACCCATCTGCTGTTGCTGGGCAACCATTGCCTCGCGTACAAATCCCAGCGCGGCAATGGGACTGACGTGGCTCGACACTTCCATTGTGCGGATGTCGTGCTCTACAAGTTCTCCGTTCAGATAGGTGTCAGGCCGTCCTGTCTCAGCATTGAACTTAAACGAAATCTGGATGTTCGGCATCTGCTGGCGCAGGGCATCCTCGTTGATGCCGTCGTCGGTAAACAGTCCGTTGCGCAGGGCATAGAGTGTCACACTGCGGTACATGGCACCCGTGTCGACGTATACATAACCGACTTCGCGAGCCAAATCCTTGGCCATCGTGCTCTTTCCGCACGAGCTGTGGCCATCAATTGCTATGGTAATCTTTTTCATAATGCATAACTGACATTAATTAATATTGACGAAGCCGATACGTGATATTTCGCATAGGCCACGTGTAGTTTGAAACGTTCCAACTGGAGTCCGGCACCCAGCGAGAGTCCTGCGCCGTGGTTGCTTTCGCCTTCACCGTCAGAAATCTTCATCTCGCTTGCACGACGGAAGTTATAGCCTGCTGCCACGTAGATGTTCTCGCCCAACAGCAGGTCGGCACCTACGGCTACATGTTTGATGAATCCCTGATCCCAGTTGTTCAGTCGCGACAGGGTGGCTGACAGGCGCAACGGCGAACCGATGAGGCGTTTCATCACACCCAATTGCAAGTCCAGCGGGATGCGTTCGAAGTCGTCCTCGTAGGCTTTGATTTGTCCGCCAAGGTTTTTCGCCACAGCCGACAGCGACCATCCGCGCTCTTCGTTGGCATAGTTCAGTCCTAAGTCTACGGCTACGGCTGCCGAATTGTAGCTGGCAATATGTGACGTGACGAAGCGTGCCGTGATACCGCCACTCAGACGGTTGGCTAACAGATAGGCAAACGATCCTGCCAGCGCGATGTCACGGGCAGAGAATTCACCCAAGTCCTCGTTGCTTACATTGGTCTGCTTCATCTTGCCGTAGTCCATGTATTGAGCAGAAACACCCCACGTAGCGCGTTCCTGATAGGCTTTGACAAACGATGCCGAAGCGGTCTTGGCGCCATCCATATAGGTCATGAAGTTCAGGTTCAGCGTCTTGTCGCTCACTCCGCTGATGAGTGCAGGATTGTGGAAAATGAGTGTGGCGTCGTCATCAGTCAATGTGATGTTTTCTCCACCCAACGCAGCTGCATGGGCACTGACGGGCAGGCGCAGGAAACTGTACACTTCCTGGCTCTCCTGTGCCGTTGCCGCAAGGGCTGACAACACCATGATGACTGCTAAAAGACCTTTTTTCATCTAATAATCTCTAAAATCCGATGCAAAGATAACAATTTATTCTCAATTATTTCGTACCTTTGCACAATAAATAACGCAGTAATTCGCATTTTATTGCCAGAAACATGGAACAAAAAAAGACTCCACGGGCTGATATTGACCAGCGTCGCACCACAGGATTCCTCCTCGGACTGACGTTTGTTCTGGCTTTGCTCTACGTTTCGCTGGAATGGAACAGCATTCCTGCCAGCGACGATTTCGACCCCATCGACATCGGTGAAATGGTGCATGAAAGTGAATTGGTACCCATGTCGAATCTGGAGACCATCACCCAAATGAAGGAGAAACGACAGGTGGAAAAGGCCGAACAACTGAATATCGTCGACGACAATGTGGAGATAAGCGAACCAGACGAACAAATCGAGGGTGAAAAGGAGGGCGATGACGAATCGTTGCTCAAGGAACTTGAAGAATCGCTCGACGACGACAAGGCTCTGGCTGCTATGGGTGTAGACCCCAACAACCCGCTCAATTTCCATATCGCCGAGGAACTACCCCAGTTTCCTGGTGGTGCCGTCGAGTTCATGAAGTGGCTCACCAAACACCTGCGCTATCCTTCCAAGGCTCGCCAGGATAAGACGCAGGGCAAGGTCGTGGCCGTGTTCTACGTCGAGAAGGATGGCAACATCAGTGGCATCAAGGTCACACGTTCCCTGTCACCAGAGTGCGACCGTGAATGTCTGCGTGTGCTGCGCCTGATGCCCCAGTGGAAGCCTGGCATCCAGAACGACCAGCCCTGCCGCACCAAGGTCTGCATCCCGATTGTGTTTAAACTTTAATGTCGAAATTCCGAAATGTCGAAATAACGTAATAACGAAATAACGAAAATATGAAACAGCTCTCATCCGACACCATCCTGCAGCTGGTCAACGACTATCTCGACCGACTGCCCTATGACCGCCGTCCCGCCTCGCTCTACGAACCGGTACAATATGTATTGGCTCTTGGCGGCAAGCGCATCCGTCCCGTACTCATGCTGTTGGGCTACAACCTCTGGCGCGAACAACCCGAGGACATCCTCATGCCTGCCTGTGGCATCGAGACCTATCATAACTACACCCTGTTGCACGACGACCTCATGGATAAGGCCGATATGCGTCGTGGTCATCTGACTGTTCATAAGAAGTGGGACGACAACAAGGCCATCCTTTCGGGCGACTCCATGCTCGTATTGGCCTATCAGCGTGTTGCTCAGGTACCTGCCGACAAGTTGCAGCAGGTGCTCAACCTCTTCACCACTACTGCACTCGAAATCGGTGAGGGACAGGAGTACGACATGTCGTTCGAGACCCGCAACGACGTTACTGAGGACGAGTACATCGAGATGATTCGCCTCAAGACCTCCGTCCTGCTGGCTTGTGCGCTGAAGATTGGTGCCATCCTCGCCGAAGCTCCGCAAGAGGATGTCGAACGGCTCTACCGCTTGGGCGAACAAATTGGACTGGCCTTCCAGTTGCAGGACGACCTGCTCGACGTCTATGGCGACCCCGCCGTATTCGGTAAGGCTATCGGTGGCGACATCACCTGCAACAAGAAGACCTACATGCTCATCAATGCCTACAATCGTGCCAACGACGAGCAGCGTGCCGAACTCGACCGATGGATCACTGCTGCGACGTTCGATCGTGCAGAGAAGGTCGCTGCCGTCACGCGTCTCTACGATGAGATTGGCATCCGCAAGCTTTGCGAGGACAAAATCAACTATTACTTCGAATTGGCGCGTCAGACCCTCAGCGAAGTCAACGTCCCCGCCGACCGCAAGCAAGCCCTCAGCGCCTATATGGACGAATTGTTGCACCGCAACAAATAACCACTACACCCGACGGTCCTCCGTCGGGAAAAAAATATGAATTACATCGACACCCACTGCCACCTTGACGGCGAAGAATTCGCATCCGACCGCGACGCCGTCATCCAGCGAGCTCGCGAGGCTGGCTGCACGGCAGTCTTCCTGCCTGCCATCGATGCCGCCTCGTGCCGCACCGTCCTCGACGTCTGCCGTCAGTATCCCGATTACTGCCGTCCGATGCTCGGCCTCCATCCCGAAGAAGTCCGTTCCGACTGGAAGGAGCAGCTGGAAAAAATGAAACAATTCTTCACTCTTCTCCCACCTGAAGGTAGGAGTGTGGCACGCAATCACTCTTCACTCTTCACTAACGAGGTCATCGCCATCGGCGAAATTGGTCTCGACTACTACTGGAGCCGCGAGTTCGAGCGCGAACAGCTCGAAGCCTTCGAGGCGCAGGTGCGCTGGGCAGTAGAACTCCAGCTGCCTCTGATGATTCATTGTCGTAAGGCGCAGAACGAGATGGTCGCTATTATAAAAAAGTACGCGCACGAGTTGCCTGGTGGCGTGTTCCACTGCTTTACCGGCAATGTTCAGGAGGCTCGCCAGCTGTTGGAGTTCGACCGCTTTGTGTTAGGTATCGGTGGCGTACTGACATTTAAGAAGAGCCATCTGCCCGAAACGCTGGCAGAGGTCGTTCCCCTCGACCGTATCGTCCTCGAGACTGATGCGCCCTACATGGCTCCCGTGCCTCTGCGCGGCCAGCGCAACGAGCCTGCCTTCATCCGTCACGTCATCTCGCGTCTGGCCGAAGCCTACGGCGTCACCGAAGAGGAAATCTGCCGCCAAACCAACGCCAACGTCGCCCGCGTCTTTAAGGTCAATGGTTAACAAATCATAATTATCAATTGTCAATTGTCAATTGTCAATTAATTATTGTATCTTTGCAGCCGCTTACAATTAGGAGAGGTGCTCGAGTGGTTGAAGAGGCACGCCTGGAAAGCGTGTAGCCGGCAAAACTGGCTCGCAGGTTCGAATCCTGTTCTCTCCGCTGATACATCCCAAAGGGAGCCTGACAGGTTCCCTTTTTTTAGTGCCTGTATACTGACATCTTACGACTCTAACTCCTTGAAATCCCGATAGGTACGGAATTTTAGGATATTCTGTATGTTATAAGATTTTTTAAGTTTCAACAAAAAATAAGAAAAAAAATAGTTTATAAAATGTGTAGAGAAAATGAGATGAAGAAAGAGCAGATTGACGAACAATACGTAGTCAATGAGGCTCATGCAGTAAGGGTTGTGGAAAGTCTTTTTATTAATGAACATTTCTATAAGCGTATGATGCACGAATTGGGGGATGCCTTGCAGTATATCGCGGTTCCCGACGAATACATTAATATAGATAATGTTCGGCAGGCTATCCTGCAGACACTTGCCAAAGCAAGGCAAGATTATGGACATCATCTTGAGCTGATTGAGTCGCTAAAGCGAGGCGAACTGCCAGAATATTTGAATGACGAATAGTTATGTTATGATTTTCAAAAAACGCCAAATTTTAACATTTGAAGGGCCGTGAAACGGAATAAAGTGTTAAAAAAAACGTTTTTTTCTCTTGCCGTTGGTGGAAAAAATAATTTTTGCCACCTTTGCCAACGAAAAAATATAATAACATAAAATTTTATATTGATATGACTAGAAAGGAAATTATCCAGCTGGTAGAGCTGACTGTCGAAAAGGTTCTTGAAAAGAAGAATAGTGTTGTAAATAACACTGACGAGTGGATTGGTACTAACGAAGCAGCTAAGATTATTGGCATTTCCCCCTTCCGGCTCCGGGAGCTTAAAAGTCATTTCGAGTGCAGGAAGGCAGGTAAATCCCAGTCGTCAAGGCTTCTCTTTAGGCGAGCTACGCTTATGGAAAATTACTGCAACATAAATCCTATATAAATATAATCAGGTATATGAAACGCGACTTTCATTATGTAAAAATTCCTGTAGTGAAGTATCTCTATAATCGTTATGGTTACGCGTCTGACACGCGTGACCATATCATCGAGATTTACATTCATTATAACAAGAAAAGTAAGTTCATATCAACTGGCATCCGCGTGTTCCCCAGGGAATGGAAGAACGGCTTTGTTACGAACCGGCCGGATGCCGTGCAGCTCAATCGTTTCCTCGATAAGCTGATGGCTGATACCCGGAAGGTTCTCAACGATATGATCGAGGAAGGCCGTGTCGATATCCATGCCGTGCCGGAACGGCTGAAACGCCTTCGCATTCGTGATGTCGACTTCATCTCATTCTGTAAGGACCGAGCAAAGATAAAGAAATATGGCAAGGCAGAGGATACACAGGATAGATACGACAGATTTTTCCGTTTCCTTGAGAGTTATGGGAAAATAAAGTCTTTCTCTGACCTCACCGAGACGAAGGTCATAGAAATGGATCGTTTCCTTCAGAAAAAAAATATGAAACCCAAGAGCCGATGGAATAACTATCACCGCTTCTTGAACAGCTTTATCATGGATGCCCAAAAAGAGCGACTGATAGACATAAATCCCTACGATAGGGTTAAGATGGACAAGGGCGAAGATTATGATGGCCTCGAAAAGTTCCTCACTCTCGAGGAATTCCAACGGCTGCGCACTACGCCGATGCCGGAAGCGCGTCTGGAACGTGTGCGCGACCTTTTCGTGTTCCACTGTTACTTCTGTCAAGGTTATCACGACCTGGCGGCTTTCGATGTCAAGAAAATCAAGGATATCGATGGCAAGAAAGTATATACTGGCAAAAGAGGAAAAACAGGCATCGACTTCACTGTTCCGCTTCTTTCCCCCGCACTCGCCATTTTAGAGAAGTACAATGGCAAGTTGCCCATTCTCTCTAACGTGAAGTACAATGACTACCTTAAGGAGGTCGCTACCGCCGCAGGTATCGATAAAAATCTGACCACACACTGGGCCAGGCATACCGGCGGCACGCTGCTGTTGAATGCCGGTGTCCCTATGGGCGTTGTGAGCCGGGTTCTGGGGCATAGTTCGATTAAGATGACCGAGCGTATATACGCGAAGTACCTGCCAAAGACTATAGTCGATGAAGTTATGAAAATAGAAGATAAAATCGTATAAGATATGGACGCAAGAACTGACGAAAAGTGGGCAGAAATCCTCCAGTATGCCCGGGAACACGCCACCGGCGAAGGCTGCCATGCTGGCTATAAATGGCTGCAGGATGCCTATGAAGAATACTTCAATGACCATGAAGAGCGTGTCGAAAAAGGCACGATGTGGTCTTTCGGCGGTGCATCCTTTTCTGACCACAATCGGACGGTATTCGCTGCCCAGATTGCCCGCTCACTGCGGTACAACGAGAATGGCTATGAGGGCCCTCGGCTCACCGATGAACAGTTCGAGAAGCTGACTGACACCCTGCAGTGGATCAAAGAACACCCGCAAAACGAAATACTTAAGATATAGGGACTGATAAAAAGAAAAAAAATGAGAGCAGTAAGGCCGCCATAAAAAAGAAGTCCCCGGACGTGAACGTCCAGGGCAGGGGTTTGGAGAAAACCGCATTACTTCCTCAATTCCAGGGGCAAAGTTACGCATTTTCTCTGAATCCTGCA
>Ga0310786_10006475_pt1 | contig 15554 bp, 13 predicted proteins | sample AusTroGonzalo_MG_FD_203881 | JGI IMG/M metagenome (GOLD analysis project Ga0310786, IMG submission 203881) | Bovine rumen microbial communities from tropical cattle in Woodstock, Queensland, Australia - Gonzalo_03 (v2) (version 2) | ecosystem: Host-associated > Mammals > Digestive system >... | reverse complement strand
CGGGCGTCTCCGGCTTTCAGGCCAACCCCTCGCGCATCGATGCCAAGACGGGCGAGATTGTCTTCGCCCACTGCACCATTCCGCTCGACATGATTTCCCGCTATGAGTTCGATACCCACTTTGAGTCGGGCATCGGTGTCGGCATTCACGGTTGGATGCCCGAGGGTCCTGTGACCGTCGTCAAGCTGGCCGGCGACCTGTCGCGCTCGTTCATTGCCGAGGGAACGCTGTTGCAGAACCTCTCCGACCCGAACCTCTGCCGCACGCAAATCAAGGTCCGTCTCGACGATGCGAAGCAGGCCGCCTATTTCTTCAACAACCCCATTGGCAACCATCACATTATCCTTGCCGGCCGTCATCGCGAACTGCTGGAACAGGTGCTGGCGTAGGCCGTGCTGCGACAAAACGCGTTATTTATACGCTCTTTTTTCCATTTTTATTTGGCGGTTTGCCAACTTCTTCGTACTTTTGCGGCGTGATTCTGTAAAAGAGTCGCCCGTAAAGGTGCACTTAGCTGTGCTTAATTGGGAATGTGAGTGAGAATCTCCGACTGTCCCGCAGCAGTGAACTCCGTTATGGCTCCTAAGCACAAACGCCATTGAGTGATTACTTGAGAAGGCGCTTGGGAGTGGAGGAAAGTCTGAAGACCAGCCTTTTTCGGTAAATGCCAACCGACCCTCGATGTAAGGGCGTGCGGCGAACAACTATTTTTGTGGGATTAAGAACACCGGAAAGGACTGTGTCATGCAGTCGCTTTTATTGGCTCCGCACTGCTGTGCGCATACGTGTATTATTATATAAGTTTGGGGGAGCCTGTCGTGAGACAATGCTCCCCCTATGTTTCATAATGTCAATTAAAACTCAACGATTATGCATTACATATTTATCGTAGCCCTCGAATTTCTCGTGACTTTCTTCGGAGTCGCCATGCTTATCCGATTCTACAATCACAAGGCGTAGGCCGTCGTCTACATATTGATGGGTACTACGACCTTGAACGTGACGTTGCGCCCCATGTTGTAGACGCCCTGACGTCCGCTGACGGTGTTCTCGTCGGCATACTTCAGGCGGCTCAGGTGGTTCTGATAGGCCTTGTTCAGCAAGTTGTCGGCGTTGACGTAGAGCTCGAAGAGTTTTTTACCCTTGAACATAATGTCTGTGCCTGCCGAGAGATTGAGCAGCGCATAGCCCGGCGTAGCGGTCTCTGTGTCGTCGGCGCTGTAGATGTGTGCCTGCTTCAGATAGCAGTCGAGACCGGCGGCTATGTAAAGATTATTGAATGTTGAGCGATGGAACGGATGGCGGCTGTGATCGTGGGCCACCGTGCTGTGCGAGTGGTGGAAGAGCTCCCACTTCAGCTCCGACGACCATCGGTGGGCTGGCGTGAAGGGCAGATACTTCGTGTCGGCCGTCGCGTTCATCAGCTGTGCATCGACGAATGCGAAGGTGTTGGAGAAGTGGACCGAGTGGACGGGGTGGAAGTCAATGCCGGCCTCGAAGCCCAGCAGTCGGGCGTCGCCCTGCGTGTAGGCATAGGTGAGGTAGCCTTCCTCTATCTCCTCGGGCATGCGGTGGGTGAAGATGTAGTTGTCGATGCGGTTGGCGAAGAGTGCCAGTTGTGCCGAGACGTAGCGCGAGGTGAAGTCCACCCCGAGGTCGGCCTGCAGACTGTACTCGGCCTTGAGCTGCTGGTTGCCCAGCTCGTAGCGGATGGAGCCCTCGTGCACACCGTTCGAGGCCAGTTCGCTCATGTTCGGTGTGCGGAATCCGCGGGCCACGTTCAGTTTCACGTTCAGGTGGTCGCTGGCGTTGAAGACGGCGCCGATGCTGCCCGTCAAGCCGTTGAAGTGGCGGGCAAAGTCCGTGAACCGCAGCTCGCCGTCCTCCGTCAGCTCGTCGCCGTGAAGCCGGCGGTGGTCGTAGCGCAGTCCGCCGTTCAGCGTCCAGCGGTCGCCCAGCGTCTTCGTGGCTGTGGTGTAGAAGCCGAAGTCGAAGAGGCGGTAGTCGGGAATCAGGTACTCCTCGCCCTCGTTGCCCGACTGCTGGTACATGCCGCCGATGCCTGTTGAGAGCTTCCAGCCGTCCCACTCGCTGGTCACGTAGCGCAGGTCGTAGGTCAGCGTGTGCAGCTTGAAGTAGAGCTCGTATTCGTCGGCGCTCTCCTCAAACTCCTGACGGCGGTTCTGCTGATAGCCCACGGTGGCCTTCAGGTAGCCCGACGCGAGGTTCAGCGAGTTGTCCCACACGGCTTTGTAGTGCTTCACCTGCTGGAAGGGCAGCGACTTGGCGTACGTCTTCGGCGAAGCCGTTGAGCACTCCAGCTCGCCCGTCTCCTCGTCGCGTTCGCCCTCCACGATGCCGGGCGTCAGGTGATAGGCCGTCCACGTCAGTCGCGAGTGTCCCCAGGCTTTGTTCAGGCCCATCATCAGGCGTCCCGCCCGTTCGCGGAACTGCGAGCCCGGCACGTAGCCGTCGTACTTGTTCTTGTAGGCGTGAGCCATCTTGTCGCTGTAGCGCGCGTCCCAGACGAAACCCTTCTGGTTGCCCGCCATCGACAGGTTATAGCCGAAGAGTCCATTGTTCGTCTGGTACTCCGAGCTGACGTTAGCCCGCATCTCGCCGTCGGCCAGCGTCGGCTGCGCGTGCAGTATCACCACACCCGCCATTGCGTCGGAGCCGTACATCAGCGAGGCCGGGCCTTTCAGTATCTCCACAGAGCCGACGCTGCTGCCGTCAACCTCCACGCCGTGCTCGTCGCCCCACTGCTGTCCCTCCTGGCGCACGCCCTCGCTCATCACCACCACGCGGTTGTATCCCAGTCCGCGGATGATGGGTTTCGAGATGCTGCCGCCCGTGGTCAGCTGGCTCACGCCCGGCTGGTGGGCTATGGCGTCGATAATGTTGGTCGAGGCCGTCCCTCTCAGCATCTGCGGTGTCACGATGCTCACGGGAGCCGTCGCGTGTTTCAGCTTCACGTCGCCCGTCACGCCCGTCACCGTCAGTTCGTTCAGTTGCAGGTGGCGGAAGAAGACGTCCGTCGAGTCCTCCGCATGCTGCTGTTGCTGCTGGTGTTTCACGTTATCCTGTGCTGCCACCGCCGTGCATAGACACAGCAGTGGCAGAATGATGTATTTCGATTTCATTCTGCGATTCTTTTTGATTCTAATATGTATGTGATAAAAAGTAGAAGTTCCCCCTTTCGCAAAGATGAAAGGTCACACCGTCGGAGGCCCGCGCGTGACGATGACGCCGCAGCCGGCTGCGCTGTAGCCGCACAGAGGCTGGGCAAGATACTTCTTACATACATGGGCAAACACCGTGACAGCCGTCGCCGTCGCCGCCACCATCGTCAGCGTCAGAAACTGGCACAGCACGCAGTCGTGCGCCCATGTCGCCGTTGCCGTCAGGTGACCGTGACAGCTGTGGTGTACGCAGTCCGTACACTCCGTGTCGGCGGTCTCTGTAGTCTCGTGAATGTGAAGCGACGACAATACCAACATCGGCAGGAACACTGCCAACAAAATCCATGTTGATATTTTCCTTCTCGTCTTCATTGCGGGTGCAAAGTTACGAAAAGTTGAGCGCAAACCCGTGACACGTCGCTCAAAAATAACTTTTTTTATCTTTCAGTACCCCAGGCTTTCCCCCACCAGCACCACCTTGTGCCGTCCCTGCGGCGAGTTCCTCAGGAAGTGCACGAAGTTGCAGATTGACTCCGGCGAGTTGCAGTTGTGGCACACGCCGTCCGTCTGGCAGGGCGTCTTGATGTCGAAGCGTGCCGCGTTGATGGGCGAGGCCGTGCTGCGCGCCCTGGCCAGCGCCGCCTCCACCGTCTGCGCCACCTTGTTCAGCCCTATGACGAATATCACCCTCTTCGGTCCCCACGTGATGGCCGCCACGCGGTTGCCGTTGCCGTCTATGTTCACGATCACGCCGTCCTCCGATATCGCGTTGGCGCTCGTCAGATAGACGTCCGTCGCGAACGCCCGGCGATACATCTCCAGCTTCTCCTCCGCCGTCGTTGCCAGGTCGCGGTCCAGCACCTCCAGCGTGCCCCTCTCCCTGAGCGCGTCGGGTATGCCCAGGTCGCGCACCGTCATCGTGCCGCCCCACGTCACGCTGCTGCCGTCCTCAATCAGTTCCGACACCTTCCTCACCGCCTCCTCCGCCGTAGCGCAGTAGAACCCCTCCATGTGCCGGCGCTGCAGGTTCTTGATGACCGTCTTTGCCAGCCGTTCGTTTCTCATCTCCTGTGGTTTCATGTTCATCTCATTTGTTTTCGTTTGCAAATATACGCCTTTTCCCCGATAATCCGCCAACTTTCCCGTGTTTTTTCTCCCATACACTTCAACAGCATGACGGGGAGGCTTGAGCCTCCCCGTCATGCTGTTGACGGCACTACGTCTGAATCAGCCTCACCTTGCGCCTGTTGCCCGATGGCCTCACGGCGAAGTGGAGCCAGTAGGTGCCCTTGGGCGAGCGCTCCAGCAGCAGTTCGTCGAAGTCCTCGCGCGACTCGTCGCTGATGTCGAGCAGGATGGCGGCGTAGCGTATGAGCTGCTCAATGCCCGCCACGCGTATGTCGGCGGCGCAGCCCGTCAGGTGGTTCGAGCCGTTCACACCGCCCACGGCGCGGTTCACTGCTGGACTTCTGAACCCAGAGTTGATGACAATTGCGTCGTCGCTCTCGCCATAGCGCTTGTTCCACTCACTGCGCAGCCGTTCCAGCCACCCGCAGAGTCGCTTCAGGTTCTCCACTTGTGCTTCGTTGGGCACGTTCTTTAAGTTCACTGTTGTCTTGCACATTTCCCCTAGCGTAAAGTGCTCAGTCAATTTTACCATATTCAATAACTTCAATTCTTCTTTTTATTCACGTTAATCGGTGTACTCTTTGGGAAGGCGAGGCTGTAGGCCGCGTCGAGGGCTTTCAGGTTCACCTTGTAGAAGCTGATGCCCGTGCGTACGGCCACGACGGCGCGCAGCAGTTCGCGGTGGCGGCGCGGATAGAGGCTCGGTGGCGGCAGTTCGTTCCAGCCTTCCTGCGGCTCGTCATCTACCAGCGCCTTGTGGCACACCTCCCAGATCATGTCGTCGGTGGCCTCGCAGCCGAACCACGACTTCAACACATTGCGGATGCAGTAGCGCTTGCACTGCCCCTGGAGCAGGCGCCTCGTGTGCTCCAGCCGTAGCCAGAGCTGCACAAAACATGCCTGGGTGTTCTGAATATCCTTAATGACACTCATGACCAATGACCTTAATGACCGACCTCCTGCACCTTGCGGTATCGTCCTGCCTCTACCTGCACGATGAGCCCCTGCTTGCGCCAATTCTTCAGCATCTGCCTGACGGTGTTGTTGTTCACGTTAGCCCCCTTCACGGCAACGCTCTGCTGCATGGCCTGCTCGAACGCAAACTGCGGGTCCAGTCGCTCAAAGATGGAGTCGTTCTTCCCCATACGCAGTCGCTCGCCGTTCTGATATCCCGCATAGTCGCGGCTCGCAAATGCGTTCTCTATGCGGTCGCGGAAGAAGTAGAGGGCGTTCTCCAGCAGCGAGTCGGCTATCACGTCGTAGGCCTCCAGCATCGCGGCTGTCTGCGCCTTCAGGAGGAGCTCACGCCACAGGTCCGGCTGCTGCTTCAGCATCGTCTCGGCACCGCTCAGTCCGTGCTTCTGTATCAACGTCTCGCACACCTTGCAGAGCATCAGGCAGCAGGTCATTCGCTGGGCCGTCACACAGACGCGGAAGCGCTGACGGGCACGCGTGCGGTCGTCGTTCTTCATCGTCTCCACGCGGATGCGCTCCACCCACTGACGGCCCCTCGCCTCCAGCTTCGGCAGCACCGCCTCGCCCTGCATCAGCGGCAGCAGGTGGGCTATCTGCTGTATGCGCTCGCGCTGACGGGCGGTCAGCACCGGCGGCTTGTCCTCCAACGGCGCAAAGGTGTTGTCGGGCGTGCGGGCCACGGCGATACGGCTCTGGAATCCGTCGGTGTAGTTCGACACCACGCGGTATAGCGCGTCCGGCGTTCCGCACATCGTGACGTTCCACAGCAGCTGCCTGATGTGCACCGACACCGCATCCACGCTCTTGGCTTCGCGGTCGTACTTCGTGCCGTCGTAGCTCTGGCGCAGCATCACCGAGAAGTCGCTCATCGCCGACCGCCACTTCTGCGCCACCGTGTCGGCCTCGGGCGTGAACGAGAAGGCGTGCTTGCCCTCCGTGTTGGCCAGTCGCTCGGCCAGCTTGGCCACCGTGCTGTTCAGCGTCACGAAGCGCACGGGCAGCTTCGGCTCCTCGGGCTGTTCCTTCTTGTTCTTGGCCGCTTTCTTCTTGCTGCGCCACTCCTCTTCCTGCATCAGGTACATCTCGTCCAGCGCCGTCACCTCGCTCATCCAGGCCTCCACCACCGGGTCGATGCTGCCCTTGCCGCTGGCAAAGTCGCCTGCTATATAGGCAATGAGGTTCAGCCCCTTCTTCTGCCCGTGCACGTCGAGCGTCACACCCGTCGCCAGCGCCCCGATGCAGGGGCAGATGGCCGTCACCACCGGCAGCGCCAACTGCGTGCCTACGGCGTCGATGGAGTCACGAACGCCCTGCGGCATCTTCTTTAGTGAAGAATGAAGAGTGAAGAGTGAAGAATTTGCGGCCGCCTCATCTTCTTCGCCTTCTGGATTATCTTTTCCTTGATTCCCAGGTTCCTTAGAATAAACCCCATCCGCAGACAGTGTTTCAAGAACTTTCCTCAGTCGCATCGGGAAACCGTTGAACTCCGACTGCAGCGCGCTCCTGATTTTCGCCCGCTTCTCTTCCAGCGAGAAACCGTCGTAGCAGGGAATCACCTGGTCGAGCCACTCGAAGCTCCGGCCGCAGATGTGCCTCAGGTCGCACGCCAGCTGGTAGGTCAGCGTGTCGCGGTCGCCCTGCGTGGGCTCAAAGCCCCGGTTGTTCACCTCCCAGTACTTTCGGATGATGTCCGCGAACGGAATGCCGTGATAGTCGCTGGGAAAAACCTTTATATTGTCTGCGGAGTTGTTTTTGTCTAAGGAATCCGGGAATTTAGGAACTTCTTTTCCTTGGTTCCTTGGTTCCTTAGAATCAGTCGTCTCCGCAGCATCGGTTTTGAACACCTTCTGCTTCACACTCTCGCACACGCTTTCCTCAAACAGCCGCTTGTCGGGGCCAAAGAGCACGTAGCTTCTCGGCACTGCAAACGAGCCCCGAGCCAGGTCCTTCGTCTTCGAGTCGTCGGTCACGCCAAGCTGCCCTGCCAGCCACCTCTTCGCCTGGTCTATGCGCTCTGTTGGCGACAGGTGGCCGAACTGGCTCGGGATGATAAACACGATGCGCAGCCCCTTGCCCGAACAGCTGACGTGCACCAGCACCACCAGATGCTCCAGCTCCAGCATGATGAGCGTCTGCACCAGCCGTTTCCAAACCTCGCGCGGGTCTTCGCCGTTCAGCTCGTCCAGATCCAGATAGGCCATTCCCGTTGGCACCGCACTCTTGGCGTGTCGGCGCCCGTCGCCGTAGTTGGCCATAAACATCAGCAGCGGCAACTGCTGTTTCAGCCCCTTCGCCTCGTCGCTGTCGTGGTCAACTTCGCTCAGCTTCCGGCACACCTCAGCCACCTGTGGCGAGTCCAGAATCTCGTTCAGCTTTTCCTGAGGGCAAGCCAGCACCTTCGCTGACTTGCCATTCCTGCAGTATGAAATCATAGTCTGTAGCCCTTTCCTTTAATCAGTTCGCGAATCACCTTCTGCGCTATGGCGCTTGCCTGGTGCACCAGCTTCTCGGGCAACTGCCCCAGCTGGTCCTCGTCCATCGAGAAGTAGAAGTACCACCTGCCGTCGCGGCCTTGCGACAGCGCCGCGTTGTCGTCGCGGAAGATGGGTTTGTTCTTGACGCGGCGCGGCTTCTCCGTCAGATACACGTTGCCGTCGCGCATTCCCTGCACCTTAAATGTTCCCGTGAACGCCTCCATCTCCACATCCTCGCAGCACATGAAGTCTGCCGTCTTCAGTCCGTTCTCCAACATGCCCAACGTCATCAGTCCGTCGAGCGTTACCTGTTTCTCTGTTGTAATAATAATCTTTTTCATAATCTTGCGAATTTGTGAGCTTCGGAATTGCGGGGTTTTAGTTGAGCTCATTTGTCCGGACACATTTCCTCGCTCCTCCTTCGCCCGATTACTTTTAATCCTTCAAAGCTTCAATTTTTCAATTCTTCAATTTCACGATCTCCGTTGCCAGTATCTCTTGGAACGTCTGCCCCTGATACTCGTGGGTAGAGAAACGAAGGCTGGCCGCAACCACATCACCTTCGTAGAACCTGCACGCCGCCAGATTGCCCAGCATGGCGCACACATACTCGTTTTCAAACTTCGAGCCGCCCATCTCGCGCAGCACAATGTTGCACTTCTGAATCGAGCCCGACTCTGCTTTTGTTGACTGTACGCTGAAGGCCTCGCCCTGGCGTACCACTTTTAAGATTTTTGTTTCCATCGTTGTATTCCTTTGCCAACGCCGTTAGTGGTCGATTGACAATGCAAAATTAAATCATATGTAAGAAGAAAAAGAGTAATTACAAATGAACATTCCCACTTGTCTAACGTGTCTAATTCATTCGCCTTTTCCTGTCTAACATGTCTTTTCCTATGTCTAATAAATAAGCAAAAGAAACCTTATAATTGCACTTTTCTTCGCTTTTCCTTGGAAGTCTCAGAAATAAAATCTATCTTTGCACCAAGAAAGAGGAAAGGATACAAGATGGACAAGAGATTCACACCACGTTCAAACGAAGAGATGCTTGCCGCAGTGCGAGCATTTCAGGCAAGACAGCGTAAATGGTTCGAGGAATCAAACAAACGTTTGGAGAAAAGAGTCATTGAACACGAGATTGCCGTATAACCTATTATGTACACACTTGATTTAGACCGACTTAATCTCCGTTCTCCCTATTACGTTTGGAAGGTGAAGGACGGAGTTTATGCATTTGATACCGACTATGAAGTAAGCTATGAAATTGGGTTGAGTGTCAACGTCGAGATGCTCCAGATGGAGGTATGTGCTTTCGACATCAACAATAAGAACCAAAAACCATCACCCAACGACCGCAAACTTCGCGACACCATCCTTGCCATCATCGAAGAGTTCTTCCGTGCCAATGGCGGTGTGCTGCTCTATATCTGTGCCACCGGCGACGGTATGCAGAAGTATCGTTTTCACTTGTTCCTTCGCTGGTTCAACACCTACGAGCACCGCGACCTCTATGAGATTCGTACCGTTGAGGACGTGATGGACGATAAGACTCCCAACTACGGCGCCATTATCGTAGAAAAAACGCACCCAGACCTTGAACTGATCCTGGCGCGTTTCGAAGAGTTGGCTGCATTCCTAAAGAAGCCTATCGAGTAGCCTTCTCCTTGGCAATCTCCTGTTTCAGAGCCACAAGCCTCGTGTATAGCCCGTTATAGGCAACCCTAACAATACGTTCTATTTTCGCGGGCTTCATCGCCGTTATGCGCCGTTTGTTAGCTTCAATATCTACAAGGTTCACGGTTTTGCCGTTCATCATCCACTTTCCCTGTTCGGCAGACACACTTTTACAGATGTTTCGAATACGTTCCTCGTCATCTATATCGATGATATCAGGGAGCCACTTGGCTATCTGGCGTACAAAACCAACAACCGTCACGACATTCTCGCGATTGCTACGTGTCTCAAAGAGTCCAGCATCGTAAATGGCCTGATACAACCAATACCATTCCAGGCCTTTACTAAGGTCTATCTTGTCTTGGTTTCCCAAACCAATAGATTCATTGATGATTGTTCGCAACTTTAACAACTGTTGATTGGTCATAAATAATTCATCAGAGAAAACGTCATTGACTAGCAAATCGTCACATTCCCCTGCAACTTCCTTAACCTCTTCTGCCTCCTCAGCATCGTCCTTGAAGAAAGCTCGCATCAATTGCTGCAAGTCTGCACCTTGCAACTTGTCTATATGGAGCACCCTTTTATGGTCGTAATGCTTGGCTCCGTCTTCATAATGATAATTGTCACTCATTGGTCAGTCGTTTTAATGGTACAAGCTTCTCTTTTTCTTCACCCAGCAGTAGCTGACTACGCTTATCATCGTGAGTGGAACCATTTTGATAATTGTGGTATTCACCATATGTTGGCCGTTCTGCCACTTTCATTATCGCATCAGTCATATTCTTCTGCTGATCAATAGGCTCATACAGCCGCTTGCGATACTTCTCAAGCAGAGTCGGATAATTCTCACGCCACGCAGGTTGTACACAAATAGCAGGATTCGCATTCAAATTGCCCAGCATATCCCAAGCCATACCAGGAGGATATTTCATCAGCTCATCATCAACTTTCTCAATAGGAATTGACGACAACACCATCTGCTGTAGTGTTTCCTCAGTCTTATCTAATTGTTTGTGAAGCAGCTTCGTTTGTGCCTGCATCTGCTCAATCAGTTCATCCTTACGGTGACTTTCATCCTCCACCTCCTTATAACTCTTTGGTCTGTTCTCACGAAGCATGCGTTGAAAGTCCTCAGGGAAGATAGCATTACACAACTCATAGAGCAGGTCTGACGGCTCGCATCTGGTTATCTCTTCCTGCATCAGAAGCATCACCTTATCCATCTCACGTTGATGCTTCTTGTCAAGATGCAGTTCATCCACGCAGTCCATCAGCCCGCAATAGTAGATGTGCATGTGTGGCTTGAACGACTGGCTTGCCGTCATCACCGTCTCGGTAACCTTTGAGAATTTCGTCCACTTTACACCGATGATATGCCGAGTCATCACAGAATAGTAGTGCTTCAGGAACAGCCAGTGCTGGTTGAGCAGATGAAACTGCTCCTGCTTTTTCTCCTTTGTCCAATCCTGTTGCATAATCATCGTGAAGGCATGCAACATACACAGCACCTCGTCGGTCTTATAGTCATAGCACACTTCCGACTTGAAAAGCATATCCTTCAGTTCTCCAGACAAGTTTTTCCAATCTTGTTGGCAATCGTATTGCAACAAAAGCTCCAGCACATGAAAGAACCGGTAAATGCGCTTTGACTCTTTTTCAAAGCGTTTCATGTTGTCACCCCAGTTTTCTGCTGCTACAATCAGTTTCTGTTCCGATGCCCAACTACCAAACTGGTCATCATTCGCAATAACGTGTGCCATTTCGCGCACTATACTTTCCAACCGACTGCCAATACAACAAAGCCGAGTGTCGCCATTGAGATACATCTTATAGTAAGGTACCATCATGGCATGCAACAAGCTTTTATAAACAGAGTCCTTCATGGGGGTAAGACCTTTCGAACCATATTTCTCCCAAAGATTAACATCATCTACCTCATCGTTTCCCATCAAACGCTCTATGCGATTGATGATGCTATCCTGAATATATTCTTTGCAATTGTCTATGTTGTTCATCTTATACCTTTTTTTATCGGAGCACAAAGATACAAAAATTCCCGCTCAAATTGACATGAACGGGAAAAATGTTTGTAGTTAAAGATTCTAAAGAATCGATAGGGTGAAACGTTGATGTAAAGATTGTTGGGAATAGATTCACTGTAAAAAATATTTCTAAAGTCCGATTTGCTCTCACCCAGAGCAACATATTGCAATCAAACAATTGTCAAATCTCTATCACCCGATTTATTTCATCCATAATTTCTATCTGCCTTTGCAACGCTACTACTATCTTTTGATAGTGTATCACCTCATCGTTAGTTAGTTGTTTCCCTTGTCGGTCTTTTAGCCATTTGTCGAGGGGGTGATAGCCTGAAACGATAAGTTGCCAAACTCCTACAGGAACCCTGTCAAAATACTGTTGTTTGTTTATCCATACCTGTCCATAGCCCTCTTCTGTATCTACGAATTTTCTTTCTGTAACGACATTGTTGTCCTTGGGAAGTCTGATGGGATAATCCGTTATCAGGTCATTACGACTGATATTCTTGAGGAGATGTAATTCTCTGATCTGCTTTCCAAAGTCTGCCATCTGGAAGAAGTAGTCTGTTGAATAAGGATATGGAATTGTGGGGAAACCATCTTGTAGACACTCATGATAAGTCTCACGATAGATTGTGGAATGTAGAACGGCATAAACATAGTCGAAAAGATCTATAGGTAAGAAACCGTCCTCATGTCGTTCTTCAGCCTCTGGCTGTTGAAGCTGTTTTCCAATCCTAGATTCTATCTCTTTGAGAATATCGGTTGAGAAGTTTGTATGAATCATTCCCAATTCATCATAAACGAAAAGTGGAAACAAATATATACCGCCGCGGGGTATCAAATTCTTATCTGTTGGTAGAGTTGAAACAAAAGCCAACGACCATATAGCATCTCCTTGCGTATTGCCTTCTTTTCCAAGGCAGAGAATGATATTGTTTTTATTCAAGATATTTTTTTCAATTTCAGGACGATACCTGTCTAAAACCGTTTTGTTATAAATAGTCCATCTGTTATCAAATGGCCGATATGTCATTTCTGTGATGTGCTTAACAGGAACAACATGGGCATCATTGATATCATTTTGTATTTTGGCGTATTTATTACGTACAGATTCAATATCTGACAATGAATATTTCTGCACCACCTTTTCAAACGGTTCTTTCAAGATATCTTCTGCGAAACTTGAAACGGAATTTTGGGTAAAATGTATCAACAAAGCATCTGCTCCAGTTGTAAAGCCTTGCTTAACGTCTTCCGTCATCAAATTAGAAATGCAGAACCCTTTATCGTATTTTTCTCTCAGATGCGGATCTCTAACCCTGAATGTGTATAATGGCTTTATCGGATCTATATCCGTGAAATCAATATCTTCAAACTTCATGTTTTCAAGGTACTCTAATTTCTCGCTACGTGTCCCATAGACATCTTTATAATGTACCTTTGCCAGTTCATTTGGGTTACCATTCTTATGCTTGATGAAAATGTTGATACTGACACCGACCAGTATCTTGAATACGCATTCATCCCTTTGCTCTTCTGTGTTTTCATGTCGTTTGGTTGAACCATGTAGATTGACAATGTATATTTCGTCAAACTTTTTCATAAGTTCATAACGCATTCCTCTGAATAACCGAGTATCAAGGAAAGTATTACCACAGATATAAGCCAAAACACCTTCTTGTGTTCGTTCCACAAACTTCTGCCCCAAACGGATGAATTTGCAATAATCGTTATTGATGCCTTTTGGATTAGGTTCTTTTAGGGTGTTTTTGTATATCCACTGACCCTTTTTCTTATCAAATCTGACCTGTACTTTCGTCATTCCAGGCTCCTGCTTGTATTCATTCATCAAGTCTCTTATCCAATCACCATTGTTTGCAGATTTATCATTATATGGTGGGTTGCCCATTACAACCATGACAGGAGTGTCACGCTTGATTTTGCTGGCGGCATTCGATTCGTCGGTGATAAACTTGGCAAAGTCCAGCTTTTGTTCAGGATGTTCCTCTTCCAACGAATTGGTGAGGAATATCTGCAAACGTTCTGGCAACTGTTCATGAATTTCATCAAGCCGCAGAGATGTGGCTACCTTGAGGTGAGCCATTGTGTAAGGAGCCATTAAATATTCAAATCCGTTCAGACGAGGTATAATGTGCTTCACTACATCTTCTGGCCACAGACCCTCTTGGCCCTTGTAGCTCTCATATATTTTTTCAGCTGTAACGGCAAGGAATGTACCTGTACCTGTAGCTGGATCTAATATCTGAACCTTGTGCATATTGGGGTCATTTTCCACGGGTGAATTATCCGACAATCCATCGGTGATATTCAATTTGGTTTTGAGAATGGTATCAACAGAATCTACAATGAACTTTACTACCTCTCTTGGTGTGTACCATACTCCAAACTCTTCACGTATCTTGGGATTATATGCTTCAAGGAAGTCTTCATAGAAATGGACTAGCGGGTCTTTACCATAGTTTCTCAGCACCTTTTCTATATCAGTGACTCTGAATATTGAAACCAAATCTTCCACTATCCATTTTGCACCACTATGTAGTTGCGCTAAAGCCAGCAATTTAAAGATTTTCTTTAAGAACGGATTTATGGCAGGAATTAAGTCTGCAGCCTCTTGTAAGGAGAAATCTTGGGGAGTCTTGTCGTATATTCTGGCAATAAACAGACCGTAAACGATTGTCTGAGCATAGAAGTCAGTGAATTGCTCCTGTTTCATGTCGTGGACAAGATATTTTTTGAACGACTCCATTTTTTCATGCAGCTCCTTGTCTTCGTCACTCTTATTATTTTCCATTGCCTTGGTTAGCACATCGGCAATAATCTTGGCTTTCGCAGACATTGCATCTGCCAATAGGTTTGCACTTCTGATTGGCTGAATACTAGCATCCCCTAAACGTCTTACAATCTTTTCAAAGATAGATAGTTGTTCCTGGTCTTGCGTTATAACGATTTCACCATTAACAATGTCTCCAATTTGAGCCGATAACACCTCTTCACCATTTTCATAAAGCACAAAATGAAGATAGTTGGTGAAGGCAATATTGTTAACTGCTTTTTTGTAGCGGTCAAATTGTTCTTTGTGCTTCTTTACGCCTCTGACGTCATCGTCGCCCAAGTCCTTGGTTTCCATAAATGCTATGGCAATATCGTTTTTACGAAATTCAAAGTCGGGCGCACCATAGTCTTTTCGTTTTGGCTCGTTGATGATAGATATCTGAGCATCCTTCCTGATACCCTCGTTCAACATCTTCGTCAAAAGATTTTGCAGCGTTCCCCTGAAAGAATGCTCGGTTGTATCCTTTGACTGGTAGTCATCATTTACCTTCGACAAGTATGACTCTATATCGTAGATTGTTGCCAGGTTCATCATCGGCATAACTATGTGCTCCGACTGATACCCAAGCGCCAGAATGGTTAGAAATCTTTGTTGAACCACATACGAAAAGCGGGGTATCTACTGCTGCCCGTCCCGTGACTTTGGCCTACCACAGCCTTCTCAATAGAACGAGCAGAGTCGATACCCACGCAGGTCTGTATATAGTGCACCTGAAAAGTGTGCACAGAGGGTACAAGTACCCCCGGCACACCCCGGCTGCATACATATATACACCCGTAGGCGTCACCTCTGCCGTTGTCTTTGATTGAGATTTGATTGTGGTAGTTCAAGTCACCAAAAACAAAGCGTACAGTGTCGCTTATTCCGCAATGTAGTTGTCCCCATCAGTCCACAGACTTAGGTTTGGACGTTGCAAAAATACAAATAAAATATGATATAAGCCTCGTATTCCTGTTTTTTCTACAAAAAAATATTCAAAAATCATAGAATGTTGAGAGTATTTCATTCTTTTCGTAATTTGAAAGAGTTCATCCGGATGTTCTTTACCTCAATACCAGATGTGTTCTGTATCGAGTGCTGTACAGACGAAGAGTATCAGCAGGTGGCTAGGTTTTCATTATACGGCTGGTTCTAGTCGGACATTTCCGGTGTGGTCATTATGGTCATTGGTCATTAAGGTCATTAACGATTTCCAGAAAAGAGATGCTGTTTTACTCCATAA
>Ga0310786_10006474_pt1 | contig 15555 bp, 16 predicted proteins | sample AusTroGonzalo_MG_FD_203881 | JGI IMG/M metagenome (GOLD analysis project Ga0310786, IMG submission 203881) | Bovine rumen microbial communities from tropical cattle in Woodstock, Queensland, Australia - Gonzalo_03 (v2) (version 2) | ecosystem: Host-associated > Mammals > Digestive system >... | reverse complement strand
CAATTGCCGAAACAATAATATGCATTGTTCAATCCTTTTTCTCATATTTTTCGGGCAACAATTCGGCAATTTTCATCACCTTCCACCCTTTTTTGTTACTAGCAGGGACAATAACTTTTGCTTTAGGCCCATAATCTGCAATATATTCCCGACACCGACCACAAGGGCTGATAGGATAGGAAGGCATTCCACGCACAGCAACAATTGTATCAATTTCAAAATCTTTTTCGGCGGTATGTCCCATGCCAATTGCAATAGTTTCTGCACAAATGGCAACGGATGGTTGATAGGTTCCCGTATTCAATGCAGTATAAACTTTGCCGGATTTTGCTAAAACAGTTGCACAAACGACGGAATGATGCCCATCTTTTTGATATCGTTTTTTTAATAAATCACAACTTTTTTTAATTAAATCTTCTGGAGTATATTTTTTCATTCTAAGTCTCCCAATTCTTTAAGGCCCGCCACTAAATCATCCAAAGATTCTCTGTCTTTTTCTTTGTAATCGACGACATCTTTTTCGGTCTTTTTTTTCTTCAAGTATTGTGCTATCTGATCACTTTTGTTTTGTTGATAAGACAAAAGATCCTTTTTTATATTTTCAGGGAAAATGTTTTCAACCCAATGAGCACACACTTGAATGTAAGGAATAGTTTTGTTTTGTTTTTTGAGTTGTTCAATATGCTTTGGCGATAACACCATTGCTGCACTGAAAATATAGATTAAGGCAATAATTAAAATGGCCCGAGCAATACCGAAGAAAAGGCCAAAAATACGATCTAAGCCACTTAAAGCACTATCGCGTAGGCGACGAGTAATCGCAGCATTGATGATTGTCATAATAACCAAAACAATCAGGGCTAATAATACGGTACCCATAATGGCGGCTAATTTAACATTTTCAAAATGTCCAGATAGGGCCTTTAAAAGAGGATCATAACTATATAATGCTGTGAATCCAGCCAACAGCCAAGAGGATATACCCAACAATTCCCGTACCAATCCACGATAAAGCGCAAATAGTACGGAGACTAAGATAATACCAAAAACAATTAAATCAACAATACCAAAAATACTTAACATTTTTCTCTCCCTTTTTCAAAAAATTCTAGTACAGTTTTCAAATTACCGATTTCTGTGGCTTTAAAATCGGACTTTTTATTTTTGTTGGGTGGCACTAATGCCTTTGTAAAGCCCAACTTTTTTGCTTCTTTTAAACGCAAATCGCTGGCGGCTACATTGCGAATTTCCCCCGATAAGCCGACTTCACCAAAAAATACCATGTCGGCAGGTAGCGGATGATTGAAGGCGTTAGATAAAATAGCCATGATTGCGGCTAAATCTACAGCCGGTTCTGTTAACTTTAATCCTCCTGCTACATTTAGGAAAATATCTTTGTTGGCAAAAGAGACGCCACATCTTGTTTCCAATACGGCTAATAACATGTTCAGACGATTTGTATCCCAACCAACTACAGCGCGTCTTGGATTCGTACCACTCATGGGGGCCACCAAGGCTTGAATTTCGACCAATAATGGACGAGATCCTTCTATGCCGGCAAACACACAACTGCCGGAAATATGTCCCTGTCTGTCGGCTAAAAACAGTGCCGAAGGATTGGCAACTTCCGATAATCCTTTGTCTGTCATTTCAAAAACGCCGATTTCGTCGGTGGCGCCAAAACGGTTTTTAATGGATCGTAAAATGCGAAAATGATGACCTCTGTCGCCTTCAAAATAAAGCACTGTGTCCACCATGTGTTCTAATACGCGTGGTCCGGCCAAAGTTCCTTCCTTTGTGACATGGCCTACCAAAAATAAAACGAATCCACGCTTTTTGGCCAACCGAATCAATTCATGGCCACATGCGCGCACCTGGGTAACGGTGCCTGGGGCAGAATCTACTGTATCGGCATACATGGTTTGAATAGAATCAATAATCACAATATCTGGAGCATCTGCAACATCTAATGTTGCCACAATGTCCCGAATATGCGTTTCACTGGCTAATTCAACAGGGTTGTCTGCCAAACCTAATCGCATGGCGCGTAAGCGCACCTGGTCAATGGATTCTTCGCCGGAAATATAACTGCATCTTGTGGGGGAACCTAATTTATTCACGCCTTTGGTTAAACTGGCAACAGCCTGCAACAATAATGTGGATTTGCCTATGCCGGGATCCCCTCCTACCAAAATAACAGAGCCTGGCACTAATCCGCCACCACATACACGATCTAATTCTCCAATGCCTGTTTTTAAACGAAAGACAATTTCGGGAGCACCACGCAAATCAGCAAATTCAATTTTTTTACCATTTTTACCACCTGTTGAGGTGGGACTATCAGATATTGGAAGCGCCTCTTCTTGAATCGTGTTCCATTCGCCACAGGCCTCACATTTACCAGCCCATCTGGCATAAACGGCACCGCAATTTTGACAAACAAAGTGAGTCATTTTTTTAGGCATTATTCGGCCTTCACTTCCATTTTAATAGGACCTTTAGCAGATCCTGCCACAAACTGTCGCACATACGGATTAGTTGTTTTATCCAATTCTGCCACTGTTCCAACCCAAATAATTTCGCCGTTGTAGAGCATGGCAATTCTGTCGGCAATTTTACGAGCAGAGTTCATATCATGTGTAATAGTTAGTGCGGTGGCGCCTAATTTTTTAACGCAATCCACAATTAAATCATTGATGACATCTGACATAATCGGATCCAAACCCGTTGTTGGTTCATCGAAAAAGATAATTTCCGGATTTGTCGCAATTGCCCGAGCCAAACCAACACGCTTCTTCATGCCACCTGATAAATCCGCAGGGTAGGCATCTGCCACTTCAGCCGGTAATCCGACCTGAGCCAATTTTTGGATGGCCAATTTTTTTGCTTTAACACGATCGGGGCGTTTTTGTTGTAACATAATGAAAGCAACATTTTCCCAAACAGTTAAACTGTCAAATAAGGCGGCTCCTTGGAATAACATACCAATGTTGTCTGTTGACATTTTTATAGTTCCTTTGTCGGGGGTAATCAAGCCCAACAAACATTTTAATGTCACTGATTTTCCCGTTCCAGATCCTCCAATAATAACAACAGATTCGCCTTCATGAACATCTAAATTAACATCTCGTAATACCTGTTTTTTCCCAAAGGCTTTGGAGACATGAGAAAGACTGATTTTAATTTGTTTCTCCTTCATTTCAACCCCTTACATTTTAAAGAATAATTCCGTTAACAGGTAGTTAAAGATTAAGATCAAAATACTGGACGATACGACAGCATTTGTGGTCGCCTGACCGACACCTTGTGCGCCACCTTGAGATTTAAAACCGTTATAACAACCCAGGACTGTGATAATAAAACCAAACACGGCGGCTTTTGTCATGCCGGATACAATATCCATGGCTTTTAATGTATTCCAGGTATTTACCAAGTAAGTTGTGGCATTAAAATCCATTTTTGTGACGCCGACCAGATATCCACCACAAACACCAATAACATCGCCAATCAAAACCAATAGTGGCATCATCAATGTGCCGGCTACAACGCGGGGAACAATCAGATATTGGACAGGATTCGTTCGCAATGTAGAAAGGGCATCAATTTGTTCTGTCACGCGCATTGTTCCGATTTCTGCGGCCATAGCAGCACCGATTCTTCCTGCCACCATTAATGCCGCCATCACAGGGGCTAATTCGCGTGTGACTGCAACAAGTACAACCATGGAAACGGCTCCTTCTGCAGAAAATTTAGAGACTGCCTCATAGGTCTGAATAGCGATCACCATGCCTGAAAAGATGGTTGTTAACGCGACAACAGGTAACGAATAGAAACCTATTTCTATGCTCATGCGAATAGTTTCGTTGATATAAAAAGGGGCTTTAAAAATATAGAGTAAGATTTGAACCGTAAATAAAATCAAATCTCCGCTTGCGCGAAAGAATCCGATTACAAAGCGTCCCAGCGTGTTAACAAATGATAAAAACTTTTCTAACACTCATTACTCCTTTTTTATATACCCATTTTAGCCATAAAAAGAATATATTGCAAGAATAAAATCAGTTTCTAAACGATTGTTGTCGGCGTCGTTGTGTTAATATATTTTTCCAGTTGTAAAATAGAACTGGCAGCCAAAATAACAGGAGCTAACACTTCTGTCGGCGCTTCGTTTGTCTTTTTTTCGTAACGAGAAAAATAAAGTCGTAATGTGGTGCCGACACTGCCCGTTCCGGATAACCGAATCATGATGCGTGCTTTATTGGATAATGTGATGATATAGCCTTGATTTTCCACACATTCCAAAGTGACGGGATCTGTATAGTTAAATACTGTCGCAGATTTCACAACAAGACACCCGAATTTTTGTCGTGGAAGTGTAGCAATTTTGGAAGCCAAGGCTTTCATTAAATTTTGTGCCTGATCCAAGGGGATGTTTTCGTAATTATGTCGGACATAGTAGACACGACCATCTTTTTCCCACAATTTTTGAACTAATTGCTGTGGGGTTTTGTTCGTTATAGCGAGGATGTTAAGCCAAGCTAAAATAGCCCATAATCCGTCTTTTTCCATCACATGGCTAGATCCTGCACCAAAACTTTCTTCACCGCATAAAGAAATCTTCTTGTTTTCCAAAAGGGAACCAAAAAATTTCCATCCGGTCGGGGTCTTGTAAATAGGTAATTTTCTTCTTTTTGCCACAAAATCTACGGCTTCTGATGTCGGCATGGATCGTGCTACACCATAAAGACGCTTGTGGTAAAACGGGATTTTATCCAAGTATTCTGTCAGGATGGCCAAACTGTCAGATGGATCGATAAAAAAGTTTTTTCCAAGTATCATATATCTGTCGCCATCACCGTCTGAAGCCGCTGCAAAATCGGGCGCTGTTGGTTCATTCATCATTTTCACCAAATGGGCGGCATATAGCGGATTCGGTTCGGGATGTAATCCACCAAAATCGGCTTTTGGAATAGCGTTTTTAACTGTTTCTTCCGGAGCATTTAAAAGTTGTTCGAAAATGTATTTTGCATAAGGGCCGGTGATGGCATTCATTGCATCAAAGACAAAAGTAAAGCCTGAAGAAAAAAGTTTTTTAATGGCTTTAAAATCAAAAATTTCTTGCATGTAATTTGCATAATCAATTACCGGATCGATAACATCAATTTGTGTTTTGCCGATTTGTTTTGTGCCGATATTGCCTAATTCTACATCTGGTGCATCAAGCCACCAATAATGGGTAATTTCTTTTGCACATTGGCTGATTTTATTTGTTAAGGGAATAGGGGCCGCAGCACCATTTTTTAAATTAAATTTGATACCAAAATCGCCATCTTTTCCACCAGGATTGTGACTGGCAGTCAAGATGATTCCCGCAAAAGCATCTTTTAAAGGAATTAAATGTGAAAGTGCTGGTGTGGACAGCCACCCCTTTTTCCCGACGATGATCCTGCCAACACCATTTGCGGCGGCAATTTTAATGACGACTTGTAGGGCTTTATCACTTCCATAGCGGCCGTCGCCACCTAAAATAAGCGTTTTACCTTCAAAACCTTGAAGTGCATTGAAAAATGATTGAATTATATTGTGGATGTAATTTTTTTGCATAAAGACAGACACACGACGTCTGAGACCAGATGTACCGCATACCTGATCCGAATAAGGTTTCGTCTTTACCGCAGTAATATCCATAAATTCCCTCCCGTTTCTTAGGCTATCTATTTTATAGCAGAAACAGGTTCGGAATACAAGGGGGTGCCCCAAATTTTATCTACCAAAATACACAACTCTTGGCGTGCACTTCTGGATGAAACAGTTGTTGGAATGCGGATGTTGTCCTCTTTGAAATCCAACATTGTTAATCCTTTTAAGAACAATTCGCGGAAGACAACGCGTTCCGATACAACGCCGACTAATTCAAAGTGAATACGACGCGATAGCGCATTCAGTAAGATAGACATTGTTTGGGAGTTTTTTGACTTATTAAACAACATTCTGTTGCGGACAACAAACCAGTTCAGCGAAGGTTTTCTTTCCAACATCCGTTGTTGGCGGGTACTCCAGACAGTTTGAGCAAAATGGCTTGGCCCGGTGATCTTTAATGTTTCACCATCTACCAATGCCAAAATGTCTAAATCAACTAAACTGTCGTTCATAGGGGTGACTAATACATCCGCCAAGGTCATCGCTTCAACGCCCAAGGGAGTGTGTGATCCCGGCGTATCGATAACAATGGCATCCATTTCTGTGGATAATTTATCTAAGCGGCTGCGCAAAGTATAAATTTTTGCAACATCCGGAGTCCAACAGGTATGTTCTGGCAATGGCAATGATACACCCTTTTCCATGACAAAGGTTCTTCTGTTTTCAATGTAACGCGTTAAACTTTGTTGATTTGGATCCAAATCGAACGAAGCCACTTTTTTCCCGGCGCGCAACAAAGCAACAATAGTATGCATTGCAAGCGTGGATTTCCCTGTGCCGCCTTTTTCGTTTGCAAAAACAATAATTTTCGCTGTCATTTTGATTCCTTTTTAGTCATTTGGCAAATGATTGGCTGTACGATTAAGGTAAATTTGACAAACCTCGGCCGGTTCCAATAATGGACGGATATTTCTCGAACGAGGACGTTTTGGCGCTAATTTCTTAGACCATTCTTCTTGCTTCTCAGTCGGTACTGGCAATTTCTTTTCTTGGATCTTTTCAGTCAATTCATTTAATCTGGTACGATAATGAACATTATCACCTCTATCCTGTTGTATAAACCAATCGGTTATTGCTATAATGGATGGTGTTAATTCTCTTGCGGCGCTTGAACCAGCTGCCATTTCTCCATCTACTGGTTGTAAAGCTCCGATAACTTTCTTAAACATACGAACATAATCACTCTTATGATATTCAATTTCACGTTTGGACGCACGTTGTGCCAAAAAGGCATACGCTAATAGGGTATCTCCGACACGAATCCGACGAGAGCCATGATTAACCGCGTTGTTTCTATTCCATGGAGTTTCATTGCATAATGTTTGAATTAAAGTATACATTCTTGCGTCTAAAATTCTTTCTTGTGTTTCTGAGTTCATTTTTGTTCCTTTCCAAAAAATAAGTGATCAATATTCTAATACAAAAAACTTTTTTTTGCAAGATAAAAATTGAATAATCTTTTCTAGAAAGGCAGGATTTTTATGCTAAATGTTTTGAAAACAGATATTTTTTGCTAAAGAGTTTTTGGGGAGAATTTTTGTCAGATTAAAAGGTTAGTGTTTTTTGGGAAGGCCCTCTTGCGATTCGAGAACCAGGTGATTATATAAATATGCAACAAAGGAGTAAATATGACAAAATCTCAAAAAATTCAATTTAAAGCCGAAGTTGCAAAGGTACTAGATATTGTTATTCATAGTTTGTATTCTAACAAGGAAATTTTCTTGCGCGAATTGATTTCTAACGCGTCGGATGCATGTGATAAGTTGCGGTATGAACAAATGTTGCATCCAGAATTGGTTCGTAAAGAAGGCTTTAAGATTATCGTTGAGCCAAATAAAAATACAAAAACTTTAACGGTTTCGGATAATGGTATTGGTATGAACCGTGATGATTTGGTTAATCATTTAGGGACAATTGCGCGTTCTGGTTCCGGTGAATTTATGAAAGCGTTGTCGGGGGACAAGCAAAAAGATATGGCCTTAATAGGGCAATTTGGCGTGGGGTTTTATGCCAGTTTTATGGTGGCTGATAAAGTTCAAGTGCGGACACACAAAGCCGGTGAAGATGTGGGGTATCTATGGGAAAGTGATGGCGCAGGTTCTTTCACTATTACTGAAGATAAAGATGCGCTGCAGGGGACATCTGTCACCTTGTTTTTGAAAAAAGATGATGAAGAATTTTTAGATCCGTTCCGATTGCGTCATCTGATTAAACAATACAGTGATTTTGTGAGTTTACCAATTGTGCTTAAAAATGAAAAAAGCGAAGATACGGTTAATGCCGGATCAGCTCTTTGGACTCGGCCGAAATCTGATATCACAGAGACACAATATAAGGACTTTTATCAAACAGTATCGCATGCTTTTGATACCCCGTGGGAGACTTTGCATTTCCATGCGGAAGGGGTGATTGATTATACGGCGTTGCTATTTATTCCGACAAAAGCGCCATTGAATTTGTTCCAACCTGATCGAAAAACTAATTTGAATTTGTATGTGAATAAGGTCTTTATTTCCGATGATGTGCCAGATTTAATGCCATATTGGTTGCGCTTTGTAACTGGGGTGATCGATACGAAGGATTTGCCGCTTAATGTGAGTCGTGAAATGTTGCAGCAGACGCCGGTAATGACAAAAATTAAACAAGGTTTAACGGCAAAAATTATTGGAGCACTTAAAAAACGCGCGGAAAAACCCGAAGAATATAAAACATTTTGGGATACTTTTGGTATTGTCTTGAAAGAGGGACTTTATGAACCGTCTGCGAATCGTGATGATGTGGCAGAATTATGTCGTTTTTATTCTACAAACGGAACAGAATTAACGAATTTTACTGATTATGTTTCTCGTATGAAAAAAGGACAAGAAAACATTTATTATTTGACCGGTTCTGATTTGGCAACTTTGCGTCAAAATCCTCAGTTGGAAGGTTTTGCAGCGCGTGGCATAGAGGTATTGCTTTTAACGGATCCAATTGATGAATTTTGGACTAATACTTTCCCAGATTATAAAGGCAAAAAATTTGTGGCGGTGCAACAGGCCGGTGCCGAATTAGAAAAAATTGAGCCTGTCGAAAATACAGGAGAAGTATTGGGAAAGGAAAAATTGGATGCTTTGATCCAAAAAATGAAAAAAATTCTGGGTGAAGAAGTCAAGGATATTCAATCGACGGATCGTTTGACCAAAAGCCCGATGTCATTGATTACCGGAGCAGGTCAAATGACATTGAATATGGAACGATTGATGCGGGCGCATGGGCAACAGACGGCCTATGCTTCCGATAGAATTTTGCAAATTAATCCAAGGCATCCATTGATTCATAAAATGGCTGAGATGGATGACCCAACTGATTATGTCTTGGTGTTGTTTGATCAGACATTGGTGATTGAAGGTGAACCTGTTAAAGATCCAGCACGTTGGACAGAAAAATTAACAGCGCTTTTGTTAAAATAGTTGTTGCGTTCGACCTCTTAATTTGGTATGTTAATTTTGTTAAAATAGGAGGTGTCGGATGCGTGTGAAATTGTTGGCAAAATCAGATAAAAAACCATTTGATTTGGCATCACATGCTGCGCGTGTTTGCTATACTTTAAATCAAGAATTGATTGAAAAACCTATAGATGTGAGGGCCCGCCTGTTTGATTCCGGACATCATACCACGCTTCAACATACGAATTTTACTTTCTATATTCAAGATATACCTGTTTCATCCGTTGTGTTTGGGTTGCATTTGGCAAGTCCTTATTACAACTCAGATCAAAGATCGGGGCGATTTTCAAAAATGTACACTGATCCAAATTTAGATGTGATCCTTGAAATGTTGTCATGTTATCCAAAGGATGAGGTGGATAAAGTGATGCCATGGATTCAAAAAAGTTTTCAAATTTATGGGGAGTGGTTGCCTAAGTTAATTCCGTTGGCGGAGCGGGCAATTAAACAAGAAAGGCCCTTTGCAAACGAAAAATATATTGAACAAAACGCCCCAAAATTTGCCCAAGAACAATTGAGAGTATTTATTTCTCAAGTTGTTCCAACTGCTTTAGATACGACATTGAACTTGTCGGCTTTAACGGCCTTGTGGCGGGGGGCATGGACCCCAGAGTTGCGAGCTATTACAGGTGCAATGAAAGATGAGGTTGTGTCGGCTTATCCAGAATTGGCAGATTTTTTCAATCCCCAAATGCGTCGTGATACGGATTGGTATTTGCCCATAAAGGAAGGAACCGCATTAGTGGAAGATAAGCCGGATTTATATCTTGTACAAGCGGATTTAAATGACAATGTTTATACGAACACTGGAAAAGATAGTGTGGATACGCTTTATTTTACGCCAGAGGCGATGGATAATGATGTACAATTTGTGAAGATGCGTGTGCAGGTTTCTAGTGCGACCTATGGTCAGGATCAACGGCACCGTTCGGTTAAGCGTTCTACACCACAGGTGACAACTGGTTTTTATTTGCCCCCGTTGTTGAAACAAGCCGGGATGGCACCTCTTGCCCTTCAATTTATGCAAGAGTGGTTGGATTTTAAGGGAATAATTTCTGCGGGTTTGATGCAAGCGATTATGCCCTATGGAGCGATGGTGAGTTATGAAAAAATGGCGGATTTAAATGCCCTTATTCATGAACAAGGCAAACGAACATGTTGGTGTGCCCAAGAAGAAATTTATCATTTGGCGGTGGCATTGCGGGAGGTATTAGCACAAATGCCGGAGGCCCAAAAGTTAGTTTCTGTGTTGGCTCCTCCTTGCTTTGTTTGCGGTAGATGTCAAGAAGGTGCACGTTATTGTGGTCGCGATATAAAGGGAACAGAAAAATCCAAGTATTTTCTGCATAGGAAAATTTAAGGGGTTTCGAAATGAAAAGAATTTTGGAAAAGTTGTATTTCGCGCGTATTTTCCTGCATTTTAAGTTTGTTGGTTCGCGTCAGGAAGTTGCAGATTTAAAATCATTTATACGTTTGCTAGCGACTGTGCCAACGGGGCAGATTATTTTGGAAAATGTTCTTAAGGACAGAAAAAGAATCCGTCTTTTTTTTGATAAAAATATGGATGAGCGTACATCAGGTCTTTTTAATTCGAGAACTTATAATTTGAAGTTGAACCCCCGTGATTTGCATAACCCAGATTTGTCCGAAGAAGAACAGTTTAAGAGAAAAGCTTTTATGACGGAAGTTTTATCCCATGAATTACAACATGCCGCGACGGCTGTATCTATTCGAAAATCAGTTTTAGGAGCGCGGAGCACAAAAGATTTTATCTTGGCCTCAAGGATAATAGAGGCTTCGGCTTATTATATGCAGAGGAGGGTTCAAAGAGAACTACTGGAACAGTATCCTCAGATCGGCGAGGTGTACGTTTACCATGATCCAAAAGATCCACCGGGAGTAGAGCGAAGCTGTGTTAGTAAAGATGATCCAAATTTTATTCAGTATCATGGAAAAGTTTTGGTAGCTGTCCCAAAACAGGAAGTCGATGTGACGCAATTTTTCTTGGACGCTTATGAGGGCAAAAATAGTCGTGTCAATGGATCTGTAAATCCAGATCAATATTCTGACGACAGAGCCATGAAACGACCAACACAAGATTTGTGGAGAGGCATAGAGGAAATACTGTGGCAGACGGGCGTGCAAATCCCGCGGCATGAATTGTTAAAGCAAGCGTGGAGATCGACGGTATATCCTAGCAAGAAAGGTGGTCGAAAATAAGTTGCTTGCGCTTTTTGGGAAGGGGATGGTAGGTCGAGCGGTTGAAATACGTATTATTGTAAACGAGATATCAAAAGAATATTAAAAGAAAAATATTTTTTAGAACGAAGGATTTGATAAGTGACAAATAATAAAAAGGATTTAGTTTATAATCAAGCTTTACAACAATTCATTTTTGAAGGTAACAAAGAAGATATTTTGCAACTTCATGAATTGATAAGGATGATTACTTCTGTACCGGCGGGACAACGCGTATTACAAGATGCATTGAATCGGGCAACACCTCTAGTTATATCATTTTGTAATGGTTTTAAGAATAAGAATACAAAGGGTATGTTTATGTGGCGTGATCAGGCTGTCAGGCTTGTTAGATTTTATACGAATTTGTCGAAAAAAAGCGAGAATATGCAGATTGCAACTAGGATTGAAATGGCAGATATTATGGCACATGAATTGCAACATTACATTGATTACCCGCATAATGTGTGGTTAGATAAGAATGCACATGTGGTAAATGAAAAGATTCTTGCTCTCGTCTTATGTGAGATGAGTGCTTTTTCGGCCGGTAGTTCTGTGGAGTGTGAGCTGCGCGCTCAGCGCGGCATGCCTGTGCGATGGATGCCAAAGACGGCTGAAGAATGGAAAGAAGTGATGGCGCAAGGTTTGTCTGGACAAAATAGAAGGCTAAAAGGTTATATAAATGATTGCCGAAAGGTTTTGCAAGAACGTGGTATTCCCGTTGAGCAAAAGATGCCGTCTAAAGAATTTTATCAGGGAGTGACAGATTTTTTAAAAAGGATGAACATCAGTATGAGTTTTACGGAAGCAATGTCGTGTGTTGGACAATCTCAGAAATTATTGCCTACGGTGACACGTTCTAAAACGAGGCTAGATAGGTAAGTTTTTATCCTTGACTTTTTGATAAAAATTATGTACAATAACTCCACTTTTCCAGAAGTGGATGGGTGGCCGAGTGGTTGAAGGCGCGCGCCTGGAAAGTGCGTTTAGGTCTAAAGCCTAACGGAGGTTCGAATCCTCTCCCATCCGCCATAAGATATAGAGAGCCTTTAATGGCTCTTTTTTCTTTGTTTTTTAAGTGCTTGTAGGAGTTCAAGTTCTCTGTCATTCCCAATCCTCCTCACAGAAATTAAGGATATTTTTGTTGCACTGAAAAGAATAATGCTGTATGATACAACAACTCTTCAAAAAATGAGACACTACAATGACTTTTTATAAACCATCGCTGAAAAATATCAAGTTATTTTATATATCCAGTTTCTTGGACAGCTTTTGGACTTGTGCCCCGTTTTGTGTAATTTACTTTGCACAAATTACGGGAAGTTTTACTTTGGCAATGAGTTTAGATACAATCCACAATTTAACAACAACTTTTTTGGAAGTACCGACGGGAATATTGTCTGATAAATGCAAAAGAAAAACGGTTACCTGTTTAGGGGCTTTATCTGTTTTGATTGCGGCTTACCTATATTTAATAGCGAATAATTATTTCATTTTAGTCATGGCGAGTATATTTTTTGGCTTGTACACCGCTTTGATGAGCGGAAACAATGAAGCGCTTATTTTTGATACCTTAAAAGAAAATCGGCTGCAAAATAAGTACCATAAGGTTATGGGAAGAATACAAGGTTATGGGAGTCTAGCTTTTGGCATCTCTGCGCTGGTTGGAAGTGGTATCGTTTGGTTGTATGGGATAAGGGAAACTTTTTATGCAGTTGTTTTGGTGAACTTTTTATTGTTATTGGTATCGTTGAATTTACACGAGCCAGAAATTCATACAAATAAAATCAATGATAATCCCTTTAAACATTTTAGTCGGTCAGTAAAGAATTTATGGAAAAACAAAAGACTGCGTTATTTAACAGTAGCAACTGGGACAGATTATGGTGTGAGTTATGCCGCCTATAATTTTATGAGTATTTTTTTAAATCAGTTTGTCCCAACATGGGTTTTAGGTGTTTTAAGAACGGTCAGCTATTTCTTGGGGTCTTTGAGCTACTTTTTATCTTATAAAATATCAACAGCTATTGGTTATACCAAAACGATTATGACTTTTGTTGGCTTGAATTATGCCATTAACCTTCTCACTGTCTTGGCAAATTGTGTTATTTCACCATTTATTAAAATTTTTGATAACTTGACGAATGGAATTGTAGGGCCCGCACAGAATACTTTATTACAAAAAGAATTTACCGATAAGCAACGCGCAACAATGGGGTCGGTTGTGTCCTTATTCAGAAGTTTAATTTACGGCGCAAGTTCTTTGTTGATTGGAATAATGGCTGATCTTTTTTCGGAATATGTGTCGTTGGTTGTTATTTATAGTGCCCTGTTCCTTTTGCTTCCTGTTTACTATAAAGGATTAAAAACAAAATAAGAAGATTTCATTTAATTTCGATTTTTTTAACATCTTGCAATAAATGGGATTTCGATATACAGTTAAGCTGATTTAGATAATAAAAGGGAGTTTTTTTAAAATGATTGATTTGCATGTTCACAGCAATTATTCGGATGGATCTTATGAGCCGGCAAAAGTTATAGAAAACGCTGTGCGTGATGGTTTGGATGCCGTAGCATTGTGTGATCATGATTGTATTTGGGGATTGGCTGAAGCCAGAATTCGTGCAAAAGAATTAGGTATCGAGTTTATTCCCGGTGTTGAATTAAGTGTTTCTATTGCCGGGGATCCAGATCATGCCGCAGAAATTCATATCTTAGGATTATTTATACAGGCAACAGACCATCTGGAAGATATTCATGCTAGGGTTAAAAAGGCAGCAGAAGCTTACAGTTTTGATTTAGTTGAAGCGATACGCAAAAATTATAAGATGCCTGTATTTATTGAAGATATGCGCCCGTTGTTTCACAGCACTATCAATGTGGGGGCCCTTGTGCACTATGTTCTTCAAAAAAAGTTAATTCAAGATGCTGCGGAATGGCGCAATATGGTAAGACAGTTGGAAACTGACGGTAAAATATATAAAAATCCTGGGGTTGGTATTTCTGTTGAAGAGGCTATTCAGGCGATTCATAAAGCCGGAGGTTTAACTATTTTAGCCCATCCGTATCGGATGAGATTGGATGATGAGGTTTTGTTTAAACGTTTAAAACAATATAAATCAAAAGGATTGGATGGCGTTGAGGCTTATTACACAAACTATGCTACCCATGCAAAAAAAGGTAGTTCGCAAGAAGGTGCTTCTCAAAATCAAAAAGCATTAGAGATGGCAAAGAAATTAAACTTGTTGATTAGTGGGGGATCTGATTATCACAATGATGAAGCTAAGGGGCGTTTTCAAGGACAACAAGGAGTGCCAAATAAGGTCTTGTCACCCTTAAAAAGAGCCTGGAAAGACCGGACAAAATCTCAAAAGTAGTTCGCAGTTTAAGTGTCGTTTCGGATCCATTCTAAAATTAAATTTTACATTTTATAAACGTAATATGTGTAAAATTTGGATCCCAAGGAAACTTTTCTTTCTGGTTTAATACTTTTCATTGGAAAACGATTTGCATAAATCAAGGTGCCTTTGCGTGTTTCTGACTGGCACTTTGCTGCTATTTTATTCATTAGTTTGGTCATCAAAAATAAAAAAATGACATCTGCTTTAGATATATCTGTATTGAAAAAATCTTGGCGAAGAAAAGTGATGTTGTTCATTTTTCTGGCACGCAATTTGCTGATCCAACAAGGTAAAAAGCCATGTTCAACGCCAATAAAACGATGCTGTGGGAATTTTTTTGCTAGGGGTAACAACAAAGTTCCCCAACCGCTTCCTAAATCCATTACCACTTGGTTTTTGCGTTTTGAAAGAATTTTTTCAACATCTTGAAGCATTGTAGTTTTAATTTTACCAGAGGAGGGTACTGGCGGCGGGGTGCGCATGAATCCAGAGTTAATCATGAAATAAATCGATATGAGTCCAAGGACAGATATGACAAGCATAAAAATTCCTTGTAGTAACAGCATTAAAAATAAAACGATATCCATTTATAATTCCTTTTAATTACACTCGTTTAGTCTATATAAATTTTAAAGGAAACTCAATAAAAGTTTTAATGTTTTTGGTTAGGATTAGTAACTGCTTGTTTTTAAATATAATTACATGTATAATAACATAAGATGCTTTAA
>Ga0310786_10006473_pt1 | contig 15555 bp, 14 predicted proteins | sample AusTroGonzalo_MG_FD_203881 | JGI IMG/M metagenome (GOLD analysis project Ga0310786, IMG submission 203881) | Bovine rumen microbial communities from tropical cattle in Woodstock, Queensland, Australia - Gonzalo_03 (v2) (version 2) | ecosystem: Host-associated > Mammals > Digestive system >... | reverse complement strand
CGTAGAGGCCCTGAAGATGTGCGACAACCGCATACTCAAGCTCGACTCGGCCGTGACGGCCACCATGCGCCTTATCGACCAGCCGGTCAAGGCCGACCTGACCGCCGAAGAGATTATCGCCCTCCTTGGACAATTCGACGGGCATTTCACACTCCAAACCTGCTTCCTGCGCGGAGAGGTGACGACGCCTAACCCGGCCCGGCCCGACCGTTACCTCTTGGGCACGATTGACAATACGACGCCCGACGAGTTGGAGGCCTGGTACAAGGCCGTTCGCTTACTGCGTCCGGAGCAGATAATGATTTACGTGATCGACCGCGCGACCCCTGTCTTGGGGCTAAGCAAGATCTGTCCCGAACAGATGCAAGCCATCGCTCAGCCCTTGCTGGACGAAGGGTTCAACGTCAGCACCTCCTGTTGACGGCGGACGAACCGACCAAAGATAACACGATAACGATAACGAAAACGATAATATGATAACAGAAAACGAAGCGCGCCAACATTTGATTGACCTGCTTGAATACATCGGAGAAGACCCTCAACGCGAGGGACTGCAAGGGACGCCGGACAGGATGCTGAAGATGTTCAAAGAGATTTTCCGCGGCTACGACCCCGAGCGCAAACCCACCATCACGACCTTCAATAACGGCCGCGACGGCATCATCTACGACGATATGATTATCGACAAAGGCGACTTCTACTCGCTTTGTGAGCACCATTGCCGCACAATCTTCGGCGAGTATTTCTTTGCCTACATCCCCGCCAAAGACGGCAAGATTTTAGGTCTGTCGAAGATCGGTCGCGTAGTGGACTACTGCTCCAGCCGTCTGCAGATCCAGGAGCGCCTGGCCCGCGACATCGTCAATATGCTGCTCGAAGCATTGGGCGAAGAGCATCCGCCTCAGGGCATCGCGCTCGTGCTCAAAGGCCGGCACATGTGCAAAGAGAGCCGCGGTGCGCGCAAACAAGGCTATATGATTTCCAGTTGCTTGCTGGGAGATTTCCGTGATGACCCGGCCACCCGTGCCGAATTTATGCGCTTCGTCAATGAATAACCAGCCCGCACAAGTACAGAAGATCCGCTTCCCGAACAAGCAGAAACCGGTCAGTCTGTTTCCTCGCCGCATGAAATGGCTTTACCTCGGCCTCGGGTTTGTGCTCGGCGTACTCGCTTTTTGGGGACTGAACACCTGGCTCAACAGCCGGCCTACGGCCAAACCCATTGTCAAACAGGAAGAGCGCCCTATTTTGACCGGCAAGAGAGGCAATAACCCGCATGTCGGGACGCTCGTTACCTACCCGGGTCGAAGCATCCATTACGCCACGAAGTTCAACGACAAGAACGCGCTGCACTTGAGCGCGGCGGCGGCTGTCGGTCTTGACGCTATCCCTGCCGACCGGACAACGGTTATGAACATGAAAGGGAAAATGGTGCCTATACGCGACACGCGCAATTATATAGTGGACCCGCTGACGCACTCCGTGCCCTACCTGTGCCCGGGGGCGGCGAAAGAACTCAACGCAATCGGCGAAGCCTGGGCTGACATCCTCAAACGCAACGACTTGCCGCACTACAAGTTCATTCTCACCTCGATCTTGCGCACCCAAGAGGACGTTCGCAAACTGCAACGGAGCGGAAACGTCAACGCGTCCAGCCAGTCAGCACACAGTTACGGCACGACGTTCGACATCACCTACACGCGCTTCGAGAAAGCCGAGCGCTCCGACCATTATATGGTGGAGGACAACTTAAAACTGGCGCTGGCGCAAGTGCTGCTCAACGAACAGCGAGCCGGGCACATCTACGTTAAATACGAGCACAAGCAAGCCTGTTTCCACATAACAAGCCGACTCTGAGAGCCGGCTTGTTTGTTTATTGTCAAACTCCTGCCCGTAGGCCGGAGGAGCTGTTTATCGGCTCAACTGCTCGTGCATGGCAGCTGCGGCCTTGCGGCCGTCCGACATCGCGAGGATAACCGTCGCGCCGCCGCGAACGATATCGCCTCCGGCGTACATCACCTTCGCTTTGGTCGGGTCCGTAAACTGCGCACGGAGGTTGTCGTCCGTGACGATGGTGCCCTTGCGGCTGATGTCCAGTCCCTTGACCGTACTCGGGATAATCGGGTTCGGCGAAACGCCGATTGCCACAATCACTTCATCCACGTCGAGCGTCTCCACTTTGCCTTCAACGGGCACGGGGCTTCTGCGGCCGGACGCGTCGGGTTCACCGAGCGTCATCACCTGCAGACGGGCTTGCGTCACGCGGCCTTTCTCGTCACCGAGATACTCGAGCGGGTTGTGCAAGGTCAGGAAACGGACTCCTTCCTCTTTGGCGTGCTCGATTTCCTCCCGGCGGGCAGGCATCTCGTCCTCGCTGCGGCGATAGACGATTGTAGCCTCAGCGCCCAATCGGCGGGCAGTTCTAACCGAGTCCATTGCCGTATTGCCGCCACCTACGACGACCACATGTTTGCCTTTGAGCACAGGTGTATCGTTGCCAGCCTCGGCGGCGCCCATCAGGTTGACGCGCGTCAGATACTCGTTGCTCGACATGACGCCGATGAGGTTCTCGCCCGGGATATTCATAAAGCGCGGCAGTCCGGCGCCGGAAGCGACGAAAATGCCGGCAAAGCCTTCGGCTTGCAGGTCCTCGACGGAGAGCGTCTTGCCGACGATCGTGTCGGTCAGGAACGTCACGCCCAGTTTGCGCAGACCGTCGATCTCCACGTCCACAATCTTGTTGGGCAAGCGGAACTCGGGGATGCCGTACTTCAGGACGCCGCCAATCTCATGCAGCGCCTCGAAGACCGTCACGTCGTAGCCGAACTTGGCCATATCGCCCGCGAAGGCGAGGCCCGCCGGGCCGGAGCCTATGACGGCCACTTTCTTCCCATTGCGGGGAGCCGCTTGAGGCGGGACAATCTCGCCCTGCTCGCGTTCGTAGTCGGCCACGAAGCGCTCCAGATAGCCGATAGCCACCGGCTTCTTCTGCATCTTATTGTAGATACACTGCGCCTCACACTGCTTCTCTTGCGGGCAGACGCGGCCACAAACGGCAGGAAGGGTACTCGACTCTTTGATAATGCGGATGGCCTCGGCGAAGTTCTCCTGTTGAATCTGCGCCAAGAAGTCGGGGATATGAATCCCCACGGGACAGCCTTGCATGCAGCCCGGGTTCTTGCAGTTGAGGCAACGTTGCGACTCCAGCACGGCCTGCTCTTTAGTCAGACCTTGCGCCACTTCCTCGAGGCGCGTTGTGACGCGGTACTCGGGCGTGAGTTCGTTCATTTTGACGCGCTCTATTTGCGCTCTTTCTTTCGCTGTCATTTGCAAGCTCCTCCCTGATTTTTGTACATATCCATTCGCTGCAGTTCTTCTTCGCGGTAAGCGCCCGCGCGCTTGAGCATCTCGTCGAAATCGACCTGGTGAGCGTCAAACTCGGGGCCATCGACGCAAACGAAGCGCGTCACGCCACCGACAGTCACACGACACGCACCGCACATGCCCGTGCCGTCCACCATGATGGTGTTCAGACTGGCCTCGGTAGGCACGTTGTACTTCTTCGTCGTCAGCGCCACGAACTTCATCATGATGGCGGGACCGATCGTCACGCATTTGTCGACCTGCTCGCGCTGGATGACGGTCTCAACGCCGTTCGTGACGAGTCCTTTCTGGCCGTACGAGCCGTCGTCGGTCATGATGAGCAGTTCGTCGGAGCAAGCGCGGAGCTGCTCTTCGAGGATAATGAGTTCTTTGGTTCGGGCAGCGAGCACGGTGATGACCTTATTGCCGGCTTCGCGCAAAGCGCGGGCGATAGGCAGCATCGGCGCGGCGCCTACTCCGCCGCAAGCGCAGACTACCGTTCCGAAACGGCGGATATCCGTTGCCTTGCCGAGCGGGCCGACCACGTCCTGAAGGTAGTCGCCTACCTCTTTGGCGCAGATCTTGTGGGTGGAGACGCCTACTTGCTGGATGACCAGCGTGATGGTCCCTTTCTCCACGTCACTGTCGGCGATAGTCAGCGGGATTCGCTCGCCGGCCTCGTCGGCGCGGACAATCACAAAATGCCCAGCGCGGCGACTCCGGGCAATGAGCGGAGCCTCTACAATCAGCTCGACTACATTCTCGGAGAAATGTTTTTTACCTACTATCTTGTTCATTCCAAAGCGAACCGTTAGAAGTACTTCACTTCCTTGCCCTCGATGGAGGTAAGGAGATTGTTGGCCAGGCGGCTGGCGCCGATTCGCATGCTATGGTTGTCGAGCCAATCCTCGCCGAGGATTTCTTTCACGAGGGTGTAGTGCTTTACGGCGTCCTCGGTTGTGCTCACGCCTCCGGCGGGTTTGAAGAGCACTTTCTCGCCGGTCTTGTCGAACCACTCCTTAATCATCTTGCACATGATATAGGTGGATTCGGGCGTGGCGGCAGTCGCGATCTTGCCCGTTGAGGACTTGATATAACCGGCTCCGGCAGCCATGGAAAGGATGCTGGCCTTGGCAATGTTCTCCGCTGTTTTGAGCGCGCCCACTTCGAGGATGACCTTGAAGTCGGTATTGCCGGCAGCGGCTTTCATCTCCTGAATCTCGTCGAAGCAGGTCTGGTAGTCGCCCGAGAGGAACTTACCCTGCGAGAGGACGATATCAATATCGGTTGCACCGGCTGCGACGGCGAGAGCCACTTCGGCCACTTTGACCTCGAGGAACGTCTGGGCAGCGGGGAATCCGCCGGCCACGGAGGTGATGCCGACGCCTTCGGCGGTCAGCAACTCTTTGATAGTGGGCACAAGCGCGGGATAGGCGCAGATGGTAGCCACGTTCTTGAGGCCTGGGAACTCGTCGGTGAAGTCGTTGACGCGGGTGGTCATCTTCGCCAGTTTCTCCTCGGTATCGTCGCCGTTAAGACTGGTCAGTTCTATCATACTGAGCAAGCGGGCCCAAACCTCGCGGTGGTTGTTCTCATCGTAATGTGCCGCAAGAATCTTCTCTACATCGGCTTTTACCTGCTCGTCGGTCAGGTTTACATTGTACTGTGCAAACAGTTCTGCAAATTTATCCATACTGTATAATGTTTGTTTGATTATTGACTCATTGACTATTGTTCTATCTCCGTGGGGACTCCGCCGAGGCGGGCGATAATGGTCTCGTTGCCACGAACGGACTCGCCGAGGGTGACGAACATCTCCGTGTCGAGCGGGAGGTACATGTCCACGCGCGAGCCGAACTTGATGAAGCCCAGGTGTTCGTTGCGGTGACAGGGTTTGCCGGCGCGCGCATAGGTGACGACGCGTCGGGCCATTGCTCCGGCTATCTGCCGAACCATCACGGGGATATTGTTATGCGTCTCGATGATGACCAGCGAACGCTCGTTCTCGGTGGAGGACTTGGGCAGCCAGGCACCCATGTGTCGGCCGCTTTGGTGCTCGGAGCGCAGGACCGTTCCCTCAACCGGATACCAGTTGGCGTGCACGTTGAAGGGGCTCATGAAGATGCTCACTTGCAGGCGCTTGTCGTGGAAATAGTCGTTTTCCTCGGTCGGCTCGATGACCACCACCTTGCCGTCGCAGGGCGAGATAACGAAGTCGGGGTCGTCAATCTCGAGCACACGGACGGGGTTGCGGAAGAAATAGGTCACGAACATCAGCAGCGCGGCCGTCAGAATCAGCGTGACGGCGAAGACCCAACGCGGCTCCATCAGGTAGATGGGCACGTTGACAGCGAAGAGCAAGAAGCAGATAAACAGGATAATACCTTTGCCCTCGCGGTGAATCTTCAGTTTCTTTCTTTTCAGTTTTCTCGTCATATCAGGCCTCCTTGTTCCAGTCTTCAAACGGCATTTGAGCCATCATGTCGGCCGCTTGGTCCACAGCGCCTTGCAGTTTCTTGTCCAGCATCATTTTGAACATCATCGGCAGGTCGGCTTTGAGAGTGAGGCGAATTCGTCCGCCGTCTTCTGCCTGACGCACCTGAATCCAGAAATTGCCGTCCACCGGCGCGTTTTCCACGCCGTACTTAATATAATTATCCTCCTCTTTGGCGACAATACGGATCCCTATCTTCTGGCCCAGGCCGTCCACCTTGAAACGGACGCAATCGTCTTGCACTTCCATTTCCTGCACGCGGTCCTTGGGGATCATGTCCTTGACGCGGTCGATGTTGGAGAAATTGCTGCACACACAATAGATAGCATGCGCCGAGGAGGCACTGCTAACTACTTTGCTTTCATATTTAACTTCTGACATTACTTTTTATTGAGCTTTTTAGTTCTTTTGGGTTTAATAGTCTGCTTTTGTTCCGCCCATTTCTCGGGATTGTCGTGCCAGAGGCGGATAATCTCGGCTTCGTTCAGGCTGATAGTGCCCTGTTCGCAGGCCTTGTCCATCACGGCAGAGAAAGACGTGAGTGCGACAAAATCGAGGTGGGCTTTCTTGATCGCCTGGATGCTGTCCTCGAACTCGTAATTGAGGATGCTGACCAATCCGATTACGTCTGCGCCGTTTTGGAGAAGGGCCTTCTGCACGGAGATGGAGCTGCCACCCCAGGAGATTTGGTCGGCGATAATCACCACGCGCTGATGGATCTTGATGTCGCCCTCAATACGGTTCTCGAATCCGTGGTTTTTAGGCTCCGGACTCACGTAGAGGAAGGGCAGGTTGAGCACGTCGGCCACGAGGGCACCGATGGCAATCGCGTTAGGCGCTACCGCCGCAATCGCTTCCGCTTGCGGATAATGCTCGGCCACCAAGCAGGCCAATTCGGCCTTGAAGATGTTGCGCAGCCGATAACTCAGAATCTTACGGCTATCGAAATACATCGGTGCCATCCAGCCCGTATTCCACTCGAAGGGGTTGTTGGGTTGGAGCTTTACAGCCTTTAATTCCAGCAGTTTTTGTGCGATAAATACTTCCTGTTCTCTCATGACGTGTACGTTTTTCATAATAGGGTTAGTAAGAAATTTGGCGCAAAGGTACTGCTTTTTTTTGAAATGACCAAAGAAAATGTTATGTTTTACAACATAACCGCCCGTTTTCGGAGGAAAAACACTTTCGCTCCCTTTCGAAATGCAGTATTGCCGCCTATTTTTCAGACTTGCAAAAATCGGGCCAAAAGAGCCCGAAATCTTAAAAATCGGAAACTTTTCGGGTCGGAAAGATGGACGATTTTCTCCCCAGCTTCTCGCTAGCTCCTGCCTACGCGTTGCGGAGGAACTGCAAAGGAGAAAATCTTAAAAAAAGTACATATTGCTATAAACATAAAAATATATACGGAGTTCTATGTTCGGACTTGCTCGTCCTCACTCGCGCGTCGCACTTACTCCTCGAAACACACGACGAAGTGTTTCGAGGTGCGACTCAATCGCTTCATGGAGCTTCTCGCGAGCTCCTGGCTTGGTGTTGCGGAGGGGGTGCGGAGAGCGAAAATCTTAAAAAACGAACATTTTGCAGCAACGATATTTACTCCCCGAAACACGCGACGAAGCGTTTTAAGGTGCCGGATAAATTTCGGGCGTTTTGTAAGGTGGGAATTTACAAAATGTAAATTTATCTCCCAATAAGGGCCGTTTTTAACAAAAAAACGGGGTTGGGTTTGCGTATGTCGGGAAAAAGTAGTAACTTTGTGGCGTGGAAATATAATCCTTGCCCGTAAGGGGCAAGAGGACCAATAGCCGAAACAAACCAAAAACAAACGATATGATACTTGACAAATTAGAGAATGCGGAGAACTACTATGAAAGCGTGCCGGGTTTGGAAGCTTTTATGGCGTTCTATCAGTCGAACGACTTAGAGAGTTTGCCTGCGTGCAAAATCAGGCTTGACGGTGACGACCTCATCGTGAACATCAACGATTTCCACGGCAAAGCCGAGGCCGACTGCCGGATGGAGGCGCACAAAGAGTACGTGGACATCCAGATTCCTCTGACGGAGGATGAGATGATGGGCTGGAAAGCTCAGGTGGACTGCCAAGACGTGACGACGGAGTACAACGAGCAGAAAGACGTGGAGTTCTACGGTGACGCGGCGACGGCGAAGTTCCTGGTGCCCGCGGGTCATTTTGCCGTGTTCTTCCCGGAAGATGCTCACCAGCCCGGAATTGCACCGGGAAAAGTGTACCGCAAGATCATTGTTAAGGCTAAAAGATAACAGACCATGAAGACATTGAAACTGATTCAATCCGACCCGTATCTGAAGCCCTACGCCCGCGCGATTGAAGGCCGCTACGAGTATTTCGAGCGCCGCGAGCAGGAGTTGACGGGCGGCAAGAAGTTGAGCGATTTCGCCGACGGTTACCTGTATTTCGGTTTGCACCGTACGTCGAGCGGTTGGGTTATTCGCGAGTGGGCGCCTAATGCGACGGCCATTTATATGATAGGCGATTTCAACCACTGGCAGAAGTCGGAGGCTTATCGTCTGGAGTCGCTGGGTAACGGCAACTGGGAGTTGAACCTCCCGAAGAAAGCGCTGGAACACGGCCAGTTGTACAAACTGCTGGTGGAGTGGTACGGCGGCGCCGGCGAGCGTATTCCTTCGTATGCGACGCGCGTTGTTCAAGACGACCGCACAAAGATTTTCTCGGCGCAAGTATGGGCTCCGAAGCCGTATAAGTTTGCGCACAAGTTGCCGGCTGCGTCGGATAAGTTCAAATCCGGGCTGTTCATCTACGAGTGTCATATCGGCATGTCCTCGCAGGAGGAAAAGGTAAACAGTTACGAAGAGTTCCGTCAGAACGTGCTGCCGCGCGTGGACGCTTTGGGCTACAACTGCCTGCAAATCATGGCCATCCAAGAGCACCCGTATTACGGTTCGTTCGGTTATCACGTGAGCAATTTCTTCGCAGCTTCGTCGCGTTGCGGCACGCCGGAGGAGTTGAAGGCGCTTATCGACGACGCTCACGGCCGCGGCATGGCCGTCATCATGGACCTGGTACACTCGCACGCCGTTAAGAACGAGCAGGAGGGTCTGGGTAACTTCGACGGCACGCCTTATCAGTATTTCCACGAGGGCGTGCGCCGCGAGCATCCGGCTTGGGACTCGCTTTGCTTCGACTATCAGAAACCGCAGGTGATTCACTTCCTGCTCTCGAACTGCAAGTTCTGGCTCGACGAGTACAATTTCGACGGCTTCCGCTTCGACGGCGTGACCTCGATGATCTACCGCTCGCACGGTTTGGGCGAGGATTTCAACGGCTACGACTCCTATTATAATATGAACCAGGACGGTGACGCCATTTGCTACCTGACGCTAGCGAACAAACTTATCCACCAGGTACGCAAGTCGGCCATCACCATCGCCGAAGAGATGTCCGGCATGCCGGGCCTGGCCTCGCCGATCAAAGATGGCGGCATGGGCTTCGACTACCGCCTGGCGATGGGTATCCCTGATTTCTGGATTAAGATGATCAAGGAGGTGAAGGACGAGGACTGGAAAGCCGGTCATATTCTTTACGAGATGACCAACCGCCGCCAGGACGAGAAGACCATCTCCTACGCCGAGTCGCACGACCAGGCACTGGTGGGCGACAAGACCATCATTTTCCGCTTGATGGACTCGGATATGTACTGGCACATGGAACACGGCCACTCTACGTTTATGGTGGACCGCGGCATCGCCCTGCATAAGATGATTCGTCTGGTTACCGCCTCGACCATCAATGGCGGTTACCTCAATTTCATGGGCAACGAGTTCGGCCATCCGGAGTGGATTGATTTCCCGCGCGACGGTAACGGCTGGAGTTACAAGTACGCTCGCCGTCAGTGGGATTTGGTGGACAACCAGAACTTCTACTACTCCGACCTCAACCGCTTCGACGCGGCGATGATTCATCTGCTGGAGGAGAAGTTGCAGAAAGTGAAGGACGAGAACGGCGAGCATCTGCCTTGGGTGTACAACCTCTGGGACAAGGAGGGCGACCAAGTGGTGGCTTACCGCCGCGGAAACTTGATTTTCGTCTTCAACTGGAACGGGCAGAAGTCGTTCCCCGACTACGGATTCCTCGCACCGGCCGGCAGCTACAAGGTCGTGCTCAATACCGACGCGAAGGAGTTCGCAGGTTTCGGTCAGACCGACGACTCGATTGTTCATTTCACGCAAGACGATCCGCTCTACGAGCAGGAAGGCAAGGGCTGGCTCAAGCTCTATCTGCCCGCGCGCTCGGCTGTTGTACTCGAGAAAATAGACTAAATAATCAACCCTAAACAACAATAACCAACAAACAACAATTGTATTTATGAGACTAATTATTGAACCGGACTATGCTGCCATGTCAGAGTGGGCAGCCAACTATGTAGCCAAGAAAATCAATGCGGCCAAACCGACAGAGGAGAAGCCGTTCGTACTGGGTCTGCCGACGGGTTCGTCCCCGCTTGGCATGTACAAGCACCTCATCGAGCTCAAAAAGCAAGGTGTCGTTTCTTTCCGCTATGTCGTTACCTTCAACATGGACGAGTATGTAGGCCTGCCCGAGAAGCATCCGGAGAGCTATCACAGCTTCATGTGGAACAATTTCTTCTCGCATATCGACATCAAGCCCGAGAACGTACATATTCTGAACGGCAATGCAGCCGACCTCGAGGTAGAGTGCGAGCACTACGAGCAATTGATCCATGACTTCGGCGGTATCGACCTTTTCCTCGGCGGTATCGGTCCTGACGGACATATTGCCTTCAACGAGCCGGGTTCGTCGCTTCGTTCGCGTACGCGCCAGAAGACCCTGACGACCGACACGATTATCGCCAACTCGCGCTTCTTCGACAACGATATCAACAAGGTGCCCAAGACCGCGCTGACCGTAGGTGTCGGTACTGTGATGGACGCGAAGGAAGTGCTGATCATGGTGAACGGCCACAACAAAGCGCGCGCGCTGCAACACGCCGTTGAGGAGCCCGTGAGCCACATGTGGACGATTTCCGCGCTGCAGATGCACCCGAAGGGAATTATCGTCTGCGACGACGCTGCCTGCGAAGAACTCAAAGTGGGCACCTATCGTTACTTCCTCGATATTGAGAAGAACCACCTTGATCCTTCAACGTTGTTGAAGTAAGACACGATTAATTAACGGATATGTCTGCAAAGAATAAGATATTAGGCGGGGTGCTCGGGTTTGTGCTTGGCGGACCGATAGGCGCGGCTCTGGGCGTGCTCATCGCCTCGCATTTTGAAGGTCCCCAGGCTTTGCCTGAGGGTGAAGCCGCTTCGGGCAACCGCTCGGGCAAGACAGGTACGGCTACTACGGCCGACATCAAAGTGTCGCTGCTCGTGCTCATCGCCTGCGTGATGAAAGTGGACGGACATGTCCGCAAGTCGGAACTTGACCTCGTGAAGCGTTTCCTTGTTCGCAACTACGGCGAACAGGGAGCGCTCGAGGCGTTGCAAGTTCTCAAATCGCTTTTGGAGCAAGACCTTGACGCGATGGCAGTGGCCGGGCAGATAGCGCAACACGTCAACTATTCCACCCGCCTGGAGTTGCTCCATTTCCTCTTCGACCTGGCCAACACCGACGGCGAGTTCCTCGACTCGGAGCTGCAGATGATCGAGCGTCTCTCCGGCGCCCTGAACGTCTCTCCAGCCGACTATCGCGCGCTGGCGGCGCTCTTCGACAAGGGTAAAGACCCCAACTGGGCATATATCGCGCTGGAGATAGAGCCGGGAGCCACGAACGAGGAGGTAAAGAAAGCCTATCGCCGCATGGCGATGAAGTACCACCCCGACAAAGTGGCGGGCGGCGAGGAGATGCACGAAAAAGCAACCGAGAAATTCCGTGCCGTCAACGAAGCCTACGAACATATCAAACAACAACGGGGAATGAATTGAAATAAACTATGCTACACCTCTATAACACACTCGCGCGCGTGAAGCAACCGTTTCAACCGCTCAACGCGCCTCATGTAGGACTATACGTCTGCGGTCCGACTGTCTATGGCGACGCCCATCTGGGTCACGCCCGTCCGGCCATCACGTTCGACGTGCTCTACCGTTACCTTACGTACCTCGGCTATAAAGTGCGCTACGTGCGCAATATCACCGACGTGGGCCACTTGGAGCACGACGCCGACGAGGGCGAAGACAAGATTCAGAAGAAAGCCCGGCTGGAACAGTTGGAGCCGATGGAGGTGGTGCAATACTATACCAACCGCTATCACCGCGATATGGAGCAACTGAACGTGCTGCCGCCGTCCATCGAGCCGCACGCTTCGGGGCATATCATCGAGCAGATCGCGTTCGTGCAGAAGATACTCGACCACGGCTATGCATACGTCGAGAACGGATCGGTCTATTTCGACGTGGAGAAGTACAACAAGGATTTCCACTACGGTAAACTGTCAGGCCGCAATCTGGACGATATCGTCACGGAGACGCGCGAACTGGACGGTCAGGAGGAGAAGCATCACAGTTACGATTTCGCCCTTTGGAAGAAAGCGTCGCCCGAACATATCATGCACTGGCCCTCGCCTTGGTCGGAGGGATTCCCTGGCTGGCACATGGAGTGCTCGACGATGGGCACCAAATACTTGGGCGAACAATTCGATATCCACGGCGGTGGCATGGATCTGATGTTCCCGCACCACGAGGCCGAGATCGCTCAGTCGTGCGCCGCACTCGGGCACGACACCGTCAAGTACTGGATGCACAACAACATGATCACCATCAACGGCAAGAAGATGGGTAAGTCGTACAACAATTTCATCACGCTGGAGCAGTTCTTCAAGGGCGAGCATCCGCTGCTGACGCAGCCGTTCTCGGGGATGGTCATCCGCTTCTTCATCCTGATGGCTCATTACCGCTCGACGGTTGATTTCTCGTCGGAGGCTTTGGAAGCCGCAGAGAAAGGGTTGCAACGCCTGACGGAGGCCTACAGCCGATTGATGAAACTGCAAGCGTCGGCTGCCAGCAGCGTAGATATCAGCGGTTTGCGCGAGCGCTGCGCGGAGGCGATGGACGACGATCTGAACACGCAAGTGGTTATCTCCCACCTGTTTGAATCAGCCAAGGTCATCAACACGGTCTATGACGGCAAGGGCACTATCTCCGCGGCCGACCTGGACGAATTGCGCGCCGTTTGGAAGACTTACGCCATCGATATTCTCGGACTCCGGCTCGAAGACGAGTCGGCCGAAGGTGGCAATATGGACGCCTACAAAGGGGCGGTAGATTTACTGCTGAATATGCGCTTGGAGGCCAAACGCAACAAACAGTGGGACGTCTCCGACCATATCCGCAACGAGTTGACCGCGCTCGGTTTTACTATCAAAGACAGCAAAGACGGCTTTGAATGGTCGTTGTAAATGAACATACCCGTCCGCTTTATCTGGCGCCGATGGAGGACGTGACCGACCCCGCGTTTCGGTTACTCTGCAAGCGTTTCGGGGCGGACCGCGTCTATACGGAGTTCGTCAATGCCGACGCGCTTATCCGTGACGTGGGGGCGGCGACGAGGAAACTGCAGATTGCGGACGCGGAGCGGCCTGTTGCCATCCAGATTTACGGCAAGGATGCCGTTTCGATGGCCGAGGCGGCGAAGATTGTCGAAGAGGCGAAGCCCGATTTCATCGATATCAATTTCGGTTGCCCCGTCAAGAAAGTGGCGGGCAAAGGTGCCGGGGCTGGTCTGCTTCGGGATATTCCCAAGATGCTTGAGATAACGCGCGCCGTCGTTAATGCGGTCCATCTGCCCGTGACGGCCAAGACGCGCTTGGGCTGGGACGACAACAACAAGATCATCCTGACCCTCGCGGAACAACTGCAGGACTGCGGCATTCAAGCGCTGACTATTCACGGTCGCACCCGCGCGCAGATGTACACCGGCGAAGCCGACTGGACCCTCATCGGCGAGGTGAAGAACAACCCCCGGATGCATATACCCATTATCGGCAACGGCGACGTAAGTACGCCCGAGCGGGCCAAAGAGTGCTTCGACCGCTATGGCGTCGATGCCGTAATGGTCGGCCGTGCCACGTTTGGCAACCCCTGGATATTCGAGGAAATGCGCTATTACCTCGACCACGGCGAACTGCTGCCGCCACGGAGTATGGCGTGGAAAATGTCTATCCTGAAAGAGCACGTGGACGCGAGTATCGCCTGGATAGGTGACGAGCGAAAGGGTATCGTCCACAGCCGCCGCCATTTCGCCAACTCGCCCGTCATGAAAGGTCTGCCGGACAGCAAACAGCTGCGCATAGCGCTCCTCCGCGCCGAAACGCGGGAGGACGTTTTCCGAATCATGGATGAATTTGTGGAGCGCTACGGCGAATAATCCTTAGTCTTTTTTCTCCAGTTCTTCGAGGGCGCGGACGATGATTTCGTCATCGCGCTCAAAGATGGCGTAGAAGCCGTTGTCGTCGAGCATATTGCGGACGATGTAGGCGCAAAGAAGCCGGTTTAGAAGCGGCGTCGACTTGCGTACCTGTTCGTCGAAACTAAGCGGCGAATAGAGGAAGAGCGTCGAGTCTTTGGCATTAATACCTTTGCCGTCCACGTAGCGGAGGAAGTCCTTCAGCACGCCCGCTTTGAGCAGGTGTTTCTCGAGCGATTGCCAATCTTTGTATTTGCTGAGCGCCTTGCGGTTGCGATCCGTATACTGGAACGCGAACTGGTAGGTGTAGGCCATATTGACGCACTTGTTGTAGAAGGGCGTCAGGAGCGTCGTGTCGCGTCCGACGAAGATGTCGGGCAGGATGCCTCCGCCGCCATAGACGACGCGGCCGGAGGCTGTGTAATAGCGGGTCGTGTCCTGCATGTGGATGGAGTCGGCCGAATAGAACTCGCCGTGCTCGAAGCGCTCGATGAGGTCCTTCTCATAGTCACTCTGATCGCCGAGGGTGTAGGGCTTTTGGATGCAACGGCCCGAGGGCGTGTAGTAACGGGCGACGGTGAGACGAACGGCCGAACCGTCGGAGAAAGGAATCTGCTGTTGGACGAGTCCCTTGCCGAACGAGCGGCGACCGATAACCATAGCGCGGTCGTTATCCTGCATCGCACCCGCAAAAATCTCGCTTGCGGAGGCGGAGAACTCGTTGATGAGCACCACTAACGGCACATCCTTGAAACGGCCCAACCCGTTAGCTGTCGCTTCGTAGCGCGGATAGGCGCGGCCCTCGGCATAGACGATGAGTTGGCCGCTGCGGAGGAACTCGTTTGCCATTCGGATGGTCTGGTCCATATATCCGCCGGAATTCTCGCGCAGGTCGACGATATACGACGTCGCGCCCTCGGCTTTGAGTTTGGCCAGCGCCGACATAAACTCCTCGTAGGTGGTCTCGGAGAACTTGTTCACCTTGACGTAGCCGATATGGTCGCGGATGATGAAAGACGCGTCCACCGAGTGAACGGGAATGTCGCCACGGGTGATGACGTACTCGAGCAGTTCGGGTGTACCGGCGCGGCGGACGGAGAGCTTGACTTGCGTTCCTTTGGGTCCGCGGAGCGTATGCATCACGCGTTCGTTGGTGATGCCTTTCTGACTGAAGAGCGAGTCGTCCACGAGGATGATCTTATCGCCCGCGAGCAGACCAATCGCCTCGGACGGGCCGCCCGGAATGACGGCTACGACGCAAACCGTGTCGTTT
>Ga0310786_10006472_pt1 | contig 15555 bp, 11 predicted proteins | sample AusTroGonzalo_MG_FD_203881 | JGI IMG/M metagenome (GOLD analysis project Ga0310786, IMG submission 203881) | Bovine rumen microbial communities from tropical cattle in Woodstock, Queensland, Australia - Gonzalo_03 (v2) (version 2) | ecosystem: Host-associated > Mammals > Digestive system >... | reverse complement strand
GATACTGACCTGTAAGCGAGAATGCCACGTTAGGCATGAAGTTGGTGCGCTGCATCTTCAGCGTGCGTTCCAACATCGAACGGTTCATGTCCAACTGACGAATGGCAGAGTTGTTTTGCAGCAACGACTCACTATCCTCAATATTTTCCAACTTCAATGCGGTCTCGTAGTTCTCCAACTTATCGTCAATCACGACCTTCACATCGGTATTGATACCCATGAGCACCTTCAGCTGCAATTCAGCAAGTGTCAGACCTGTCTGAGCACTCACCAGACTCGAATTCATCGAGCGCATCTGCACCTCAGCAGTAATCTTGTCGTATTCGCTTACGCGACCTACATCAAACTTCGAACTGATAACATCGTAGTTCTCCTTGCTGATGTCGTAGCTCTGCTGCATCACCTCGTAAGAATCCTGAGCCAGCAGCATCTGATAATAAGCTTTTGTCACTTGGTTAATGAGGTCGAGACGTGAACTACGTGCCTTCTCGCGAGCCAGTTCGATGTCCATCTTCGTCAACTTCATCGACTGATAGACCGCCGGAGCAAACACAGGCACAGACAGAGTTGCTGATGCCGCAGCGGTGTTGCGGTTGTCAGCACCCATCTTAAACTTCTGACCACCCAAGTTCATCTCAGCAGCCAACAATGTATGCTGAAGACTGGCATTTGCCGTCACTTCAGGCAGCAACGCCTGCCACGCCTCAGTATCTGCAATACGTTTCAACTCGATTTCTTTGTCGGCTACCCTGATTGTGGGATTCTCAGCCAACGCAATGTCAATAGCTTTCTGAAGGTTGAGCGTCAAATCCTGTGCTTGCACCATCAGTGCCACACAGAGCGTTCCAACACTTAAAAGCAATCTCTTACCATTCATTTTCTTCTTAAACTTTTTCGTATTTTAGTGAAATACTATTCCTTTAACTCCTTATATAATTACACAATGAGCCGCAAAGTTAGTATTTTTTCGTGTTATGAACAAACATTTATGTAATAAATGTCCACGCACCCCCACGTTTTAACATTCATTAAGGCAAAACACAACGTTAAAACCTCGCTTTCTTCGTTAATGATTTATCATTCATAATACCGATTGAGGTAACCAGACCCAACAGTCTCCTTCATCTGCCAAAAGCCAATGGATAATGTATACATTGACCGTACCACTTTTCCTTGCACCTCACCAGGTTTCCATTTAGGCATTGCTTTAACAAGTCGTACCGCTTCTGCATCACAATCACGTGAAACGGATTTGATAACCTTCACATCAGAGATAGAACCATTCTTGTTAACAGCAAACTCTACAACAACCAGTCCACTAATCAAGCCATTTTTCACAGAATAAGGATAGATTATTTTCTCTCTTAGATACTTACGTAATTCTTTTCTTCCACCAGGAAATTCGGCCTTCTCATCTACAACCTGATAGATTTCATTGTCTTCTATATCATTCTCTTCTTTCGTTGCTATCACAAAACGCTTAAAGCTGCTCCATGGGGATTTCGTCTTATATAAGAGAATCGACTCTGCGGGCACGTGCAAAGTAACATTGTCTATTTTGGAATTAGTAAATACTCCTTCGTCCAACGTAGGAATCGTTGTCGAATAGCAATAAAAATCCTTCAAGTTCTTACATCCCGAGAAAGCACCTACATCAATATGGCGAACACCTGTTCCAATCATTATCCTCTGCAAATCCTCACAGTTGGCGAAAGCTTCACGGCCAATCATTGTCACACTACTTGCAATCTGTGCAGACATTAAACCAGAACAATCACGGAAAGCGAAACGGCCAATGCTTGTAACCCCATTGGGTATTTCTATATACAACAGGCTTTTGCAACCTAAGAAACTACGATTGCCTATCGTATTCACTCTTGAAGGAATATGAATAGATACCAGTTCTGAACACAGATAAAATGCATAGTCCGCTATGCTCTTTACGACATACTCTTGTTTGTTGTAAACGACAGTTGCTGGGATTGAAACAACTCCTTCGGTATGTGTATCAATTGCAGGAGAATAAGAGTCTCCCACACCAACTTGAACGTATTTATTGGCACTACTAATAACCTTGAATGTCATTTTTACACCTTCTTCGGTCATCGTTGCAAAAACCTGACAATGCGAGGAAATGCATATCATGCACAAACTGAATAAAAAAACACACTTCTGCTTCATCATGCTAAGTTTTGTCCAATATATACAAACGTACTGCAAATATAGAGTTTTTTTTCGAATTAATGGACAGACTAATTATAAAATCGTATCATAATGCTATACTTTTCTTTATTTAAGAGGAATAATCAATAAGAAAAAGTTTATTTGACACCAAAGATATTGCTTTTTCATCTTATGAGCAAACATTTATATAATAAATGTCCATTAGTTTCCCTTCCAATAGAGCAAACAGACTTAAAATGATAATGATGATTTGATTATCCATAAAATATTGATTGTACAGTAGTTTATTTTGAAATAAATATTGTATCTTTGCGGCGTAAAACAAAAAAATACATCATGTTTCATATCATCCAACAAATCGGAAACAAAGAGCTTCTACAAAAAGAGAAAACCTTGTTTGTGTGTTCGAAACGGGCGCCAATAGCAACATATGGAAAGATTTTCAGTTGGGTGGAGTCGTTGACAGAAAAGGATGTGGTGACGTGTTGCAACACTACAGAATTGGAGCAGGAGGTGATGAAGTCGTTAGTAGTGAATAGAGTGCCTACTATCTTAGTGGTGATGAATAAGTTCAAGGGAGAGAATAATATACAGATTCAAAAAGCATTGGCTGAGAAGAGAATGCTCATTGTTGTGTTGAAGCAGACGAACAAAAAGCGTTGGTCACCAAAAGATCGAAATGAATTTCTTATCAACACAATGGCAAGTCATATTATTGGCGGATATATTAACAAATATGGCAGTCTGTTTCCTTTATTAGCAGGAAAGACGAACTTCAACGCATTAACTCACAATCTCGTATCTAACATAGCGGCGGAAACAGACAGAAATTACCAACGATGGACGGTAGGTGAAGACAAGACGCTACTACGGATGTTCTATGAGGACTACAGTATCCACGAAATTAAGAAAGAATTGAATCGCTCATATATTGCAGTTCGAGAACGTATCCGAGCTATTACCATGCCCGAAGATCTGCTGAAAGGACGCGAGTTCGAGGAATTCGTATTGGAACTATTGGATGTAAAGAATGGAAAACATCTGTTGAAGGAATGGCGAGGCGATAAAACAATGGGAAGCGTTTCTCCTGAGAGCAATAGCTATCCTGATTTGCCGGTAGAAGATGCAGAGACGAAGCTACTCATTGCCATCGAATGCAAATGGCGGAATCATCTCAATGATGCCTCAATGAAGGATTTATTCTTGTCCGAACGGCTCTCCACATACCGAGATTTTTCCAAAGAAAAAGATCTGCCCGTTTTTATTGTTCTGGGCATTGGTGGCAGTCCTAGCGATCCAGAGAATCTTTACATTATTCCTTTAGATAAAGCTTCTTTCGAACAAACTACGAATCACAGCAACCCGTCAGTCCTTTTATATGAGCCATCACAACTCAATCCTTTCAAGCGTTCATCCATAGATACGCCACTCTGTTTTGATGAGTTTTTTGCTAAAAAGATAGGAATCCAATCGAGACAAAAGAATTCAAAGACCAAAAAAATTAACGACAAGAAACAATAAAACAAGGACGGAAAATGCTTCCGCCCTTGCTTTAAATTCTATTATTGAGATAAGACTACTTACCCAATGCTTCTTCTACAGCTTTCACCATAGCCTCACCACGAAGGCCACGCTTTACGATGGTGCCATCGGGAGCAAAGAGGATAATCTCAGGAATACCTTCAATGTTGTAGGCATCAGAACCTGCTTTCTGGGCATTCATAATCTGTGGATACTTGATGCCGAGTTCTTCCATTGCCTTCTTTGTGTCAGCAGGTTCGTCCCATGTAGCAACACCAAGTACTGTGAAGTTGTCGCCTGCATATTTGTTGTAGAGATCGATGATGGTAGGTATCTCACCACGACAGGGACCACACCAACTTGCCCAGAAGTCAACGAGCACATACTTTCCCTTTCCCACATAATCGGACAGCTTTTGAATCTGACCTTCATATTCAGCCTCAAAGTCGGTGAACATCTGCTTAGGAGCGGTCTTTGCTGCCTTATCGAACTTTTCCTGTGGGATAATCTTGTGGATGGCATCTTTCACTACATCACCACACTTGTCGAGACGCTCCTGAAGATTATACACACCAATGTAGTCGCTCAACAGATAGAGGCAGAATGCTCCTGAGAGGTCGTTAGGATGCTCTGCCATGTGGCTGTCGATGAGGGCATCAAGTTCGGCTTCGGTCTCCACTTTGTTTGCCTTCTCAAGGAACGACTTGATGGCATCGTTGAGTGGAGTGCCTGAAGGCATACCTTCCTTCGAAATCTGAATCTCACCTGGTTCGCTAACAAACCAAAACTGTACGTTCTGATCGGTCGCACCTGTCAAGAAAACAGGATCACCTTCGTTCTCTCCTTCAATAACAAACTTTCCATCTGCCACTGCTACAGAATCCAACTTAGGGTCTTCGTCGAAGAAGTTATAAGTATAGTACACATACTTCACATCTTCGGGAACTTCACCTGTCACTTTGAATGTCTTGTTGGTACAGGATGCCAAAGCAAGCATCATGCCAAGCACTAAGAATACATTTTTTTTCATGTCTTTAAACTTTAAACATTAAACTATAAACTTTATTCTCTATTTATTAATATTTCCACAATACGGACACGAACCTTTTGATTTAATGTGTCGTCCACACGAGCCACATACAAACTTACACCTTATATATTTTATATATATCCAAAACAACACGATGATGTAGACGGCAAGGAGCAGATAGCCTACATAGATGGATGTAGTCCATTTGATGACCAGATAGGAAATCATGGCGGCTCCCAACATCTCGAGGATGTACATCAGTCCAGGGAAGAGGTAGAAGTGATGATAGACATCGACCAGCATCGCGATAAACACAATGATAACAATCCACACCAACGTAAGCAGAATGGCCATCACAGGAGGCAGTATCAGCGGATTGAGTGTGGGATGGAAGTAGTATTCCTGCCAGAACTCGGGGGTGAAATGCTGAATGCTGACATACAGACAAGCCACCATGGAGACAAGGATGAGGAACAGCGTGGGGTAGAAACTGTCCATCTCGTCAAAACGGAATATCTGTAATCGTTTTCCCCGACGTTTCAGTACGAAGCCCAAAAGGCCCAGCACAACGACCACACTCATCCAGATGTAACGGCTGGAGGTCAGTGCATCGATGACCTGCGAAATAGGGTCGTCGGGCACCACTCCCTGCAGCAGTTCGTCCTCAGGAATCCATCCCATCGTGAACTGGTCGCGAGCAACCTTTATCCATATTGTATCCAGCTCCCGAATATCTGCTACTGCAATGCGGTCATTCCGTCGTACACAACTCGTATCCGTCAGTTCATCCTCACGCGGAATCAGCACCAACGAATCGGCTTTCACCACAAAGTTGAAGTTGTTGGTATAGTGGTGAAGCAGACGGAACTCCAGACTATCAGCCTGCTTCTGCGTCAGTTCGAGCAATGTATCAGCCTCCAAATCATCAGCCGATACATGCTCCTCTTGTACATCGCTCATCTGCTCTGTCCAACCACATGAGGACAAAGCAACCACCAGCAATATGTACAACCACTTATTCCGCATCTTTGACTAATTGCATGATACAATTCTTACAATCGAACACCAAACGAAAACGAGCTCCGTTAGCCAACTGTAGATAAAGATGATCGCCACCCTTCAACTCCATACTTCCTTCTCTCATCTTTTCCTTTGGGCATGCTCCCAACGAGTACTTCAGGCAATGCTTGCAAAACATCACAGGCACACCACTGGGATGGCTACGCTCGTAAGCCCACTCCCCTACTTCACAGCCTTGTTCCTCGTAAAACTCCTTCGCTCGATGGTTCATGATATTAGCAAGATAAGTAAGAGAATCACCCGTTGTCTTTTGCCCTGTATCTTTCTTCTCAAAACCCTCTCCTTTCCTCTCATTACTTTCCTCTCTAATCACCTCTGTCAGTTTCCTTCTCCACTCACTCAATCGTGATGACGGTATAAACCAATTATGCGTATAGGCTATCTGGAGAGAACGTAATCGGTAGATGGTGCCTCCCATCTTGGAGAGTTGGACACGAATATTCTCATGCTGAGGAGTCCGCGCCAGCTCTTTCTCACACTCCACATCGAAGGTTCTCAATAGTCCGTCATCAGCTGTCATGAGGAATCGGAATCCCTGTTCTGTCTCCTCCATCGTGATATCCACAGGGATATATCGCTCTGCACTCTCATGCTGCAAGATGTCCTCGAACCGCTTGTCGTAATTGCGATAGAGGGTCATCTTCGGCATCAAATTGCGGGGCATCTCCAAAGGATAGAGTTGACCGTTCTCCACCTTGTTCAGACGGAATCCGAAGAGATTTCCTTTCTGATCCACGAAACAGAGTCCGTCACCATTGGCGAAAGGTTTCAGTCCCGCCACCGTAAAGCTATTCTGACGGATTTCTTTCACCTTTCCCACTTCCTCACCCATTGCCTTAGGGGTATCGAACGAGAAGATACGGTCGTTACGTCCATAGAGGAAATAGCTGGTGAAACCTCGATTGAAACTCTTACTTACATCGGGGCGGAACTTCAGTTCCACTACCCCACTGGATGCTCGCTCGTACTTGTCGGGCTGGGAACGCACAATGCGATTGAGTGTCTCGCTATAGGCTGCTGTCACGTTCTTCACGTACGACATATCCTTCAGACGCCCTTCTATCTTGAACGATGTTGCTCCTGCATCAATCAGGTCTTGCAGGGAGTTAATCTGACACATGTCTTTCAACGACAGCAGATGCTTCTTCTGCATCAGCGTCTGCTCAACGGTCTTCCTTCCTTTCTGGTAAGCACGAATCAAGTCGAACTCCATGCGGCACACCTGCGCACAGGCACCTCGGTTGGCACTCCGTCCGAACAGACATTCACTGGCATAACACTGACCGCTGAGACTCACACACAAAGCTCCATGCACGAAGACCTCAAGAGCCACATCGGGACATGCTTCATAAATCGCTCGTATCTCAGGCAAAGATAACTCTCGTGCCAAGACCACTTGACGGAAACCGTAACGCTGCAAGGCCTGAACCTTCTCCACTGTACGATTGTCCATCTGAGTGCTGGCATGCAGAGGGATAGGCGGAAGATTCAGCTTCAGCAAACCCACATCTTGCACAATCAGCGCATCTACATGAATCTCATAGAGTTTCCAAATCAGTTGTTCAGCCTCCTTCAATTCCTCATCGGTGAGGATAGTGTTGATGGTGACATAGACCTTTGCCGCAAACTGATGGGCATAATCGACCAGTTGCCGGATGTCCTCCAAACTGTTACCAGCAGCCACTCGGGCACCGAATTTAGGGGCACCGATATAAACAGCATCAGCACCGTGGCGTATTGCCTCGATGCCAATCGCCGCATTCTTTGCTGGTGACAACAGTTCGAGTTTAGTCATGAATCTCGTTGATATTGTAAGGAGTCTCCTGATATACGTAGTAGTTCAACCAATTCGTAAACAACAGGTTGGCTGTCGACCGCCACGTAACCAAAGGACTCTTGTCCGGATCATCGTCTTTATAGTAGTTCTTCGGCATCTTAATGGGCAGATGCTTCGCCAAGTCGCGCCGATACTCTGCATCGAGGGTCAAAGGCGCATACTCGGAATGTCCTGTGATAAAGAAGTCGCGACCGTTTCGTGCCATCACGATATGCACGCCTGCTTCACCTTCACCCATCGAGATAATCTTCAGTCCTTCGGTTGCCTCAATCTCCTCACGTGGTAAGGTGATGTGTCGGCTATGAGGGACAAAGAACTCATCGTCGAACCCACGGAAGATAGGCAGAGAGGCATCCATCGGATGATGGCGGAACACTCCGAACACCTTATCTTTCGTTGGACGTTTCTGAATGCCGTAGAAGTGGTAAAGTCCTGCGAAAGCTGCCCAACAGATGTAAAGCGTTGAGGTGACATTGCTATGTGCCCAGTCCATCACAGCCTGCAGATCCTTCCAATACGACACTTCTTCATACTCCATCTGCTCCAGAGGGGCACCTGTGATGATAAATCCGTCGTACTTGTTGTGCATCATGTCCTCAAAGTCATGATAGAACGCCCGCATGTGTTCAATCGGTGCATTCTTCGAGGTATGACTCTTGATTTTCATGAACTCTATCTCAATCTGCAAAGGGGTGTTCGACAGGATTCTCACAAAGTCTGTCTCAGTCGTTATCTTTATCGGCATAAGGTTTAGAATCGCAATCTTCAACGGTCGAATATCCTGGTTATGGGCACGCGTGGTGTCCATAACAAAGATATTCTCACGTTTCAGCAATTCTATTGCCGGTAGTCTGTCAGGAAGATTTAATGGCATTTTACCAAATATTTACTCGCTTGTCTTTAGGGATAAACATTTTATCTTTCTCGGTGATATTGAATGCCTCGTACCAAGCATCAATCTGTGGCAGGGCACCGTTCACACGCCACTCACCCAATGAGTGAGGGTCGGTCGTTGTGAGCTGACGCATATTCTCCTCAGTGATATTCTGTGCCCATACACCTGCGTATGCAAGGAAGAAACGCTGCTCAGGAGTAAAGCCGTTCACAACAGGAAGCGGATTGTCTTTCGTTGCATTCTTGAATGCTGTGTAAGCAATCTTCAGACCGCCATGGTCTGCGATATTCTCACCCTGAGTCAATTCACCGTTTGCCATCAGACCAGGCAGTACTTCGATGCCGTTGAAGAAGTCAACCATCACCTTTGTATGCTCCTTGAACTTCACATCGTCGCCTGCTGCCCACCAGTTGTTGAAGTTTCCTACCTTGTCGAACTGGCTACCTTGGTCGTCAAATCCATGTGTCATCTCGTGTCCGATAACCACACCGATAGCTCCATAGTTGAAAGCATCGTCAGCACTCATATCAAAGAACGGATACTGAAGAATACCTGCTGGGAAGCATATCTCGTTGGTAGTTGGGTTGTAATATGCATTTACGGTCTGAGGAGTCATATACCACTCTTCTGCATCAACTGGCTTCTTGTATTTACGCTCGATATAGTCACGGTTTGCCCACTCGGAAATCACCTTCATCTGTTCGTACAGACAGTTTTTGGGGTCGACGGTCAACTTGCTATAGTCTCTCCACTTGTCAGGATAACCAATCTTCACATGGAAGGCACTGAGTTTATCCTTTGCACGCATCTTGGTAGAGTCGCTCATCCAATCTTGCTGATCAATACGCTCAGCAAGGGCCACTTGGAGGTTCTTCACCAGTTCCTGCATACGAGTCTTGTTCTCTGCTGGGAAGTATTTCTGTACATACATCTCACCTACAGCTTCACCCAACACACCGTTCACTCTGCTGACTGCACGCTTCCAACGTGGCTGCATCTCAGTTGTACCCGACATCACACGTCCGTGGAAGTCGAATGACTCTGCATAGATTTCATCACCCAGCAGACTTGCTGAAGCAGAAAGCAGACGCCACTGCATCCAGTCTTTCAGGTCTTGTTCTGGAGTTTCGTTCAGGATGGCAATTGCAGCTTTGACAGCTTCTGGCTGACCTACTGACAGAGAATCAAGGTCGGTCATCAGCTGTGACTCAAAGAACTCATCCCAGTTGTAGCCAGGATAGTCGGCCTTGAGGGTCGTGAATGCCATCTTATGATAGTTGCTGGCTGGGTCGCGCAGTTCAACACGGCTACGTGAAGCTTTTGCCATACGAGTCTCTATTGACATCACGGCATGCATCTTGCGGGTAGCATCATCCTCAGAGTCACCTACCAACATAAACATCTTCACGATATGCCAGCGATAAGCCTCACGAATCTTCACCATCGCTGAGTCTTCCTTCACATAGTAGTCTTTGTTACCCAACGACAAACCGCCCTGACCGATCTCAACCATGTTGTTCTTACTATCCATCATATCAGCTCCGATACCACAATCGATGATGTGGCGTCCACCATACAGCTGCTGCTTGTTCATATAGCTAAGGATCGCCTCACGTGAGTCGAGGTTTGCAATGGCCTGCAAATCAGCAACGATAGGCTGATAGCCGTCTTTATTCTGACGCGTTGAGTCCATCAACATCGCATAGAGGTCACCTATCTTCTGGGCTACACTACCCTGCTCATTCTTCTGCTTTGAGAGATCTTCAATGAGCGTACGAATCTGCTCCTTGTTCTGTTCAGCCACAACATCGAAACTACCGAATCGAGGATACTCAGGCTTGAGCGGATTCAGCTTACGCCATCCACCACAAGCATACTCATAGAAGTCTTCACCTGGAGCCACTGAATCGTTCATGTTCTCCATCTTAATACCGATACCCAGCTGCTGCTGGCATCCACATAACGTAATAGAAGTTACCATTACTGCTAAAATCTGTTTTACTTTCATACTGCTAATTATTTTGATTAAACTTACAATTCTTTTTATGAAGCCGATGAGACCCATGAGGCTTATAAGGCCTATAGGGTCTATTTGCCCTATCCTGCCAGTTGCTCCCATTCTGTCATCGCCACATCGAGTTGCTGTTGCAACTGCGAGTACTTTTCCACCAACTGCATGTCATTCTTTTCTGCAAGCGAAGCTTCCACTTCAGCGATTTCCTTCTCCAGTTTCTCTATCTTCTCCTCACATGCTTTCAACGCCTTTTCGGCTTTCGCTTTTGCTTTCGCCTCAGCTTTCTGCTGCTCGTAGTTCTGTTTGGTATCTGTTACAGGAACTTCCGCTTTGACCTCCTTCTTCTTTGCTGCCTGTTCAGCAGCCTTTTCCTGTCGTAGACTGATACTACTCTTCTCAATGGGTTCGAACACCTTTTGGTCCTTGAACATATATACCTTGTCTACCAACCCATCGAGGAAAGCACGGTCGTGACTCACGATAATCGCTGTACCATCGAAATCACGGATAGCATTCTTCAGCACGTCTTTCGACTGCATATCCAGATGGTTCGTCGGCTCGTCGAGGATGAGCAAGTTCACGGGTTGCAACAGCAACTGAATCATCGCTAATCGGCTTCGCTCTCCACCCGATAACACCTTCACGAACTTATCGCTTTCTTCTCCACCAAACATAAAGGCACCTAACAAGTCTCGTACCTTCGTACGCATATCGCCTGTAGCCACACGGTCTATCGTATCAAACACGGTGATACTACCATCCAACAGCTGTGCCTGATTCTGAGCGAAATAACCTATCTGCACATTATGTCCTATCTTCAGGTTACCCTCAAACGGAATTTCACCCATGATACATTTCACCAGTGTGGACTTTCCTTCACCGTTGTTACCCATGAAGGCAACCTTCTCACCTCGCTTGATGGTGAGGTTCACATGCTGGAATATCAGATGATCTCCGTATGCTTTTGCCACCTCGTCACAGATAATCGGGTAGTCGCCACTACGCTGGCAAGGTGGAAATTTCAGGCGTAACATCTTAGTATCAACCTCGTCAATCTCAATGGGGACAATCTTCTCCAACTGCTTCAGGCGACTCTGCACCTGATTCGACTTGGTGGGTTTATAGCGGAACCGCTCTACGAAGTCCTTGATGTCAGCAATCTCTTTCTGCTGATTCTCATAGGCTCGTATCTGCTGTTCGCGTCGTTCATCTCTCAACTTCACATATTCATCGTATTTCACCTTGTAGTCATTGATACGTCCACAAGTAATCTCAATCGTTCGATTGGTGATATTGTTGATGAAGGCACGGTCATGACTCACCAGTATCACGGCTTTTGCACTATTCTGAATAAACTGCTCCAGCCACTGAATACTACCGATATCCAAGTGGTTCGTCGGCTCGTCGAGGAGCAAGAGGTCTGGTTTCTGCAACAGAATCTTCGCCAACTCAATACGCATTCGCCATCCGCCCGAGAACTCACTCGTAGGACGTGTGAAGTCTTCTCGACGGAATCCCAGACCGATCAGCGTCTTGTCCATCTCGGCTTTCATCGCCCACTCTTCCACATGCATCCCTCGGAACGCCAATGCGGTCTCAGCTTCCAACGTACGGGTATCGCTCACCTCCATCACCTGTGGCAGATAGCCTACCGTCATTTCTCTCGGACGTGCCACCACCCCACTCGTAGGCTGTTGCAAACCAGCGATAATCTTCAGTAGGGTCGATTTCCCTGCTCCGTTCTTACCTACTAAGGCAATGCGGTCGCGCGGATTGATGACAAAACCGATCTCCTGAAACAGAGGTTTGGCACTGAATTCAACACTCAGATTCTCTATCGATACCATTTTCTTTTAACTATCTTTGTTCGTCACCTTCACAATCAGGATACTCAGTTCGTAGAGCATCCACATAGGGACAGATACCAGCATCAGCGTGAACGCATCCGATGTAGGAGTGATAACAGCTGCGAGTATCAGGATACCGACAATCACATGCTTCCTATAGCGAGTCATATACGTATGCTTCAGCAGTCGCATCCTCGCCAATATCCAACTCATCACAGGCATCTCGAAGATGACACCCAACACTAACGTAAGGGCTACGAGGGTCGATATATACGACTCCAGCGTGATGGTGTTCTCCACATAGTCGGCTACCTGATATGTACCCAAAAACCTGAATGTGAAAGGGAAGATAATGAAATAGCTGAACAGCACACCCATCATGAACATCACATAGCTGCCACATACCAAGTGGACGGCATACTTGCGTTCGTTCTCATACAGGGCTGGCGACACGAACCGGAATATCTGATAGATGACATACGGCGATGCTGCTATCAGTCCCGCATAGATGGCCACCTTCATATGGATGATAAACTGCTGGGCCAACTCGGTATTGATGAGCGACACATGGAAGTCTGTTGCCGTCTCTGTCACCGTGCTGCCCACCAACGAAGCAAACCACACTTCTACTCTGCTGAACAACTCATAGGTGATGAAGTCACTGTCTTGCGGGCCTAACACCACAGCAAACAGCGGTTCCTTGAAGCAGAATGCCAAGACACCCAACGCTAACGTCACAACAGCGATTCGGATAATCACGCTACGCAACGCATCCAAGTGATCCCAGAATGTAACCGGCTCGCTACTCACGTTCTCTTCATTCTTTACGCTTCACTCTTCTCACCCTTGGAGGAGTCAGAGGGGGCCTCACTCTTCGTTTCATCCGTCGGATCTACCTCCTTCATACCGTCCTTAAACGAACGGACTCCTTTTCCAAGTCCCTTCATCAACTCAGGAATCTTCTTTCCACCAAAAAACAACAACACAATAAGTGCGATAATCAGGATTTCCTGCAATCCAAACGTTCCAAACAATAATGGTTGAATCATATTTCTTTAAACTTTAAACTTTCAACTATAAACTTTTTAATCTGTCGCTAACCGCTAAACTCTACAATTCCAGCCCTTGCTTCAACTTCTCCACATACTCATCTATCTTATGCATCTCCGTCGGAATCTCAATCTTCTGCGGACAATGTTCCAGACATCTGCAGCATTCGATACAATGATTGGCCTGACGCAATTTCGGCACACTGCGGTCGTACCCAATGAGGAAGGCCCTACGCAGTTTCTGATACTCAGGATCTTGAGTCGATGAAGGCATCAAGCCCTCATTGATACATTTATTGTAATGGGCAAAGATACCTGGGATGTCCAATCCGTACGGACAAGGCATACAATACTGACAACCCGTACAAGGGATGGTTGAGTCGTTCAGAATCTCATTGGCCACATCGTTCTCCAGATAGCTGCGCTCTTCCTCCGTCAACGGTTTCAGCGGACAATACGAATGCAGGTTGTCCACCAAGTGCTCCATATAGGTCATACCGCTCAAGGCAGTCAGCACGTTCGGATACGAACCACAATACCTGAAGGCCCACGAAGCAGCAGTTCTGTCAGGTTCCTTCCCTTTCAGCATCCGCAGCACATTTCCGTTCACCTTCGACAGACGTCCACCCAACAGCGGTTCCATAATCACCACAGGGATATCGCGTTTCGTCAGTTCGTCATACAGGTAATTGGCATCCACATTGAACGAGTTCATCTCGTTGGCATGATACCAGTCCAGATAGTTCATCTGAATCTGCACGAAATCCCAATGAATCTCATCGTGAAGGGCCATCATCTCGTCGAATACCGACTGCTGACCATGGAACGAGAATCCGAGGTTCCTCACCCTTCCCTCCTCACGCTCTTTCATCAGGTAATCCAGGATGCCCGTATCTACAAACCGTGTCTGGTACTCCTCCATACTGCCTCCGATGGCGTGCAGCAACATATAGTCGATGTAGTCCGTCTGAAGTTCCTTCAGCGAATTCTTATACATCGCAATCGAGGCCTCCTTCGTTTGGGTGTCGGGCGAGAAGTTCGACATCTTCGTAGCGATGAAGTACGACTCACGCGGATGACGGCTCAGGGCGATACCAGTTGCATGTTCCGACATACCCTGACAATACACAGGAGAAGTATCGAAGTAGTTCACGCCATACTCCAGTGCGGTATCCACCAGTTCGTTGATACGCTCTTGGTCCATCTCCTCCTTTCCATCCGCACCCTTCTTCGTGGGCCAGCGCATACATCCGTAACCAAGTATCGACACCTTGTCGCCACTGTTATGATTTTCTCTCAGGGTCATCTGCCCCTTGGGAACATCCGACAGCGAACTGCCAGTCTCACCTTGCGAGCCGCCCTTGCAGCCCACCACGGCAGCAGTACCGACAGCAGCACCACCAAGTCCCAGTTTCTTTATGAATTCACGTCTATCCATTCTTATACCTCCCCATGTACTTCATGTCCCTCTACATAAATCGCTGCGAACGGACGAGCGGGACACAAATGCTCGCATGTTCCACAGCCGATACATTTCTCTTCGTCCACCACAGGCGCATACACGCTCTTACCTTCATACTCCACAGTCGTCATCATCACCGCTCCGGTAGGACATTTCGTCGCACACAATCCGCAACCGTCCTCTGTCGTGACAGCCACACAGTTCTTTCTCACCAGTACCGCATGACCCACCTTGATGGCCGCCTTCTCCTCCTTCGTAATCGGACGGATGGCACCCGTTGGACACACATCACCACAGGCCGTACACTCAGGACGGCAGTAGCCACGCTCGAACGACATCTCAGGTTGCATCAGATGCATCAAGTCAGTCGATGGACGCAGCACATCGTTCGGACACTTCGACACACACAGCTGACAACCCGTACAATGCTGCTCCAAGTTCTTGATGCTCATAGCACCAGGAGGCACCACCTTTGTCTTCCGCTCCGGCACCTGCTTGTCCTCAATCTCAGCCAATCCGCCATCTACTTTCTTCGCCTGAGCATCCAACCACGCAGCACCCAAAGCCACAGTCGTAGCCGTCAGGAACTCACGGCGGCTCTCATCAGGCCCATTGGCCTTATTAGTCTCATTGGCC
>Ga0310786_10006471_pt1 | contig 15557 bp, 23 predicted proteins | sample AusTroGonzalo_MG_FD_203881 | JGI IMG/M metagenome (GOLD analysis project Ga0310786, IMG submission 203881) | Bovine rumen microbial communities from tropical cattle in Woodstock, Queensland, Australia - Gonzalo_03 (v2) (version 2) | ecosystem: Host-associated > Mammals > Digestive system >... | reverse complement strand
GCCGCCGACGACGACAGCGGCACCAACGCCGCCGTGGTGGCCACCGGCACCGTCACCGCCGGCGCGGACGCCATCGCCAAGGCCACCGGCTGCGCCAGCGTCAAGGTGCCCGGGGACGGCAAGCGCTATTACTGCGCGGAGATCACCCACGACAGCGGCAGCGGCGTCATCTGCTCCTGCGTGGCCATCGCCAGGCCCTTCTACTGCCCGGCGGAGGAGCCTGCGCTGGTCGTCAGCGTCTGAGTATGGCCGTCAGCATCGCCGAGGTCAAGGAATACTGCCACGCCGAGGGGGAGTCTGACGCCACCATGGGGCTCTACCTTGGCATGGCCGAGGATTACCTTGCAGGCGCGGGAGTCACCGAGGCCCTGGCGACGGCGGACGGCTATGCCCTTGTCGCCAAGGCCCTGACCCTGCACTACTACGATAACCGGGGCGGCGCGCCCATCCCGGAAGGCCTGCAGGACTACATCAAGCAGCAGCAGTGCCGCTGCCGGAAGGCCGCCCTGGAGGCCGCTGCGGAATCGCAGCAGCCCTCCGATGAGGAGCCCGCGGTTGCCGGCGGAGAGGGGGACACCGAATGATCCACCTTGACGCCGGGCAGCTGCGCACGCCGGTGACGGTGATCGCCGTCACCAAGACCAAGAACGCCCACGGCTTCAACGAGCCGACGAAGACGGACGCTTTGGGCTACACCCTGTATGTCCAGTGGCGAAACGCCCACGGCGCCGAGGTCCTGCAGGCCCAGGAGCTGGGCCTGCGGGACAAGGCCACCCTGCGCTGCCGCTATGACGCCCGGATCACGCCCACCTGCCTTGTCCGCAGGGGCGGGGAAGATTGGGAGATCGTCAGCATCGACAACGTGGATGAGCGCGGCCAGTGGATGGAGCTGACAGTCTCCAGAATGGAGGACGCCGTATGACCGACCTGCACGCGACGCTGCAGGCTGCGCTGGACGCCATCGCGCCCTGCAGCGTGCCCTTCAACCTGGATCCGGAGGCGGGGCGGGAATACATCACCTTCTCCGTCACGGACCGCCCGGGGGATCCGGGAGACGACGCGGACGGGCCCCGGGTGGCGGAGGTCAGCGTTTACTACGTCTGCCCCCTGGCCGCGGACAGCCTGGCAAAGCGGGCGGCGGTGAAGGAAGCCTGCGACGGCATCGCCGACACTCTGATCCGGGAGACGGACCAAAGCGGAAGCTACGGACAGGTCTACCTCTACACCTTCCAGGTGGTGATCTAGTGGCCAAGATGAAGGTCCAGCTGCCGGACGACCTGATCCGGCGCATGAACGAGGCGGGGGCGCAGATCGACAACATCGCCGAAGCCGGCCTGACGGCAGGCGCCGAAGTCCTGGCGGCCGCGGCAGACGCCCGGCTGGGCATGGCGCTGACCTTCCCACGCATCTACCCGAAGCGGGGAACCGGAGAGCTGCGGTCCAGCCTGGGGGCTTCGCCCATGAAGATCCTGAAAAACGGGGTCTACGACGTCAGGGTCGGCTTCGCGGAGCCCCGGAAGGTCCAGCCCACGCGGCGGATCGGCCGCAGCAAAAAGGGCGGCGGCTACTACACCGCCACAAACGCCATGGTGGCCAACATCCTCGAACACGGCCACAAGGGATCAAAGAACGGCCAGACCCCCGCCCCGTGGTGGAATCCTGCCCTCCGGGACGGGAAGCAGGCCGCCGAAGAAGCCATCCGGAAGACCGTGGAGGGCCGTCTGGATGAGATTTTCAACAAGGAGTGATTGAACTATGTCCACCATCGGTCTGGACAAGCTTTATTTCGCAAAGATCACAGAGGCGTCGGAGACCGGCTACGAGACCTACGGGTCCCCCGTGGCCGCCCCCGGCGTCCAGAGCGCGGATATCACCATCAACGTCAGCACCGTGAAGAACTACGCCGACGACGGGACCTATGAGGAGGTCAGGGAATTCACGGACGGCACCATCACCATCGGCGCCGCCGGCCTCACCGCCGCCATGATCGCCGACCTGACGGGAGGCACCGTGGACGGCAAGAACATCCTGATCTCCGCCGACGAGGACGCGCCTCCCCTGTTTGCCGTGGGCTTCCGGGCGCTGCGGGCGGACCACACCTACGAATACATGTGGCTCTACCGGGTGAAGTTTACGATCCCGCAGAAGAACTACGCCACCAAGGGGGAGACCGTCAGCTTCAGCAACATGAGCATCGAGGGCACCATCAACCGCAGGAAAAAGGCCGACTATAACAGCCGGCATCCCTGGCGGGCCTACGCGGACCCGGCCACGGCGGACGCCACCACGATCTCCGGCTGGTTCAGTGCCGTCTATGAGCCCACGCAGCCCGCCCAGAGCGGCGGCGGAGGCGGCTGATGGAGGAACGCAGCGTGCCCTGCCGCGTGGCGGGGCGGGAATATCCCATGTGCATGACCGTGCGGGCCACCAAGGCCATCACGGCGCGCTACGGCGAGCTGGGGGGGCTGGGGGACGCCCTGCGGAGCTACGCCGTGGAGAAGCAGCTCGACGAGGTCCTCTGGCTGCTGGAGCTGCTGCTGCGGGAGGGCTGCGCCCTGGAGAACTATCTGCATCCGGATGGCGAAGCCCTGACGCCGCCGCCCGCGGAGGTCCTGGAGATCGTCTTCACCCCCGGGGACCTGGTGGAGCTCAAGGCCGTCATTTTCCGCTGCCTCGCCCTGGGGATGGGCCGCGAGGTGCCCACGGAGCCCACGGAGGACGACGGAAAAAACCGGGAGGCCGGGCAGGAGACGACGGCTTCTTTGCCCGGCTGATCTTCTACGGCGTCAGTCTGCTGGGGCGGCCGGAGCGGGAGGCCTGGCTCATGCCCCTGGGGCACCTCATGGACCAGATCGCCTGTTACCTCATCTGGCAGGGCCGGGCGGCGCCCAAGCGAGAACACTACATCGACGAAATCATGCCCGCGGACGTCAACTAGACACCCGCGGGCAAAGGCCAAAGGAGGCGACGATCATGTCCACGCCCATCGGCGCAAAGCTGCAGCTGGACGGCGAAAAGGAGTTCCGAACGGCTCTGAAGGAAACGAATGACAGCCTGAAGGTACTGGGGAGCGAGCTAAAAGTCGTTTCCGCCGAATACGGCAAAAATGATAAAAGCCTGGATGCCCTCACGAAGCGACAGGACGTCTTGAGCCGCACTTATGCGGAGCAGCAGGAGAAGGTCAAGTTGCTCCAGCAGCGCCTCACGGAGGCCGCCCAGGCTTTCGGCGAGGCGGACAGCCGCACCAAGGCCTTGCAGATCCAGCTCAATAACGCGAACGCTGAGATGATCAAGACGCAAAAAGAGCTGCAAGGCGTCACGACTGACCTGAAGACCGCGGAAAAGGGCGAGGACGCCGCCGGCGACGCCGCCGAGGAGGCAGGGAAGCAGGCAAAGGCCAGCGGCGAAGACGCGGAGAAGGGCAGCAAGGGCTGGGAGACGCTGGGGGGTGTATGCAAGGCCGTAGGTACCGCCATGGCTGCCGCAGCGGCCACAGCGGCTGGAGCCGCCTTTGCTCTGGGCAAGAGCGTCGTCGATGCCTACGCCGACTATGAGCAGTTGGCCGGGGGCGTGGAGACGCTGTTCGGCGTCTCTAAGATGCCCATCGAGGAATATGCTCGGGAACAGGGTATCAGCATCGAGAAGGCTGTGGCCGGCTACACAGAGATGATGAACGCGCAGGATACCGTTTTCAGCAATGCCAACAAGGCCTATAAGACGGCGGGCCTGAGTGCGAACGAATACATGGAGACCGTGACGGGCTTTTCCGCCTCTCTGATCCAGAGCCTGGGCGGGAACACCTCGAAGGCTGCGGAACTCGCCGATCAGGCGATCATCGACATGGCGGACAACGCCAACAAAATGGGCTCCGACATGTCTTCCATCCAAAACGCCTATCAGGGCTTTGCCAAGCAGAATTACACCATGCTGGACAACCTGAAGCTGGGGTACGGCGGTACAAAGGAGGAAATGCAGCGGCTGCTTGCGGACGCAAAGGAGCTGTCCGGCGTCGAGTACGACATCGACAGCTATGCCGACATCATCGAGGCTATCCATGTGATCCAGACCGATATGGGGATCACCGGCACCACGGCGAAGGAGGCCACGGAGACGATCTCCGGATCAATATCCGCCTTGGGGGCTACCTGGGATAACTTGTTGATCGGCCTGGGGAATCCCAGTGCCGACGTGGGCGAGCTGGTGAGCTACCTGGTGGACGCTTTTATAACCGTGGTGGATAACATCACCCCAGTGCTGGAGCAGCTGGTGCAAGCGCTCCCGGAGGCGTTGGAAGCCATGGCGGCAGCGGCCGTGGCGGAACTGCCTCTGCTACTGAAAACCGTGGTCGGTTTGTTCAAGAGCATTCTGGAAATGCTCCTGAAGGAGCTGCCGGAGCTGATCCCCGTGGTGATCGACGCCGTCATGACCATCGTCGATACGTTGATCGAGAATCTGCCGCTGCTGGTGGACAGCGCCATCAAGATCGTGCTGGCCCTGGTGCAGGGTATCACGGAGGCGCTGCCGGACCTGATCCCCGCGACGGTGGACGCGGTGCTCACCATTGTGGATACGCTCATCGATAACCTGGACCTTCTTGTGGATGCTGCTATCGCCCTGATCCTGGCCTTGGCAGATGGCCTCATCCAGGCTCTGCCAAAGCTGGTGGAGAAGGCGCCGGAAATCGTTATCAAGCTGGTGAAGGGCCTCATAGAGGCCGCGCCAAAGCTCTTTGAAGCCTCACTGGAGCTCATCCTGAAGATCGGGGAGGGCCTGGCCAGCTTCTACTTCAAAATCGTGGAAAAGGGCCGGGAGATCGTGGACAGCATCCGGGACGGTTTCAAGGAAAAGGTGGACGGCGCTGCGCAATGGGGCAAGGACCTCATCGACAACTTCGTCTCAGGCATCACACAAAAGTGGGAGGATCTCAAATCCTCCGTCCGCGGCGTTGCTCAGACGGTGAAGGATATCTTGGGCTTCTCGGAACCCAAAGAGGGGCCATTGTCCAACTTCCACGAGTTCGCGCCCGACATGATGGACCTTTTTATCAAGGGCATCCGGGACAACACGGGGAAGCTGCGGAGCCAGCTGGAGGAGAGCTTCGACGTCCGGGATCAGCTGACGCTGCCTGCGGCGAGCTTCCAGAGCACGGCCGCCTCCGGAATGGTGTCCGATTCGGACACGCTCCCCACGGTGAATCTGACGATCCCCTTCACCATCGACGGCCAGGTGCTGACCACCATGATTGCGCAAGTCCAGTGGGTCCAGGGGCAGGCATACGTCCGAAACCTGGGCGCGACCATGTAAGGAGGGTGCAGCATGGGCAACATTACTATCAGCAGCGCCGACGGCGTCCCGAAATACACGCTGCCCCGGGTGCTGAAGGCCTCCAAGCATGACAGCCTCAGCGGGGAGAAGACCTTCGCCTTTTGCGTCCGGATCGTGGACGCATCCGCTGTGGAGCCGGGGGATGTGGCCAGCTACGGCGGAGAGGATTACGACGTGGTGCGGGTGGCCAAGCGTACCGCCCAGCCGGCGCCGCTTGTGGAGATCAGCTGCGAGCACGTCTCCTATCGCCTCAACGAATGCGCGCTGGAGGCCGGGACCTACTACGACGCGCCCGCTGCGGTCCTGGCGCAGCTGCTGGCGGGGACCGGCTTCTCCGCCGGGACGGTGCAGGCGTCTCAGACGGTGCTGCTGTCCTTTACCAGCCCCACCAACGTCCGGGCCGCGGTGATGTCCCTGGCGACTGCCGCGGAGACGGAGATCCTGTTTTCTGGCTACAGCGTCAGCCTCATGTCGCGGATCGGCAGCTCTACCCCGGTGGAGCTCAGCGACAAGAAGAACGTGGAGGCCGTCAGCGTGACGCAGGACACCCGCAGCGGCAGCGAGACCTATGACCTTACCCTGTATAAGGAAACGGCTCTGGAGCTGGGAGACGCCGTCAGCATTGATTACAGCAGCCTGGGGCTGGCCGCCTCCGCACGGGTGATCTCCATCGACAAGGATCCCTTTGACTTCCGGCACGTCAAGATCGTCACGGGGGCGACGGTGCCGTCCTTCGTGGACTCCGCCATCCGGGCGCTCAACGACAAGGTGGGGGTGGACCAGCCCTATTACGGGGTCACCATCAGCCGGTCGAAGGGCATCGAGATCCGGCGGTCCGACGGGGCCAGCCAGGCGATCTTTAACTCCGATACCTTTGAAATGGACGCCATGATCGACGGCGTGATGCAGAAGCGAATCTGGTTCGAGCCGGAGATCGGCGATTACATGTTTGCTGGGCGTCTGACCGCAGATGCGCTTTTTACCGAGTCGCTTTATGCGGAACAGGGCGATATCGCAGAATTGACGGTGGATAGACTGTCCACGTCCCGTAGGATCCGTAAGTACATCCTGCAGGATACTTCCGACGATAACTTCATCAAGGTACAAGATCAGTACATCCGATGGATCACCGGCACGGTGGTCCCCACGACTGGCCTGATCACAGAGGACGATGATCCTCTGCTGACTGAAACCGGATTGCAACTGATGGAGGAAGCGGGAAGCGCAGCCGTCGAGCAGGCTCGCAACCGCTTCGGTCAGGGCTTGTATTGGCAGCGGGAGCCTGTATCTCACAGCAACGATGGGTATCCGCTGGATGCGAACGGGAAGCAGGTCTACGCCACCACCACAGAGTCAAATTGGCCCGTGATGGTCTACAAATACACGGAGCTTGTCAAGAGCGAATATGCTTTTGAGCAACTGGACGGGGTGTATGTCCCTAAGGTCATTCTGGGGGCCGGAGATGAGCTTGGATACAGCAGAGGGTATATTTACAAAGATGTCAACAGCTTCAAGCTTCGGTATACGTCAAGCGCGGCCAAGAACGTGGATATCACCTTCTCCGACGAGGGATTTGTGGACGCTATGCACCGAAGGCTGAGCTATATCGACATCGAGACAAGGACAGGGATGATCTATTACGGGCTTGAGGGCAGCGACAACCTCTATTACCTGACCTTCACGCAGGGGGAGAATACAGCTGTCTTCTACTGGCCTGACGGTTTCCGCTGCGAGGTGAACGTGCTGTGACGGACGAACAATTGATGTATGCGGCTATGCTGGCCCTGACACGGCAAAACCAGGCGTACAAGCTGGCCCCAAACAGCACCGCACGGATGTACGGCACGGTGATCGACAGAAACATTCTCCCGGGAGATACTGTCGTCGTTTATTACAACGAATCCGGCGAGCTTACCCGCGTTGGGGATGTGCCGGTGCATTCCGGTAATTATTTCATCGACGATCACAACAAAATGTACTATGTGCAAAACGACCGGCTGCACATTATCGACGGCTTGAGCGGTGATCTGATTCGCGACGATATCGAGGCGTACGACTGGAGAGTCGTAAACGGAGGCGTATGTGCGGCATTTCAAACTCACGAACGGGACGGGACGTATCTGGACGATTGCCTGTGGAAAGTGATATTCCCTGACGGCAGTATGTCGGGAGAGATCGCGATCCCGGACCAAATCTCCTCCAGACGAAAATTCGGACTCGGCTTCCGAAATGGGATCCTGGCAGTCGTTACATACGCGGGAACGGCCGAGTACGCATTCGGACTAAAGGCATACACTTACACGATGGACGGAGACAGGATAACGGAGCTGTCCTCCATTTCTGCCCAGAGGGCTGTGCCGCAAGTGATCGCTCCGATCAACCGGGGCGCAGTAGGCGTTGCATACTACGCAGGCGCTGGCTTTTGGGACATCACATATTTCCGTTATGGACTGATGACGACGGATTTTTCGTCCGCGATAGATCCGTGGGCGGGATATGACACATCCGGGCCAGGGAGCTATTCGCAGGATTTTATCGGGGCTGACCAGTGCAGCATTTACACGACTGCCAAGATCTATACGCAGGTGGAGATCGCGCCGGAGGTCTATGAGTGGGAGTATACAAACGCCCTTGCGAGATTTGACATTGACGACTTCAATGAGCTTGAGATCATGGAGGAGAGGGCGCTTGATTGGTCTGTATTCGTCCCTCAGACTCCCTTGGGGAGCGTCGTGCGATCACAGACGATCATCAATCCCGACACGCGCGAGGAAGAGACGGTCGTCGATCTTATTGATATTTCGACGCTTGACCCATTATACAGCAACGAGCCGATCACGCTGACCGCCGAGGCAAACACGATCCACGAGAATGAGGGATGGATCTGGATCGATGGAAGCGGCGTTTACCAGAAAACACAGCTCGGTTGGCTGATGTACCCTTCGGCGACCTACCCGCGGAATGTCCCATGGGGGAAGCTCGGTTATGCGATGGGGAAGTACAAAATAGGAGACACAGGAGCAGCTATTCTGCTGTTTGAATAATTGAGGAGGCGAGACAATGTCGGACGAACCCAGTGGAGTGAAAATCAGTTTGCTGCCAGCAGCGACCAGCCTGAGCGATAACGATGTACTGGCCGGCGTTCAGAGCAACCGGACGAAAAAATTCAGCCTGTCTGCGCTCAAGAGCTTTATCAACGCTGCCATAACGCTGGCCGGGCTGGGCGGGGTCCCTGCTACACGCACAGTCAACAACAAGGCCCTGAGCGCGGACATCAGCCTGTCTGCAAGCGATGTTGGGGCTGTTCCTGTTACACGCAAGGTCAACGGCAAGGCGCTGAGCGCGGACATCACGCTGGATGCTTCCGACGTCGGCGCAGCGGAAGCCGTACAGGTGGGAAGCATCACCCTGTCGGCCTCCTGGACCGGCTCCGCCAGCCCATACACCCAGACGGTGACGGTGACGGGGGCGACGGTGACGACCTCCAGCAAGGTGGACCTCCAGCCCACGGCGGCGCAGATCGCCAGCCTCATTTCCGACGGCGTGACGGGGCTGGTCATCGAGAATAACAGCGGGACTCTGACGGCCTATGCCGTGGGGGCCGCGCCCGCCTCAGCGATGACGGTGCAATGCACCGTGACGGAGGTGACGGCATGAGCATTTACGGTAATCCGGTGGTGCTGGGCGGCTCCGGGGGCGGCGGGGGTGGTAGTGGAAACGCCTTTGCAAGCCTCAACGCGCCAACCGCTGCCGATGGCGAAAACGGACAGTATTGGTTCCAGCTTCGAGAGATAGGCTATAAAGATGGAACTACCCTCAACCCGACAGACAACGCATCTGTTTCCATTGGAGGTTGGGAGTTTACCGCAAATTCTGCTATCACTATCTGCGGTGCAAGAGCTTATACCCGCACTAGCTACACCGGGACGGTTAAGCTTGCGTACAGCAATGGAACTGTGCTTGCGGAGAAATCAATTTCTCTTGAAGCCGGGCGATGGGTTTACGTTCTTTTTGACTCGGATGTTACCCTTACCGCAGGAAATAACTACATCATTACGCTATTCGGCAATTCCGGCACGTTGGTCTATACCAGATCTGCCACAACGGATGCCAGCATCTCCTATGTCAAAGGCAGATATGGGGGCTTGCCGGGAACGTCGGAAAGCGGGGTCCTCTACGGAGTTGATGTTTTGATTAAATCGGAAGCCCAGCCCCCTTACCCGCTCAAAAAGCAGTATTACAAATCTGGAGGGATCTGGACGGAGGTAACGTAATGATATCTGCACTGCATTTATTGTGGATCATCCCACTGTCGGCGCTGTTTGGGGTGTTGCTGATGGCGCTGATCATCGCTGGAGGTGAGGACAGGGCATGAGCGTGTCAAAGGTCATAGAGGTCGCCCGGGGGGAACTGGGGTATACCGAAGCCCCGGCCAATTCCAACCTCACCAAGTACGGAGAGGCCTACGGTGGGCATATGAACGGACAGCCCTGGTGCGTGATGTTCCTGTGGTGGTGCTTCGAGCGGGCCGGGGAAAGAAAAGCGTTCATGGGGGGCGGTCAGACTGCCTCCTGCTCGATCCTCCTGCGGTGGTATAAGGAGCAGGGACTAACCGTGCCGGTGAGCGAGGTGCAGATGGGGGATATCGTGATCCTCAACTTTCATGGAACGAAGGACACGGAGCACTGTGGCCTTGTGGTGGATACTTCTATAAGGTTGGACCCGAAAACGGGCGCTCCTGATTTTGTCGTTACCGTCGAGGGAAACACCAGTCCAGGCTTGGAAGGGTCACAGGACAACGGGGGCTGCGTTGCGCTGAAGAATCGGGATCGGTGGCGGATCGTCGCCGTGTGCAGGCCGCAGTATCAGCCGGAAGAGCCTCAGCCTGAGGACGATATCGCCGGGCATTGGTATACGGATGACGTGAAATGGTGCATAGAGAAGGGCCTGATAAAGTGCTACCCGGACGGGAGCTTCCAGCCGGACAGACCAGTGACGCGGGCAGAGCTGGCGGCGGTGATCAGGCGGATGGCGGAGAAATGAATCACACCAGAAAGTGCAATTCATTTCAGATATCTTTTGAAAATCGTGGGGTTTTCAAAAGTTAATCGCACATTTTAAGTAAGTTAAGTAAGTTTTAAGCAAGTTTTTACGCAAGATCTTAAGTAAATACGCAAGGCCATAACATTAGTTACGGAGGGAGCACAATGAAGAAGTTTCTGAAGGCTGCGGCCATCCGGGCAGTGAGAACGATCGCTCAGACGGCGATCGCCATGATTGGCACCAGCTTGGTGCTGAGCGACGTGAACTGGTGGGCGGTTGGATCCGCAAGCATCCTGGCGGGCATCCTGAGTCTGCTGACCAGCGTGGCCACCGGGCTGCCGGAAGTGGAGGGCGACAAATGAGCGAAGTCACACGGGAGGAGTTTGACGAGCTGCGGCGCCAGGTCGGCGAAAACACCGCCCGGCTCCACGCCGGGGATATCACCCTGGCGAAGCTGGATCTCCGCCTCAAGGGCATCGAGGACAAGCAGACGGAGATCGGGGACCAGCAGCGGGAGATCGCCGCCGGCGTCAAGGCCCTACAGGAGAAGCCCGCGAAAAAGTGGGAATCCATTTCAGCCGCCGTCCTCCAGTGGGTCGTCACCGCCCTCCTGGCCTACATAGCCGTCAAGATCGGCCTTCGATAACTGTTCGCTACGGTGTACGCTACCGGTGGAAATTCTGCCGGATTCTGCATTGCTCTCAGCAGTTTGTCACAATTCAATCAAAGGATAAGAAAAACCCCGGAACCCTTGTATATCAAGGAATTCCGGGGTTTTTGGCGGAGAAGCCGGGATTTGAACCCGGGCGCCGCTCAACACGGCCTACTCCCTTAGCAGGGAAAGCAAAACCCTAGCAAAATAAGGGCTTCCCGCGATTTCTGTGCGCTACCTGTTGGCTACCGCTTTCCCGTGTTCAGACGATTGATCCCGTCGTGGGCGTCCTGACTGCCCAGGTGGACATAGCGCTGGGTGGTGGTGATCCTGGCGTGGCGCATGATGTTCTGCACGATGGGCGCGGCCAGGTTGGCCCGGGCGGCCTCCGTGCCGGTGGTGTGGCGGCAGGAATAGGGCGGCAGCCGCCGCACGCCGGCGGCCTCCAGAGCTTCGTAGTACCTGGTATAGAAATTGTCCCGGTTGATATGGAGCAGCTTCGGCCCGTCCGCGGCGGCGATCAGGGCCTCCACCAGGGGCTTCAGGGAATCCGGGAAGACGATGGGGACCTCTTTACGCTTCGCGGTCTTGAGGCCGCAGCCGCGGATCTCGCAGGCTTCCAGGTCGATCTGATCCACCCGGCAGCGCAGCAGCTCGCCGGGCATCATCCCGGAGTAGATCATCAGCAGGATGTGGCCGGACAGCTCCACGCCGCCGGACCAGGCGCCCCAGAGGGCGCGGACCTCCGCCTCCGTGAAGGGCTCGCCCTCCTTTTCCTCCAGCTCCGGAAGGGAAAGGAAGCCGGGAAGATCTACAGAGACAAACTGATCGGCCATGGCGGGCTTCCAAAGGTGGGAGAGCAGGGTCTTCATATCCTTCGCCGTATAGTAGGTGCTGGCGTTCTCGTCCACGCAGCTCTGCAGGTCCAGGATCGTCAGGGCATCCGGGCGGCGGCCCATGAGGCTGTCCAGGCGCTCCCGGGCCTTCCTCATGCCGGTCTGCCGGTCCTTGCTGAGCTTCGGCAGCTCATTGCGCTCGTAATTCTCCCAGTAATGGAGCAGGGCGGGACAAACACGCGCCTGGGGGCCTCTGAGCGCCTCCAGGGCGGCCAGGGCGTCCCGCTTGGTAGCAAATCCCCCGCGGGTGCGGCGCTTCTGTACGAGGCGCAGGGATCCGTCAGGGCGCTGTTCCGTGCGGGTGTAGAGCGTGACCTGGGCATACCAGGTCTTTCCCCGTTTCCAGACATGGCCCTGGCCGTTGCCCCGTTTCGTGGCCTTTTTCTTTTCTTCGGCTTGGGAAGCGCCGCACTGGAGACAGAAAGGCCCCTCCGGGACTTCACGGCCGCATTTTCGGCAAATCATCGGGACCTCCTTTCTCCAGCTCCCGCAGGAGCCGCAGCGCTTCCCGGCGCAGCTCCGGGCTGAGGCCGCGGAGCAGGCGCAGGATCTCCTCCTCTACGGGTATAACAGGTTCAGGGCAGCCCGGCTGCCCTTCCTTTTTCCCTTTACACATCTGTTTCTCTTTCCGCCCGGGCTGTAATGTATTCGCGCGGAAAGATTATATCACGACATGAATTTTACTCAAGAAATACACAAGTTTCTGTTGACAATTACACAAAGTTTGTGTATAATAAGAGGCGTAAGGGGGGATGAATATGAAGCGGCGAGATCTGATCGACCTGATGGAGCGGAACGGTTGGCGATTGAAGCGGGACGACGGAAAGCACAGCGTCTACGCGAAAGGGAAGGACCGGGAGGCGATCCCGAGACACCGGGAGCTTGACGAGGGTCTCGCAAGGGCGATCATCCGGCGGTGGGGGCTGAAATAAGCCCCCTTCCACCGTAGTAATATCATCACAGGAGGGAACCGACATGAAAGCAGCATATCCCGTCATTCTGACCTTGGGGGAGAAATATATCCTTGTTTCGATCCCGGATTTCAACGCCAACACGGAGGGGGCCGACATCGCGGACGCCATGGAAATGGCGAGGGACGCCATCGGCATTTTGGGGATCGACATGGAGGACGACGGAGAAACGATCCCCGCGCCTTCCACCCTCGCGGAGGTTATCGCCGCCCATCCGGGGGAGACGGTGACGCTGGTAGACGTGGACTTTGCGGAGTACCGCAGGAAAAACGACAATCGCGCCGTCCGGCGCAACGTGTCCCTGCCCGCCTGGCTGGATGAAGCGGCCAGAGCGGCGGACATCAACGTGTCGGCCGTTTTGGCCGCCGCATTGAAGCAGGAGCTGAACATTCAGCGCTGAGACAGCGATCCATTCGGCCGTCCCGGAGAGATCCGGGGCGGCTTTTTTTGTTTGCCGTGTCCGATTCGGACACGGTCATTTTTTGTCTTCTTCGGCCTGGAGGGCGCGGAGCTGGGCGAGGTAGAGGCGCTTTTGGTCCGGGGTCAGATCGGCGACGCGGGACATGATCTCCGCGATCACGGGGTCCTCCGGGAGGGCGGGAGCTTCGGGCTCCTGCCGCCCCGGAGGCGCTTTTTCGCCGATGAGCTCGGAGACGGTGCAGCCCAGGTAGGCGGCCAGCTTCTCCACCCGGTCCACGGAGGGCATGGAACCGCGGGCCTCGATGCTGTTGATAAAACTTTTCCCAACACCTGCTTCTTGGCAGGCGACGGTAGGCGCAATGTCCAAAGCTGCGCAGCACTTTTTGATGTTTTGCACAAAAATCTCAGGATTCATAGGTTATGCAACCTCTAAATTAATTGTGAATAATGCATAAATCTCTACAATTGCTGAAATTTCACTTGTAATTCTGCAATTGCGGAATTATGATTGTAACGCAACGTCACGCTGCGGGGCGCTTTCATGGGATGCGGAACCAGCGGCCGAATTTGGCCCTGCGGCCCTGACGGGTGGTGGGGATGCCGGTCCATTTGGCGACCTTCCGCTTCGCCTTGGTGACGCCAAGGGCCCGCTTCCAGCTGAAGCTGAGGCCGGGGATGAGCTTCTTGCGGCGTTTGGCCATAATATCACCTCAATAGCCGTTTTCGGCGGTCAGGACGCACTTGTCGCAGGGCGTCAGGCCGAAGCCTATGGCGGTCTCATAGGGGACCTCCCAATAGGTCCCGCCGTTGCAGGTCGAATCGTAGTGATAGTGCTTGCCGGTCCTGGTGATGTAGATGGGGCGCTGCTTTTCCGGCGTGGTGAGGAGAACGGTCTTCGTTGCCCCGTCCCAGCCCACATTCAGGCGCAGGGCGCTGGCGATCCCGCGGACGGGGAGGTAGGTGGTGCCGTCGATGATGAAGGGCTCCACGAAGTTCCCGGCGGCGTCCACGGGAAGCAGCTCCTCCCCGTCCAGGGTGATCTTGATCTCGGAATAGCTGAGTTCCTTAGTGACGGTGCCGGTGGATGCGGAGACGGAGAGAGACAGGGCGAGGACGACGGCGGCGAGGAAGAAGACGGCGAGTGCTTTTTTCTTGCGGTGCATTTTGGGGAACCTCCTTGTTTATTTCTATGGGGGTTGAACTGCGAAGGACGGGGAAGACGGATTGCCGCGGACCCTGCGGGCCCTCGCAATGACAGGGAAGGATGAGACGATGGAAAACACTGCGCTTGTACCCTATACAGACCCTACTTTTCCGGAGGCGCTGGCCTCGCTGGGCGCCGCGATCCGGCGCATTGCAGACGCCTGGCGTCAGCTGGCCGAAGTCATTGCAAAGTCGTTTCGGCCCGTGATCCGCACCGCGGGGGAGATGATCGATGCCTGGGCCGACGAACAACTCCGCGCCGTGGCCACGGGGAAGGAATGGCACCTGATGAAGCACGCCCGGAAGGCCAGGGTGCGGAAGAAATACCGGAATCTACTGCTGCGGCGCTGGCTGGCGCTGCTGGCGGCAGGCGTGGAGGAGGAAGACGATGCGGCTGCCTGATGTGAGAGAGTGCCCCTGCTGAGGGAAGCCGGGGAAGCTGAAGGATGCGCAGAAGACGCCGCGGCGCGGCAGCTTCCGGCAGGGTTGGGTGGGCTGCCCGGCGTGCGGGCTGTACATCCAATGGACGCACGACCCCCACGGGGCGGTCATGAAGTGGAACAGGCGGGCGGGGGAGGCCCCTCAACAATGAAACGAGACCACTGCGGTGAGTGTGTCTGCCGTTATTGCCGCTGGTGGGGGACGGATAACTGCCTGCATGACACATCTCCGCCGTGCGATCATTGCCGCCGGGGATCGAAAGAACAGTATTCCTGCGACGGCTTCACAGCGTCGCCACGGGGCAGGAGGGAAGACGCATGACCATCGCAGACCAGCGGATCGCGGCATGGCTCTCCCAGTATGTCAAGGCTCAGACGCCAACCGAGCTGCTGCCCGCGTCGCCGGAATGGATCCGGGACGGCCTGGCGCTGGTGATCGAGAGCGGCGTCATGACGGAGAATGAGGCCATCCTGGAGTGTGCCCTGGAGTACAACGCCATCATTCCCCGGGAGTATTTCCCGGAGGGAACGGATTGCCACGGGCCCGGAGGGCCCCCGCAATGACGGCGCGCAGCATCTTCACGCCGGAGGAGCTGGCGGAGCTGGC
>Ga0310786_10006470_pt1 | contig 15560 bp, 15 predicted proteins | sample AusTroGonzalo_MG_FD_203881 | JGI IMG/M metagenome (GOLD analysis project Ga0310786, IMG submission 203881) | Bovine rumen microbial communities from tropical cattle in Woodstock, Queensland, Australia - Gonzalo_03 (v2) (version 2) | ecosystem: Host-associated > Mammals > Digestive system >... | reverse complement strand
AAACTAAGAAGTAGGAAACTCTTACATTATTATATAATAGAAAAGGGTCATCTAATTAGATAGGTGACCCTTTTATGTTATATGTTCTCTTTTAATGTTTACTTGAATCGGCTGTACAGAACCTGCATCTTTATGGGGTTGTTAGGACCGCCTACAAGTTTTGTACTGCTCAGTGCCATGTTATGGGTGACACTTGCGTAAGTGGTAGTTCCGTATGAATCAGTTGTTTTTACAACGCTTACAGGTACAACCACCATCTTGTTCCAGTTGGGGTGGGCTGCATCCCATTCTGCGGAGCTAAGTCCTGATTCCTTCATTCCGTTCAGTTTTTCATAACGGCAGTAGGTGATAAACCTTCCCAAATTGTCGAATGTGTAGCTGTTGAATGTTTTGCTGAATGAAGTGATAAACGAAGTCTGGTTGTTAGGTAACTTCTTGTCCTTAAAGAAGGAAATCATGTCATCCTTTCTTATCAGTACCACATACTCGGGAATACTCAACGTGTTGTCGTTGTTGAGATTGTTGTTGTAGCGGGTGAAAATTAGCTGTGCCTTGCTGATACTATCTGTCTCATGTCCAGCATAAATATCATTGATTGGCAACTCCACCTCGGTTCCTATTCCGGCAGGGCTTTTCAGGTAGGTACAATAGTCGTTATCTACCAGATCCTGCAGGTCTCCGTTTGTGAACTGTGTGCTCTGGATAACCTCGGGGGTAGCAGCAAAACGGCATATACTGCCATACGCACTGTCTGGATGCTCCTCATCGTAATAGGTGAAGAATAGATTCAGTGTACTTACCTCCACATTCACCATAGTTCCCGTTCCACTTTTAATCTTGAAGTAGAATCCCGGGCATACTTTACGGATGAAGGTATATGAATTCTTGTAGTATTCGGGATGTTCGTAGTAGGTGTTCAACAACTTGTTGCCATATTCCTTAGGCAACATTATGCGTATGTTGTTGGTGTAATTGTCATCCTCCCTTATGTCTTTTGAGACGGAATAGTCAACGGCAGTAAATACCTTGGTGGCAATGGGTTCTGTGCCTTCGTCAACATATTCCTCCAGATTTGTATTTACGTAGAACAGACTGTCCTCCTCGATAATCTTGTTGAAGCTTAATGGATATACCTCTAGCTTCATTGGATTGTTGGGGTCACCCAGATAGCCGTTGTAGTAGAGGCGCAGCTCTATAGAGTCGCATGTAACGGGCTCTTCTGCATGGGTCTTCTGGCAGTCGGGGAACAATAAGTGTCTCTGGGGGAATTTGTAGTTCTCGAATGTGTGGAACTGTGCAGCGAAGTTAGCCTTGATAAATACATCTGTCTCAGGGTCTTTAATGCTTCCCAGATAGTTGTACGTTCCTCTGTATAACACGGAATCCAATTGAACGGAATGTGTATATACGTTGTGCAACGCATTAGAATTGGTAATGTCGTCAGAATCAGGGTACAGACCGATGGTCTCGGTGGACTCTGTGCAACTGATATATAATAAGGGTAATAGCAGAAATGCTAAATAATGTCTCATATAAAAAATGTTTCTTCTAATCGTCGTCTTCAGCGTTCTCGTCATCTTCTTTCCCGATACTCCATATCTTGTCATAGAAGCTAGAGTAGGCTGTACCGAAATTCTCAGGTTTCTGTGCTGCCAAGTAAGGAATATTGTGTTCTTTGATAAAGTCGCGGAATAGGGGGGCTGGCTTGATGAGGCTTACGCCATCGGCATACTTCATACCAATCATGTTCAACAACTGGATATTGTTGGTGGTATTCAGATTTGCCCAGTCTTCAGCCTTTGTGTTCCTGAATTTGATAATGCCGTCAAAGTTTTCTGGCAGTGGAGCCGTAAGGTCCTCCTCTGTCGGAGTGAATACGGTACGGCAGTCACGGAACGATGGCTCGTCGGCATAGGAAGTCTTGATGTAGTAGGGTATTATACTGCTCATCCAGCCTTGGCAATGAATGATTTCGGGTGTCCAGCGCAGTTTCTTGACTGTTTCCAGCACACCGCGTGCATAGAATACGGCTCGCTCGGCATTGTCGGAATATTCAGTTTTCTTTTCATCCCTTGCCATTCCTCTTTTACCAAAGTAGTCGTCATTGTCAATGAAATAAACCTGCATACGTGAGGATGTGATGCTGGCAACCTTGATAATCAAAGGGTGGTCTGTCTCATCTATGATTAAGTTCATGCCGCTAAGTCTAATGACTTCGTGCAACTGATTCCTTCGTTCATTAATGATGCCCCACTTAGGCATGAAGGTTCTGATTTCACGGCTTTTTTCCTGGATAGCCTGAGGTAACTCCCTGCCTATCTTGGTCATAGGTGACTCTGGTACGTAAGGTGTAATTTCCTGTGTAATAAAAAGGATTTTCTTTGCTTTAGTCATCGTTCTTGAACTTTATCCATGCAAAGATACGAAAAAAGAATGGTTTAAAAGCGATACACACGTGCTAATTTGCTTATTTTAGGAATATTTTGTGTAAAATGTTTCTCTGTTTGCTTTTTTCTGTGTTATTTTGCATGAATTTTGAACGAGAAACAGTGATGTTGGTAATACATAAAATATCAGAATTGCAGTCGTTGCTGCAAAAAGAACGTCAAAAAGGTCATACCATTGGCCTTGTGCCCACTATGGGTGCCTTACACGAGGGGCATGCATCACTCGTCAGACGTAGTGTCAGCGAGAATGATGTTACCGTGGTAAGTATTTTTCTGAATCCTACACAATTTAATGATAAGGCTGATCTGGAGAGATACCCCAGAACCTTGGAGGCTGACTGCCAGCTGCTGGAGCAATGTGGTGCCCAGATAGTTTTTGCTCCTTCTGTTGAGGAGATTTACCCCGAGCCTGACACACGTACATTCAGCTACCCTCCCACGGATAGCGTGATGGAAGGTGCCATGCGCCCAGGTCATTTTAACGGAGTGTGCCAGATTGTAAGCAAGCTACTCTCCTATACGGATCCTGACCGTGGCTATTTCGGCGAGAAGGATTATCAGCAGATAGCTGTCATCAGACGTATGGTGGCAGATTTGGGTTTCAAGTTGCAGATTGTTCCTTGCCCTGTAATTCGTGAGGAGAGCGGATTGGCCCGCAGTAGCCGTAATACCCTTCTTTCTGATGAAGAGCGTGTGTTGGCAGCTAATATCTACAGGGTGATGAAGGACAGCCTTTCTCTGGGCTATAGCGTACAGCAGACACATGACTATGTGGTAGATCATATCAACGCCATAGAGGGCTTGCAGGTTCAGTATTTCAGTATTGTTGACGGAGATACACTGGCCGATGTGGCTTCATGGGATGATGCTGAAAGTATTGTGGGATGTATTACTGTATTTTGCGGTTCCAAGCCTATACGCTTGATAGACCATATACGCTACAAGTAAAGCATTATGATGATAGAAGTATTAAAATCTAAACTGCATTGTGTTACAGTTACCGAGGCCAACCTCAATTATATGGGTAGCATAACCATAGATGAGGATCTCATGGATGCTGCTGGATTGATAGCTGGTGAGAAGGTGCAGGTTGTGGATAATAATAACGGAGAGCGTTTCGAGACGTATATCATTAAAGGTGAACGCGGTTCGGGTTGTATATGCCTGAATGGTGCCGCTGCCAGAAAAGTGCAGGTGGGGGATACCGTTATCATTATCTCTTATGCCCTGATGGATTTCGAGGAGGCTAAGTCTTTCTCGCCCAAAGTGGTTTTTCCCGAGAACAATAAAATAGTTTAATACATTATTAATAAAAATCTAAGTCTTATGAAGAAAGGATTGAAATTTGCTCTGATTGCAGCTATGTTCTGCATGCCAGTTGTATGCAGTGCTCAAAGTGAAGACATGGTCAAGAATAAGGCGCTGAGCGCCCAGTATAAGAATGAGATTACGATTGCTACTCACGAGCTGAAGGCCCTTAAGGCAAAGGTTAAGGCCAATCCCTCTGATGTGAATACGAATGTGGAGTTGGAGAAGAAGAAGATAGCCATCAAGGAACTGAAGGATAAGAAGAAGGTGGTGGATGATGCCATCAAGACCGAGAAGGCTTCCCTGAAGGCTGCCAAGGCTGCCGAGAAGGCAAAGGTTAAGGCTGAGAAGGCTGCCGAGAAGGCAAAGACATTACATGCACCTGCTCAGTAAACCTGACAGTAACATAAAAAAACTCTTGCAAAATCTGCAAGAGTTTTTTTATTGTCTTTATTCCTCACACAACTCGGTCAGGATGCCGCAGGTGCTCTTGGGATGCAGGAATGCGATGTGCAGACCGTCAGCACCGTTGCGGGGAGCCTTGTCTATCAGGCGAATGCCCTTACCGTCGCACATTGCCAGTGCTTCTGAAACACCGTCCTCAACCTTGAAGGCAACATGGTGAATACCACGGCCGCCATTGTCTAAGAACTTCTGAACGGTACTCTCGGGGCATGTGGGCTCCAGCAGTTCCAACTTAACCTCACCAACTTTCAGGAAGGCTGTCTTCACCTTCTGGTCCTCTACTACTTCAGTCTTGTAAACCTCCAGGCCCAGCACGTCCTGGAAATAAGGCAGTACGTCCTCTATGCTCTGTACTGCAATACCTAAATGCTCAATACGTGAAATTTTCATTTCTGTAATAATTTATAGTGTTGTTGTTTTTGTTTATTTCCTTGCAAAGTTACATTTTTTTCTTGTGTCACACAAAGAATTGGGTGCACTTTTTCAGAATTCCACCTGTACCCGAGCATTAATCATTCTGCCTGTCAGGTAATTAGGTACGGCATACTGATGATTGGTAACATCTGTTACCCAGTAGTAGCCGCTGACGTTGTTGAAGCCGAACAGGTTCAGGCAGTCCAATCCCAGCCATATGTTCTTCACAATATTGCGACGCATATGGCGGTCCTCGTTGTCCAGCAGACGGTAAGTCATACCTACGTCAACACGCTTGTAAGATGTGGCACGGAAGACGTTCTTCTCCAGCCCTGTATGTGGGGGACCGAAGGGGAGACCCTGGGCAAAGGTGCCTTTCAGGTTCATCTTCCACTTGGTGCTGCCGGGGAAGTAGTCACTGAAGAAGAAGTTGATGTTGTAGCGCTGATCGGTTGGCTGTGGAATCTTCTTGCCATTCAGTGTCATCTGTGCCTTCATCAGGCCGAAGCTTATCCACGAGTCTGTGCCCGGGATGAACTCACCGTATAGCTTAAAGTCCACTCCTGCCACAAAACCGCTGGCGCAGTTGTTTCCGTAGTATACAATCTTCACGTTATCCACATTGTACGGGTTCAGGTTGCTCTGTGCCTTGTAGTACAGCTCGGTGGTGAACTTGAAGATTCGTTCTTTCATCTTGAACTTGTACTCCATGCCTGCCACAACCTGGAACGAGCGCTGCGACTTGATGTCCTTGTTCAGCTCCACTATGGTGTTCCCGTTGGTAGTGATGGTGTCTCTGAGTTCCTTGTAGAAGGGACGCTGGTAATACATACCCATAGCCAGGCGGAAGGTTAGGTTGTCATTTGCTGCAGGAACATATCCCAGACATACACGGGGACTGAAGAGCCATTCCCTGTTCCAGTTCCAGTAGCTCAGGCGGGCGCCGTAGTTCAGGCTCAAGATGCCCAACTTGCTTTCCGTCCTGTATGTGTCCTGTGCATAGAACTCCATATGGTTAGAGCTGATATTGTTGATGCTCTTCAGGTTGTAGATAACCTCCAGATTGTTTCCTGTATGGGGTATGCTGTATCCGCTGCTGTCACGGTATTCCCATTCGCGTGTATTTTCCTCTATGCTTTCGTGACGCCAGCTTAGACCTGTCTGTAACTTATGTTTCCCGAACTGAGCATCGTAGGTACCTTTCAGGGTTACTGAATTGCTTTTCAGTGTGTTACGTGCATGTTCCATGTAGGTTCCTACGCCCAACTGGTCGTCTGTGTTGGTCTCGTTCAGCCAGTATTGACCCTGAATGTCGTAGGTAACACGCTCACGGGTACTGAATCCTGTGAAGGAGAGTCCGATGGATTGTTTTTCCTTCAATTTCCTTGTCACCTTCATGGTTCCGAAAAGGGTGTTGAAGCGATCCTCCTCCTTGCCGTCGAAATAAACCTTGAAATGTCTGATATTATCCATGGTACCGAAGTTGGTCTCTCGGTCCTTGGGGGTAAAGTTATAGTCGTTCCTGCTGATGTAGGCAATGGCATCAAAGGTCCACATCTTCGAGGGCATCCAGCTCAGGTAGGCCTGATAGTCTATGAAGTTGGGTCGGTATTCACCCTTTGTCTCCAGGCTTCCCAGCATGTACTGGTTGGTCTTGTATCGCACTCCGTTGCTGAAGGAGAACTTGTTGTTGCCATAACCCACATAGGTGTTAACGCCTAAGAGGCTGGCCTGTACGCTTCCTTCCAGTTTCGTTGGGCGGGCATAGGTGATGTCCAGTACGCTGCTCATCTTGTCACCGTACTTGGCTTCAAATCCTCCTGCGCTGAAGTTGATTTTCTCCACCATGTCACTGTTGATGATGGAGAGACCCTCCTGCTGGCCGCTGCTGATCAGTAGAGGACGATACACTTCCACACCGTTGATGTAAACACAGTTCTCGTCGAAAGAGCCGCCTCTTACGTTGTACTGGCTGCTCAGCTCATTGTGTGTGCTCACACCAGCCTGGGTGGCTACCAGTTCCTCTACGGCATTGCCTGTGGTACTGGGCAATCGCTTCAGTTCATTCTTGTTCAGCGTCTGGGTGGTAGTCATTTCGCGTCGGGTGTCCGATACTGTTACCTCGCCCAGCAGCTTGCCGTCCTCGTGCAGGGTGATGTTCAGCGTCAGTTTTCCTTTGGGCTTCTTCAGCACCCTGCGTCGGGTAACATAACCTAGCATGCTGTAGGTTACTACCACGCTATCCGCTGTATGGAAGGACAGGTTGTACTGGCCCTGCAGGTCGGCTATTGTTCCGGCAGCCTGACCTTCAACCTTGATAATACACATCGAGACGGGTTCCTGCTTCTCGTCTATAACTCGTCCTTTCAGGTGAACTTGGGCGGTGTCCGTTTGTTCCTCCTGACCAAATGCTCCTGTCGGTAGCAGCAAGCATATAAATATAATAATGTATAGATGCTTCATTTAATTAATAACGTAAGAAAAGGTCTTTTTGGTATATCCGATGCAAAAAAAATCTATATCTTTGCATCATAATTCCGTTTTACCTCCCAGGGTGAAGCGATAACTTCTAAAAATAAACATCATGGAAAGTTTCAGTGAACTGATAGGCAAGCGCCGTTCTATACGTAAGTTTACCACCGAGAAATTAGACCCCGAGGATGTGCGTCTCCTGCTTCGTGCCGGACTTATCGCACCCAGCAGCAAAGGCACACATAGTTATGAGTTTGTTGTGGTCGAGGACCCTCAGATGCTGCAGGCACTCAGTCAGTGCAAGGCTCAGGGGGCTGACTTCTTGGCCGAAGCTCCTCTGGCTATTGTCGTGCTGGCTGACCCTTCTGTCAGTGATGTATGGATTGAGGATGCTTCCGTGGCTGCTACCCATATCCTGCTGCAAGCAGAGGATTTAGGGCTTGGCGCCTGTTGGATTCAGGTACGTGAGCGCTATACGGCCGACGAGCGTAATGCAGCCTCCATTGTTTGCTCCTTGCTGAATATCCCCGAGGAGAGAGGCGTTGTCTGCATCGTAGCTGTTGGACACAAAGGAATGGAACGTAAACCTCAGAACGAAGATAAGCTGAAGTGGGAACGCGTACATATAGGACAGTACTGATAGGAAAGGGGAATGTAGCTTCGCATTTTCAGGAAGCCCTCCTCGAAGCCGGTCATCAGGTATTGGCTGTGGGCGGCAGGGACAGAACACAGTCCGTCCCCTCTGATGCCGACCTCTATGTCATTTCCGTTACGGACAGTGCCATAGCCGCTGTTGCTGCCGAGATAGGTGACGTTGCAGGCCTGGTGGTTCATACCGCTGGTAGCGTACCTATGAGTATTCTTCCGCAGCGGAATAGGGGAGTGCTGTATCCTCTGCAGACCTTTACCAAAGGTCGACCCATAGATATGCACCAGGTTCCCCTCTTCATTGAGAGCGATGGTGATTTGTCCCTCCTCCGTCAGGTAGCTTTCCAGCTTAGTAACCATGTTACTGAGATGGACTCCCAGCGTCGCCGTTATCTGCATCTGGCAGCTGTCTTCTGTTGCAACTTTACCAACCATATGTATCGTATTACCGAGGATATGTTGGCACAGCATGATATTCCCTTTGATGTTATGCTGCCTCTTATAGAAGAGACGGCCCGTAAGGTTCATACCCTTTCACCTGCTCAAGCTCAAACCGGCCCTGCTGTCCGTTGGAATCAGGAGGTGATGCAGGCACAGATGGACCTGTTGGAGCGAGAAGACCTAAAGCAACTTTACCAGATTATCAGCCAAAGCATTCACCATGATAAACTACAATCTCAATCAGATTAAGGCGCTGGCTTTTGATGTTGACGGTGTACTTAGCATGTTAACCGTTAGTATGCAACCAGATGGAATGCCTCAGCGTACTGTCAACATTCGTGACGGTTATGCCTTACAGTTAGCAGTAAAAAATGGCCTGAAGGTAGCTATTATTACAGGTGCCACTGTTTCTTCAGTCAAAAAGCGATATGAAGGATTGGGCATCCAGGACGTTTATATAGGTTGTTCGCGTAAGATAGATACTTATCAGCAGTTCCTTGCCAAACACGGACTTAAGAATGAAGAGGTTCTTTACATGGGGGATGACATCCCTGATTATGAGGTTCTACAGCGTTGTGGCCTGCCCTGTTGTCCTGCTGATGCTGCCAAGGAAATACGTGATGTCTGTACTTATATCAGCCCTCTTTGCGGCGGTTATGGTTGTGTTCGTGACGTTATAGAACAAGTCCTTTCTGCTCAAGGTAAATGGATGGAAAGCGAGCATGCTTTCGTCTGGTAGCCCTATTTTAGCATCCATTGGAAGTTGTAGCGAAAGCGACGGTTGGGGGCGGTATCTCCGGTGGTGGAAACTGAGATGATGTCTGTAGGATCTGTTGGATTGTCAGCCCATTTGAAATTCAGGTTGAAAGTTTTGCCTGTCAAAAACAGAGCTTTTCGGGGAATCGTGATAATGAGGCTTTTGCCATTTATAATACGCTGAAACACTGGTGCTACAACTTGCCATTGCCGGGTTGTTGCATTATAGTGGTGTAGCTGTCCGTTGCTTACCAGATAGTCGAAGCCTTCCCAACCTGTGGAGGTAGAATTGACATCAAGATATAGAAGCATCCAGTTGGAACCTGAGGATGGGGTTAGTACAGAGTCGGTAAGAACCTCAAAGACGATGTCTTTATGCGTTACGTAGATGCTGGTTTCAATAATATCGTTACGACCTGTGGTATCTGTATAATGCAGACCGCCATATCCATTATGGTCTCTGTGAATTACATCTCCACGGGTGTCATAATAGGTAGCAGTCATGTTGTAACCATGTGTAACAGGTTGAGGTCTTACACCCTTATATCGACGGATATTTTGCACCATCTGCATGTAGTAGTTGTCGGTATAGCCTCCTCTCATGGGCTGAATACTGCGGTTGAATTCTGCATTGTATTGGTCAACAAAATAGAAAGGATTCTCCCTGCCCAGGAAGGTGGTGGGACCAGGTACTGTTTCGCTACCGGGAGCCAAGCCTGAACGGTATTTACCTGCAGTCCATTCATTCCAGTCGTTGATGTATATGAAGTCTGGGTCAACTGTAAGTGCTTCGTCCCAGCGGTCTTGGAAGTAGATGCCATATCCTTCAGGATGGACAACTCTTTTACCCAGCCAAGGGACGTATGCAGAGTCAGGTAGGTCATATTGGTTGAGTGTAGGCTCTTTTGTTTCCCGGCGCCAACTTTTGCCTGTTATGCTGATAGGATGTTGGGCAGGGGTTACGGCCATTTCCTCCAATTTTCCCTGATGTCGTGAAGCAAGGTCGCGTGGCTGCATTGTGGCTACGCGTTCATCGTTCATCTCATAGCCAAAACTCCAATTGTCTTCTGTACCCACATAGCGGTGTCCGCCCCATTCATAATAGCCCCACCACATATTACGTAGGGTAAAAAAATCATAGATTTCCTTGGGGTAAGAACCTGCGTTGTATCCTCCGCCATTAGCATCGTGGTCGGGCTCTGCATTATAGAGCAGCAAGGGACGACCTTGCCATTGAAACCAAAAATCGTGTGCTATACCTTTTTTATATATACGCTCGTAGAGTTGGGTGACTACGTTGACAACATTTCCGTTAAAGGCCCAAAAACAGAACTGGGGAACGGGGTTGCCAAGGGAGCGCATCTTCTGCATCTCGTCGAAGAGAACAGTCCATTCGTCCCAGTAGAGGACTGCATTGGTGACATCAAGAATTAGCACGTCAACGCCAGCATCGGAGAGCATGGAGAGGTCGCGTCGTATAAGCCAGCGGTCCTGACTGAGGAAATAACCTGCTTCGGGTTCTCCCCAATGCAGGCTCCATTCCTTCCAGGCCGGATGATAGGCATCCAGTCGGGCTTCGGGAGCTTCCTGAAGGGTGCGAGTTACATCGCCCCCATAGGGAGAATGGAGGTTGAACTTACCCTCGTCGTGCCAAGTGATATAAAATATGCCTACGGTGCGAGGCTTGTCTGTTTTTAGCGGTGCCTCTGCATCTGTAGGCATTATGCGCCCCAAAGCATCGGATGCTATCCATGTATCAGACAGAAGGTCTCTGACTTGTGCTACTGATGGCAGTCGTAGCAGTAGGATAGCAAGGAGCGCGCAGAGTTTTCTCACCTCTCGTTAATGGTAAAGGTGACGGAGCCTTTAGACTCGCCAAAGATGGCGCTGGAGGTGGAGTATATGTTGCCTGTTACACCGCCAGACTGTTCGTAGGTTCCACCGTTTGAAACTTGAATGCCGTTGCCGCTATACTGGAAGGTGGCGCTGAAGGAGAGCGTGGCCCTTCCTAAGGCATTCCGGGGAATGGTAAATTCCACGGAGGGGTCAACACCGCCGTAGTAGTCATAATTGGTGGGAACGGATCTGGCAAAGACCACGGAGTCTCTGTAGGTAACACCGTCATCCAAGAGAACAGGGGCTTTGAGACTCCAGTTGTATGTGGTGGCGTTGATAAGGCGCCCCTTCTCGTCCTGAAGGGCGGTAACGGTGAGCTTGTCACCTGCATGGATGCCTGTACGGGTATTGACAACCTGTCCGTCATGCACGAACTGAAACCCTTTCCAGGTGGGAGGGTAGGAGGAGTAGTCGTTCTTCTTGCATGAGGATAATGTAATCAGTATGCCTATAACGGCAAGGAAAATAGAATAATGTTTCATATCTGGATGTTTAATTTCTTCAGTTCTGTGTATAAGCGCTGTACAGGCAGGCCCATTACATTGAAGTAGGAGCCTTCCAGCCGGGTAACGCCTATGTAGCCTATCCACTCCTGAATGCCGTATGCACCGGCCTTGTCGAGCGGATGGTAATGCTGTATGTAATAATCTATCTCGGATTCTGTAAGGGTGGCAAACGTGACGTTGCTGGTGCAGGAGAAGGAGTGTGTCCACTGGGTTGTCTTCAGTGTAACGCCTGTTATGACCTGATGGGTCCGACCAGAAAGCATGCTGAGCATCTGACGAGCCTGGGCATTGTCATGGGGCTTGCCTAATACCTGATTGTCTAAGCAGACAATGGTGTCGGCTGTAATGAGCAGCTCGGAGTCGGTGAGTGTATAAGCGTCGGCCTTCTTCTGGCTGATATGGAGTGGGATTTCTTCCACGGGTAGATTGTCGGGGTACGACTCGTCTATGCCGTCGATGACACGGACTTGATATGAGAGTCCTAAACCAGCAAGCAACTCGCGCCGTCTGGGCGAGTTGCTTGCCAATATGATATTATAATGTTCCGTAATGCTCTGTTTTTATTAGTTTACGGCAACCTTCAGGCCATTGATAACATAGATACCACGTGGCAGGGTCTGAAGTGCCTTGCTGATATTGGTGTTGGCCTTTACCTTGGCGCCTTGGGTGTTGTATATGTCAACAACAGCATTCTTAGCCTCCAGCTCCTTGATGCAGGTCTCTTCACCTGTCAGGTTTGTAATGTGCTTGATCTCGAGGGTCTGAGCTGTGGTGCTCTGGCTGTCCCATGTAAAGCCGCAACGGGTGGGCAGGAAGGTCTTGTCGCCATTGGTGCAGATAAGGATGCTCTGCAACTCGTCTGCATCCTGCATGGCAGGAATACCATAGCGGCCAGCCAGCTGAACGCTCTCCCAACTGCTGCCAAAGGAAATCTGGTTGCCCTGGGCGTCTGTCTTGGTGATGCACTTAAGGCCGGTATTGACTGCTGCGGCATCTGTGCTCTTGACACGTAGGGTCTGAAGGGTGGGCGAGTAGATGAGGTAGGGAACGCCTGCCTCGATACCCTCGTTGGTACAATCCAGGAAGTAGAGGTTCAGGGTGCTTCCCTCCTGACCGATTGAAATAAAGCGCTCTACCTGAACATCCTTAGCTGCTGCCTGCAGCTGAGCTGCTGTAAGGCTCATGGGAAGGCAGATGGTGTTATAACCGGCAAACAGGGTGCGGTTAATCTGTACGGGTTGTTCGTCATTGAGCAGGTTGACATTCAGGGTTTCGCCTGCTGTGTATAAAGTCTTAACCCTATTCTGTGCAAATGCCTGTGAACAGAAGGCGGCGGCAGCCACCAAAGCGAGTGTAAAATGCTTCATAACTTTTGTATTTTTGTGGTTTACGACTGCAATATTACAAAATCTCTGTGGAATAACAATGTGTTATTCCCTCTTTTTTTCTTGTATTTAACAACTTTAACGTATAGTTTCAGGTTTCAGGTTTCAGGTTTCAAGTTTCAGGTTTCAATTCTCTAACCACTAACCATTAAATACTGGAAACATGATGGATGATGTAAGAGCGCATGATATGGATGGCCTGCTTGTTGGTACCTCCCAGTGGGATAATCAGGTCGGCATAACGCTTGGTGGGCTCGATGAATTCCTCGTGCATGGGCTTGAGTACCTGGCGGTAACGGTCTATTACCATCTGGGCGGTGCGTCCACGCTCTATGATGTCGCGCTGAATAACTCGGATAAGGCGCTCGTCAGGGTCGGCATCGACAAAAATCTTCAGGTCCATAAGGTCGCGCAACTCTTTCTTCCACAATGCCATAATTCCTTCAATTATAATCACTTCGCATGGCTCTATATGAACGGTTTCTGGAAGTCGGTTACTTATCAGGTAACTGTAGGTGGGCTGCTCGATGCTCTTGTGCTCACGCAGAGCTTGAATCTGCTGGGTAAGCAGTTTCCAGTCGAAGGCATTGGGGTGGTCGAAGTTGATTTGTTTACGCTCCTCCATGCTAAGATGCGAGGTGTCATTGTAGTATGAGTCCAATGGTATTACTGCCACCTTGTCTGTGGGGAGGGCATCCATGATTTTCTTCACTACGGTGGTTTTCCCTGATCCGGTTCCTCCGGCAATTCCTATGATATACATTGTTGTAAAGTTTAAAAGTTTAAAGGTTTAAAAGTTTAAAGGTTTAAAAGTTTAAGGGTTTATTGGACCCCCTCCAACCTCCCCGAGGGGAGGCTTGTGATTATAGGCTCTCCCCCCCGGGGGAGCGGGGAGAGGGGTCATTCTTCTTTTTCTTTTTCGTCTTCGTTTTCTGCCTCCTGAAGGCTTCCTTCCAGTTGTTGAAGTCTCGTTTGAACTGAATGCCTAATCCCTGGGTGGTAAGAGAGGACTGAACGAAGTACCTGTCGTTGGTCTGGTTATAGGCTTTCAGCGAGAAGTCCCCGTTGCGGGTAAGGATATACTGGATATCGAAGTCGCCAATGAAATTGTTGGTGCTGTAGTAGCTCTCGCGGTAGCCAAAGTTGCCGTTTATCAGAAGTCTGTTGTTCAGCATTCTGCCGCTTAGCATACCTTCCACATCCAGTTGGTCCCAACCGGTCTCGCCAGTGCGCAGGTTGGTACCGAACGTCCAGTTGTTAGAGCCTACGGCATTAGAGAGAATCTGGTTGAACTGGCTGCTGAGGGTACTGCTCAGGAACGAGTTGATGGCCATGCTGCTTTGTCCTCCGGCGCCCTTGTCCTGATATTGTGCTCCGTAACTGTAGAAGCGTCCAATTCCCAGCAGATAGATAACCTGCATGTTACGTTCCTCCTCGGTATTAATCATTGAGCGGACCATCTTCTTCTCGTCCTCGTTGGCGTTAGGCAGGTCGAAGTCGAAGGTTACCACGGGCTGTCCGGCAAGTCCACCTATGTTCATGATACAGTCCACTCGGGTGTTGGCCAGTCCTAGGCTGGAAGCGGAGAGGTCGTCAAGTGAAACATTGGGGACGGTATAGTTGGCCTTTAGATTCAGTGATGCCTGCATGGGGTTTCCGCCAAAGACAATGGTACCGTCACGTTGGAACTGGAAGTCCTTACGGATAACATCCTGAACGGACATCTTATAGGTGCCGTTGTCAACTCTGAAGGTGCCGTACATCTGGAACTTTCCCTTATTATAGAAATTGGCTAATATATGGCCGCTTCCCGCCAAGTTGATGTAATCTCCGGAGCGGAGATCCATCAGTAGCTTGAGAGTGGCGTTAGGGTTCACGTCAATATCAAAATTGATATGGAGGTCTATCGTCGGTTTTTCCTCGACTACGGTTTCCTGCAAGGTGCTCTTGGTGGAATCCGAGCGTGACACATAGGTGATGAAGCCTGCCTCTGTAATAGTCTCGGGTGATGCTACCTTATATACAAGGGTGGATTTCTTTTGTGGCGTAACTTCTACGTCAACATTCAGCTCTCCCGGTTGACCTGCCAGTTTCAGTTTGCCGTCGGCAAAGACGGTTCCGTAGAAATTGGCATCTCCGAAGTCGTGCGATTCGTACCCCAGGATATTGTGTGCTGTTGCATTAAACAGATACCTCATATTGCTGAAACGGTCATAAATCAGGTGTCCGTCCAGGAGGGCCGTATGGTCCGAGTCTATGCCGTTGCTATACTGGTCATGGATAGTGATGTCTTTCAGCCAGATATTACCTGGGCGCATGATGACACTGTCTCCTGCAGCGTGGTAGTCAACCCCCAGTGCGAGGACATGCATGGAAGCCTCGTTGATAATAAGGTCTCCGTCCATTGCAAATGTCTTGAAGGGGCCGTGCAGACGTGTCCATCCGCTCACGCTACCGTTAAGATTACTGAAGATATCCTTCGTCCATTTGCTGAGGAATGCAATGTTGGTACGGTTGGCGCGTATATGCAGGTCCAGTCCGCTGCCTTCGTCCTTTCCTGGGGTTATGGTGCCGCTGACGCTGGTTTGCTGTTTGGTGGCGAGGTCTCTCATATGAGCATCCAGGGTTATGGCCTTCCCCTTGCTTCCCCAGTTGCAATAGGCATCACAGTCGCCCATAGGGGCGCCATTTAAAAGGAAATCATATATGTGCAGATAGCCGTCTATGACAGGTTTCTTCAGTACGGATGTGGCATAGACAAGTCCTGTTGCCTTGCCATCGAAGTCTACAGAATGGAAGTTTACCATATCAAAGATGTAGGC
>Ga0310786_10006468_pt1 | contig 15562 bp, 11 predicted proteins | sample AusTroGonzalo_MG_FD_203881 | JGI IMG/M metagenome (GOLD analysis project Ga0310786, IMG submission 203881) | Bovine rumen microbial communities from tropical cattle in Woodstock, Queensland, Australia - Gonzalo_03 (v2) (version 2) | ecosystem: Host-associated > Mammals > Digestive system >... | reverse complement strand
CGGTGACGCCCGACTTGAGTGAGGGAGTCGACGAGGTATAGACGACGAGTTGCTGACCGCCGCCGCCGGGACCACCACCACCAGGACCACCAGGACCACCGCCGCCAGGGCCGCCGCCGGACGATGAGTTGGCGGGAGTCTGGAAGGCTAAGGCGAGGTCGCTGCCGTTATAGAGCGCATACCAGCTGTTGCCAGTCCACGAAGCCGTGTATTTGCAGGTGCCGCCCGAGATGCTGGCGCCCGACTCCAAGCCGCCGATGGCGATAATGGTGCCGCCGGTGACGTAGAGCTTCTTCTGCTCCTCGCTGTTGGCATCGATGGCCACCTCGGGAGTACCAGATCCGATGGCATAGACCACACCACCCTTGATATAGCAGTTGCCGTTGGCGTCGAGACCGTCGTTGCCGGTGGAGCGTGCATAGACGTAGCCGCCGCTGACGGTCAGGTTGCCCGTGCCGTTGGTGTCGCTGTTGTACGAGGCGTTGATGGCGTCGTCGGCGGCATTCACCGTCACTTGGCCGTCGGTGATGTCAATCTGCGTCTTGCTCTCGATGCCCTCGCCGCCGGCACCTGTCGTGGTGACGTTGACGACGGCAGTGCCGCCAATGACGATGGCACCGTCAATCTTGATACCCTTGGGCGACGACTTGTAGTCGCTGTCGTAGCGGTCGAGCTGCTGCGAGGAACTGACGACGGAGAGCGTGCCGTTCGACGAGGCCACGACGGCATTGCCCGAGGTGTGGACGGTCACCGTGCCGCCCGTCGCCGTGAAGTCGCCGTCGCCGTTGATGCCCTTGCCGCCGGCACCGGTGCTGGTCAGGTTCAGCGTGCCGCCGCTGATGACGATGTTGCCGTCGGCGCCGAGACATGCCGCCGCCTTGGTCTTCACGTCGTCAGCGTCCCAGACGCCACCGCCCGTAGTCGTGACGGTGATGTCGCCGCCGGTGATGTTCATGTCGCCGTCGCACTTGATGCCCTTGGCGGCATCGGCCGCGCAGGTCACGGTGATGGTGCCGCCGCTGATATAGATGTTGCCTGAGTCTTCGTCCTCGTGGTCGGCGGTCTCACCCGTCGATTCCGTGCCGTCAATTTCGCACTGGATGCCGTCGTCGGCCGTGCCGCTGATGGTGACCGTGCCGCTCTCCATGAGGAAGTATTCGTTACACGAGATGCCGTCGCCCACCGCACCTAACACGTTGATGACGGCATTCTTCAGCGTGATGTACTCGCCGGCCTTGATGGCGTGCTTGACGTTGCCCGTCACGTTGAGCGTACCTTTCTGGGCAAACTCGGCGTGGCCCTTGATGTAGAGGCAGCCTTTCTGCGAACCGCCGGCGGCGTCTGTCAGCGTGTTGGTAGTGCCCGACACGACCTTCATCTTGATGCGCTTGCCGTTCTGGACGTGTACGGCGGCACCGCTATAGACGGGCGTCGCATTGGTCAGCGTCAGTCCGTTCAGCTCGATGGTGGCCTTGTACGAGCCCGACGTGTAGAACTCGCCGTCGGCCGATGTGCCCGACAGGGTGTAGGTAATCTCCTCGGCCACATCGCTGCCCTGCTCGATGGACACGTGGGCGCCGCTGACCGTCGGGGTGATGTATTGCGCGATATTGCCCGCCACGGTGACGGTGGCCGACGTGCCGTCGTAGGTCACGCTGACGGTATTATCCTTGACTTCCGTCTGGTCAACGGTCATGCTGCTGATGTCGGCCAGCGAAAAAGTCTTCCCCATCACGGTCAGCGTGGTGCCGCCGCTGTAGGTCATCTCGCCGGTCTGCGAGGCGGGAAACTGATAGGTCACGCTGCCCATCCGGATGTTCAGCGTCTGCGCCCCGGCTGCTATCGTCAGCACGAGGGCGGCAATAAGGATTGTCAGTTTTTTCATTTCACATTCACTTTACGCGTTCCGTTCTTCGTCTTGATTACATAGATGCCGCTGTGCAGCTGGTCGCGGGTCACCTTGCGGCCCTGCAGGTCGTAGTAACTGTCAACAGTCTCCTGTTCACTGTCAATAGCCTCGATGCCCGTCGTTTCGTCGGAAGCAGAGAAATACATCTTATTCAGGTCGGCGAGGGTCAGCTCCTTGGTGCCAGCCATCAGCTTGCCGTCCTGGATGTGAATGGTCAGCGACGCGGTACTGATGGAGGTCTTCGTACCGTCGGCCGTCTCAAATGTCAGATAGGGGTAGTCGTCGGCCATGGCGGACAACGCACTTGCCATCATTGATAGGGATAATAACATTTTCTTCATAAAACACAGTAGTTTTGTTCGTTTCGGTGCAAAGGTAGCAAAAAAAAGTGTGCCGCTGGAAATTTATTCAACCAACGGCACATTTTCTTCAACGAAAATCTCAGGGTTGTAACCGCTTGACGAGACGCACGCCTCAGGGCTGTGACCGCTTGACGAGGCGCACGCCGTAGATTTCGCCAATCTGTTTGCCGCGCTTGGCAACGAACTTGATGCGAACCTGCTTCTTGCCCTGCACCATGGCGGCGGGGATGTCGTACGTCTCATAGACGAACTTGGAGATGCGGTACTTGCCGGTGTTGTTCACCGACGTCAGCAGTTGGTCGTCGATGAAGATGTCGAACTCGTGGCTCTTCCACTCGCCGACGCCCCAGTATTGCAGGCGCAGCGCAAGGTCCGTGGCACCACCCGTCTGCAACAGGTAGCTGAAGTAGTGGCCGTCGCGGGCATCGCGGAAGAAGATGTCGTTGGTGTTGCCAACGAACGAGTTGTCGGTCTCCATGAAGTGGTCGCTCTCAGGCTGCTGCTCGCCGGGCTGCACCTTGTCGACGGTGCGCTCCTCCAGGGCCTGGCGCTCCTGCTCTTCCTGTGCCAGCTTGGCCAGATAGTCCTTGTAGCTCGACTCTGACAGGGCGAGCCAGTACATCATGTAGCGGCTGTCGTGAATCTCGAAGAAGGGCTGCAGTTCATAAACCTTGTTGGCATCGCCGTTGACGACTTTCGTTTCCAGCATAAAGTGCAGGGGACGCTCGCTGATCGGAGTCATCTGCCCCGCAATGGCGTTGATGTCGTCGTTGATGAGGATGGGGGCCTCGTTGATGGGCAGCTTCTTGCCCACGGCCAACTGGCCGAAACGGCTGTCGTCGGCTATGAGGTGGGCGAGGTCTTCGGTGCCGGTCTTCATACCCAGCATGATGGGACCGTGCATCAGGGCGATGTACTGCGGCAGGTTGGGCAGGTAGCGCACGCTGTTGTGCATCGGGAAGGTGACGTCGATGACGTCGCCCTTCTTCCACTGGCGGTCGATGGTGACATAGCTCGACGGACCCGTGATGAGCTGGACGGGCTTGCCGTTGACGCTGACCTTGAAGTCGCCGGGTTTCACCCAACCCGGATAGCGTACCAGCAAGGGGAAGGCCCCTCCCCCTGCCCTCCCCGAAGGAGAAGGAGCTTTTATGATAGTTATACGACTCGTTTCAGCATAGGGAAAACCTGTCTCCTGTTTCAGCACGAGGCCCTTTTCCCTCCAGTTCAGCTCGGAACTGACGAAGAGGTTCACGTAGAGCGCGTCGCCCACGTGGGTATAGATGAACTGCCCGTACTTGCCGTGGTTCTCCATACCTGTGCCCACGCAGCACCACATGGCCTCGTTCGGTGCCGAGTAGTTGCGGTAGTGGCGCGGACGGGCCGACGTGAAGTACACATAGCCGCCATGCTCAGGGTGCTGCGACGAGAGGATGTGGTTGAACGTAGCCAGTTCGTAGAAGTCGGCATAGCGGGCCTCGGGATTACGGCGGTGCAGTTCCTCCGATAGTTTAAGCATGTTGTTCGTGTTGCACGTCTCAGGACCGTCGATGTCGGTCACGAAGTCCTGGCACGCCTCCTTGCTGGGGAAGTGCTCGCGGCGTGAGTTGCCGCCAAAGGCCAGCGTGCGCTCGCCGGTCACGATGTCCCAGAAGAAGTCGGCGGCGTTGTGGAATGGCTCGAAATTGGCCGAACCACAGATTGTCTGCCCATTGTCAGCCAGCCAGCAGTTCTTCAGCGGATAGAGGTTCGACAGTTCGGCGATGCGCTCGAAGCCCACCACTTTCGGCACTTGCGTATTGGCATGCATATTGTCCAGGCAGTCCTGGCGCTGCGACAGCGGCAGCAGCAGGCGGCGGTGCGAGAAACGCATGGCTACGAAGAGGTATTTCGGTTCCTGCGTCATGGCATAGGCATCGGCCAGCACCTCGTTCATGCCACCATGCTCAGTATGAAGGGTGCGCTCCACCTGCTCGTCGCTCAGTCCGGCGGTCAGGTCGATGGCCCAGTCGCAGAAGCCGAGGAACAGCCGTTTGGCCTGCTCATTGCCGCAATATACCCAGCAGTCGCGCAGACCGGCATACATCTTGTGCAGGTTGTAGAACGGCACCCACGCCCCGTTGTAAGGACCGAAGTTGCCATTCTTGTAGTTCGACCAGATGCGGTCCGAGCCCGGCACGCCGCCCACGTAGCCCTTGCCCCATGTGGGGTGGTTCGCGGCGTTGGCATCGGCACAGCGCTGCAGTTCGCTAATCCAGTATTCCATGCGCTCGCGGCACTCCTTCGAGCCTGTCGCGGCATTGATGGCCAGCGCCGTCAGGTAGTGGCCGCCCACGTGGCCGTCCAGTCCGTCCCAGTTCGGGTACGACTTACCCTTTGGCGTCAGTCCTGCCTCTTTCAGGTAGGGAGCCAGCAGTCGGTCATTGTCGTATTGCAGCAATACCGACACGTTCAGGTCGCGCGCATGCTTCAGCGGACCGTCCAACAATGTCACGTCGCCCAACGGGAACTCGTCGATATACAACTTGTCCTGGGCACTCGCATTTGCTGTAGCCATCATGGCGGCTACGGCCATTACTAAAATCTTTTTTTCCATATTTATTTCATTTTCGATTGCTAAGTAACTTCGCCTAAAACCTCACACCTACGGCTCCATTGATGTACCAGTCGTTCAGGTGACCATGCGTCGCGTTATGCTTGAAGTTGAAGTTGTTGAACTGCCCGTTGACATTGACGAAGAAGCGGCTCCAGTTGTAGGTGACGGAAAGCCGTGCGGTATAGTTCAGCGCCAGGCGGTTGTTGTGCGATTGTTCCCCAGTGCTCTGGATTTCGTAATTGTCAGCGAACTCGTAACCTTCCACGTGGATTCCTTGAGCGGCCAATACCTCAAGCATAATAAGCTCGAATAAATTTAAATTTGCTATCTCCTTGAAATTGGTGGAGTAAGTGTTGATGCGGGTGCGGTTCACCAGCGTCACCATTGGCATAGCCATAGCACTGATGAGCCAACCCTTGGCTGGCACGAAGTTGTAGGCATAGCCACCGCCGATGGCCAGCTGATACTGGCGCAAGCGACCAATGCCGTCCATCCAATAGATGGTTTCCGCATTCTTATTGTCGGAGTAGTCGAAATCAGCGTAGTAGCCCATCAGACCAGCGATGGCCGACCCAGCCGAACGGACCTGGATCGTCTTCTGGTTGTAGGCGGCGGCATAGGAGAATTTCTTGTGGTTGAAGATGTAGAAACCGTCGAAAATCAGAGTCTTGATGGAAATGGGCGAGACAAGATTTTCATTGAACGTATCATCCCACCGGTTGGTCTTTCCCCAGTCCGTGTAAGTGTAGTCACCCGTTTCATCATCATAATGTTCTATCGACCTGGTTTTTACCGCTCCGGAAAAGTGATTGTCTAAGGTGTTAGACTTGAACTTGTGCCAGCGCAGGTTCAGACTATACCACTTGCCCACACTTCTCAGCGTCAGGTTCTGACTCTTGTCGCCACTTATAGGGAACGAGTAGCTGACACTCAAGCCCTTGTAACCCACCTTGACACCCAGCGAAGTCGATACCTTGGTCTTGATGCGCGTGTCCATCGCCATGTCGCCTACCCCCAACAAAAGCGGCATGACACCCTCTCCGTCAAACAGTTCTCCTCCGTCAATCGTGGAGTGCATCTGCAAGTCCGTCTGCGACACGCGGCTTTTAATGCTCACTTGCCAAGGTTGCTTCGGTGCCTTCACATAGTTCGTGTCAATCCCGTGAACGATATTCCTGTTCACAAAAGCCTTCGCCTTTGTAAACAGGTTGCTTTTCTTGCTTTTCTCGCTTTTTTCGCTTTCAGTTTGCGCCGCACCGATGACTGCTACCATCAACAGACAGCAGCAGGCAACGATTTTCTTGTTTAGAACAACTTTCCTCATCAAAGTGCAAAGATACATTATTTCCATGAAATAAAGCACAAAATTTCCATTATTTTTCATATTCCCCACGAAATTACCCCGTTTGAAGGCTCCTACCGCAGAGAGCATCCTCTATGGCAAGGACTTTTTAGCAGATTTATTTGGATTTTGCATTTTTATTTTGTGTCATAGAAGAAGTTAAGAATATAACTTAGGTAACTTATGGTTTGTTCCGATATCTCGAACGACTCATTCGGACTATTCCTTACCCCCCATAGAGACTATCTGAACGAGTCGTTCGGACTATTCGAACACTCCAAAGAGACTATCTGAACGACTCAAAGGTGACACCCCAAGGCGGTCAGGTCGGACTAAATGAAGGCTCGGCCTAATGGTCGTTTAGGCTCGGCCTAACCGCTGCTTAGGCTCGGCCTGGCTGACCTTCAGCCCCGGCCTGAGTGGAACGCAGTTTCAGGTAGTAGCCGCGTATGCCGTTGATGGCACCTTTGGGCCAGCGGAGGGCTTTGATAGCCTGTCCGAGGACTTTCAGATTGGGCACATCCTTCGCCTTCAGATGCTTGGCGAGTTCCTGCTGGATGTCGATGACACGCCACAGATTCTCCTTGACATGGTCTGCAGTAGACTCGAAGAGACTGGGCAGGAGGCCCTCTGCCGACGATTCCTCCATGTACGACAGGTTGTGCTCGCGAATCTCACGTTCGTCCTCGGAAGTGAACCAATACAGGCAATCGGGGTCGCGCAGTTCCGTCACGGCCTGGGCAAACATCTGCTTGTAGGGTACACGCTCGGACATGTTGATTTCGCCCTTCACCTCGATGCATAGGTAACGGCGATTGCCCTCTGCCGACGAGAGCGGCGTGGGGTCGTTGGTGGTGGCAATGAACGAACAGAGACGGGGTGTCATCGTGTACTCCGCAGAGCGCATCTGGCGCACCTGCACGTCCTTCTCCGTGAGGAGTCGCTTCACCTTGGCCTGTTCACGGTCCGTCTTGGCATTGAACTCGTCGATGCAGACAAGCCACATGCGGCCCAGGACGCGCTCCACCTGTTCAGGATTCCCCATCTTGATGTCGTCCATGTAGTATTCGCGCATCGAGGGCGGCAGGATGTTCTTACAGAAGACAGACTTCTTGATGCCCTCACTGCCGATGAGCATGGGCACCATCGAGTTGCCGTAGTCACGGTTGATGTTCATAGCCTGCGCCACCATGGCAAGGAACCAGCGGTGGAAATACCTGGGCCACAGCGCATAGTCGGTGGGCAGACGACGGGCGAAGTCCTCGATATAGTTCGCCTTGTGGTCCCAGTCGCCACAGCCTGCCAAGAATTCATGGACGGGATTGTAGTCAGGGATATGGGCCGATTCGACGTAGATGCGGATGTCGTTCATCCAACTCTCACCGCCTTCCTTCATCTGCTCGACGACGATGCTTTTCAGCTGACGGTTCGTCAGCGGCTGCCACTGTTTGTAATTCAGATTGTTGGGGCGGTACTCAGTCACCTGTTTCACCACATTGTAGCGCAACTGATAGCGACGGTGGAAGAAATCCTCGATGAAACGGATGATGCGCTCCTTTTCGTTCATCTGCGAAATCGTACGCCCACTATAGGGCTTCTCGTAGATCGCACGGAATATCTTGCGGATGACATCGTCGCCCAAGGGTTTGAAGCGATGGTCCCAAAGAACTCGTGCAACACAGGCCTCTTCCGCCAGACCAGCCTTCTGACAATAGCCTGCCAGCAGCACCAGACACTGTTCCCTGTCATTGGAACAATCGCCGAGGGCTTTCTTCAGACAGGTGTAGAACTCCAGCCTATAGCGTTCGTGCTCGTCGGAGTCGGGATACCAGATGACGGTGCCGTCATCGTCCGCCCTGGTACCCACATAGGGCGTCAGCGCACCCTCTTCGTCGTGGATGACGGGCAGCGCCTGTGCCTCCGGATGATAGTACAGTTGCGGGTCGTGACTCATGCGACAGCCTGTTGTCAGCGTGGGTTCGCCCACGACAAGGTCGCACGACACCAGTGCCGTATAGATGCGGGCTGCTGAACGCTGGGCATCCTTCAGGAAGACGAGATACCTGGCCGTATCGAGCTGCACCTTACTGCCATGCTGTTCAGAGACCCACGGCCTTGCCCCGCCATTGTATTCACAGCGCACCACGACTTTCAGTGTGACACCGCTGACACCCGCAAAGGCCAGCATGGTATAAGGCACCTGCGACACCAGGCGTTTCAGTTCGTTGACGCGCCCAATACCTTCCGGACAAGGAATGTCGAGCAGCAGCAACTGAGTAAAGGTGTTAGGGTGGTCGAATCCCTCCTTGCCGAAGGATGCCGAGAAGAGCAGATACGGCAGACGGTCGTTCTCTGTCAGGATGTAGCGGGGCATGCCCTCCTTCATGGCCAGGCGCGAGTGCAGGGATGCCATTCGTATCTTGTCTGCGGCAACTTTAGGGTCCTCTGAGCGCATACGCTCCACAACGGCCTCCAGTTCTGTGGATACTGGTGCGCCAAACACTCCAAACTTTGTTTTTAGCTTTGTAATCTTCATGCGTATTCAGTATTTTACTGATTGCAAAGTTACAAAAAAATAAGGCAAAATGCAAGGATTTTAAGCAGAAATTTCGTATAAAATTGCATTTTTATGGTACGAAATAGCTGGTGCAACATCAGTAGCACCATAGTAGCACCATTTTTCATCATCTTGCACCGAGCAACTGACTGTATATGTGGTAGTTGCACGCCCCAGTAGCACCAGTAGCACGATTTTTTGCACGCGGTTTATGAGCCTTGTTATTTCAACATCTCGTAAAAAAACAGGATTCTTGCTCCATTATCCCGTTTTTTTTGTACCTTTGCGCCGCAAAGGTAACGGCCATAGGCATTAAGAACGGCGCGCCGCGCCGCCGCAACGGCGAAACATCGACGCGCCGCCAAACGACATCGAAATAACAAAATAACGATAATAAAAAAAGAAAACTAAGATGAAGAAATTAATGACGACTATGACGGCGGCGGCGTTGAGGGCGACGGGCGTCGTAGTATTGATGGTGTTCGCGACCATGACGGCGTGGGCACAGGGTGAACCGGTCGAGGGGTCGGTGGAGTACGTGGTGCGGACGTGGGACGCGACAGCGGGGCGGATGACGACGACGCGGACGGTGGAGCCCGGTGTCTACTACTTCGAGATGCCCACCGACGGCATGAACGTCACCGTCACCGCCACGTTCCCGCGGAAGGCTAGGAACAACGCCCCCATCACCTACATCGACGCCAACGGCGAGGAGCAGACCACGGACATAGGCTGCATCTTCATCCTCGACGGGTCGGAGAGCGTGCTGGGACATGACGGCGCCGAGATGTGGTACGTCTGCAACACCGCCGCCACAGCAAATAATGGCAAGGGCCTTGTCTACGACCACAAGCTGACGCTCGACGGCCCCGTCCACATCATCCTGGCCGACGGCTCGAAGATGAGCGTGACTCCCGACGAAGAGATATTTGCCATCTACTCCGGTGGATACCCCCTCACCATCTACCGCCAGGTCGGCGAGACGGAGGGCCAGCTCATAGTCGAGGGATCCACTGCGGGCTTCGAAATTGAAGGCACCGCCCTTACCATCAACGGCGGCCAAGTCAATGGAACCGGCTTTACGGGTATCTATGCTAAAGACGTCATCATCAACGGCGGCATAGTCACTGCCACAGGCGAGGGCGAATACGCCTTTGGCATCAACGGTAACAGCCCTAACGACGGCGGACATGTCACCATCAACGGCGGACAGGTCACCGCCACCGGCTTCATCGGCATCAGCGGCTCCACCGACATCACCCTGGGCTGGAGGAAGCCTGGCGACTACATCAAGGCCACGAACTACGCCAGCGAAGACGTCAAGATAGTCGACGGCAAGATACTGAAGTACGGCAGCAACGGCACGAAGCTGATGGGTACGCTCGACGCCGCCACCCTCCACGCCATCTCCGCCATCGAGAACCTCGCCGACAAGGCGCTGACGCCCTACGGCGTCGGCGGCTACTGCGGCGTGACGAGCGTGAACGGCGGCCAGAACGTCGTGTGGGAAATCCTGGCCGCCGACGATCCCGCCACCACCGACATCGACGAGAGCAAGATGCTCGTCATCAAGAAGAACCCCGATGTCACCGGCCAGACCAACTTCTCGATGGCTGACTATGATAACAATAACACCGGCAACTTCGCCCCGTGGATCACCCCCGACAACGACGGCACCTCCTCTGCCGGCCTGAAATACCCCGTCACCAGCGTCGTCATCGCCGACGGCGTGACCTACGTCGGCCAGAAAGCCTTCGACAATTGCAGAGGACTCTCCACCGTCACCATCGGCAACGACGTAACCACCATCGGCCAGCAAGCCTTCTACCTTTGCGTCGACCTCACCAGCGTCACCATCGGCAGCAAAGTCGAGTCCTTCGCTCCTGGAGCCTTCATGTATTGCGGCCTCACCACCGTCACCATCCCCGCCAGCGTCACTAACATCGAAGACAATGCCTTCGTAGATTGCCACAATCTGGCCACCGTCACCATCTATGCCCCGTCGCTCATCGACTACGGCTACCAGGCGTTCGACGGCAATGCCGACGGCCGCAAGATATATGTGTTCAGCGACTGCGTAGAGACCTACAAGGGCGCTGCAAAATGGAGCAGCTACGCCGGCGACATCCTGCCCATCACGCTGACGGCCAATCCAGGCGACAAATCTGGAGAGTACTGGACGACATACTACAACGAGCTGGCGAATGCCAAGGTGCCCGAGGGCGCACAGGCCTTTAAGGTGACGCTGACCGGCACGACGCTGGAACTGACGGAGATTGAGGACGGCATCATCACCAAGGGCACAGGCGTGGTCATCAAGTCCACATCGGACAGTGTCCTGCCCGAATATTCCGCATCGGGCAGCAGCGACACGGGCGACAACAACCTGAAGGGCACGATGACGCGCATCACGAACCCCAATTACGGCAAAGTCTATGTGCTGAACAAGATGTCCGCAGGCATCGGCTTCTACAAGCTCAGAGAGACCGGCACCATCGCCGCCCACAAGGCGTACCTGGTGTATGACAGCACAACGGCCCCCGAGTTCTTCGGACTCGACGGCGACGCCACGGGGATTGAGACAAAGAGACCCACCCCCTCCCTGAATGGAGGGGAGTGGTATGACCTCAGCGGCCGCAAGCTCGACGCCAAGCCCACAGCTAAAGGCCTCTACATCAATGGAGGACGTAAGGTCGTGATTAAGTAAGGGGCCTACCCCCGACCCCTCCCGAGGGGGAAGGGGGATTTAAAAAGAATGTTGAAGTGATTGGGAGCACGCTGACGCGTGGAAATTAAGCAAAATTGACCCCAAAATTAAACAAAATCATTTTGAACAATTTTGAACCGAAGGAGCAGCGAACGCCATCAAGTTTGCTTGTTTGGCTGAGTCGTGACTGAGGTCGATGATAGTCAATTAAATTTTGAACAATTTCTCTGACCACGGTCAGAGTGTGGCGTTGCAATCTCCGCCGAAGGCGGACTAACAGATAAAGAAATAAATGGAAGTTAAAATAGGGAGTTAAAATGGAAGTTAAAAAGGACGATAGTTTCAGCGCTGAAACGGAAGTTAAAAAGGACGTTAGCAATGTCGGCGGCTCGTCGGCAAGTCATTCGTCCACTTTAACTCCCTCCTATAACTTCCCCTTTAACTCCAAAAAATAAAAGAATATGAACAAGAAAGAATATATGACTCCTGAGATGGAGGTTGTGAAGTTTCAGCAGCAGTGCCAGATTATGGCCGGCAGCAATTTCGGCGTAAACGACACCCTGCAAAGTGAGGAGGTAGAAGAAGGCTTTGCGCCGTTCTTCAACGGACTCGAACTGTAACCCTCACGCGGGCCTCCACCCGCGTGAGCTCCAATAATCCAACACGGGCCTGCTTCACACCACGAAGCAGGCCCGTGAACGTTGTTCGAGCATGATTACGTTTGACAGTCGAAACAAGTTCCGACTGCTCTCACTCAATTGCAACCTTGGTTTTCGCTATCTCTTCTTCCAGTTCCTTTATTTTTTTCCTCAGCGCAGCGTTCTCGGATTCCAGTGCTCTCATACGTGCATCCTGCTCTTGTCGGTAGCCAGTTCTGGCAGCATGCATCCTTTCTTTAATACCGCCTTCTGTCACAAATTGCTTTTCCTGTTTCTCAATATAGGCACACATCATTTTGTCTGTCTGATGGCAGAGGGTGAGCGCCAGGTTCGCCATCTCTTCGTCGTTCATCTTAGGCAGTAAAGATTCGTAATCACTATAATCGTTATGCGAATGACAGAACTCACGGAGTTTCCGTTGACGCTCGCTATCAGTATCCCACACAGGTAGGTTATGTGTGTTCAGGTAGTCGTGGTAGTCAGCGCGAAGCTCCTGTAGGCTACCTCGCGCTACATTCATCAGCTTAATCTCCATCTCAGAGCTTGTCTGACCGTCTTCCGAACCTTCAACAATGTTTTGTTTCCCACTTCGGGCAGCCTGCACCATCTGATCCACCGTCCTGTCACCATGAGCAGGCAAAAATCGCTTGCAAAAATCAACAGTTATCTAATAGATGGCATCGCTCTTGCGATAGAAATATAGCTCTTTCCACACGACAGCTTTTTTCAGGACTTTGCCCTTAGTGTTATATTCCATGATGGGGTTTTTCTTTTTTAATTATTTTATAGGATTTTCTAGGAGTTCCTAGGTTCTCCTAGGATTTCCTAGGATTTCCTAGGACTGTTATCGACACTTGATGTCCTTGAACTGCCAGACGCTGGAGGGGACAATGAAGTCGAACTCTGTCGCGTTGTCGGGCAGTGGCGGGAAGATGAGGACGAAGCGCAGCTTCTGGTACGGCCAAGGAATGGGCGTATAGGCTGGTGCCATCGTGATGTTCTCGACGGCTGCCAGACCTTGCTTGCCTCCCTTGTTGCCCTTGATGTAGGCCGTTCCCCTGACATTTATACCACCATTCATACTAAAGTTCTCATACTCCACCTCAAGACGTGTCTCCTTGTCGGAACAGGCCACGCGGAGAATCTTGGTATTCGTCTGCTTCTTGTTTACATAGACGGGGTTCTCGCGGACATACCTATACTGAGAATAGTCGGGTAGGATAGTCTTGGCGTTATTGAGAATGCTGGGGCCGTCTTCCGTGCGACCGACCTTCACGTAAAGGTCGTTAATCTTACGGGTAACCTGACGCTGGTCAGAATAACTGTACTTGCAGTTCAGCTTGGCAGCCTCCTCGTATTTGTCGAGGGCTTCCTCCCAGTTCTCCTTCTGCTCGAAGTCCTTGGCCTCATACATGGCGTCCTTGAAGCTCTGTTCGTACTCTGCCTTCTCGCGGGACTGGATTTCCATGGCCTTCTGGCGCTCGGCCGATTCTATGCCATGATTGATAGCGCCAAATACGCCACTGATTGTCTGATGGGTGTCCCAACTGCTCCACTGTGCCTGGGCAGGCAAGACTGTTGCCAGACCCAATGCAAATAAAATCACATTCTTTTTCATGATTATCATTCTTAGTTATTATTACATTCAAGTTTCTGAAGTTCTTTTCTACCACAGATTTCACGAATTAAATAGATTTTAGGCTTCGCAATGTCTGGGCATTTCGCAGATTATTTGGGGATTTCACCGATAATGACTGCGTGTTATGTTATAGCGTCTTTACCCGCCGTTCGAATTGTTCGCGGTTGCAGAGGGCGCCGTTTTTGATGCGGGCGCGGTAGTTGTAGATGGTGTTTACCGAATAGTGCAGGAACTCGGCTATCTTCGACGAGTCTTCGATGCCCAAGCGAATGAGGGCAAAGATTCGAATTTCGGTGGTCAGTCGGTTGTCGTCCTTTGGACTGACCTGCATCTCGGGCTGCAATAGGGCGTTGAAGTCGTTGACGAAGTTGGGGAAGAGGTGGAGGAATACGGAGTCGAAATTGAGCAGGAGTTCTTCGAGTTCTTTCTCTTTCAGCTCCGTCGACTTGGACAGGCGGAACAGGTCTTCCAACTCCTTATTCTTCATCTTCTTGTTGACCATCTTGCGGTAGTTGTCGAGTTTATCGATATACTGTGAGCAAAGGCTCATGAAGCGTCCGATGTACTCTTCCTTGACGCGGTTGCTCTCAGAGAGTTGACTGTTGACAGCTGACAGTTGAGAGTTGACAGCTGATAATTGAGTATTGACTGTTGACAGTTGGGCATTTGACTCATGCAGGGCTTGGCGGGCGGTGTCGAGCTGACGGTTGCGGCGGTGCAGGAACAGCAGCACACCCAATAGCAATAATGCCATCACACTGATGACCACCAGTGCCGTGCGAAGCTGTGCCGTGTTGCGCTCGCTCTGTGCCTTGTAGTTTTTGGCGATGGTGGTCAACAGCGGGGCGATCTGCCAGTTACGCTGTCGCGAGCCATAGCGGTTGGCGCAGTCGCTGGTAAAGGCAATGTAGCTTGATGCCTTGTCGATTTCCCCTCGCAGCATCAGTTCGTTGGCCAGCTCCCACATCGAGCCCTGGTCCATGACGCCATTGCGAATGTCGGCCAGCACCGACTCTACCAGCCAGTGCATCATTTTTTCGTTGTCGCCCAGCATCTTGTATTCTATGTAGCGGTAGAGTGCCACCAACGCGTATGGATGCGAACCTGGTTGGACGGTATGAAGCCACTCGTCGTTGATAGCCATTGACTCGTCCAGCCGTCCCTCGCCCTGTGCCCGCTGTTCGCGGCGCAGGAAGCATGTCTCGTAGGTTGCCGGCAGGGTTTGCAGCATCAGTTGCTCGTAGTGGTCGGCGCGCTTCTGGTAGTTTTGGCGCATATCCTCCAGATGGGTATAATAGGCCAGTTCGCTATACACATTGTTAAAGGCCTCGTAATACGTGCCCAGCGAAAGTGTATCTAACTGAGAACTGAGCACAGTGAACCGAGAACTGATGGAGTCGAGAATGTTGAGCGCCTCGTCGTACATGCCGGTATTGGCACAGCGGATGGCCAGCAAGGAACGGCATCGCACGGCAGCAGAAGCGTCACCCATCTCATCAGACAGCGCGATACACTGGTGGAGGAAATACATGGCCGAATCGCTGACAAATGCCTTATAGAGTTCGTAGAGCCGGAAGTTGTGTTGGTATTTTCCCGTCGGTGTGGTTTCCAGCTCCAACGCCCGCCGTGCCTCACCGATGCGCTGCTCATGGGCGGCAATGTAGTCGGCGGAGTGTGCGATGGCCTCGTCAACCTGTTGGCAATATGCCGTGATGTCGCTCTGCGGTGCGGCAAGGGCTGTGATGAGCGATAAGTGATAAACGATCAGCAGTAGTAATTTCTTCATCCCAT
>Ga0310786_10006467_pt1 | contig 15562 bp, 19 predicted proteins | sample AusTroGonzalo_MG_FD_203881 | JGI IMG/M metagenome (GOLD analysis project Ga0310786, IMG submission 203881) | Bovine rumen microbial communities from tropical cattle in Woodstock, Queensland, Australia - Gonzalo_03 (v2) (version 2) | ecosystem: Host-associated > Mammals > Digestive system >... | reverse complement strand
GGCTGTCAGCGTGGGCTGAACATCTTCCGAAAGACTCATGCCGTATTTGGCATTCTGCCCTTGATTGAACACATCGCGTCCGATTCCGACAGCCTTGCCGCCTTTGTAGTCCGTGGCGATTAGCGTCGGTGCAAGCTCGGTTTCCTGAACCTCAACTTGTCTGGTGTCAATACACTCGACGGCAGGCTCGATCACGCATTGGAGCCGTCCTTTGTCCGGCATCAGCTGATTGTTGCTCGTCCCGGTCAGGGTTCCGGCTTGGTCGCCGCCATCCCACCACTGAGCATCTTCGCTCAACGTTACGATGGTCTGGTCGTTCCCCGTCGCCAGCGTGTGGCTCAGGTCATCGCCAACTAATGCGCCTTTCCCGCCACCGGGCTTTCCGCAACGCATCCGGATTGACTTTGTCGTATCAAAGCTTCCTTCAGAACAGGCGGGAGGGGCTTGCCTCTTCGTTCGGCACGGCGGAGAATTCCCTCCGCGCATTTCGCCGTCAAATAGTACCGTTGCGGGATACTGCCACGCACCAATATATCCGATAACGAAGAGACGTCTCCTTCGTTGCGGGATTGCGCGAGGAAATTCGGCCACTCTGGTATATTGAGCGTCAAGTATTCGCCACGCCAGTCCAAAGCATCCAGGAGCAGGCGTGACGATTCCGCACTTTCTCCACCCGCCGACAGGGACACTGACTTCCCACCCGCACAGCAACGATAGGAAGCTGGCAAAATCTTTTCCGGCCCCGCTGGACAGGACACCAGGAACGTTTTCCCAGACCGTCCATCGTACCCCTGAGCGATAAGCCAGCCGGACAAATTCGAGGGCGAGGTTGCCGCGGGGATCGGCGAGTCCTCTTCGAAGCCCGGCAATGGAATAGCTCTGGCAGGGCGTTCCGCCGACGAGCAGGTCAATTGGTTCATCATAGTCCTCCTTCGTGATTTTGGGAAAGTCTCCCAGATTCGGGATTGTGCCGCCTTCCGGGAGCTCTGCAATCTGTTTCGCCCAGCTTTCCCTCAGCTTCCGTTCTTTCTCGGTCTGCGCCTCAGCAGGCAGGAGCAGACGCTTCGGCCGCGTAGCTCCGAACCGCTGTTGCAGAACAGCGGCAGGAAACGGTTCGACCTCGGCGAAGAACACCGCTTTCCAACCGAGCGGTCCCCAGGCAAGGGTCGCGGCCTCGACACCGCTGCATACGCTTCCATAGTTCATTCAGACCTCCTTCAAAAAAAGTTTCTATAAGTATACTCAGTTTTTTTTGAAGGTTGATGACACAAATTTTAGGATTTAAAGCATATTCATCAAAAAAAAAAGCGCGACCCGCAAAAAACGAGTCGCGCGCACAATACAATATTTGAATTGTTATTCTGCCGAATGCTCCTGTCTGATCTTTTTTATCCGGCTTATTATATCGGAACGGATACCCTGCTGTTCCTTTGCCGTGTCAAGAGCCCTCTCATCACGCATGGACTGGACGACCAGATAAAGTGCCCGGACGCCGTTGAAATCGTTTTTGGCGAACATGAAGTCCTTTCCCTCCTTCCGGTTTTCCGAAAACAGATAGAAGGACGTATCGTCTTCCGCAAAGACTTTGAACAGGATTGAGCCGTCAGCCAGAACGGCGATGACGCGATCTCCATTCCGCAATGCGGCATTTGGACGAACGAGAAGCAGTGTTCCATCAGGATACCACGGGGCCATAGAGTCTCCTGATACTTTTATTACAAAATCACCTTGCCGACCCTTCGTGAAAGAGGTATACTCCTCAGCATATTTCTTTGCGAAGTCGGTTATCGGCTGGTAAGCCGTATTCACGGATGCCGCCGCCGCATCGCTGATGACGGGGAAAACGGGGACGCCCTCACGTCCTTCTGGATTCTCCTGCTGGGATTCGAGGAACTGCTTGATCTTCGAAGCGCCTTTTAATGAGAGGCTTCCGCGTTGTTTCCAGTTGACATATGTGGTCTTGCTGATGCGTAGAGCCCGGCAGACTTTTGAGTCTGTCCAGCAGTTTTCTTCCTGCCAGTCATATAAAGCTTTCAAGAGGTCTGTGCGATTCATGATGATCTCCTTTCGCCGTTTCATCGTGAACGTCATAATATACAATGACTTTTAACAAAAGTCAAACAAAATTGGTACAAAAGTATCAAGAAAATGGCACAAAACGCTTGAAAAAGTGGTCCGGACGTGATATATTAAACGCAGTACAGTAAGATGACCTGCTGCACTCCTCACCGCTTGAATGCCTCCAGACGGTGTGCCTCAAAAAGATACAAAGGCTGTTCTCCGGCTTCAACCGGAGAAAGGAAAGATGAAGATGAGAGCGTATAATGCCGCTACCGTCCTCAAGCTCAGCTCACGCCCTGTATTGTCGGCTTTTTTTGAGCATGAGCGTTGCATGAAGAATGTTGATTTCAACAAAGCACGTCTCCACGAGATCCAGGAAGCTTTTGGTGCGTTGCCGGAAAAAGTCCGGCATCGGATTGAACCGACCATGAGAAAGGTGTTCGAGTTCGCCCACAGCGAACTCTCAATGCTCACTCTCGTGGACGAGATCAAGAAGTATCACAACACGGATGACCGGGACATCATCAGCGATTTCTGCCAGAAGAAAAACAGATACGATCAGGCTTTTTTCATCTATCTGAATTACCCTGACATCTGGGACAGGGCTTGTCGGTTTGTTCCCATCGACACGCTCCCCCATCGGTACTGGACGCGATTCAACGGCCTGCCTCGCAGGAAACCGAAAACGGATGCCGATTCGCTCCGGGCATTGGGACAGTGCATATCCGATTATTACATGTCCAAGCAGATTCGCGGGAAACGTTATATTGTCGAACACTCCGAAAGAACTGAAAGCGACCACTGCTTTAACGTTTACCTGAGCGATTATTCCAACAACTACGAGTCATGGGAAGGCGACAGCGACATGCTGACCTGCCGCAATGAATCCCGCCCGATCAGCATGGTCCTTGCCTATGATGAAACGTTTGGAACTTTGGATACGCATGCACACGGCGGACATGAAATCGCGGAAGCCCTGAACGAGTCGTTCTGCAGGGTGATCCTGAATCAGGAGATGACATCCTCCCGTTCGATCAAGAGCGCATTCCGCATCGCGCATCTGGTTCTCCGTGAAAACATGCTGAAAGCCTTCCCGGAAATCGGTGTCATAAAGGCCACGCTCACCTCGGCAGAATTTGTGACGCGCGAAAATGGAAAGCGCCATACCACCAAGCTCAGTATCGACAAGAAGACTCAGGACAACGGGGATATGTTCAACCGGATCGAGCAGTGTTTCCCGAAGATGGGCGACAATACTCGTGTGCGCGCAGTCCAGATTATCCTTGAATTGCTTGTTGATGGCATCCACAGGGAAATGAGCATCGAGCTTTCCAACAACTCCTGTTCTCTTCGGAGCAACAGCGAAGAACTCCGTCTTCTCGGAGAAGAATTCCTCAAAAGGAGTGGCATTGATGAACAACCAGAGCTCTTTTGACAGATTTCTGCATCTCGGCGACACCGCCGAGAATTACGATATGGATACGGAAATGCTGGAGACCATCGGCATCTCCCCGGACATCTACGAGAAAGCAGGATTGCTGACGCAATGCCCGATCCCTTTCAGCATCGACTGTCTGACCTGCGACGAGTCCGCGGAAATCATGGTTCGGCACGATGAACTCGTTGCCATCTGCCCGAACTGCGGCATGTTTCATCCATACGAGGAGCAGCTGAAATGGTGGACGCCGTGCTACACGCCCGTTTTGGAAAGCCTGTATAATGGTTTTGGATGCACGGAAGAGACCGAGTGCCTTATTCCAAATATCCTTTGGAAACTTGGGCGCTGTGCCCTTGCCGGACAGTCCCGCATCATCTATATCGCACGGGGCATCAATTCAGAGATGAATCATGCCATCGTGGAGAAGCTCCCGGAGAACAGGACGTCGCTGCTGTTTGTTTTCGGTTCGCTCCCGGAAAAGGGGAAGTGTGGATCGTTCGATGCGGACAAAGTGTTCTCGATAAACTCGCTCGTGACCTTGGAGGAAACCGGATTCAGGGTGAACAGAGATCCCGTCATCAAGACTCTTAAACTCCTGAATCAGACCGCTGGCCCCAAGGTAAGAGGTCCGGGGAAATACGCTTTGGTAGGCGATATCAGGAAGAAAATCATCAATACCCTTATGGACTTTATGCATGGCGTCTACTGTGAAAAGGAACAGTTCCTCAGGACGGGACACGAGTATGAATTCAACAAATTAAAACAAGTGGAACTGGCAAAGACATTCGAAGTATCCACAGTCACGGTAAACCGCGCCATCAACACCGATCCTTACCTGAAAAGGCTTTACAAAACAGCATGTGATCCTGTTGCCGCCTATAACTACGGCAAGTCTATTGAGGAAGGACGCTCAATGAGATAGCTTCTGCTCTCAATCATCCCAAGTCTCAAGACACCCGGAGATCTCCTCCCGGTGTCTTTTTTTTTGGACTTTTTCAAGACAGAGCATGCAGCCGCGTCTGCCGACAGCCGTGCCGGTCTTTGAAAAATTTCAATTTGCCGCCTCTGACGTCATATGTCCCAAAGGACGTTTTTCCCCTCAAAATTTCAATTTGCCGGTCTTTGAACCCCTTTTGGAAATTTTTCATGGTTGCCAGCTCCCTCCTCAAAACGAACTCCGTAAAACAAAATATTTCCATTTGCCGTTTTTTCCTGAAATCGACTCATGATATTTTTCGTTTTCTTCCTCCTCAAAAAAGGGCTTCCTGAATAAACCAGCCGTTTTTTGCTGAAATTCTCCGGAAATGGGCGAGAAAAACCTGCGCGGTGCAGGAAAACCAAACCCACCAGTCGGAGAATTGAAAATGACTGAAAAGAAACCCACCTTTGAGGACCTGTACGCAAACCCGTACATCCAGGAATCCGTCAACACAATCGTAGCCGCTATTGTTAAAGTCCATCCGCGCCTTCAGATGTACTCTGATGACATCAAGCAGGAACTCTGGCTGCAGATCAACGATGCCATTCCGGATTATTCCCCCCATGGCAAAGCCAGAATGGAAACGTTCTTCCGCCGCTTGCTGGATCGTCGCGGAGTCAACGTCGCAAAGCACTTCCTCCTCGACGATGCGATTGCACAAGGCTATGTTGAATTGAAGGAAGAAATCAATCCATCTTCTTCCAAGAAATCTTCCTTCCAGCTGGCCCTTCTGAAAGCTGATTTGGAAACCGTCTTCAAGAAACTGACGGCGGAACAGCGGCAGATCTGCGAATGGATTATGGACGGGGACTCGTTCCGGACGATTGCTAAGCGCAAGGGGCTCACTCAGTACTTTCTCATCAAAGACTACATTCAGCCGATCAAGGATGTGTTTTCTGAGGAGAAACTCGACAGATACCTCTCAAATGAATCCGCCGACTGCTAAGGATGAAAATTCCGACAAAGTGATTTAAACCCTAAAATTGTTGTCATCACTCGCCAAAAAAAACTGAGTATACTTAGCGAAAACTTTTCACAACGGAGATACAAACCATGACAAACTTCATCATCCACGAACCGGCGGAAAGTTACCATTTCCGCAGCCGTAGCGGCGAATACATGTCCAGCCATCTTCTGGCCGACTTCCGCGAGAGCCCCGCGCTCTACTATAAGGAAATTTCCGGTCAGATCGACCCGAAAGAATCCGCCGCTTTCACTCTCGGTCGCGCCGCTCACAGCCTGATCCTCGAAGGCCGCCATGCCTTTGACCGCGACTACATCGTTTGCAACGGTCCCGTCAATCCCCGCACTGGCGAACCCTTCGGCAAGACCACGAAGGCCTACGCCGACTGGCTGGAGGAACAGGATCGCGAGGTCATCTCCGAAAAGGACTTCGCTTTCATCATGAAGCTCCAGGCGGCTGTCTGCGTCCACCCCGAAGCGGTGAAGCTCCTCGCGAACGGCGAGGCCGAAGGCGTCGTTCGGGCATCCTGCAACGGTGTTCCGTGTCAGGTCAGGCTGGACTGGTTCAACCCGGACTACGGCATCGTTGACCTCAAGACCTGTGACAGCCTGCGCTGGTTCGAGTCCGACTGCCGTCGCTACGGCTACATCCACCAGATGGCTTTCTACCGCATGGTTCTCCGTGCCGTTTCCGGCACGAACTACCCGGTCTACATGATCGCGGTCGAGAAGAACGAACCGTTCTCCGCAGGCGTCTGGAAGCTCACGGACGAGGTTCTCGACCTCGCCGAAAAGACGAACAAGGCCGCCCTGAACCACTACCGCGAGTGCGACAACTCCGGCGTCTGGCCGACCGGCTTCGAAGAAATCCGCATCATTGACACCCTTTAATCCTTTCCCATAACAACCTCACAGGAGAAACACCATGAACAAAACCGCTACCCCCAAAATCGTCGTCAAGCTCGTCACCGTCACCCCCGACATGGCTCTCGAAATGCTTGAGAAGAACACCATGAACCGGAACATCGATGAAAAGCGTGTCCGTCAGTACGCCAAGGATATGAAAGGCGGCCGTTGGCAGATGAACGGCACGACCATCGTCTTCTCCGATGACGGAACGCTCCTCGACGGTCAGCACCGCCTCTGGGCAGTCGTCGAAGCCGACATCCCGATTCAGCTTCTCATCGTCTACAATGCCGATAAGGACAGCATCGTTACGCTCGATATCGGCAAAGGTCGTTCGGCATGCAACATCCTGCAAATCGAACACTCCGCCCATTCCGCTACCGCAGCCATGCTGACGAAACTCCTCTGGATTCACGACTTTGTTGACGCAAAGCTCGCACCGATGTCCTGCCGGATGAATGTCAGCAACACCGAACTTCGCAACTACTACAACGAGTGCAAGGATATGATCGAGCAAGCCGCTGATGTTGCAGAACACAAACACCCGTTCGTGAAGTCTCACATGGCGCTCGCCTACTGCATCATAGGCAGAAACACTGCTCACCGCGACATGCTGAAATCTTTCTTCGACGCGCTCAAAACCGGGTGCGACATCGGCATGAAGCATCCGATCATGACCCTCCGCAACAGACTGCTCGACAACCGCCTGAAGGTCCGTGTCCTTTCTGTTCAGGAAACCATCGCCGCTTACGTCCGTGTATGGAACGCCTATGTCCGTGGCAAAGACCTGACTGTCATCCGCTGGAACCCCAATGAACCGATGCCGGAGGTGCTCTGATGGACAACGCGCCCGAAAAGAAGTATGACGAAAGCGTCTTCGTCACTTCCGAATCCCTGACGATGGTCGACCCGGATGCCGTGAAGACGGCATCCCCCTTCAAAGATTTGTTCCCTGTTCGCCCGAATGAACTCAAAAAACTCGAAGAGAGCATGAAGATTGACGGCTATGACAAAGCACATCCGATTATTCTCTGGGGCGGACACGACTTGGTCGTGGTTGACGGGCACACTCGCCTTGCTGCGGCACAGAAACTTATGTTCCCTCGGATTCCTGCAATCCGCAAGAATTTCAAGGACGAGGCCGAAGCACTGGAATACGCAATCAAATCGCAGGTCAATCGCCGGAATCTATCTGATGCTGAACTGCTCAATTGCGTCACGGAACTGGACAAGCGTATGAGCGAGGGGCGTCCCCGCAAAACTGTCCAAAGTGAGGCAGTTTCCGGACGTTCTTCCATGCGCACAGCCGATCTCCTTGGAACCTCCCGTCACAAGGTTGAAAAGATCCGTGCAATCAACGACCACGGAACCGACGAAGTGAAGGATGCTGTAAAAGCAGGCAAACTCTCCGTGAACAAGGCGTACAACGAAACGATGGAAGCCCGGAGAGACAGCCAGTTCAAAGACGAAGCTGACCTTATGACCGCCCGACAGACGGCTCTGCAGGACAGCATCTGCGGAATGATCCTTGCGCGGATCGAACGGGAAAAGAAAAAATACCCCGACGCACCTTTTTCCGAGGAAGCCTGCCGCACGATGCAGAACGCAATCATCAACACAATCAAAAACTCGTTCAAAACACTCACCCAAAAAGGAAACTGACAATGAAATCGACCGCTAACACCACGAAAGCCAAATACCAAATGCCGAAAACCCAGGAAGAATTTGATGCGTTCATGGACGAAATGAACGACAACATCCAGGAATCAATTAAAATCATTGAGGAAATCAGGGCAATGCTTGAAAGCCCTGGCAGAAAGGAAGATAATGGGATTACTTGAAAACATTCAGACCGGACGCGAGAACAAGCCGCCTCGCATCATGGTATACGGTCAGGAAGGCGTGGGTAAATCGACCTTCGGGGCATCCGCTCCCGACCCTGTCTTCATCCAGACCGAGGACGGCCTCGGCGAGATCGACACCTGCAAGTTCCCGCTCGCGCAGAGCGTCGGAGACGTCATCGCCGAGCTGACTGCCCTCCGCGACGAGGAACACAACTACCGCACTGTCGTCATCGACTCCCTCGACTGGCTGGAACGCCTCATCTTCGACGAGGTGTGCAAGGAATTCGGCGTCCGCAGCATCGAAAAGGCGGATGGCGGGTACGGCAAAGGCTACGTGGACGCCCTCGTTCACTGGCGCAAAGTCCTCGCACTCCTCGACGACCTCAGGAACAAACGCGGCATGATGGTCATCCTGCTCGCTCACGCCAAGGTCGAGCGTTTCGAGGACCCGGAGAACATCGCCTACGACCGATACGCTCCCCGTCTGCACAAACACGCTGCAAGCCTCATCTCCGAGTGGGTCGACGCCGTGCTGTTCGCAGCGAAGCGCCTGCGCGTCAGCAAGGACGGTGACAGCCGCGCCATTGCGGCCCCCATCGGGGCTGACGGCGGCGAACGCATCCTCCGCACGAACGGAAGCCCGGCCTGCCTCGCTAAGAACCGCTTCAGCCTGCCGAACGAAATCCCGCTTCGCTGGGACGCCTTCCTCCAGGCGTATGGAAATTCCGTTGCCTCTGCGGCCGCGGCCTCATAAAAGGAGATTCACCATGTCCGACCATATCGCTGTCGCGAAGCACAATCACTTCTGCGACTTCTGCGGCGGGCTAATCCCGAAGGGGACAAAGTGCAGGATAATACATGACGATTTCATGCCGAAACTCGTCTACTTCGAACATCTGCACTGCCCGCCGTCGAAACCCGTGTTCGTCAGCTCCTCCACCCCGAAGAAACCTATCAAACCCAAATTCACGCCCGCATTCTGCGTGTGCTAAGAAAGGATTATCATCATGGCCACCCTCAATTTCAACGCCAACGAAGTCGAACCCAGTAAAGCGTTCGATCCCATCCCCGCAGGGAAATACATCGCCGTCATCACGGACTCCGAGATGAAGGAAACCAGAGCCGGAACCGGCCGCTACCTCCAGCTCGAATTCGAGATCACGGACGGCGAGTACGCCGGACGCAAGCTCTGGTCCCGCCTGAACATCGAAAACCAGAACGCCGAAGCCGTCCGCCTGGCCCGCGCCGACCTGTCCGCCATCTGCCGTGCCGTCAACGTGCTCACCCCGAACGATTCCATCGACCTCCACAACCTCCCGCTCGTCATCAAAGTCCACTGCCGGAAGGACAAGAACACCGGCGAGATCACCAACGACATCCGCGGGTACGAGCCCAAGGCGAACTACAAGCCGGAGCCGAAACAGGCTCCCGCAACGCCGACGACCGCTCAGACCACCCGTGTCCCCAGCAAGCCGCCGTGGATGTGATGCCGGTCGAGCTCGAACTGCCGTGGCCACCCTCACTCAACCATTACTACAGGCATGTGGGGCCGAGAGTCCTCATCAGCCGTGATGGCCGGAAGTACCGGGAAAACGTGACGGCAATAGCACGGCGAACGGGGCATGCGACATTCAAATGCCCCGTTCAAGTAGAGCTCGACCTCTACCCGCCCGACAACCGCAGGCGAGACATCGATAACTCCCAGAAGAGTTTACTGGACGCGCTCACCTGTGCGGGCGTGTACGAGGACGACTCCCTTATTCACAAAATCACCGTCACCAAACGCGAACCGATGCCCCCGAACGGAATGGCATTCATCAGGATAACCGAATATGAAGCGAATCAACCGCGAAAAACAGATTAAGGCCGTTCAGGACTTCTGCAAGGCTCTGCCGGATGGAAGGGAATATACCATCTGCGTCATGATCATGAAGGGGGTCCCGGAAAACAAGGTCCGCAAACGCATGCACATGAATAAAAAAGCCTGGGAAGAAATGAAGAAAACCATCGGCGACGGCTTGAAAAAGTCGGGCGTACAGCTGAGGGACTGACAATGGAATTGCGGCCCTACCAGCGGGAGGCGGTTGAGGCCGTATACAACCACCTCCGCGAAAAGAAAAACAACCCATGCGTCGTTCTCCCCACGGGGACGGGCAAGTCTCTGGTGATCGGACAGTTCGCAAAGGACGCCGTGACGCTGTGGAACGGTCGAGTGCTCATCCTCGCTCATGTGAAGGAACTGCTCGAACAGAACGCCGACAAGATTCGGAAGCTCTGCCCGGAAGTCCCCATTGGAATCTTCTCCGCAGGACTGAACTCGCGGAACACAGAGGAGCCGGTCATTGTGGCCGGGATTCAGAGTGTGTACAACAAAGCGGATTTGCTTGGCAGCTTCAATCTGATTATCGTTGACGAAGCACACCTCATCGCTCCGGACGGAGACGGAATGTACCGGACGTTCCTGCAGGATATGAAGGAAATCAATCCCCGTGTCCGGCTCATCGGGCTGACGGCCACACCGTTCCGACTGAAAGGCGGCCTCATCTGCAAGCCGGACAACCTGCTGAATGAAATCTGCTACGAGGCTAACCTCAAAGAGATGATACAGCAGGGATACCTGTCGCCGCTCGTGTCCCGTGCCGGACGCGCCGAAGCCGACCTCAGCAATCTGCACATCCGCGGAGGCGAGTTTATCGGAGACGAGATCGAAGCCGCGATGGATACGGAACAGCTCGTCCTTTCCGCCTGCCGGGAGATCGTCGACCTGACGCGGGACCGGAAATCCGTCCTGATCTTCACGTCATCCGTGAAACACTGTCAGCACGTCGCCGAGGCTATCCGGGGATACAGCGGGCAGGAATGTGCCGTCGTAACCGGCGATACTCCGGCTGGTGAACGTGCCGAAATCCTCGACCGCTTCAAGGGCAAGGCTGTCCCGGCCGATCTGTTCGGGACGCCGAAGCCGCCGTTGAAATTCATATGCAACGTGAATGTGCTTACGACCGGATTTGATGCGCCGAACACGGACTGCATCGTCCTGCTCCGCCCGACGAACTCGGCGGGTCTGCTGATCCAGATGGTCGGACGCGGAACACGGCTCTCGCCCGAAACCGGGAAGACCAACTGTCTTGTGCTGGACTACGGCGGGAACATCATGCGCCACGGTCCCGTAGACATGATCCGCGTGAAAGACAAGACACCCGGCAACGGCGAGGCTCCGGCGAAGAAATGCCCGGAATGTTACGCGCTGATCCACGCGGCATACGCAAAGTGCCCGGAATGCGGATACGAATTCCCGCCGTCGCAGCACACCGACCTCACCGCCCATGCCGCCCATGACGGCATCATCTCCGGCGAGGTATTCTTCGATGAATACGAGGTGCGTCGAACATTCTACGCCGTCCACAGGAAGCGGTATGCGCCGGACGACACGCCGAGCACGATGCGGGTCGACTACGAGGTGGCGTTTCAAACGTACAAGTCGGAATGGGTCTGCCCGGAACACTCCGGCTACGCACGAACCAAGTTCGTCAAGTGGTGGAAGGAACGGGCGCCGGAATGGTGTCCCGTGCCACACAGCGCCAATGAAGCGGTCCGACTGGCGAACTCCGGCATCCTTGCCGAACCGAAGAGAATCACCGTCCGCTCGACCGCAGGCGAGAAGTTCGAAACCATAACCAGGTACGAGCTTGGCGAGCGTCCTGAACGCGAGCCGGGCGACGATACGGCGGAGGTCGTGATGTCCGGCGACGACCCGCACGTCGAAGACTTCGACCCAACTGACATTCCGTTTTGAGGTGCAGATATGGAGAAAAGGTGCTTCAAATGTGGGCGGATACGTCTTCTTTCCGAGTTCTACACGCATCCAGGCATGGCAGACGGACATCTAAACAAGTGTAAAGAATGTTGTCGTTCTGATACATTGCAAAACAGACGACGTAAGACGGACTATTATCGAGCTTATGACCGTAATCGCTCATGTCAGCCCCATAGGGTTATTCTTCGCAAAGCAACTTGGAGGAGACAAAAAGAAATGGAACCTGAAAAATACAAAGCTCGTACAGCTGCTGGAAATGCTATCCGCGATGGACGACTTCCACGTGGTACGGAGTGTTATTTCTGCGGAAAGACGGATAATTTGGAAATGCATCACCCGGATTATTCTCAGCCGCTGAGAGTGTATTGGCTTTGCCAAATATGCCATCGCAAACTTGACGGAATGCTGAAAGTTGGCATTCGCCAGAATCAAACAATCAACTAAAAACGAAAAGGAACACCCACATGGGCTGGGGAACTTACTACAAATACGATGGGTATCTTTCCCACATCGGGAAGAGGGACATCGACAGCAAACGCGAAGAATGCGAAAGCATCAACGAAATGCTCTGGCGGGAAATCCTGGCCTACATGGCCATGACGCCGCCTGCCTACGCGAAGGACGACGAGGGCCACGAATATCCGTGGCCGGAATTCATCGCGATGAAACTCCGCGAATTCCGCGAGGAAATCGAAGATAACGCGCGGCTGATCGCCCGTCTGGACGACTGCGACGAAGCCATGCGCGACAACCCTGACAACGTAACCGAAGGATGACATCATCATGGGAAAAGAAAAAGACTACCGCGAAAACATCGACCGTTCGGTGAAGCGTCTGGCGAAGGCGCTGAACATCATCGAAGCCCTGCACAGCGACCTCGAATTTGTGTTCGAGCACACCGACTGGAACAGCGAAGTCAACTGGCAGATCGAGGAGGCCGCATCGAAGCTCGGATTCGCGCTCGCCACGCTCAATAACTGGTACGACGACCCGGAAGAATAACAAACCAAAAGAAAGGAACTTCCAATGCCCAATAAACCCGAAACCGTGTTCTACGGTGAAATCCCTGTCCGCACGTTCACCATGAACGGAAGAATCAAGTATGCCGTCCGCGATCTCTGCGGCATCCTCGGTTATTCGAGAGCGGACAAGATGCTTGCCACCGTCGATTCCCGCCCGGAATATGTCGATGCCATCACCGGCGGCGGCACGCAGAAACTTCGCGTGGCCGAACGCTCCGACATTGAGAAAGTGCTGGACCGCTGCCGCCATCGCAATGTCCCGAAGCTCCGCGCCTGGCTCCGCAGAGGCACGGCGCAGACCGCTCCGAAGCCTGCCGGGAAGCCGAAGACGGACGATAACGTCCTGCTCGTGTTCGTCTTCGACTGATGGGAGGCGGCATGACAAACCGCGAAGAAATCGTTCGCGCGCTGCGTCTGCTGTTCTCCAAGGGGGATGTGTTCGAGGTCAGAATATTGAAGGCTGTGTCGGCGAATTACATGAGGCCGCACACGGAATCCGGTTACTTCGACTTCGAGCACATCCCCCAGGCTGCCGATGCCATCGCAAAGATTCGAGCCTTCGCAGGTGCGTATGTCACGCTCAATCCCGTCGACCCCGACCTTCTGGCACGGGCGTTCAACCGGCTCGGTCCCGCCGAGCAGAATGCTACCACGGCGGACGATGACATCGTGCGCCGCCGATGGCTTCCCATCGACTGCGACGCAGTGCGGAAAAGCAACATCTCCAGCACGGACGAGGAACACAAAGCGGCGCTCGAACTCGCAGACCAGATTCGCAATGGGCTTGCCTCAGTCGGGTGGCCGCAGCCGGTCGTGTTTGATTCCGGCAACGGCGCACAACTCCTTTACCGTATCGACCTTCCGGCGAAGGACGACGGGCTTGTCCAGAACGTCATTGCGAGCATCGCGGCCGCATCGACCGATCAAGTCCATGTCGACCTCACCGTGTTCAATCCCGCCCGAATCTGGCGTCTGCCCGGCACAATGAACTGCAAGGGCGACAGCATCCCGAACCGCCCGCACCGCATGGCGAACATCGTGTCCGTGCCGGATGTCGTTCAGACGGTAACGAAGGAACAGCTCGAAGCAGCCGCAGGATATGAATGTCCCGAACCCGTGCCAGTGCAGACGGCATCCAGTTCCAGCTTTGTCCTCGACGACTGGATTCTACGGTATGGGCTCAACGTGAACAGCCCCGTTCCGTACAACGGCGGCCGAAAGTGGGTGTTCAAGGTCTGCCCGTTCAATCCGCAGCACACCAATGGATCTGCCGTCCTCATCGAGGAACCAAACGGGGCCATCGGATTCCGATGCCACCATAATTCGTGTTCCGGCAACGACTGGCGCAAGCTCCGGGAGATGTACGAGCCGGGATGCTATGACAAGCCGAAACCGCAGGAACCTGCCACCGTAGATATCAGCGGGTTGATGAAACCGAAGCCCGTCGACATCGGCGACCTCGAAAAGAAGGAGAACAGCATTGAATTCACTAGCGATCCCGGCAAAATCAGCGAGAAGCTCCTGCACGTTCCCGGTCTCATCGACGAGATCACGGATTTCTCCATGAGCTGTGCCCCAAAGCCGAACAGGCTCCTGTCGTTCTGCGGCGCTCTGTCCTGTCTGTCGCTCCTGGTCGGTCGCAACGTTGCCGACACACGGAACAACCGCGCGAACATTTATCTCATCGCGCTCGCGGGATCGGGCGTCGGCAAAGACCACCCGCGACGCATCACCAAGACCATCGCCTGTGCCGCAAAACCCGCCATGAACCAGTGCATCGCGAACTCGTTCGCATCCGGCGAAGCCCTGGAGGACGCCCTCTTCATCAGCCCGTCAATGCTGTTCCAGGTCGACGAGATCGACACCCTCATCAACAGCATGAAGTCCGGCGACCCGCGAGCCGAGGCAATGATCGGAAAGATGCTCGAAATCTTCACCTCGTCTTCAAGCTCCTACACCATCCGAAGCAAGGCTATGGGCCGTGCTGAACTCATCAAACGCAAAAAAGAACAGAAAGAGAAAGGATTTGATTCCATGGCCGTTGACATCCAGAACCCGTACCTCGTCATCTTCGGAACGGCCATCCCGGAGATGTTTTTCCAGTCGCTCAATAAGCGCCTGCTCGCCAACGGCCTTATCGCACGATGCCTCATCTTCGAAGCCGGAGAACGCGGCAAAAAGAACCACGCCCAAATTATCAGCGTCCCGCCTCCCATCATCCGACAGGTCAAAACCATCCTCAATTACGGTCAGAGCAGAGGAAACCTCTGCATGGAATTCCCGACGCCGATGATCATTCAGGCGACCGAGGACGCGGCCAAGCTGCTCGACAAGCTGGACGACAAGTACGACGAGATTTACAGCAAGTACGACAAGCTCAAAGCCATCATCCCGACCGCGTTCTGGGCTCGCGCCTTCGAGAAAGTGTGCAAGCTGTCCATCCTGTATGCCGTCAGCGAGAACGTCAACGATCCCGTCATCTCCGTGGATGCCGTCAAGTGGGCCAGCCAGTTCGTGGAATATCAGATCAAC
>Ga0310786_10006466_pt1 | contig 15564 bp, 9 predicted proteins | sample AusTroGonzalo_MG_FD_203881 | JGI IMG/M metagenome (GOLD analysis project Ga0310786, IMG submission 203881) | Bovine rumen microbial communities from tropical cattle in Woodstock, Queensland, Australia - Gonzalo_03 (v2) (version 2) | ecosystem: Host-associated > Mammals > Digestive system >... | reverse complement strand
GGTTCTCTCATCACTTCAGTTCAGCGAAGTACTTGATGGTGCGGACCATCTGGCTGGTGTAGCTGTTCTCGTTGTCGTACCAGGACACGACCTGCACCTGATAGGTGTCGTCGTCGATCTTGGTGACCATGGTCTGGTTGGCATCGAACAGGGAGCCATAGGTCATGCCGATAATATCGGAGGAAACCAGTTTCTCAGTGGTGTAGCCGAAGGATTCGGAGCTCTGCGCCTTCATGGCGGCGTTGATCGCTTCCTTGGTGACATCCTTGCCCTTCACGACGGCCACGAGGATCGTGGTGGAGCCGGTGGGAACCGGGACGCGCTGGGCGGAGCCGATCAGCTTGCCGTTCAGCTCGGGGATAACCAGGCCGATGGCCTTGGCAGCACCGGTGCTGTTGGGCACGATGTTGGCGGCGCCGGCACGGGCACGCTGCACGTCACCCTTGCGCTGCGGGCCGTCCAGGATCATCTGGTCGCCGGTGTAAGCGTGAACGGTGGTCATGATACCAGCCTGGATCGGGAAGGTATCGTTCAGAGCCTTGGTCATGGGAGCCAGGCAGTTGGTGGTGCAGCTGGCAGCGGAGATGACCGTATCTTCGGGCTTCAGGGTGTTGTGGTTAACGTTGTAAACGATGGTGGGCAGATCGTTACCAGCGGGAGCGGAGATAACAACCTTCTTGGCGCCGGCTTCGATATGAGCGGAAGCCTTTTCCTTGGAGGTGTAGAAACCGGTGCATTCCAGCACGACGTCTACGCCCAGCTGGCCCCAGGGGCACTCTTTGGCGTCCTTGATGGCGTAGATGATGATCTCTTTGCCATCAACGATGATGGAATTTTCGGTAGCTTCGACGGTGTGCTTGTTCTCACCGATCACGCCGCAGTAGCCCTTCTGAGCAGTATCATACTTCAGCAGATGAGCCAGCATCGCGGGGCTGGTCAGGTCGTTGATGGCGACAACTTCGTAACCCGGAGCGCCGAACATCTGACGGAACGCAAGACGGCCGATACGACCGAAGCCATTAATCGCAACTTTAACTGCCATGGAAAAACCCTCCTCTAAGATAGTCGCTTTTGTTATATATTAGGTCCGCATGGTATTGTACCTGTTTTTCCCTTGTTTTGCAACATGTTTTTTCGTTTTCCGTTTGTTTTGGCAGCGCTTTCAGCACAGAATTTACAATCGTTTCGGGCATTTGTGAAAAATGGGCGGGAATCGTTGAAAAAACCTCAAATTTCTTGACTTACAGGCCCTGGAATGATATGCTTTAAACTACGGTAAGTCCGTACATATTTATTATGGATAGTTTATGGAGGAGGTCTGTACCCATGATGGAAAACATCCCCGTCATCAAGCTGGGACTCGTCGCCGTCAGCCGCGACTGTTTCCCCATCGCGCTGAGTGAAAAGCGCCGTGCCGCCATCGCTGAAAAGTGCGGCCAGAAGAAACTGGACATCGTTGAAATCAAAACCACCGTTGAGAATGAAAAAGACATGCTCAAGGCTGTGGAAGAGCTCAACGCCGCCGGCTGCAACGCTGCCTGCGTGTTCCTGGGCAACTTCGGCCCTGAAACCCCTGAAACCCTGATCGCCCGTTACTTCGACGGCCCCGTGATGTTCGTGGCTGCCGCTGAAGGCGACGGAGACATGATCAATGGCCGCGGCGACGCATACTGCGGTATGCTGAACTGCTCCTACAACCTGGGTATGCGCCACCTGAAGGGCTATATTCCGGAATATCCCGTAGGCAATGCCGGTGAACTGGCCGACAAGATCGCCGAGTTCATCCCGATCGCCCGCGTTATCGTCGGACTGAAGAACCTGAAGATCATCACCTTCGGACCTCGTCCCCAGGACTTCTTCGCCTGCAACGCTCCCATCAAGGGACTGTATGAGCTGGGCATCGAAATCGAAGAGAACAGCGAACTGGATCTGCTGGTCAGCTACAAAGAGCATGCCGGCGACAAGCGCATTCCCGCCGTCTGCGAAGACATGGCCAAGGAAATGGGCGAAGGCAAATACTACGGCGATATGCTCGAACGTATGGCCCAGTTTGAACTGACCCTGCTCGACTGGGCGGAAGCCCACAAGGGCGCCCGGAAGTATGTGGCCTTTGCTGACAAGTGCTGGCCCGCCTTCCCGTCCCAGTTCGGCTTCGAGCCCTGCTACGTCAACAGCCGCCTGGCCTCCCGCGGAATGCCCGTATCCTGCGAAGTGGATATCTACGGCTGCCTGAGCGAGTACATCGGCGCCTGCCTGACCGGTGATGCCGTGACCCTGCTGGACATCAACAACAGCGTTCCGGAATACATCTACGACAAGGATATCAAGGGCAAGTTCGACTACGAACTGCATGACACCTTCATGGGCTTCCACTGCGGCAACACCCCCAGCTGCAAGATGTGCGCTGACCGTGCCATCAAGTATCAGCTGATCCAACACCGCCTGCTCGAGCCCGAAGGAAGCGAACCGGACTTCACCCGCGGCACCCTGGAAGGCGATATCGCCGCCGGCCCTATCACCTTCTATCGCCTGCAGTGCGACAGCGAAGGCGAAGTTCGCGCCTACCTGGCAGAGGGCGAAGTGCTGCCCGTCGCTACCCAGTCCTTCGGCGGCATCGGTATCTTTGCCATCAAGGAAATGGGCCGCTTCTACCGCCACGTGCTGGTGCAGAAGCGCTATCCGCATCACGGTGCCGTTGCTTTCGCCCACTGCGGAAAGCTCCTGTTCGAAGTGTTCAAGTACCTGGGCGTGAAGGATATCGCCTGGAACCAGCCCAAGAATCTGCCCTATCCCACCGAGAATCCCTGGGCATAATTCTTAAAAGCCTTTCAGAGGGCCGCCGTCAGGCGGTCCTCTTCTTTTTTATCCCATGCTCCCAGTTTTTATATCAGATCTGACCGGTTTTTCCTTCCCGGTGGGGATTGAGCATCAAATTTAGACCATTTGGAGATAAAAATATATTCCATCGTGGAGATATCAGGGGCAGAATTTGACAATAGTGGGAAACGGTGTTAAACTTCTGCTCAGCTAGGTTCGCTGCCTATTATCCTCAGGCGGCTTTTAGATAGATGATTTGTCTTACTCACCCTTTAGCCGGAAAGACGAAGGATGCTATTTGCAATGCCGTGGAGGTGCGCGTCTGCGTGGAGCACAATCTGTTAATTACTCATTATTACCACAGCGGGTTTTCCGTCGCGAGTGAACGGACGCTTGTGGTCTTTGACTATTGGCGCGGAGATAACGGTGAACTGAAACCTGACAGGCAGATCACCACCGAACAGCTCAGGCAGTATGAAAACGTATTTGTATTCATCAGCCATGAGCACATTGATCACCTGGATCCCATTGTCTTCACCTGGAGTGAAGCCGGAAACGTGACCTATATCGTCTCCTCAGACATGCCCGTGGGCACGCGCGGCAAGCGGATGGCCCCGGGAGACACCCTGAAGCTTTCTGATGAGCTTACCGTGACCGCGTTTGATTCTACAGACCTTGGCGTCAGTTTCCTGACGGAATTCTGCGGTATCCGGATCTTCCATGCAGGCGACCTGAATTTCTGGCACTGGCGGGAAGAGTCCACCATGCAGGAAATCGAAGAGGCGGACGCCGAATTCAGGAAGGCTGTCAAACCGCTTGAACAGCAGAAGATCGATGTGGCCTTCTTCCCGGTTGATCCGCGGCAGGGCGCTATGTTTGAAGCCGGCGCGAACTACTTCATTCTCAGCGCCAAACCCCGGATCCTGATCCCTATGCATTATTTCCGCCGGGCGGATACCGCCCTGGACTATGCCCGTACAGCCAGCTGCCGGACAACAGAGGTCATCGCCCTGCCCGGATACGGGGACAGGCTCCGGATCCAGGCAGATGAAGATCACTACCTGAATGTTTCCTTCCCGTCGGATGAAAACACCGGGGAAACGGATGAGAATGCACTGGCTGACGGTTCGGAACTGCCCCTTGATGAAGGGGACACCATGCTGTCGGAAGACGATCCCTTCCTGGAGAGCGATCTTCCCCTTGCATCCCTTGCGGAAGAGGATGATCCGGACCCTGAAGCCGAATGATTTTATAGCTTTGAGGCTGTTTTCCACAAGTTATCCACAGTTTTACCAGGCCTGTTCATTAATAACACCGATCCATGAAAGCGTTGATTTTCCTCACTTTTCTGGATCGGTGTTTTTTGCTGTCCAATGATATAAGGCTTTGCAGGTTGTGGATAACCTGTGTAAATTGTGTATAAGGATTCCAGAGCCTTTTCCTGTCCCTTAAAACCTGTATGCTTTATCCACAGACAGGGCATAAAGCCAGCTCTCCAGGACCGGTAAACCGGTCAGTTCCCGCAGCGCCACGGCATACCACTCAAGCTGGGGACGATACTCCTCTACAAAAGCGGTTTCATCCTCTATATGATCCGTTTTGTAATCCAGCAGGATCCATCCGTCGCCTTCCCGGAAAGCGCAGTCGATCATTCCCTGTACAATCATGCCCCGTTCCTGCACATACAGGTTGAAATCCCATTCCCTGTGGACTTCCGGACTGGCCAGCATCCGTTTTCCGATTTCGGAAGCAAAGAATCTGCTGATAATTTCCGGACGGATCCACGCCGCTTCTTCCGGTGTAAATACCTGTTCACTGACCAGCCTGTCCCGGATGGCAATCAGCTGATCCTCATCCGTTCCGCCTTCCTGCCGGACAGCATCCAGATTCACCAGGGACAGGAAACGGTGGATCACAGTACCCCTGGCTGCGCCTCCTGCTTCTTTTACAGGATCCATAAACGATGGCCTGCTGCCCGTCTCATACTTCCGGAGCATCCGCTCCACATAATCCGGCGTCCGCTTCTCTTCCGGCGTCTGTTCCTCATCCTCCAGGAAGATACGGTTACGCGCATTCCGGAGCAAGGCTGTCACGGAGTATTTTTTCAACCGGTTTTCGTCTTCCGGAAGCAAGTTTTGATCAGAATCATTCTTCCACAGTTCATCCACAGGCGGAGCAGAAAGTAAGGTTTCAACCCATGATTTCAGGCTGTGGATAACTTCCGGTCTTTCCACAGTTTTCTGTTGAATACTATCAAAAATCCTTATTTTATAAGGCTTTGAAACCTGTGCAAAGCTTGTGGATTTCTTGTCGTCATCCATCAGTGCAGGCATAATCAGATCCAGGTAATCTGAGGCAGCCAGCGTTCTGTGGTCCCCGGGAGGCATGTACCAGATCGGCCGGTCAGTATCCGTTCCGACCAGGAACAATTTTTCCTGGGCACGGGTAATCGCCACATAGAGAAGACATATTTTTTCCGCTTTCACGTCATGGTCTTTTTTCCATGTGAAGATTTCATCCGCAGCCGTTTTCCGGCACAACCGCCACTCCGGAACCTTGTAGCGCAGACACAGACCCAGCTCTTCATCCAGCTGCACCCGTTCTCCGGCTCTGCCCTTCAGTCCCTTGTCCAGCCCCAGGCAGAATACCACCGGGAACTGAAGACCCTTGGATTTGTGCATGGTCATGATCCGGACCAGGTCATCATCATTTCCCAGAGCCGAAGCGGCCTGCATTTCACCGCCGGATGCCTGCTCCGACAGAAAATTCAGGAAATCCCTCAGACTGTATATTCCATGATCCGCTGCCTGTTCCGCCTGAAGACAGAGGCTTCTGAGGTTCTTTTTGGCGGCATTTCCGTGATCAGACGCTCCGTAGATCGCACACAGCAGCGTATCTTCTAACAGATACCAGAGGAAATCTGAAATCTGTGTCCGCGGAGCCAGGAAGCGCCATCCCTCCAGCTTATCATTTACTTCCCGGCATTTCATTCCCAGAGAACTGTTCTCTTCCGCCATCATTTCAAAAGCCTGCCAGAAAGGCTTCTTCCTGCCGATGTATTTCAGACGGATATGACTCAGTTCCTCTTCCGTAAAATCAAAAGGCGGATTCACCAGAGCAGTCAGCAGGGGAAGATCCAGATGCGGATTATCTACCAGCATCAACAAATTCCGGAAAACAATGACCTCCTGCTGTTCAAAAAAGCCGCCTTTCCCGTCAAAGAAGACCGGAATGCCCCGCTCCTTCAGCAAATCCGTCAGTTTCGGTCCATCCGTACTGACTTCCGGCATCAGGATCATCATATCCTTATATCTGTATTTTTTCTCCTCTGTCATTTCCCGGATCTGTTCCGCGGTATGATCTGCAATAACCTCCAGGCGGGTCTGCTCCTCTCCTACATTCAGCAAATCCACCATTACGGGGAGCTGTCCTTCACAGTCAGTCCTGCCGGCCCGCAGTTCATCTGACGGCGCGTATTCCAGATCCGCTGCCTCTTTCCGCATCACATCCCGGAAGATTATATTGGCTGTTTCCAGTACTTCCGGACGGGAACGGAAGTTTTCCTGCAGAAAAATGCATTCTCCCGCATCCGGACCATGATCCGTGATTCGGGAAAGAAACAGTTTCGGGTTGGCCTGACGGAAGCGATAAATGCTCTGCTTCACGTCTCCGACCATAAACAGGGTGTTGTTTTCCCCGGCCAGTGCCTGGATCAGGGCATCCTGAACAGAGGATACGTCCTGGCATTCATCCACAAATATCCGCTGGTAACGGCTCCTGACTGATTCCCTGACAGCTTCATCCTGAAGAATTGCCAGGGCTTTGTGCTCCAGATCGGTAAAATCAAGCACACAGGCCCGGGCTTTATTCTTTTCATATGCCAGATGGGTTTCCTCCGTAATTCTCGCCAGGCCCCGCAGGGAATTACGGATTCCCGTAAACTCCCTGGTGATTTTCTGGTGATCCGGCAAAATCCAGGTTTGCAGTTCACCACAGATTTCTTTCAGCTGTTTCCTGTAGTTCTGGTATCGGTCTTTCCAGTCAATCTCCCGGTCGTTCAGGTTTTTAAGGCCCGGAATCTTGCAGAAACCCTTCTCAAGCTCATCCCGGCTGACATCTTCACCGTCTCTCCACCGGCAAAGCGTATCCACCCGCTTCTGATCTTCAATGAAAACAGGACGGTAAGCCTCCTGCTTCTCGTATTCATCAAACATATCCGCCTGCTGCCGCAGAATAATCTGAAGCCGCAGGATTTTTTCATTAACCATCCGGGATACTGTACGGAACCAGGGATGATCCCTGTCCACAAACAGCGGAACGTCTTCAGCCTTTTCCTTCAGCCAGCCGAAAGGATCCGGAAGACTCATGATGAAGCCCCAGACAGTTGTGACGATCGTCCGGGCTTCTCCCGGTTCATACTGCCGGATAAAGGACAGGTAATCCTCGTCTCCTTCATCCCGCAGTTTATTGCATGCCTGGCGGAAAGCATCCGCGAACAGCTGTTCCCGCTGTGCACCGGTACTGATCTGGAAGAACGGATCAACCCCTACAATCTGAAACTCCTGACGGATCAGATGCTGGCAGAAGGCGTGAATCGTGCAAATTTCCATGGCGGACGCTTTTTCCGCCGCCGATGCAATGATCGGATCCTTTCTTTCCGCCAGCAATCTTTTTCGGATCTTTTCCTTCATTTCCGCTGCTGCCGCATTCGTAAATGTAATGACTAAAAAAGAAAAAGGGTCTGCTCCTTCCCGGATCAGCCTCACAATTCTTTCAATCATGACAGCAGTTTTACCGCTGCCAGCCGCAGCGGAACAGATCAGCTTCTGTGAAGAGGAGCTGATCACCCTTTGCTGGTCTTCTGTCCACATCATAAAATCTCCGATTTTATAATTCAGAATTCAGAATTAAGAATTCAGAATTATATATACTGCGTCCTCATGGCATTGGTTTTATCTGTTCCCTGCAACCTATATTATTAAAACAGTTTACCTTATTGTTTCACGTGAAACAATATCGTCTATAACCTACTTTTAGCTAAATCTGTTGTGTAGCCAATTGTCAAGTTTTATAACATCCTGCTTACATCCTTATAGATCAATGATTCATGATGAATGTTTCACGTGAAACAATCAGCTGGATATATATAAACCATAATATATAAGTATCGTAAACATTTAATTCAGAATTCAGAATTCTGAATTCTGAATTTCTTCTACCCTTGCCTCGCCTGCGTCAGCTGATACTTTCCACATCTTATCCACCTTTTCACAGTCCACGTCATCCCGGTCTGCGCAGGTGATAAAGGTCTGGAATGAACTGATCTCTCCGATCAGGCAGGCCCTGCGTTTCCGATCCAGTTCACTCATCACGTCATCCAGGAGAAGCACCGGTTCCTCTCCGCTCTGATCTCTCAGAATCTGCATCTGGGATAGTTTCATACTGAGAGCTGCAGTCCGGATCTGTCCCTGGCTGGCAAACTGCTTCATCTGGTTTTTATTTAATGTGAGAACGAGATCATCACGGTGTGGTCCAACAGAAGTAAAACCCATCCGGATATCATCTTCCCTGTTTTCCCTGAACAGTCGGCAAAGTACTTCTTCTATTTCTGTTTCTTCCTTTACAGAAGAATGATAGGCGAGGCGGAAAACTTCATCCGTATCGGAAACCCGCTGATAGGTTTCTCGTGCGGATTCTGATAACAGCGAAACGATTCTCCTTCTTTCACGGATAATCACCGCGGCAGGAGCAGCCATTGTTTCCTCAAAAGCAGAAAGCATGGAGGTATCGGCATAGGAGTTTGCCCGCAGGTTCCGGATCAGGGCATTCCGCTGATCCATACAAGTCCGGTATTGCTGCAGGGCAATGAAATAACCCCTGTTGATCTGGCTGATCATCATATCCAGATAACGCCGTCGAAGGGAAGGTCCTTCCTTGATCAGTCCAAGATCTTCAGGAGAAAAGATCACGCAGCGCAGGCAGCCCATCATATCGGAAAACTTTGCGATCTTCTTTCCATCCATCAGGATAGACTTTTTCTGTGCTTCATCAGGATGAAAACGTACGGCGATTTCACGCTGGCCCAACGAATTGCGGATGGAGACAGAAGAAAGAGCAAACGCTTCACCATTTTTAACCGCGTTGGCGTCATTTGAAATCCGGTGAGAACGGCCCAGTGAACAGTAATGAATTGCTTCAAGCAGATTCGTCTTGCCGGATCCGTTCCTTCCGAAATACAGATTGACGCCCGGATGGGGGTGAAGTGTCAGCTCGCTGTAATTTCTGAAGTTTTTGAGTTTCAGTTCTTCTATCAGCATCTTCTTTAAAACAGAAAACGGCATGATCCGGAATCCGGACAGCCGTTTTCAGATGATATCCTTTATCTTACTGGAAAACACGTACCGGCAGAATCAGGTAGAGATAATCATTACCCTTCTGAGGAACAACCACGCAGGGGCTGACGCTGGAATTAAACTTCATGCACAGCTCCTCATCAGGAACATTCCTGATCACATCCGTAATATACCTGGCATTGAATGCAATATCAATAGGCTCACCGTTCAGGGAAGCTTCCATTTCTTCTTCCACGTCACCCAGTTCCGCATTGGAAGAAATCTTCAGGACGTCATCCCGGAAGCTCATCTTGATCAGGTTATTTTTACCTTCACGGGCCATCAGGCTTGCACGTTCAATAGCATCCTGGACGTTGCTCTTGTTTGCCAGCGCTTCTGTCTTGAAATCAGAAGGCAGGATGCGGCGGTAATCAATATATTCACCGGCCAGCAGAACACTGGACAGGCGGATATTTCCAAAGGTGCACTGCATTCTTCCTTTATCCACCAGCAGCGTGCAGAAAGCATCGTCATCAGGAAGAATCTTGGTCAGTTCATTCAGCACTTTTCCGGGAATCACAGCGCTGACCACATCAACGCCTGCCGGCAGTTCAAAAGGCTGGAACAATTTATACATAGCCAGGCGGAATCCATCCAGCGCAACCAGCCGTGCTTCACTGCGGTTCACTTCCAGCAGGCTGCCGGTCAGGATCTGCCGGCTTTCATCTGTGGCAATAGCGAATACCACATGAGAGATCATATCCTTAAACTTGTTCTGCTGGATCTTCACGGCGGAACCTGTTTTCATCGGATTGATTTCCGGATATTCAGCCGGATTCATTACAGCCAGGGAGCTGCGATTCTTCATGCAGCGAATGGTGGCTGAACGATGATCCTGCTCCGTGATTGTCACAGTACCGGAAGGCATTTTACGGATCATTTCCGTAAAGATCCTGCCGGGCAGCACCGTCTGACCCTCTTCCTGCACGGAAGCGGCATTGGTGTATTCAATTGTCAGTGACCCATCGGAACAGGTCATCATGACACGGTTCTCTTCGGCTGAAATCAGCACACCTTCCAGGATTTGTTTTGCCGGACGGGGGGACAGTGCTCTGGTGACGATGTTGAGTCCTTCAAGCAGGTCCTGAGAGTTCATGGATAGGATCATTTCGGTTCAACCTCTTTCGTTTGAAAACGCGGAATGCTCTTATTGATATAAGAACAAGTCGTTGTAGTAATAGAACATGTGAAAACTGTGGAGAACACGGCAAAAGAATGAAATAATTCATTTGCTGCGGTGGAAAAAATGTGAATATGCATGCCGGTTATCAACAGGATTCCTGTTATTATTCCATATCAGCTCATACAAATCCTTCTTTTTGGGAAGGAACAGGAAAGAGCGGACAGGGATAACCGGTTCCGGTGGATGAAAACGGAGTGGAAACAGGTTCAGTAATCCACAGTTTTCAGTGAATTCACCGGGCTGGGGAAAAGCGGATGTGGAAATCGGAAGGCCTTTATTTTTCGGACAAAACAGAGGCGTTCCTCACAAAATAATCCACAGCGGATCCCAGGGTAAGCAATACGACAATGCCGGCTAAAACCGCCAGCGGCCAGCACTCATAAACGGAAAGATTCAGGATCAGCATCGCGCTGATCAGGATCATCTGGCAGGCAGTTTTCCACTTGCCGAGCGGACCGGCGGCTATCACGTTTCCTTTGGTGACGGCAACCATCCGCAGGCCGTCCACTGCCAGTTCCCGGCAGAGAATGATGATCACAATCCACGCGGGCATCATCTTCAGGTAAACCAGCATAATGAGCGTGGTCAGCACAAGGAGTTTATCTGCCACAGGATCGATGAATTTGCCGAAATCCGTAACCAGGTTTCGTTTCCGGGCAATCTTTCCGTCCAGGAAATCTGTCAGGCAGCCGATGATAAACAGTACCGCGGCAATGATCCGGCAGGTGTCAGACGGAAAATGGAGAAGCGTCACAATGGCCGGAATACACAGTACCCGGGCAACGCTCAGTTTATTCGGAAGGTTCAAAGCATTTTACCTCTCAAGTCATATTCTTCAGCGGAGAGAATCCTGACAGGAATGAACTGTCCGGGCTGGGGACGGGCTTCCCCGCAGGAAACATAGATTTCTCCGTCTGTTTCGGGAGCTTCACGGCAGCTGCGGCCCAGCACGTTACCCCGGCCGTCAGTATCGGTAACCAGTACCTGTTCCACAGAACCGACCCTGGCCAGGTTGCGCTTCAGGGAAATCTTCTGCTGCAGGGTCATGAGGCGGTCCAGCCTCTCCTGTTTGATTTCTTCGGGAATCTGGTCAGGCATTTTCGCGGCGGGAGTCCCTTCTTCCGGTGAATAGGCAAAAGCGCCGAGCCGGTCAAATTCTGTTTCTTCCACGAAGTCCAGCAGTTCACGGAACTGGTCTTCTGTTTCACCCGGGAAACCGACAATCAGGGAAGTTCTCAGCGTCAGGTTTCTTGAACGGGCGCCGCGGACACAGCGGAGGATATCCTCCCGGGTTCCCCGCCGGTGCATGCGGTGAAGCAAATCAGCGTTGATATGCTGCACCGGAATATCCAGGTAGGGACAGACGTTGTCGGTATCCGCCAGGACGTCCAGCAGCTCGTCGTTTGTTTCATCGGGATAACAGTACAGAACCCGGAGCCAGTCCACCCCGTCAATGGCGGCAGCTTTCCGCATCAGATCAGGAAGGGTAGTATGGGGATGATCTTCCGTTCCGTAACGGGTGGTATCCTGGGCCACCAGGATATGCTCCCGGACTCCGGAGCCTGCCAGGGAAGTGATTTCCCGGAGAATCGCTTTCTCATCCCGGCTGCGGTAAGGTCCGCGGATCATGGGAATGGCACAGAAGGTGCAGCGGTTGGAGCAGCCCTCGCCGATCCGGATATAAGCGGAATAGCCCGGCGTAGTCAGGACCCGGTCATGTTCATAATAGCTGAAGTCATCGCTGCAAAGGCAGGGGCGTTCTGAATGAAGTGCCTTTTCAATGGCAGCAGGAAGCTCCGCGTACTGGTTGACTCCCAGCAGTACGTCAATTTCCGGAATGTCCTTCAGCAGGTCTCCGGAATAACGCTGGCTGAGGCAGCCGGTTACAACCAGGACCTTGCAGCGGCCGGTGGTTTTATATTCCGCCATATCCAGGATGGTATTGACGGATTCTTCCTTGGCAGGATCAATGAACCCGCAGGTGTTCACCAGCAGGACATCCGCTTCCGCCGGATCACTTGTGATCACAAAGCCCTTTTCCTTCAGCAGGCCGAGCGCTGTTTCCGTGTCAACCCGGTTCTTGTTGCAGCCGAGGGAAATCGCTCCGACAGAATAGGCCATGAAACGCCCTTCCTCTCCCGTAAACGTTGATGTATACAGATGGAAGTATACCATGTTTCAGGCGGTTTGAAAAGGAATGGACAGGAAAGCGCGGGATCAACTATAATGAAGAAACTGAATGAGGATATGAAGGGAGGAACCTTCTTGAAGGATATTTTTCTGCTGGTGGACGGAAACAGCCTGATGCACCGTGCTTTCCATGCTCTGCCGGTCATGGACGCGGACGGAATATATACCAATGCGGTATACGGCTTTTTAAGCATGCTGCTCAAGGTGATCAAAGAGGAAAACGTACAGTACCTGGCGGTCTGTTTTGATGAACACGGCCCGACTTTCCGCCATACGGTGTATGCGGATTACAAGGCCGGTCGGAAGGAGACGCCTCCGGAACTGCGGCAGCAGTTCGGCACCATTCTGTCCCTGCTGGACGATATGGGAATCCGTCGTTTCTCCCTGCAGGGCTGGGAAGCGGATGACCTGCTGGGAACGCTGAGCCTGAAGGGTGCGGCAGCCGGCGCAACGCCCCTGCTGCTGACCGGTGACCGGGATGCCCTGCAGCTGGTAGGCGGCGGAACGGAACTGATGTTCACTCGCAAGGGAATTTCGGAGACCATCCGCTTTACGCCTTCCAAGGTGTATGAAGAATATGGTTTTACCCCGGAACAGGTAACAGACTGGAAAGGCCTGGCAGGTGATTCCAGCGATAACATTCCCGGTGTGCCGGGCGTCGGTGACAAAACCGCGGTCAAACTGCTGCAGGAATACGGCACCCTGGAAAAGGTGCTGGAGAACGCGGATAAGGTGAAGGGTAAGCTGGGTGAAAAGCTGGCAGCCTATGCGGATCAGGCCCGATTCAGCAAGGAATTGGCGACAATCCGCCGGGACGCGCCGGTGGAATTCACCCTCAGCTCCTGTGTTCTGCCGGACCTGAGAAAGGGAATCCCGGCGCTGGCGAAGCTGAAGCTGAACAGTATTATCAAACGGCTGGACAGTGAGGGAGAAGGCGGGGAAACCGAAGAGAAGAAAGGTCCGGAGGCGCTGACTTTTGAGCCGGCGGTTTCCCTTGAGTCCGTATCCGGTATCACCGCCTGGCTTGAAGAGACAAAGACAGCGGGATCGCTGTGTGTATATGTATCGGAGACCGCGGTCTCCCTGGCCCGGGAAGGCGGAAAACGCGCTGAAATCAGTCTCGGAGGAGACCTGTTGAATCCCGGAATGGATCCGGCGGAAGTGCTGGGTGCGCTGGCAGGGGAGCTGAAAAAGGGCGAAGCGGTTGTCCATGACGGCAAGACGCTGCTGCATCTGCTGGACCGTTGCGGCCTGGAAAAGCCGGAAAGCTTCGGCTGGGATACGATGCTGGCAGCCTATCTGCTGAATCCGCAGGAAAAGAGCTACCGGCTGGGCGCCCTGTGTCCCGATCTGCCGGAGGACGCGGGTACGCTGTGCGCCCTGGCGGTATGGCAGAAAACCCGGGTGGAAGAAGACGGCATGACACGGCTGATGAAGGAAATCGAGCAGCCGCTCAGCTTTGTGCTGTTCCGGATGGAACAGGCAGGATTTACTGTGAACACGGAATTCCTGCGGGATCTTGGAAACAAATATACGGCGGAAATTGACGAAAAGCGGGAACAGGTGATCGCAGCCGCGGGTCATCCCTTTAACCTGAACAGCACTCAGCAGCTTGGCGAGGTATTGTTTGAGGAAATGAATCTTCCCCATGGCAAGAAAACCTCCAAAGGCTATTCAACCTCGGTGGAGGTGCTGGAAGGCCTGCGCTTTGACGCGCCGGAGATTATTGAGCCGCTGCTGCGCTACCGTCAGCTGACCAAGCTGAACAGTACCTATGTGGAAGGACTTCTGCGGCTGGTGGATGGAAAAGGCCGGGTGCATTCCACCTTTGACCAGACAGCCACTGCCACGGGACGGATTTCCTCTTCGGAACCGAACCTCCAGAACATTCCCGTCCGGACGGAAGAAGGCAAGGAAATCCGGGAAGCCTTCCTGCCCCGGGAGGGCTGGGTGCTGCTGGACGCGGACTACAGCCAGATTGAACTGCGGCTGATGGCGCATTTTTCCGGGGATCCGGCGCTGATTGACGCCTTCCGCAAGGGAGAGGATATTCATGCGCGGACAGCCAGCGAAATCTTTGACGTTCCGCCGGAATGGGTGACGCCGGAGCTGCGCAGCCGGGCGAAAGCGGTGAACTTCGGCCTGATTTATGGCATCAGCGGTTTCGGCCTGAGCCGGAATACCGGCGTCAGCCGCAAAGAGGCCGCGGCGTTTATTGAAAAATACTTCCAGACTTATCCGGGTGTGAAGCGCTTCATGGATCGTACGGCGTCGGAAGGAGCCGACCGGGGCTATGCGGAGACGCTGATGGGCCGGCGCCGTTATCTGCCGGAACTGCGTTCTCCCAAGGCGCCGATCCGGGAGTTCGGAAAGCGGGCGGCCATGAATACGCCGGTCCAGGGAACGGCTGCGGATATCATCAAGCTGGCCATGGTCCGGATTGACCGGGCGCTGCGGGAAGCGGGGCTGAAAAGCCGGCTGATCCTCCAGGTACACGACGAACTGCTGCTGGAGTGCCCGCCGGAGGAGGCGAAACAGGCGGCGGCGCTGCTGCGGGAAGCTATGGAGGACGCCATTGAACTGCAGGTTCCGCTGGTAGCCGAGGTACATGAAGGTGAGAACTGGGCTTGCGCAAAATAAGCTGAAACCGTTGAAGTAATTGACATTTTCGGGTAAAGATGATACATTGTGTTCCGTTCCCGTGAGAGACCGGAGAGTGAGGAAGGAGACGCAGGAAAATGCTCGAGTTTAAATTTGATACCCAGCTTCTGATCGAGGGAAAAGACCTGGATGAGGACGCAATCAACGATTACTTCACCACCCATTTCAAGGGTGACTGCCTGCTGGCCGTGGGTGATGACGAACTGATCAAGATTCATTACCATACCAATGAGCCCTGGCAGGTGCTGGAATACTGCGCCAGCCTCGGTGAAATCTACGACATCGTCGTGGAAAACATGGAACGGCAGGAGCAGGGCCTGA
>Ga0310786_10006464_pt1 | contig 15565 bp, 9 predicted proteins | sample AusTroGonzalo_MG_FD_203881 | JGI IMG/M metagenome (GOLD analysis project Ga0310786, IMG submission 203881) | Bovine rumen microbial communities from tropical cattle in Woodstock, Queensland, Australia - Gonzalo_03 (v2) (version 2) | ecosystem: Host-associated > Mammals > Digestive system >... | reverse complement strand
GGTGTTTGAGACGTTGACCGAAGAAGGTGCCGATATATTTCGGGCACATATCCAGTTCGGTGACGATTTTCTTAATCTTCGGGAAGAAATTATGGGTGAAGATATATTTGAAGCAATCTTGCGGTACGCCCCATGCAATCATCTGTGCGTAACGGTCGGCCACAGCGTCAGGAATGTTTTTGCGCAATTCTTCGATGTAGTCGGCATGCAATGGAATGGGAGCTGAGTCGGTATCGGGATACATACGGTCGGCACCGGGCAGCACACGCTCGAAGATAGTGGTGCCATCGGGCAGGGCCTTACGGGTCTCGAAAGGAACACCGTCAAAAGTCATCAGGGCACGCTCTTCAATCACTTCCAAAGCGGTTTTTACATCGTCCTCAGGAGCCCAGAAAATGATTTGGGCATCGTTTTCGCCAGCATTCATTACTTTGGCGGCTTTCTCGAAAACGCTGCGGCTTACTACATCCTCCAGGTCTTCGCTGGATGCCATGTTGGGACGCTCAATGCAGGCGATAACTTTCAGTCTGTCGGCAAACTCGCAGTAGAAAGGATGACCTGGCTGGGTGAAGTGTGACAGCAATCCGGCGAACTGCGGCAGGTTGACGGCATATACTTTCTCACCACGCTTGATGGCGTCGGTAATGGGGTCAAAATAGAAATGGAACTGCTTGGGATCCAGCTCAATGAAGGACATCTTCCAGTCCTCTTTTTTGATGCGGGCTTTCAGTTTGTCGCGGATGGCGAGCAAAGCCCACTGGCGGAAGCATTCCACGTGGGTGACTTCCGGTATCCATTTGGTGTGGGCCACACCTTTCACCTCGATACGGGTACCGCCTTTGCAACTTACGTTTACATCCTGGCGGCCAGCGCCAATGCCCGTGCGGACACGGCCGGTGCTGCGGTTGAGGAAGCGGATATAGTTACCGGCTTCTTCCACCTCGTCGGGGTTGACCATTTCAGGATAAGTTACCGTTTCAATCAAGGGCATACCCAGACGGTCGGTGCGGTATATACGGGTATGGCCGATGTCGGACACCTCGCGGCATGCGTCTTCTTCCACGCTGAGCTGAATCAGACGCACCTTCTTGTTTTTCAGTTGGATTTCGCCGTCGATACCCAGGATGGCGGTTCTTTGGAATCCTGTCGGGATGGATCCGTCAAGGTATTGCTTACGGGTGATATGCACTTCGCCTACAATTTTCAATTTGGAAGCCAACGCGATTTCCAAGGCATATTGCAAAGCTTCCGGATTGATGGGAAATGGAGGTGTATCGTCCACCTCGTAAGTGCAGGCGGTTTTATGGGCGATGCGGTAGATGATGTTTTTGCGGGTTTTGAACTCCATGAGGGCAGTGCCATCATATTCTCCCATTTCGGAAAGGGTGGGGCGCATGTGACGCAACAACTCTGCATCGTATTGGTCGGGTTTTTGGAAAATTCCCGCCGGACAGCGGCAGAACAATTTTTCTTTGGTAGCCAGTTGCTGGTGAACTTCCAGTCCCGACATGAAGCCAATGCGGTCGTAGTCGGCCTGGGTGGCTTGCTTACGGTTTACGTAGCCGATAGCTTCCTTGCTGGCTTCGTAATTCTCTTGAGGGTTGATAGTTTGCATATACTTTTATTTTGGTTTTTGATATTTTCAGAAATGAAATTGACATAAAAAAACATCCTACAAAAATACTAAAAAATATTTTTCATGTGACAAATAAATATGCGTTTCCTCATGAAATTATTAAATAATCTCAATCATTAATTAACCTTCTCACCTAAAAATAATTAGATATAAGCACCTCAACTAATATCTTCATTTGCTTATTAACTAATTTGCTCATTTGCTAATTATTTTTCGTATCTTTGCACCCTCAAAAAAATCCATGATGAATACTGAAAAGAAAAGATATACGATAACCTCGGCATTGCCGTATGCCAATGGCCCCGTGCATATCGGTCACTTGGCTGGCGTGTATGTTCCTGCGGATATTTACGCCCGTTATCTCCGGGCCACAGGCAATGAAGTGTTATTTATCGGTGGTTCCGACGAGCATGGTGTGCCCATCACCTTGAAGGCGAAAAAAGAGCATACCACTCCGCAAGCTATTGTAGATCGCTATCATAATATCATCAAGGATTCTTTTGAGAAATTAGGTATTTCTTTTGATATTTATTCCAGAACTTCCGGAGCGGAACATCACAAAACCGCTTCCGAGTACTTTACCAAGCTGTATAATGAAGGCAAACTGATTGAGCAGACCAGCATGCAGTATTACGATGAGGAAGCCCATCAGTTTTTGGCCGACCGTTATATTACCGGAACCTGCCCTCATTGCAACAACGAGCGCGCGTATGGCGACCAGTGCGAAGCTTGTGGCACCAGTCTAAGTGCCACCGACCTCATTAATCCTAAGTCTGTGCTGAGCGGCAACGCTCCCGTGATGAAGGAGACCAAGCATTGGTACCTGCCTTTGAATGAGTATGAACCCTGGCTGAAAGAATGGATCCTGAAAGGCCATAAGGATGACTGGAAGAGCAATGTCTATGGACAGTGCAAATCATGGATTGAGGCAGGTTTGCAGCCGCGAGCCGTCACCCGCGACCTCGACTGGGGTGTGAAAGTGCCTTTGGAAGAAGCAGCTGGCAAAGTGCTGTATGTATGGTTCGACGCGCCTATCGGCTACATCTCTTTTACCAAGGAATGGGCCGCTGCCCACAATCAGGATTGGGAGAAATGGTGGAAAGACAAAGACACCCAGTTAGTACACTTTATCGGCAAGGATAATATTGTGTTCCACTGCATTATCTTCCCCTGCATGTTGAAGGCTGAAGGCAGCTATATTCTGCCTGTTAATGTGCCGGCTAATGAATTCCTGAACTTGGAAGGTGATAAGATTTCCACTTCACGCAACTGGGCTGTTTGGTTGCATGAGTATCTGGAAGAATTCCCGGGCAAGCAGGATGTGCTGCGCTATACGCTGACCTCTATAGCTCCCGAAACCAAGGACGCTGATTTCACTTGGGCTGATTTCCAGGCTAAAAACAACAATGAGTTGTTGGCTATCTTCGGAAATCTGGTCAACAGAACTATTGTGTTGACACATAAATATTATGGTGGGGTCATTCCAGAGTTGGGTGAGTTGACGGATTATGAGAAGGAAGTCATTGAAAAAATGAAGGAATTCCCGGCTTTGATTGGCAATTCCATCGAGAAATACCGCTTCCGCGAGGCACAGGCCGAGCTGATGAATCTGGCTCGTCTGGGCAACAAGTACCTGACCGACATGGAGCCCTGGAAAAAACAGAAAGAAGATCCCGAAAGGGTAAAGACGGTAATGCATCTGTCGCTGCAGCTGTGCGCTGATTTGGCGGTACTGTGCGAGCCTTTCCTGCCTTTCACCTCACAGAAGTTGCAGAAGATGCTGAATATGGATGTTCACGAATGGAACGAAGGCGGCCGTTGCGATTTGCTGAAAGCGGGTGATACTATCAATCCGGCAGAGTATCTGTTTGTGAAAGTGGAGGATGAGGTGGTAGCTGCCCAGGTGAAGAAATTGGAAGATACCAAGAAAGCCAATCAAATGCAGAATGCTCCGGCAGTGGAAGCTAAGCCAGATGTGAGCTATGATGATTTCCAGAAGATGGATTTGCGCATCTGTACAGTGCTGGCGGCAGAGAAAGTGGCCAAGACCAAGAAACTGCTGAAACTCAAGGTGGATACGGGTGTGGATCAGCGTGAGATTGTTTCAGGTATCGCAGAATATTATGAGCCGGAAAGTCTGGTGGGCAAGCAAGTGCTGATGCTCATCAATCTGGCACCGAAGGAGATTAAGGGTGTTGCCTCTCATGGCATGGTGTTGATGGCTGAGAATGCCGACGGCGAGTTGTCGCTAGTACAGCCTGCCAAGCCAGTGAAACCGGGCAGCACAGTGAAATAATGAAAGCGGATATGGCGTAATTGGTAGCCGCGCTAGACTTAGGATCTAGTGGTGAAAGCCGTGGGGGTTCGAGTCCCCCTATCCGCACAAGGGGACAGACGAGGGATTTTCTCCCTCGTCTTTAATTTTATAAGAACTTGATATTTTGGCTATTAACTCTAATGCAAGGTTTGTTTTTATGGTTCGATAATTGCCTTTTCTCTTATCCCATAAAATTCCGTCTGGAAAGTGTTTCATGGAACATCTTTGAAGCGTGAGGTACAGGAGAATACGATTAAAAAACAAATTTATTTAACCATACTGAATAAAAATAAGTAAATATGTTTAACCATATTGAATAAAATTGTATTTTTTCAGAAATTTGAAAATATGGCTATCACAAGAAATTGAAGCACTAAAAAGACTTAACAGCAAAGAACGGTTGGAACGTTTGGTGATTGTTACTTATGATGAGGAAGATTCAATAGAATTGGATGACAACAAAAAGATTGAGGTGATTCCTGCCTGGAGGTGGCTGTTGGAATAGACATTCCCTTGAAAAGGGGGATGTTTACATCCCTACAACAACGAGGCACATATACGTAAAGTTTTTGTAATGTGCAATAGGTTGAGAAAAAAAAGAGTAATCTGTTGAAAAGCATTTTGTACCAATGCAAAAATCAAACAGTTTCTAATAATTGAAGCGAAATGTATGAAAATCAGTAAGAAACCTGCGCAAAGGTGGATGTATTTACGCAAATTCTAATAAAGCATACCAAAAAGCCACAGTGGAATTTTGTTCCCATGGCCTATCTCCATATTGTCGCTTACTATATAACTTCCTTCTATGTCTTTAATTTGCGAGAAACCTTTGCCCTTGCCACCCACTTCAAAAAGCCATTTTCCATCTGCGATGAGGTCTCCACGATTGGGAGCTGACAGTTTGTGAGACACTCCAAGTTGCGATGCCAAATAAGTCTCTCTCATAGTCCCCGCATCCGCATGGGCATTCAGACAATACATCAAGTTGGTATTGTGAAAAAGTATTTTTTCGGGTTTTGTAAGCATATTCATGCCCACGGTTTTGCTATAAAGACGTCGAATCAGCGCAGCTTTATCCATCAAATCAATCAATTTCAACACATTGTTGCGTGAGGACTGCAGTGTCTTACAAAGTGATGAAATGTTCAGTGTATATGGAGGCTGTCCTGCCAACACAGCCATCAATGGTTTGGCCTTATATACAGAAGCGTATTCTATGTCGCTCACCGATGGGATCTCACTTGTAACAATGGTGTCAATCACTTGCTGCAAGCGGTCGTCAAAACCATCACCTTCCTCACGATAAAATGGATAGTAACCCGTTCGGACATATTTGTCAAAATACTTAAGCACTTTTACCTCTGCTGCAATCTGCGAAGCATCTGTGAAATGATTGTCCAAAATCGTTTCCAAAGAAAGGACAGGCAGTGATGCCACATTCTCCAATAGCAAGTATTCCCTGAATGAAAGACCCTCCAGCGTGTAAGGACGATGGCGACGTGACAGGTCAGCCACCAGTGACTCCTCCAACTTCAGCATAGATGACCCTGTCACCACAAGGTGTAACTGCGGATACGAGTCATAAATGTTTTTGACTTCTTGTTGCCAGCCTCTGTATTTGTGAACTTCATCTAAAAAAAGATGAGTGCCACCATGGGTATAGTGATATTCTGCCAAATCGAGGATAGTATGATTTGCGAACCACAAATGGTCTAAGGTCGCATATAGTGCTTTTTCTTTGTCTGGAAATGTTCGTTTGATATGCTGCAATAGCATTGTCGTTTTCCCTACACCTTTTGCTCCTTTAATGACAATCAATCGGTTTTTCCAATTAATTTTATTATACAGATATCGTATGAATTTTAAATCTGTTTCGGCCAGTAAACGGCCATATGTTTTATATAAACCGTCCATTTTTTTTCTAAATGTTTTATCAAGGTGCAAAAATACAAAAATTTACTTTACAAAGTAGAAAATACATACAATTATTTACTTTGCAAAGTAAAATTTACAAAATTCGCTAAATTTACGTGACCTGTTATCTCATATACACGTAGAGACGGGGCGCGCCCCGTCTCTACATATTAATAATTCCAAAAATATCAAAGATTATTCCACTACCGGTCCGAAGGGCACCAGCTTCTTGCCTTCTTCGGTTTCGGTGAAGTTGTTGAAGTTCTTGATGAAGGACTCGGCCAACTGTTTGGCGCTGGCAGCGTAAGCGGCTTTGTCAGTCCAACTGTTCTGCGGATTCAAAATGCTGTCATCCACACCGTTCACATGTTTCGGGATGGAGAGGTTGAAGGGTTTCACAATCTCGGTCTCGCAGCCAATCAGTTCGTCATTTAAGATAGCAGAGATGATGGCACGGGTGGCCTTCAACGAGATTCTGCTGCCAACTCCATAACCACCGCCAGTCCAACCGGTGTTCACCAAATATGCGGTGGCATTGTGCTCGGTCAGTTTCTTGGCTAACTCTTCAGCATATTTCGTCGGGTGCAGTAAGAGGAATGCGGCTCCAAAGCATGAGGAGAAAGTGGGCTGTGGAGTAACAACACCTACTTCGGTGCCTGCTAATTTGGCGGTATAACCGCTCAGGAAATAGTACATGGTTTGTTCACGGTTCAATACGGAAACCGGAGGCAGTACGCCAAAAGCGTCAGCGGACAAGAAGATGACTTTCTTGGGGTGAGTACCGCGGGAAACGGGCTTCACAATATTGTCGATGTGGTAAATCGGATAAGAAACACGGGTGTTTTCAGTCTTGGCTGCTGAGGTGAAATCAATGTTGCCTTCGGCATCCACCACCAGGTTCTCCAGCAAAGCGTCGCGCTTGATGGCGTGGAAAATGTCGGGTTCTTTCTCCTCGCTCAGGTCGATACATTTTGCATAGCAACCGCCTTCGAAGTTGAACACACCGTTTTCGTCCCAGCCGTGCTCGTCGTCACCAATCAAGGCGCGGTTCGGGTCGGTGGACAGGGTGGTTTTGCCAGTGCCTGAGAGGCCAAAGAAGATGGCGGTGTCGCCCTTCTTGCCCTCGTTGGCAGAGCAGTGCATAGCGGCCATGCCACGCAGCGGCAGGAAGTAGTTCATCACGGAGAAAATACCTTTCTTCATCTCGCCACCATACCAGGTACCGCCAATTAATGCCATACGTTCGGTCAAGTTGAAAGCCACATAGTTTTCACTGTGCAGGCCTTGTTCTTTCCAATTGGGATTGGTGGTCTTGCAGCTGTTCAGCACCACGAAGTCGGGTTCAAAACCCACTAATTCTTCTTCGGAAGGACGGATGAACATGTTTTTCACGAAATGTGCCTGCCAAGCCACTTCTGTCACGAATCTGATTTTCAGACGTGAGTTCTCGTTGGCGCCGCAGTAACCGTCAGTTACGTAAATGTCCTTGCCGCTCAGCTGTTTCTGGCTCAGTTTTTTCAGATGTTCCCAAATCTCATGGTTGATGGGGTGGTTGTCGGAGCCTTTCTTGCCTTCGCCGGCCCACCAAATGTTGTTGCGGGTCTCATCGTCCATCACAATATATTTGTCTTTGGGCGAACGGCCGGTGAACACACCGGTATCCACGGACAAAGCGCCGCTTTTGGTCTTGTAAGCCTTGTCGAAGCCGGTCAATGACGGGTCGGTTTCGTGCTGGTACAATTCATCGTATGACAAATTGTGATAGATTTTCTGGGGGTTGGTAATACCGATTTTTGACAGTTGTTCCAAAAGTTTTTCCATATCTATTGTATTTAATTAATTGATTTATATTCATTTAGATTAAAAAGGACTCGCTTTTTACCTTTTGCAAACTTAATAATTAAAATTGGAAACAAAAAATATTTTCATTATTTTTTCTCTTCCAATAATTGATCCAGTTTCTTTTCGATTTCATCCAGTTTCGCTTTCACATCGTCGTTGTTGTCACTCACCATGGCATCCACAAAGATGGAGTTGATGAGAGACATGCCAATGATTCCGCCCATCACCAACAGCAGGCAGAAATAAAAACGTACCAGCGAGCCTATGGTCGGTGTTGTGGCTGAGGCAATCGTATCGGGAATGTCGTACCAACCTTCTACTGTGCATATTCGGAAGACGGAGTATATGGAGGTCATAGGCGTGCTGAAATATTTGGGGGCAATGTCCTTGAACAGACTGCAGTTGATGAGGCCGAAGACAATGATCAGAATGAAAAAGCAAAACAAAATGGCGTATGATTCTCGCAATGCCAATTTAAAGCCTTTGAATACCGGAGTGACGTTCGGAAAGAAATGCAGAAGACGCAGAAAACGGAAAGTCCTCAACAATCGCAGTATCAGTAAAAACGACAAATCCAAATGGCCTGACGGAATAAAGAATGTAATCAGTGAGGGGAGGGAAATGAGAACCAGAATTCCGTCCATGCGGTTCCAGCCGGACGACCAGTAGCCCTTGACCCCATATTCTTTGTGCTTGACAATCATCTCGACCAGAAAAACCAAGGTGCACAACATGTCAATGGTTTGAATCCAAATATTGTCGATAGCGCAGGTCTGCAAGTAGATAACCACCGCATTCACCAGGATGACCGCAAGAATAAATTTGTCGTTGAGAAAGAGATTTTTGGAGGGTTTCATAAGCGCGATAATTTTTCCATTTGCAAAAATAAGAAAAATGATGTTTTCTCTGTTTCCGTTCCAAAAAAATTCGTACTTTTGACTTTTTAATTTGAAAATGTATGTTTGAATATAATGTAAATCGTAATCATTTAATAATCAGGGAATATGGAAGGAATATCCAAAAGATGATAGAGGATACGCTGAAGGAACCTGACTATCAAAAGCGAAGCGAGAAGGCGAAAGCGATTGTGCGCATGATGGCGCTCATCAATCCTGACGATAAGGAAAACAAGAACCAGAAGGAGTCTCTGGACTACTGGCATAAGCTGTGGGACCACCTGTTCATCATGTCCGACTACAAGCTGGATGTGGATTCTCCTTTCCCGAAACCGGAAGCGAAAAAGGAGGAGTTGTCGTTTGAGAAACCGGACTATAACAAGCATCAGATACATTACCGCACTTACGGAAGGAACATGGAGAACATCATCAAAACGGTGTCTTCCTATCCTGATGACCAGCGGGACAGAATGGGTAAAACCTTGGCTAACCATCTGAAAAAGTTATATTTAACCTATAATCGTGAGACGGTGGACGATAAGTTGATTGTGGAGCAGTTGAATGAATTGTCTCACGGTAAAATTTCCCTGCCCGAGGATTTTGAACTGGATTCCACACGTGATATTCTGAAGAACTCTTCCACGGCCAATCAGAATAAACCGCTGAATACCAAAAAGAAATCCAAGAAGAAGAAAAAGAAAAAAGACAGTCAAAAGGAAAACCAAGCTAACAATAAATAAATGAATATTATTGAAGTTCAGAATGTTACGAAGAAATATTCCAACCATCTGGCATTGGACAATATTTCTTTGTCAATACGGAAAGGCATTGTCTATGGCTTGCTCGGTCCCAATGGCGCCGGTAAGACGACGTTGATCCGTATTTTGAATCAGATCACCGCTCCGGATAGCGGTACGGTGCTGTTCAATGGCAACCCGCTATCCCGCAAGGATGTAGAGAAAATCGGCTACCTTCCGGAAGAGCGTGGCTTGTACAAGAAAATGAAAGTGGGTGAGGAGGCGATGTACCTGGCACGCCTGAAAGGCTTATCTAAGGAGGATGCCTTGGAGCGCTTGAAATACTGGTTTATCAAGTTCGAAATCCAGAATTGGTGGAACAAGAAAGTGGAGGAACTTTCCAAGGGTATGCAACAAAAGTTGCAGTTCATCATTACCGTGGTGCACCGTCCCGATTTTCTGATTCTGGATGAGCCTTTCAGTGGTCTCGACCCTATCAATACCAATTTGATCCGTCAGGAATTGCTGGAACTGAAACGCCAGGGAACCACCATTATCATTTCGACCCACAACATGGCTTCGGTGGAGGAAATCTGTGACGAAATATGCCTGATTAACAAGGCCCACAAAATTCTGGAAGGCAATCTGATGGAGGTTAAGCATCAGTTCAAGGAGAACATTTTCAGTCTCACTTTGAGTGCTGAGCGTGAGATTCCGGTCTTCCCGGAGGCCTTCAGTGTTTTGGAGACTTCCTCTTCCAGAAACCAATGCCATTATGTGGTGAAGGTGCACGAAGGCGGTAACTCCAACCAACTGCTGAAGTTTGTTATGGATTATGGTAATGTATTGGAATTCAACGAAATATTACCATCCATGAACGATATCTTTATTCAGCAAGTGGAGAAATACAATTCAGAATTCAAAATTCAAAATCCAAATGAATAATACCTTACTAATCATATCACGCGAGTATTTGACCCGTGTAAAGAAGAAGTCATTCATCATTCTGACCTTGCTGGTGCCTCTCCTGCTCGCTGCCCTGATGGTGGTGCCGGTACTGCTGGCTACAAAAGGCCGTGAGCATGTGAATGTGATGGTGGTGGATGATAATGAGATATACATCAATAATTTTATTGAGGATGAGAAAACGTCGTTCTCCTATCGCTCCGGTGATATCGAGCAGATCAAGAAGGAAGCGTTGGCAGGAGACTATGATGTGGTACTGTATTTTCCGCAAAGTTCACAGAAAGTGAATGCCAATATGTATTACAACGAGGAGCCATCCATGTATTTGCGCTCTGAGTTGGAAAGCCAAATCAACAATATGTTCTTCGATCATGTGTTGCAGGATTCTTTCCATATAGATTTGGATAAATACAAGACCATCAAGGATTTGGCTCGCTCGCAAATCACTATGATTCAGATTGACGAATATGGCGACGAGAAAGAAAGCATGGCGGAGATGAACAAGTCTATCGGTATGATTTGTGGTTTCATCATCTATTTCGTCATCTTCTTTTTCTCGGGACAGGTGCTGCGAGGCGTGTTGGAAGAGAAGAACAACCGTATCGTGGAGGTGCTGATTTCCTCTGTTAAACCTATTGAGTTGCTATTGGGTAAAATTATAGGCATCGCCTTAGTGGGCCTGACCCAGTTCCTGATATGGATAGTCTTTACCCTTGTGATTTTGACGGGTGTACAGATTGCCATGCCTGAAAAATTCATGGAATTGAGCGGTGTAGATAAGGAACAGTTAATGGAAACCGTTCGAGACAGTCAGGTGGTGGAGGCAGTCAATAACAGCCAGATGGTAGCAGGTGACATAGATGCGGGCGGCATTTTTGCTGAAATCAGCAATTATTTCCCCATTTCGTTCACGGAGATGATTCTGTGTTTCCTGTTCTTCTTCTTGACAGGTTATCTGATGTATTCGGCTTTGTTTGCCGCAGTGGGCTCCGCCGCCGACAATGAAACGGATTCCACCCAACTGACCATGCCGATTACCATGCCGCTGCTGCTGACCATTGTGCTGGTGATGCCTATTGCTGATAACCCCAACGGTCCACTGGCCTTCTGGCTGTCCATTATTCCGCTGACCTCACCGGTGGCTATGCTCACGCGCCTGCCTTCGGGAGTGCCTTTGTGGGAGGTGCTGCTGTCGATGGTGTTGATGCTGCTGTTCTTCGTCTTTGTGGTGTGGTTCGCCGCCAAGGTTTATAGAACGGGCATTTTGATGTACGGTAAGAAGGTGAGCTGGAAAGAAATATGGAAGTGGGTGAGACATCAATAAAAAAAGGCGGTGAAAAACCGCCTTTCAGAGCCACTTGTGAGACTTGAACTCGCGACCTACGCATTACGAATGCGTCGCTCTACCAACTGAGCTAAAGTGGCTTGCTTTTGCGCTGCAAAAATACAAAAAAAATTGTAACTTTGCGCATTCAAACGGAAAACCTTAAAAATACTGATACTATGAACATTACAAAATTAGACCAAGTCATTGAACTGGTAAAGTCAAAACCGAAAAAAAGATTAGTGGCAGCTTACGCCAACGACGAACACACTATCGACGCTGTTCATCACGCAGTGGAACTGGGTATTGTGGATGCTACTTTGGTAGGCGATACCGACACCATCAAGCAGGTGTGCGCCAATTTGAAAATTGACGTGAACATGTTCAAAATCGTTCACGAAAGCGTGGATACCAAAGCTGCTGCTAAGAGCTGTGACTTGATCAATGCAGGTGAAGGTGACATTCTGATGAAGGGTTTGCTGCCTACTGACAAGTACATGCGCGCTATCCTGAACAAGGAACGTGGCCTTTGCCCCGCCAACGCCACTTTGTTGCACATGGCTGTTATCGAAAATCCGCAGTATCATAAGTTGCTGTGCGTGAGCGACTGCGCTATCATCCCTGCTCCCGATTTCAAACAGAAACAGAAAATTCTGTCTTCATTGATTAGCACCGCTAAATCATTGGAAATCGCCAAACCGAAAGTGGCTATTTTGGCTGCCACTGAGCAGATGTCTGTAGGTATGCAGGCTTGCGTTGATGCAGCCTTGATTGCCAAGATGGCTGAAAGAGGTCAGATTTCAGGCGCTATCATTGATGGTCCGCTGTCACTGGATTTGGCTATCGACAAGGAAGCCGCCCAGATTAAGAAGATGGCAGGTGAAGTGGCTGGTGATGCCGACTGCTTGCTCTTCCCGAACATCGAGAGTGCCAATGTGTTCTACAAATGCTGCACCAAGTTTGACCACTCCGAAATCGCTGCTTTCGTGATGGGAGCCAAGGTTCCTTGCGTGCTCTCTTCCCGTGGCGATTCCACCAAGACGAAACTGTATTCTATCGCAGTGGCTGCTTTGGCAAAATAATTCATGGTTTCGTGAAGAAATCAAACTTTATACTTACACTCAGTGTGTGTATGCTGTATTCTGAAATTCAGATTAGGCAAACTCACACTGAGTTTGTTTATAAGGAGATCTATTTCTGAGACGAATGTTTTTATGCTGTATCGCACCCCTCTTAATTAGCACATTGGCATATTAACTAATTAGCGCATTCTTTCGGTGCCCCTTCGCCTTATTCTCTTTCACCACCTCTTTCATTCGCTCTTGCGTTTCTTTGGTAAAGAATGCTTCGGTCAGTTTTTCGCTGATGTAGGTCACTGCCGACTCAGAGGGATGGCAAAGATCGGTGGCGTAGAAACGGTAGTCGCGCAGGTCGTCCTGCACCATTTCGTAAGAGGGGAAATAGAAGGTGTTTTTATCATCAATTAACTGATTGATAGATAAATGTAGCGTTGCTTTGCTGATTTGGTTCTCGTGGAAACCATCGCCCAAATGGCGGACAGGACTGACGGTGAAAATCACTTTCAGCTTGGGATTGAATCGCAGTAATTGGGGCAGCAACTCACGATAAATGTCTGTAATCTGTTCTACGGTGAACAGTTTTTTCTCGAAGCGATTGGCGGGAATCTTGTGGCAGTTGGCCACGATGAGGTTCCGCTCGATGTGGCGGTAGCAATAGGCAGTACCGAAAGTAAGGAAAAGGTAGTCGGCAGAGGCCAAAAAATCGTGAGCCTTATTTAAACATTGACTGATGTTTTGCTGAAAAGTTTCTTTGTCGGGGTGTGAGAACTTGCCGTGGTGGGCGTAACTGATCCACTTTTCATTGAAGAAATCGATGTAGTTTTCATCAAACATTGCCGGGTTCAAGCCCATTTTCAAAGCTGTGGCGATGGAGATGGGGTTGAAGAGGGTGCCGAAGGGATTCGACAAGGCATTGAAACCCATCTCCTGGAAGAAGTTGCCGATATGGTCTGAAAAGCACGAGCCCAGCAGCATCAGTTGATCCTGATAACTGATGTGGAAGGGGTATTCCGGGGTCGGTATTTCAGTGCGGAATTTCATAGGCATGTTTTAATTAAGAACTAAGAATTAAGAGTATTAATTTGGTTGGATATTCATGAATTTTGAACTTTGAATTCTTAGTTTATTTCGGTATGATCAGTTTCGCAAACTTGAGCAGCAGCGTCTTGTTGCCTACGGTGTCGAAAGCGACAAGTGCTTTCTTTTCTTCACCGAAGCCATCGGTTGAGATGACAACGCCGTAACCGAATTTTTTGTGATACACCCTTTTATTCACCACCACCTGCTCGGGAGTGGCGAGCTCGCCGATTTGTGACAGCTCCACCTCGGTCTTGGTTTGCACCGTGGGTTTGGGCGCACTGAAAGTCGGCTTCGGGCTACTATAACTGGGTTTGGAACTGGGGGAGTAGGTCTCACGCTGCTGGCCGTAGCTCTTGAATTGGCTGAAGGATGAGGTTTCGGGACGGGAAAAAGACCCTTTGCCGGAAGATGCCCTGCGGGTAGTGTTGATGAAACGCTCGGGAATCTCGTCGAGGAAGCGGCTGGCTTCCGCAAATTGCAGCGAGCCGAACTTGTAGCGGGTCTCGGCATAGCTCAGTATCACTCTTTTGCGGGCACGGGTGAGGGCCACGTAAAACAGGCGGCGCTCCTCTTCCAGCTCCTTGCGGGTGTTGATGGACAGCGAGGAGGGAAACAGGTTTTCCTCCATGCCGGTGATAAACACGTAGTCGAACTCCAGGCCTTTGGCAGCATGAATGGTCATCAGCTTCACCTTGTCGGCATCTTCGTCTTTTTCGTCCTCGTCGCTGAGTAGCGAAACGGTCTCCAGATAGTGGTCAAGAGTGGGAAAATATTCGCTAATCAACTCTCCAGTGGCTTCGTTGATGGCACTCTCGGGTTCGCGCTCGGTGAAGGCCTTGATGGAGTCGAGCAACTCTTCGATATTGTCAATGCGGTCTTTGTCAGAGGGGTCTTCTTTCAGGGCACTGACAATACCTGACGATTCAGCAATGTGCTTGCCCAGGTCGAAAGCGTCGGTGGTGGGCAGCAACGAGGTGTAGCTCTGGATACGAGCTGCAAAGTCTTTCAAGCGAGCTTTGGTGGGGGCGTTCACGTCTAACTGGAACTCGTCGGGTTGTACAATCACGTTCCACATCCTCTCGTGGTGTTCCGCGGCGCAGTTTAGGATTTTGTCCACCGTGGTGGCTCCGATACCACGCTGCGGATAGTTGATGACACGGCGCAAAGATTCCTCGTCGTAATGGTTGACCGCCAAACGGAAATAGGCCATCAAGTCCTTGACTTCCTTTCTTTTATAGAATGACAAGCCGGCATAAATCTTGTAAGGGATATGCCGTTTGATGAACACTTCCTCAATGGCACGCGACTGCGAGTTGGTGCGGTACAATACAGCAAACTGGCTGTGGTTGGCCTGAGTGTTCACCTTGATTTCAAACAGTTTGTCGGCAATGGCAAAGGCCTCTTCGGTGTCGCTGCCGGTTTTCATGATGTCTATCTTGGTCCCCTCGCCATTTTTTGTCCAAATCTCCTTGTAAAGTTGGTCTTTGTTATTTTTGATGATGGCGTTGGCGGCATTGACGATATTCTGCGTGGAGCGGTAGTTCTGCTCCAACTTGATGATGTTGCAGGTGGGGTAGTCATGTTTGAAATTGAGAATATTCTGGATGTCGGCCCCACGGAAAGAGTAGATACTCTGGGCATCGTCGCCCACTACGCAAATATTTTGATAAGCGGCAGCTAATTTCTTGATAATCAAATATTGAGCAAAATTGGTATCCTGATACTCATCCACCAGAATATAGCGGAAACGCTGCTGGTACTTGTACAGCACCTC
>Ga0310786_10006463_pt1 | contig 15567 bp, 23 predicted proteins | sample AusTroGonzalo_MG_FD_203881 | JGI IMG/M metagenome (GOLD analysis project Ga0310786, IMG submission 203881) | Bovine rumen microbial communities from tropical cattle in Woodstock, Queensland, Australia - Gonzalo_03 (v2) (version 2) | ecosystem: Host-associated > Mammals > Digestive system >... | reverse complement strand
AAGCAACAGGGTTTGTCTGAAGAAGAAATGAAACAGGCTATCACTACATTCAAGGAAGAAAAAGCCAAGCGAACACCAGACATCAATGCGCTGAATCAGCAGATAGCAGATGCGAACGCAAGAGCGATCAAGGCTGAAATCAAAATGCAAGCGATGAAGATGGCAGGTGCGCTTGGAGTGCCTGCGAGCAAGATGCCGTACCTGCTGAAGATGGCAGACCTGTCGAACGTGGTCAAAGACGGCAACATAAGTGAAGACAAATTGAAAGAAAATCTGAATGCGGTTCTGAAGGATGTGCCAGAACTGAAAGCAACTGTCGAACAGGGCACAGGGTTCAAGATCGGTGCAGACGGTGGACAGAAAGCAAACACCAACAACGAAGAACTTGCGAGGATTTTCGGGGTAAAAATGAAGTAGAGAGGAAAAGAAATGTCAAACACTATCAACTACGCAGATCAGTTTTCGCAGTTTCTTGTACAGAAGTATGAAGCGGAAATGAGATCCTACGGTCTTACGCTTTCGAACCCACAGGTTCAATGGCTGAACGCAAAGACCATCAAACTTCCTGTAGTCACGCTGACAGGCTACAAGAACCACACCAGAAGCATTGGCTTCAACAGCGGTAATCTGACCAACACATGGGAAGCCAAGACCCTTAACTTTGACAGGGATGTAGAATTCTTCGTGGATGCAATGGATGTAGACGAAACCAACATGGTTGCTTCTGTCGCAAACATCCAGACCGTATTCGAAAGAGAACAGGCGATCCCAGAAACCGATGCTTACAGGTTCAGCAAACTTTACTCTGAATTCGTTGCAAAGGGCGGTTCTGTTGATACAACTGCGCTGACAACATCCAATTTTCTTGATTGGTTCGACACGGCAATGGAGAACATGGACGATGCAGGTGTACCAGAAGAAGGAAGAATCCTGTATCTGACACCTGCAACATACAAGATCGCCAAGAACGCACAGGGTCTGACAAGATTCATGTCCGTGAACCCGAATAACGGCACGGTCAACAGAAAAGTGTGGGATCTTGATGATGTAGAGATCGTAAAAGTACCGAGCGCAAGAATGAAGACCGCCTACAACTTCACGGAAGGCTTCACACCTGCCACAGGTTCTGCGCAGATCAACGCTATTGCGGTTCACCCAGATTCAGTAGTCGCAAGGGAAAGATACGCTTATATCAAGATGTTTGCACCGGGAACTGATTCAAGAACAGGCGATGGTTACATTTATCAGAACAGAAAATACGGTGACCTGTTCGTTCTGAATCAGCGTCTTGCAGGTATCGCAATCAACGCAGGTGCAACAGGATCAAGCGAATCCTAATTGAGTAAAGGGGGAACAATAATGATAGCCATTAAAGATAATATGGAATTTACCATCACGGAAGTTGATGTGCAGAGTATGGCAAATGACGGCTATGATGTCTATGACGATAACGGCAATGTGGTCGCATACGCCAAAGGAAAGACCGTACCGTTTGAAAAGTACATCAAGCAGGTAGAGGTGACCGAAAAGCTTGAAAACGAAATCATTGACCTTCGTGAGAAGATCAAGAAACTTGAAAAGAAAGGCAAATAGCAATGTATACGGCTTATGTCAGCGCAAACGAATATGAGGATATGGGTTATGCTACCATATCTGCCGACCAGATTGACCGATATCTGACAGATGCATCAAGGAATATTGACACGCTAACCTTCAACCGAATCGTCAGAATCGGATTCGATAACCTTACCGATTTCCAGAAAGAAATCATCAAGGAAGTAGTGTGCAAGCAAGCGGATTTCCTTTACGATAACGCAGATGCCATTGCAAGCGTGATAGATTCCTATTCTATCAATTCGGTGAGCATGAAGTTCGGCACAGGCTTTACCGTTAGGATGGAAGGTGGCATACCTATCCAATCAACTGTGTATTCGTTGCTTGAACAGACAGGCTTGTGTTGCAGACTTGCGAGGTAAACCATGAAATATCCAGAGTTAGTACCAGATTGGGTATGTACAACCCCGATAACTTTGCACATCGAAAGTGAAGAGATCAACGAGGATGGCGCACCTGCAAGCACGATAACAATAAGAGCCAACTGTAATTGGCAAGACGGTGGCAAAGCCGTATTCAGCGCAGATCAGAAGGTTGTTGATATTAGCGGAAAAGCTTACTTTAATGGCGATATTGTTCCACGGATATCAAATATCACAGCAGGTGATGCCGTTATCTTTGGGGAAAAGCGTGAGATCCACCAAGGGTTCAAGCGCAGAAACCCAGACGGCACAGTTAATCATACGGAGATACAGTTTAAATGAGCATTGTATGGGATGAAAAAGGGTTACAACATATCAATGATGCAATGCGGAAAGCATTGATGCTGTCTGGCGATTTATTACAGAACGAGATACGCAACGAACAGGTCATACCAAGAATGGATGGCACGTTAAGCGGTGAAGCGTTCAGAGTAAACAAATCAAGAGCGAAAGACGGCATCATTCGCTTTGAATTCAACACGGCATACGCACGAAGGTTGTACTTTCATCCAGAATACAATTTCCACAAAGCACCTTGGGTTGACAAGAAAGGCAACAAGCACGATGGCAACCCTAACGCACAGGCTGAATGGATGCGCTTGTGGATGAGCGGTGGCAAGTACGAAAAGCGACCTGCCGACATATTCGCCAAGGCTTTAAAGAGGTTCATATAAATGTTAGCAGAATTCAGAGATTATTTAAAAACCTTAAATTCAAAAGCTGATCATTACAGTATAGGCAAGATAGAGAATTCGAAAGAGAAATCTATCGGAGTATACGCAGACAGCCACCAAAGGCGAATAGAAGCCGTGGGCAAGAAATCAAGCTATGATACCGCAGGTATAAGGATTCTGATTCATTGGAACAAGAACCTTAAGGAAACGGAAGCGTTTGCACGTTCTTTGTATGAAGAAATACGTTATATCACGGACACGGATATGGGTACAGTACACGTTCATTATTTAGACCTGTTGTACGAAGAACCTGTTTTTATCGGCACGGATGACAACGGAGTGTATGAGTATGTCATATCTGGGGTCTTTTATTACCAAAGGGGGTAAGTAATGTCAGTAACAAGCGGAGTTTTTCCATGCTACGAAAACCAATTTAAGGTGGACATTTCTACAACATCTTCACCTTCATGGAAGACCGTTGCTGATTGCGAAACTTTCGAAGTTTCGTTTGACAACGGAGTTGAAGAGTGGACACCGTTCGAAGCAGAAGGTTGGACACGCAGATTAATGACCGCCAAGAGCGTTACCATTACCGTATCTGGAAAGAGGAATATCGGTGACGATGGAAACGATTTTATCAGCGGTCTTTCATTTGCAAATGGTCAGAGCGCACAGGCAGGATTCCAGTGGACATTCCCAGACGGCACGGTTGTGACCTTCAGCGATGCGGTCATCAACGTGACGAACAACCTGTCTGGTGATGCTACGAATGTAGCACCGTTGGAGTTCGAAGTTCTTTCGAACGGAAAGCCGACAGTAGTTTCTGGAAGCTGATTTTAAGGAAGGGGAACGAATATGCTATATTCCATGACAGACAAGCTTAACTTCAACGCACCACCGATCATTGAGATCAAGGGCAAGAAGATAACGGTCAACAATGATGCTGTTACGGTGCTGAAGCTTCTGGACGTTGTCAATCAAGAAGGTGAACTGATGGGAATAAAAGCCGTCATGAATCTTTTATTCAGCGAGAAAGACAGGAAGTATATAGAAAGTCTAAAGCTGAATATTGAAGACTACAGTACCGTTGCCAAGACCGCACTTGAATTGGCATTGGGAACAGATCCAGACGAAGAAGACGAACAGGGAAAATAGAACCGTATTACGATTTAACTGACGATTGGCACTTAATCGTGGCAAGCTTTCAATCGCAATACGGCATACGATTAAGCAATGAACTTCCGTCAATGTCATATCCAGAATTCGCATATTTCATCATTGGGTTATCACACGAAACTCCGCTTGGGCGCATAATAGCCGTCCGAGCGGAGAATGACCCAAAGGTGATAAAGGAATTCACACCACAACAAAGAAAGATACGCAACGATTACAGAACCAAGATGGCAAAGAAGAAATCGAAGGAATCGGTTGCATCAACACTTGAAGGTCTGCAAAAGGCATTCGTTGCTATGGCTAAAGATGAAAATGCTTAAATGTGACAAGTGCGGAAAGTCATTGTTGAAAATCGAATACGGAAAGCTTGAAATAAAATGCCCACGTTGTGGGAAGATAGTAAAAGTAGAAATCAAAGGAACGAATGTCACCACAAGATAGGTAGGATATCGCCTTTAGAAAGGAAGGATATATGGCTACCCATGTAGGTGACATTTTTTTTGATGCGAAATTAGAAAAGAAAGACTTTGAAAGAGGTCTGTCAAGCCTTGAAAAATCCGCTTCAAGCGTAGGGTCTAAATTAGGCAAAGCGTTGACGGTCACGGCTGTTATTGGCGGTATTACATCCGCAATCAACAAGGTTTCGCTTCTTGGTGACACGATTGATAAAACTTCCCAGAAACTTGGCATGTCACGAAAGGCATATCAAGAGTGGGATTACATATTGCAAAGAAACGGTGCATCCATCGACAGTATGACCACAGGTATGAGAACCCTTGCTTCAAGCGTTGAAACAGGGAAGGATGCATTAAGGGAACTTGGCATATCTGAACAGGAAGCATTGGGTCTTTCACAAGAACAGTTGTTTGAACGTGTCATAACTGCATTGCAAGGAGTCGAGGACGGCACACGAAGAACGTATCTCGCAAGTCAGTTATTGGGCAGAAGTTCCACGGAACTTGGTGCGGTGCTGAATCTTTCCGCACAGGATATGGCTTATCTGCGGAACAATCTTGCTTCGCTTGGCGGTATCATGTCCGATCAAGCGGTGGCAAATTCGGCACAATTCCGTGATGCCTTGTTAGATGTCCGCATGGCATTACAAAGCGTTGCAAACGTGCTTGCAACATATGTTCTGCCTGTCTTAACCTTTGCGCTTAACAACGTAATTATTCCTGTAATCAAGGCAATAGCACAAGCATTGCAATGGCTGTTTTCGATGCTTGGGAAGGTCGGGAAGGCTTTCGGAATCAAGTCGAATCCTATCAAGGACACCTTCAACAAATCTACGCAGAAAGGCATTGAAGCAACAGGAAACGCAATCGGAAATGTGGGCGGTGGTCTTGGCAAGACAGGCAAGAACGCAAAAGGCGCAAAGAAAGCCGTACAGGAACTGAAGCGTGAACTGATGGGGTTTGACCAGATCACAAAGCTTTCTGGCAAATCCGATTCATCGACAGGCACATCTGGCGGTGGCGGTCTTGGAAGCGGTGGCGGTGCAGGCATCGGTGATTTAGGTGATTTAGGCGAACTTGATGACATTATTGATGCGCTTGAGATACCAGACACCGTGACCACATCGTGGGATGGTTGGAAAGAGTTGCTTGCAGATGTCCTTGACCTTATCGTTGATATTGGCAAGCTTGCCTTGGAAGATATCCTGTCACCATTGATAGGCTTGGTCACGAAAACGATAGTTCCGAATGCGCTTGATATCATCGGCACGGCACTTAAGAACATCGTGGATTTTGCCACCAGAATACCAACTTGGCTGATGGATCTGCTTACAGGTCATGACAAGGAAGTTAAGATCACGGTAGATGATCAATTCACGAAGAAATGGCAAGAGATAAAAGATCTTGATAACAGCGAACTGAATGTCAAGGTTAAGATGAACGGTGAACTTGAGGATCTTAACGGTGGGCAGGTCAATGTATATGTTGCGCTTCAGCGTGGCTTTGTCGGCACAGTAGCCGATTGGCTGAAGAACAACAATTACATCGGAACGGTATCGGCTACCGTTGGTCTTGTAAGGTCATTTGGTAGCGGTATATCTACCGTTGCTGAATGGATAGTAAAAAGTTCACTTCTTGGCGCATCCGTCAATATGGCGGTCGGTCTTGTGAGTAGTTTCGGGAACGGCATTTCAACCGTGGCGCAATGGATCACGCAGACCAAGCTTGGCGGTGGTGTTGTAAATTTCGGGATCAAACTTGCAACTTCATTCGGAAACGGAGTGTCCACAGTAGCAGAGTGGATAAAGGGAAAAGCCAATTGGGGCGATTCTGTTTACAAGCCAATCAGTTTGAAACGGTGGACATCTTGGTCAAGCGTTGCCGAATGGATATCGAACAAAACCAATTGGGGCGGTTCGGTGTACAAGCCTGTCAGCCTGTCCAAAACCAAGGCATGGAAGACGGTTGGCGGTTGGATCACAGGAAAAGGCAATTGGGGTGATTCCGTTTCAAAGTCTGTCGGATTATCTAAAACGTGGAAAACCGTCAAGTCATGGATTGAGAGCAAGACGAATTTCGGAACAGGAAGCGTGTCGAAAGAAATAAAATTAACACAGGTGTCAAAAGGCAAAAGCGCATGGAAAACCGTTACCGAGTGGGTCAAAAATCATTTAGGGAGCGGTGGAGTTAGCGTAGATGTAAAGCTGAACAGCAAGAAAAAGGCAAGCGGTGGTATATATCAAAACGGTTGGAAGCCGATAACAAAATACGCTTCTGGCGGTTCGCCTACAGGCGGTCAGATGTTTATTGCAAGAGAAGCAGGCCCAGAGTTGGTCGGCACTCTAAAAGGGCATACCGCAGTAATGAACAATGATCAGATCGTTGCATCCGTGGCATCTGGAGTCGCAAAGGCAATCACAAACATCCGTTTTGAAGCCACACCTGCGTTGGCTTCCACACGCACAGCAAGCGCACAGGCACAGACCCAACAGGTCAACACGCAACAAATGGTGACCTTACTGCAACAACTTCTTGTGGCGGTAAACGCACTTGACCTTGAAGTAAATCTTGATGGTGAAACGATCAAGAACAACACCGTAAGAAGAATAAACAATCACACCAGAGCCACAGGACAGCTTGAACTGATCGTATAAGGGGGATTTATGGCAATAACAAAATTATGGGCAGGTAGTAGCACACCATTAACGGAATTGCCGTCACCTATCAGCGTGAAGCCGTCAATGGAAATAATCTGGTCTGAAAATACAGGCAGAGCGCAGAGCGGAGCGAATAAAGCCACCATGATAGGCGATGTGGTTGCGGAGAAAATAACCTATGCAATTGAATGGGATATGCTCACGGCTACAGAATTCAGCCTTATAACATCAAAGCTTAAAGCAGGTTTCTTTTATTTTGACATCGGCACAAGCGCACCGAGTTCACCAAGCAAGTTCTACAGGTCAGAAATCAGCTACAAGATACAACAGATTACCGCATCTGATTTAAGGTACAGGAATGTTGCAGTATCAGTTATCCAACAGTAAAGGGGGAAGCCATGATAACTAAAAACAGTAGTGGCGGTAACCTGTCAAGCAATTACAATACTGTAGTCGCAAGTGATTCAAGGCAATGGCAAGCACGATTATATTCGGACGGCACGTTACTTGATTGCGGTATATCCAGACTTACGATATCCAAAGGTTCTTGCGGTACTCCAGAATCATTTTCGATAGGTAACATTTATTCAAGCATGCTTAATGCGGAACTTCTTGGTCTGTCTGATGACATCAAGAACACGGATATCGAAGTACAGATCGGTCTTGATACAGGTTCGATAGAATGGATAACCGTGGGTCATTTCATCGCAATCGAAGTGCTTAATACCGCTTATTCGACTACGGTGACAGGGTACGGATTCAGCACGGCTAAAACGAGCGGAACATTTGTGATACCTGCCACATTAACTTTGGCAAATATCGCTTCCGCTATTCAGACCGCCACAGGATGTACGATCACGTTTGATAACGGCATTACAACATCATATGAGTTGGCAGGTAGCCTTGAAAACTGCATATCATGCTATAGTGGCTTGCAGGTGCTTGCACACGCTTGTGGTGGTTATGTAGTCGATACGAATGACGGCAATTTTGCCATCCATCAGTTTTCCGATACTCCGACTTTATCGGTCACCACAGGACGGATGAAACAGCTACCGAATGTAGAAGAACTTCCGTTCGAAATCACAGGTGTGCAGGTCACAGCAACAGGTCAGTATTCGTATGCGCTTACTACCGATGTGGCAATAGATCCAGACAAGACCTATTACACAAGGTCTGGAACATCACCGAATTACGTTTATACGGAAGTAGAAGAGCCAGATGTTGCGGATATCGGCACATACTATGAACGGAGTGAAGTAGTATATACAAGCGGTTCACCAATCGTTCTGTATGACGAAAATGCGAACATGTCAGCAACCGTGTTCAACAACATCTATAAGGATATTGTCGGATATGAATATAGAACAGGAACGATAGACCTGTCTATTGGTGACCCACGGATAGAAGGAAACGATGTTCTTTCTGTCACGGATGTAAACGGAAACGCTTATACAATTCCATGTCATTTGGTAACTCATACTTATGACGGTGGATTACTTACCACGGTACAGGCGGTCAAGGCTACATCAAGTTCAGACGGATTGGCAACAGGCGCACCTTTATCCCAAAGGATGGATGAGATCGGCACGGCTTCAGCGATAGCAAAAGCATCAGCAGAATCCGCATTATCGGATGCACAGAGCGCAAAGACATCCGCAGAATCCGCACAGCAATCAGCAACAACGGCATATAACCTTGCTACGCAGGTACAGGGGTTGGCGCAACAGGCACAGGCAGATGCACAGAGCGCACAGCGGTCATCGCTGATCGCAAGTGAATACGCATCAAGAGCGTTGGGAAATCTATCCACGGTGCAATCAGTAGCCGAAACGCTGACATGGATAGCACAACATGGCACGATGGCTTTGACCACCGACACAGCATTAGATCCTACCCATGTGTACTTTGTTGTAGATGCGAATGGCGATTATGTTGTTGGAAGTACGCATTACTCAATTGTAAACGAGCCAGATGTTTCTGATATATCTACTTACTATGAACTGACGATAGACGAAAGCCTTAATAATTATGTAGGTACGCACCTTGCATTGACATCGGAAGGTCTTTGGCTTCTGCCAGAATCAGATGATTCTTACAAGTTGCTAATAGCAACAGGCAATGGGGCGGTCTATACCACAGCAGGTACATATATCATTGATAGCGGAAACAATATCGTTGCGGTGTTCGGTGCAGGTTTGGCACGAATCGGCAATGCTTACGATCTGCATGTTGACATCGAAAATGACGGCATGAAGATCATGTCTGGAACAGAAGAAAAAGCACGTTTTTCTGGCGATTTGCTGTCACTTGGTGATGACACAGGACGGTTTGAAGTAGTGCCGACAAAGACTACCTTCTACGGCAATAACGCACAGGAAGTAGGTTTTATCGGGCAAGGGGTCAACGTGTCTGGTTCTTATGAGCAACAGTTAATAAAAAACACGTTCTCATATGCGACACCGTTCACCGTATATGATGCACCGTTATCATTTGCGCCACAAAGCAACATTGCTTTCAGCGCAACGGTCAATGGTACGGATACGCAGGTGTCAATTCCATATCAACAAGATTATTCTGGAACTACCAACAACTTGCAGATAGCATATACGGCTTCTTCTCACAACCTGTCCGTAATCTATAACGGATCAAAGGTAGATACGGCATCACATGAAGGTTCGGTCAATGGCACTCCGACTTCATCCATGTCTGGCACAGCTATGAAGGGTGCGCCTTTAACCTTCATTTTCAAGAATTCGCCAACAATTGGTACAACTATAACGATAGGGATGATTTTCCTTAATGACGTTACTTTCACCGTAGGCACGGCAGGTTCTGACACAAGAACTGCGTTTATGGCTACAACCGTTTTTAGGTTTGACTATGACGGTGACAAGACCATCACGGTTACTTGGCAATCTGGCTATGCATCGGATGATATTTATATTTCTGGTGTGCATTATTATACGCAAGGGGTACAGGTAAGCATTGCGACCGCAACATATGACAGGTCATATTCCGCACCTATATTCAGTTTCGGTTCTAACGAACTTAACAGCGGATATGGGTATGCAACCATGCTTGGCGAAGGTCTGATAGCAAGAGGTAACCACCAACTTGTTATTGGGAAATACAATTCAACGCAGACATCGCCTTTTGTGATCGGCTACGGAACATCCGATAATGCACGGCAGAATATCGTTTGGATCACATCAACAGGCGATGCGCACATTGCTGTTGATGATTCCGCATCAAGCGGAACTTTGGAAGGGGATCTGTACGATGCTTTAGTTTGGCTTGATGCTATTGATTTGATATAAGGAGAAAGTCATGTATATCATAATAGAACTGCAAACAACAGGCGGTCAGACCGCAAATATCGTGACCACAAAGGCAACGAAAGAAGAAGCCATGAGCGTTTATCACACCATCCTTGCATCGGCTTCGATAAGTTCTGTCGAGTATCACACGGCGGTTGTGATGGATGAGGAAGGAAGATATCTTGCAAGGGAATGCTATCAGCATGAGGTAACCGAATGAAAACTTTTTCCTTAAAGCGAGCCATTTTAAGAATCATAAAATGGATGCAAGCACCAAAAGTTGAAAGCACATCTGGCGATACCTATATCACGGTAGAAAGAACGGACACAAGTGTGAAGGTCGGCATGGGGGTCGGTTCATCTGGCACGAATCACGGCATATGGTCATGGGCATTGAATAAATGGCTTGTATACGGTGATTCGGCTGAAGTGTATGTTAACGGTGTGAAAGTTTACGCACCAAAGATTCTGTGGTCGGGTAGTGCGGTTATGAACGAAAATCAAGCCATCAGCACCACAGGCGCAACAGGATATGTTCTGTCTGAAAGATTAGATGCACAGGCGCATGGGATAATCCTTGCGTGGTCAGCGTATTCAAGCGGTTCAGCGCAAAACTACAATTGGTCTTATGATTTTGTGCCTGTTACACACGTTAAGAATCACAGCGGTGCAGGTGTCGGATTTACGATGATGACAGAAGGTGTCGGCACGGTAGGTAGCAAGTACCTGTATATTTCGACTACATCCATCACAGGACACGCTAAAAATGACGATACAGGTACAAGCAGAGGTATCACATATAATAATGCTTATTGGGTATTAAGAGAGGTAATAGGTGTATGAAAACGATAGCATTGACAATAATGGTTGCGATCGTGCTTGAAGCATTGATTGAGTATTTCAAAACCGTTCTGCACATGGTTGAAGTCAGAGAATACAAGACCGCAATTACCCAAGCTATCACGATAGTTCTGGGTATTTTTCTTGCATTCGCATTCCATCTTCAGCTTTTCAATGGTGCTATGACCGAAATCTACGAAGGTCTTTCCATCAACCCGACATTGGACATGATTCTGACAGGGGTCTTGTTTTCCAGAGGATCTAACTACTTTTCAGACCTTGTGGGCAAGCTGACAAAGAAAGACACCACAATCGGTCAGATGATCGCCATACAGGAAGACGGATTCGGATTCGATGACGATGACGAATACGAAGATGAAGAGGAAGGTGACGAAGATGGCATTGCTGACATTAGCGAAACGTAAGGAATATTTCAAGTTTCTGGGATTAGGCGAATACAATAAAGAGAACATCAAGAAGCTACAGAAGAAATACTTCACACGGTCAAAGGATATAGACGGAATTTACGGTCAGAATACCGATTACCTTTTACGGCACGTTTATAACGTGAAGAAAGTTTGCAAGAACTTCGAACCACAGGAATTTAAGTGTGAATGTGGGGGCAAGTATTGCACAGGGTATCCGACTCAAATGAGAGCAACGGAACTGTATAACTTGCAGACGATCAGAACGCATTTCGGCAAGCCAATGCGTATCACAAGTGGATTGCGTTGCCGTGGGTACAATAACAGCTTGCGTGGAAGCTCGTCGAGTTCAAAGCATATGCAAGGCTTGGCAACTGACTTCTATATCGCAGGTGTTACAGATAGTGTGGCACGAAGAAAATCGCTTATATCGTATTTAAAGACCTTGCCTAACTTCGATTATGCCTATGGAAACGGTTGGTGTTCGCTTGGATACTCAATTTCGGCTTCTTACATGGGCAATGCCGTGCATATCCAAAGCAAGGACGGAGCGTTGCCGACAGCTAAAAAGACAACAACGGCAAAAAAGACAACCACATCTGCCAAGGCAACAACAACTGATATCGGTACGAAGGTAATCAACTTCGCTTCAACCCAGAAGGGCAAGTACAAGTCCAGAACCAATCACGGCAAGGACGGAAAGCCTTATTCCAACAAATTCACCAAGTATTTCGCAGGTAAAGGCGGTATCAATTCGAAAGGTGAAATGCCAAAGACCTATGGCTATGTGGCAGGTTACTGCACGCTGTTTGTTGTGTATTGCCTAAAACAATGCGGTTCACCTGTTGCTGATGAGTTGCTGAAAAATCTTAATTCAAAGGCAAAGGGTTATTGGTGGCATTCACCAAGCTTAATGAAGTATTACAAGAAAAAGGGTTTGCTGAAAACAGATTGGTCAAAAGCCAAGAAAGGCGCAATCGTCTTCAAGGGTTCGAAGTCACCTACGCACACCTGTTTGTTTGACAAGATAAGCGGAAGCACCGTTTATACATGGGACGGCAACGTGGGCGGTGGAGTGACCTATAACAGCAGAAAGAAATCTGCGTTTATTGGGTATGTGAACCCACCATATAAGTGAGGTGATGAAGTATGAATTGGGAACTGATCATAAGTGTGTTTGCTATCGTGATGGGCGCAAACGGAGCGTTTGACCTGTTGAAGTTTCTGATCACAAGGTCAGACACAAAGAAAACATCACCAGAACGCTTGTGCTTAAAAGCCTTGTGCGCTGACAGGCTTTATATCCTGTTGTGCGATTGGAAGCATAACCAAGGCGGTATGGCATCCGAATGGGAAACCATAGACGATCTGTACGATGGATACAAGGCTTTAAAAGGCAATGGTGAAATCAGCAAGTTATATGAAGAGTGTGCGAAACTGTCAAGCACGGATTAGGGGGTATGAAATGATAACTTATGTAAAGCAAAAGTCATACGATAACGATTCGATCTATATCGAAATCGCATGTGAATCTTCAGATACCAAGCCAACAGACGGCATTGCAACAGGTTCTGTGGCTTACGAAGTTGATACAGGCTATATCTACATGTTCAGCGAAAAAACATCCGCATGGGTGAAACAGTAGGGGGTAAGGCATGGATCTATTTGATATCGCAATAGCGAAGAAGCTGTCTGGCGGTTCTGGGGGTGGGGGAAATCCTAACACTGTGCAGACCGTGACAGGAACAGTAGCAAGCATGTGGGGTGATATAGACCTTGATGCTTTGCTGACAGCATTACTTAATATGGAAGCAACAGTTTACGCATACCTTAACGCCTCTGCTATAGGGATGGGCGAGTTCCGTTTTATGATTTATCCGTTTAAAGACGGTAGCTACGGTGGCATGTATGTAACAGCATCAGACATAACCCCAAACGGTAGTTCTGCAAGCGTAAAGGCTTATAGCATTTTTTGGGAGTTAGACGGAAGTTTAACCTATTACGATTATGTAGATAACGGAGCATATACCGATGCAACAGCATACGCAAGTTATATCACCACGGAATTGACGGTGGTATGGCATCCTTTGCCAACGGATTAGGAGATAACACAATGCTTACGATAGACGGACAGAACAACATTGCGCTGACAAGAGGAGATACCTGCACCATAGTCATATCCATGACTAAAAACGGTAATCCTTATCTGCCTGTGGAAGGTGATTCGATTCGCTTTGCCATATCAAAATCTTATGCCACAGAAAAAGGGTACAGATTGATCATGGAAAAGCCGATATCAACCGACACGCTTCAGATTTATCTTTCGTCAGAAGAAACCAAGCTTCCAGACGGAACTTACAACTATGACATTGAGATAACACATGAAGATGGTGCGGTAGATACATTTATAAGCGCAACTTTTACGATTGAAGGTGAATGCAGATGATTACAGGAACTTTGCAAAGCACACCTACCATACAGGGTACATTGACGATTCCGACAATAGCAGGTGTGGAGAAATACACAGGTTCGTATACGTTCACACCTTCTGCGGAAGAACAGGTCATAGAAATAAAAAACAAAAGAGCAACACAGAACATTACCATAAGTGCTATACCAAACAACTACGGATTAGTCACTTGGGACGGTTCAACTCTAACGATTTCATAAGGAGATTACAAAATGGCGAAAACAGTAACGATAAACGGAGTAAGTTATCAGAATGTACCTTCGGTCACGATTCCGCTTTCTGGCGGTAACGGCAATGCGACCTTTTACGAAACATCAAGTGCAACGATTGATGCATCAAAGGTTCTTAACGGATATGTAGGCTATGGTGCAAGCGGTGCGGTCACAGGCACAGCGACACAGCCACAGGTGTCACAGGACAGCACAACCAAAGTTCTGACTATTCAGTAGAGGTGGCAAGATGGCGAAAAATATTGATTTCATGGGTGCGATATTCCCAGACGTTCCGAGCGTGAAGTTACCACAGCAAGGTGGTGGATTGGTTTCGTTCGATGATACCACAGATGCAACAGCAACGGCAGAAGACATAGCGCAGGGTAAAACAGCATACGTTAACGGCTCAAAGGTAGTCGGTACGGCTTCTGGTGGCTCTGCTGTTATTGAACCGCTTTCCGTCACGCAGAATGGTGTCTACTCCGCTCCGAGCGGTGTGGATGGGTATAGTCCTGTTACGGTTAATGTCAGCGGTGGGGGCGGTTCAAGCTACCGCCTACTCGATTCAAGAGAATTTGAAATCAGCACTACATCAACATCCACAGCGACAGTAGCAAGCTATACGGTTGACAATGACGGTGCTGGAATCCTTCACGATGGTATGCTTATGATAGCAATCCGTGACAAGCAAAGCGGATATAGGTACGGATATTTTGCTTGTAGCGTGAGTTGGGTGCTTGTCGTAAACAGTACTGGCGGTACACCTACAACGGTAAGGATTGGCGGTAAATGGACGAATAGTGGTATCGCGACAGGTTCGGGTACGTATGGCGTCTATTCGCAAGTGACTAATTTAACGGCAAGTAGTATATCCATTGATATCAGAACGAGGTACTCAAACTCTTATGGTACGATCGATAGCACGTATATCGTTGATGTTTATTGTGTCGATTATCCGCCAAACCTTATAGTCTAATTGCAAATAATATGCAGATGGAAACACAGACCATAGACGAGTGGCTGAAGCATATCGCAAGCAAGATGGTAGGCGAATAGGCTTATTGTGGAAATCAAGCGGTCTTTTTAGATCAACGTGACAGCCGTGTTCCCCTTCCTACATGGTTAAATTACAACAGGTATCAATATACCACCTACCGCAATAAAATCGCTTAAAACGCAAATTTTGGCTATACTAATGCCATGTCACATGACGGTTAGATATGGTTAGTATAGGATACCGACAAATTCGGCTTTTTCATTGACCACGATTCCGCTGATAAGATTTCGCCAGAAAGCACGCTTGTG
>Ga0310786_10006462_pt1 | contig 15571 bp, 8 predicted proteins | sample AusTroGonzalo_MG_FD_203881 | JGI IMG/M metagenome (GOLD analysis project Ga0310786, IMG submission 203881) | Bovine rumen microbial communities from tropical cattle in Woodstock, Queensland, Australia - Gonzalo_03 (v2) (version 2) | ecosystem: Host-associated > Mammals > Digestive system >... | reverse complement strand
AACGCGCTCATCGGGGTGCAAACGGAAATAATTAATATATTAAAAGTCAGAAAAAATGCAAGAAGCTTTTTCATTTACTTGACACCTGCCTGTTTAAAATATATTATAATACTATCACAACAATTCAGAAAAAAAAAGAGTTATTTTTAATTCTTTGAGGAGAATTTATGGTATATATTACAGGCGACACCCACGGGGATATCAGTTTTTTCAAAAGCCCCGCGCTTAAGAAGCTGACGGAGGACGATACGCTGATTATCTGCGGTGATTTCGGCTTTTTGTGGGACGGCAGCGAAAAAGAAAAAAAGGCGCTTGAAACGCTTAAAAAGAAAAAATACACAATCTGTTTTCTGGACGGCGCACACGAAAACTACGATATGCTTTCCCTGTACAAGCCTTACAGATTCAAGGGCGGAAACGCAAACAAGATTGCGGATAATATCTTCCGTCTTTTAAGGGGCGAAATTTTCACCTTTGAGAAGAAAACTTTTTTCTGTATGGGCGGCGGCGAGAGCGAGGATATGCATATGCGCGTTGAAGGCGAAAGCTGGTGGAAGGAGGAAATGCCCTCCTCCGAGGAGCTTTTAAACGGCGCAAGAAACCTTAAGGACGCGGAATATAAGGTTGATTATGTTTTAACCTACGAAGCGCCCGCGCTTGCAAAGGATTTCATAAGGCTGCACTCCCATAAGGAAATGCACTTAACCCCGCTTAACACCTACCTCCAGGAGCTTATGAAGAGCGTTGAATACAACCACTGGTTCTTCGGCTCACTGCATATGGACCTGAACATAAGCAAGAAAATGACAGCGGTGTTTAACGAAGTAATAAAAATTCAGTAAAAAATCAGGTTGAGATAAAAAGCTGCAGAATTCCGTTTTCTTGCGAGCGGGAGCTGTACAACGGTACCGCCCCCGAGCAAAAAACGGAAAACGCCAAAACCCCCACGGATTCGATGTCCGCGGGGGTTTTCTTTTATTAACATAATCGCTGCGGTGCGCCGAGGGCGTCGCACCCTACAATTAATCTGGCGTGGTTATGCACTTTTTAGCCAACCTATTAATAGATACCCTGCTCGAGCATTGCCTGTGCTACCTTCTCGAAGCCTGCGATGTTAGCGCCTGCAACAAGGTCGTAGCCGAGACCGTACTTTTCAGCTGCATTCATAGAATTTGTATGAATGTCAATCATTGCCTGATGAAGTCTTGCATCAACTTCTTCTGCAGTCCAGCTCAGACGAGCGCTGTTCTGGCTCATTTCAAGACCTGATGTGCAAACGCCGCCTGCGTTAACAGCCTTTGAAGGAGCAATGATAACTCCCTCGGTCTCTCTGAAGAGGTCGAATGCATCCTCGGTTGTGGGCATATTTGCAACCTCGATATAGTACTTGGTGCCGTTAGCAATAATTTTCTTTGCTTCCTCAAGAGTTACCTCGTTCTGAGTTGCGCAAGGCATTGCAACGTCAACCTTAACGCCCCAGGGCTTCTCGCCTGCATGGAATTCGCAGCCGAACTTATCAGCATAATCCTGAGCCTTATCTCTGCCGGATGCACGCATCTCAAGCATAAAGTTGAGCTTTTCTTCTGTTGTAATTCCTTCGGGGTCGTAAACATATCCGTCGGGACCTGAGATTGTTACAGCCTTACCGCCGAGCTCTGCAATCTTCTTTGCAGCGCCCCATGCAACGTTACCGAAGCCTGAAAGAGCAAAGGTCTTGCCTTCGATGGTATCGTTTTCGTGCTTGAATACTTCGCAAGCATAGTAAACAGCGCCGTAGCCTGTTGCTTCAGGTCTGATAAGAGAACCGCCGTATGTAAGTCCCTTACCTGTAAGAACGCCGTTTCTGAAGGAATCGGTAATTCTCTTGTACTGTCCGAAGAGGTAGCCGATTTCTCTTCCGCCAACGCCGATATCGCCTGCGGGAACGTCTACGTCAGGACCGATATGACGGTAGAGCTCTGTCATAAATGCCTGGCAGAAACGCATAATTTCTCCGTCGCTCTTTCCTCTGGGGTCAAAGTCGGAACCGCCTTTACCGCCGCCCATCGGAAGACCTGTTAATGAATTCTTAAAGGTCTGCTCGAAGCCGAGGAAATACATAATTGACGGGTTTACTGTGGGATGGAAACGAAGTCCGCCCTTGTAGGGACCGATAGCAGAGTTAAACTGAACACGGTAACCTCTGTTAATCTGAGTTTTACCCTCATCATCAACCCATGCGATACGGAAGGTGATGAATCTTTCAGCCTCTACCATTCTGCCGAGAATGTCATATTTCTCATACTCGGGATGTTCTGCAACAACCTTGTCAAGAGAGCCTAAAACCTCTTTAACAGTCTGGATAAACTCGGGCTTTTCAGCGTCTCTCTTCTCAACTGTAGCAATAACTCTTTCAATGTACTCGTTCAAATTGTTCACTCCTTAGTTATTATTTAATTTTAAAAAACTGGCAATAATATTTTAGTCTTCTTTATTTACATTGTCAATAAAATATACAAAAAAAGCCAATAAATATACATAAAAAATCAGCGTATACAGGGGTCTGACCCCTGTATACGCTTTTAAGTGTTAATCAGGCAACATCGTCGAAAGTGAACTCGCCGTCCTTGAAATCAACGGTGCATTTTGTGTTGGGCTTGATTTTTTCTTCAAGGATAAGCTCGCTTAAAGTATCTTCAATCTTTGACTGAATTGCTCTTCTCAGCGGTCTTGCGCCGTACACCTTATCAAAGCCCTCCTTTGCAAGCTCGCTTATTGCCTCATCCGTAAACTCAAGCTCAATATCCATATCCTTTACGCGCTTTCTGAGAGTTTCAAGCATTCTCTTTGCGATTTCCTTAATGTCCTCTTCATCAAGCTGATTGAAAACGATAATCTCATCAAGTCTGTTGAGAAATTCGGGCTTGAAGGTCTTCTTCAGATCGCCCATAACAAGCTCTTCAATATTCTTGTTTTCGTCCTCTTCGCCGCCGAAGCCGAGAGATTGTTTCTGCTCGGTTATTTTTGACGCGCCGACATTCGAGGTCATTATGATAATCGCATTTTTAAAGGATACCTTTCTGCCCTGGGAATCGGTTAAAACGCCGTCCTCAAGAATCTGCAAAAGCATATTGAAAACATCGGGATGAGCCTTTTCAATCTCATCGAAAAGAACAACGCTGTAGGGCTTACGGCGGATTTTTTCGGTAAGCTGTCCGCCCTCGTCAAAGCCGACATAACCCGGAGGCGAGCCGATGAGCTTTGAAACGGTATGCTTTTCCATATATTCGCTCATATCGAGCTTGATAATTGCGTTTTCATCGCCGAACATAGCCTCTGCAAGAGTTTTGCAAAGCTCTGTTTTACCAACGCCCGTAGGTCCGAGGAAGATGAAGGAACCAATAGGTCTGTTCGGGTTTTTGAGCCCTACCCTGCCCCTTCTGATTGCCTTTGCGATTGATTTAACAGCCTTATCCTGACCCACTATTCTCTTATGGAGAATTTCCTCCATATTGAGCAGTCTTTCGCTCTCTTCCTTTGTAAGCTGGCTTACGGGAATTCCCGTCCAGCTTGAAACAACCGCTGCGATTTCATCGCTTGTTACGGATTTAATGTCGTGTGAGGAAGCGTTCTTCCATTTTTCCTTTTCGCCTGCAAGCAGCTCCTTAAGCTTATTCTGCTTATCGCGCAGCTTTGCAGCGCTCTCGAAATCCTGCGAGGTAATAGCGGACTGCTTTTCCTGCTCAAGGCGCTTGATTTCCGCTTCCATATCCTTTAAATTCTGCGGAATCGTCTGTGCATTCAGACGGACAACCGATGCCGCCTCGTCAATACAGTCGATAGCCTTATCTGGCAGATATCTGTCAGCAATATATCTTGAGCTCATTTTAACCGCGCTTTCAATTGCCTCATCGGTAATCTTGACCTTGTGGTGAGCCTCGTATCTGTCGCGCAGACCGCGAAGAATTTCGATTGTTTCCTCCTCTGTGGGCTCGCCGACGGTTACGGGCTGAAAACGCCTTTCAAGAGCTGCGTCCTTTTCAATATTCTTTCTGTATTCGTCAATGGTTGTTGCGCCGATAACCTGGATTTCACCCCTTGCAAGCGAGGGCTTTAAGATATTTGCAGCGTCAACTGCGCCCTCTGCTGCGCCTGCGCCGATAATGGTATGCACCTCATCGATGAAGAGGATAACATCCTTTGCCTCGCGCACCTCATCCATTGCCTTTTTGATACGCTCCTCAAAATCGCCCCTGTACTTTGTTCCCGCAACCATTGAGGTTAAATCAAGGGCAACAATCTTCTTTTTTGAAAGAAGCTCGGGAACCTCATCGGATACGATTTTAAGCGCAAGTCCCTCTGCAATTGCGGTTTTGCCGACGCCCGGCTCACCGATTAAGCAGGGGTTGTTTTTATTTCTGCGGGAAAGAATCTGAATAACCCTCTGGATTTCCTTTTCCCTGCCGATAACGGGGTCAATCTTACCCTGCTTTGCAAGCTCGGTCAAATCCTTGCCGAATTCATCAAGGGTTGGAGTTTTGCTCTTGGCACGCTTGCCCTGCTTTGATGAATGGCGCTCATCCGTTTCACCGCTGCCGATTGAGGAAGCAAGCTCTTCAAGAAGCGAATTTTCGTCAACGCCGAGTTCGTTAATGAACTTAACGGCATAGGAATCCGTTTCCTTGATAAGCGAAATGAGCAGGTGCTCGGTTCCTACAAAGGAATGGCTCATACTTCTTGCAATCTGGAAGGAAAGCTCAATAATGCGCTTTGAACGCGGGGTAAAATCATCAGGTGAAAGACGGGTTGCATTTCCCGTTCCGATTTGCTCTTTTATAAGCTCATCGACCTGCTCAAGGGTTATACCCTTTTCGTTCAGGGCTGCCGCACCGAGCCCCGTTCCCTCTTTTAATAAGCCTACTAATATATGTTCGCTGCCGACATAGTTATGGCCGTAATTCTCGGCAGCCTTTATTGCGAGGTTTAAAACCTCATTTGCCTTTTGTGTAAATGAATTGAACCTGTACATTGTTATAGTCCTCCTTTACATAATTGTTGAGAGTGGAGTATGGAAAACCTCATACCTTCCCCTTGAGGGGAAGGGGGACCGCTTGCGGTGGATGAGGTGTGTTGCCTCAAAAATCAGTTGCCGTAAGTAATCAAAGGCTAAAGACACCTCATCCGTCTGCCTACGGCAGCCACCTTCCCCTCAAGGGGAAGGTGTGAGGAACTCGGAACTTATTCGAGTTTATCCCGAATAATCTGCGCTCTAAGCTTATCGCACATTGACTGCGTAAGCTCAGCCTCGGCGCTGTCTATAAGGGAAGCATTCTGCAAACCGAAGAGCATTTCCCCTATCGTTTTGTAATCAATATCAAAGTATCCGAGCGATACCCCGAGTCTTAACGCCGAAAGGCTGTTTAAAAACTCATCGTTATCAAGCTTTCTTGCCGTTTTGAGTATGCCCAGAGTTCTGTATGTTTTATCCTCAAAATCAATATTTTCTTTAAGCGCTTCCCTTGCCGCTCTTTCCTGCTTTACAATCTGGTCGCAGATTGCGTTTACATTATCAATCGCGCTTTTTTCGCTGATACCGAGGGAAACCTGGTTTGAAAGGATATAGATATCCCCTGCTGCTCCCTTGTACATTTCGCGCAGCGAAAGTCCTAATTTGCCGACCATTGAAGAAAGCTTATAGATTGAATTATTCTGCCTGAGCGCGGGAAGATGGAGCGCAAAGGACGCTTTAAGTCCCGTTCCGAGGTTTATCGGTGACGCGGTCAGAAAGCCGAGCTTTGGTGAAAAAGCAAGCCTTAATGATGATATAAAGATATCGTCGAGCTCATTTGCTTTTTTGTATGCCGCTTCAAGATTCTGACCTGCTTCAAACGCATTTATTCTGATATGGTCCTCCTCGCAGAGCATAATTGAAACATCCTCGTTTTTCTTAAGCATAAAAGATGCCTGCTCTTTGTTTTTTAAATGCTCTTTGCTGATAAGCTGCTTTTCGCAGTAGGAAGCCGCCTTTGCACTTTTTAAATCAGCAAGGTTAATCATATCGAATTCGTTTGCAAGGGGCGAGCTTTTAATTGCAGCATAAAGCTTTTTTGAAACGCTTTTTCTGACCTCGCTGCTCATTCTTTCCGGGAAGGGCGCGTCCGCTAAATTGCGCGCAAGTCTGATTTTTGAAAACAGAACAACATCACTGTTGTTGCCGTCAAAATAATACCATTTACTTTCCATTATTACGCCTCCCCGCCGTTATCACTCAGTGCATTGATTTTATCTCTTATTACTGCCGCATCCTCAAAGCGCTGCTCCTGAACTGCCGCTTTCAGCTCCTCCTTGAGCGTTTCAAGCTCGCTTTTTTCGGGTGCTGCTTCGGGTGCTTCGGATTCCTCGGTATAGGTAACATTTTTACCCACATGCTTTGTTCTGCCGTGGAGCTTTTCGATGCTCGGGGTGAGCTTATCCTCAAACTTATCATAGCAGTTAGCGCAGCCAACCCTGCCCGAATTGATTATGTCGTTAAAGGATGAGCCGCAGTAGGTGCAGCGGTCGATTCCTGTTAAGGAATTAAGCGCAGCCGCGCCCGCACCGAGAAGATTTCCGAACAGAGAATCCATTGAGAAGGAGTCAAAATCGAATTCCTCCATAACTCCGAGCTCCCTTGCGCAGTCGGCGCAGAGATGCATTTCTTCTCTTTTTCCGTTTATAACCTTTGTAATATGGGTGTTTGCCTCATTGTTGTGGCAATGTGTGCATTTCATAACTAATTACCTCCTATATTTTTATAATTACGAGTTACGAATTACGAATTACGAATTTCGGGTGGGCGAAGCCCACACCCATTATATAATTGCGGTCCGCAGGACCATCAATTCGTCACTCGTCATTCGTCATTCGTAATTAATTAATGTATGCCAGTAACATTAATTTGAGCTGTTTTGCTCTGATTATATTTGCCGTTTCTTTTTCGATTCCTTTAAAATTGCTGTCGCTGATAACCGCAAGCATCATATTTGCCGCCTTATCGCTGAGCAGCTTTTGATAGTTACAGTTAATTATATGCGCCTTTGCACTGCGTTCATCAATCGAATTTCCGATGCTGTTGATAAGGCTCATAATAATACTATCCTTGCTGTCCGCTCGGCTGATAAGGATATATCCTCCGCCGCCCCTGCGGCTTTCGATTCTGTAGCCCGCCTCGGGAGTGAAGCGCGAGGTTATAACGTAGTTAATCTGGCTGGGAACGCAGCCCAGCTGATTTGCAAGGTCGTTTCGCTGAATCTGAACCGTTGAGGTTTTATCATCAAACATATCAAGAATCATATCGGCAATCATATCGCTCATTTTCATTTTTTAATCATCCCCTGTTTTAGTTTGGAGTGTGGAGGGTGGAGAGAGGAGTTATTCTTGCCACGGACCACGAATTACGGACTCCGAATTAGTCTTTGACTTTCTTTGTCCTTCAATGTTGTTATATCACAAAGGTCAAGAAAAGTCAAGAACTTTTTTTGAAAAATTTTTTTGTGTTGTTATATCCCCTTTTCTGTGCTATAATTTTGACAGGAGGGATAATATGATATTTTTTCTTTTTGTATTAATACTAATTATTTTCTGCTCTGCAAAGGCTGAAAAGGCAAACGAGTTCAACAGGGAATATATAACAAGGGATTCAACAAATGTTATTAAAGGAATCTTTGTTATACTGATTTTCCTCAGCCATTCAAAGCAATATCTTTCTTTAGGCGGAGTGTTTGACGAAACATATCTTGCGTTTCAAAATCATCTGCACCAGATGGTTGTTGTTATGTTCCTTTTCTATTCCGGCTACGGAATTATGGAACAGATAAAAAAGCGCGAATTTGCATACATAAAAACAATTCCGCAAAAGCGCTTCCCCAACCTGCTGATTAATTACGATATTGCAATTCTGCTTTTTGCGGTAATGCGCCTCTGCCTCGGCATAAAAACAACGCCAAAGCAGGTGCTTATTGCATTTACGGGCTGGACCTCAATCAGCAATTCAAACTGGTATATATTCATAATCCTTGCGCTTTATATTGTTACATTTATTGCATTCTTCGGCATCAAATGGTTTAACAAGAGATGGCACCAGGCGGTATATCTGATAATTCTTACCGCATTATCGCTTGTGTTTATGTACCTGATGAGAAATGTTTTTGAAAAGGAATCAAGATGGTATAATACGGTGCTCTGCTATGCGCTGGGCTTCTGGTATTCGTTCTTCAAGGAAACAATCGAAAAGATAATGATGAAAAACGATATTATTTATCTTATCGTTTTTGCAGGACTTACCACCGCATATATTTATACCTATCTTCACCGCGACGACAGATTCATTTACTACGGCCTCTGGTCGTTTGCATTTACGATTTTAACCGTATTCATAACAATGAAGGTTAAATTTGACAGCAACATTTTAAAGTGGTTCGGCGAGCATATTTTCAGCGTTTATATCCTTCAGAGAATACCGATGACAATACTTGACCACTTCGGCGTTGCAGACAGACATAAATATATTTTCCTCATTGTTTCCCTCGCAGTAACCTGCGCTATGGCAGCGCTTTTCGATTACCTGACGGGCTTGCTTTCAAAGGCAATATGGAAACCGAAAAAGAAGGCATAAGGCATAATTAAAAACACCTGACGGAAAGTTCCGTCAGGTGTTTTTGTTTTGCTGTTATTTGTTGTACTGAACAAGCAGTGCAAAGTCCTTTGCGTTAACAACGCCGTCGCCGTTAATATCAAGCGGCGCGCAGTATTCGTTTGTGTTATCCGTAAAGCTTACGGTTGTTTCGTCACCGTTATCATTCTCCAGCGAAACAGTGTCATCGCTGATTGCAACTGCCTCATAGGTTGAAAGCGGGTCGTTTTCATAAATAACGGTTAAGATTTCGCCTACTGCGTAATCGTATTCAGCCTGGGGCGCATTAATCAGCGAGAGCTGAACATGGCTTTCGGCTTCATCAAGAATGAGCTGAATGCTCTCATTTGAAAGCTTTGCGTTTGTATAGAACTTAGCCTGCGCAATTGCTGCCGAGAGCGCGCCTGCATCCGATGCGTAATCGGTGAAGCTGCCGCAGTATTCATAGCCGCAGTTCCTGCAGGTGAACTGTGTATAGCCCCTTGCATTCGGAGTTGCTTCAAAAACGGTTTCATCATAATCGTGGTCTGCGTAATCGGTGAAATCGCTTCTGTAGATTATGCCGCAGAGCTCGCAGGTATATTCGCTGTAGCCCTTTGCGCAGCAGGTTGCGGGAATTTCATCGGTCTTAACAAAGCTGTGCTCAACTATTTCAACATTAATCGTTCCTTCGCTGCCTTCATAATGCGGAGTGTTTACATAGTCAAAATAGCCCTCGTCCTCATCGTTAATTGAATACAGCCAGTAGCCGAGGCTTGCCTTTGTTCCGACGCGGAGATTATTTGATGAAATCTGGAAGCCGTACTGGTCGCCGAAGGAATAGCCGAACTCATAATCGCGTCCCGTATGGATATCAAAGCCCTTTGCTGAAAGAGTTCCCTCGTCATATCCGTCGCTGAAGCCTGCAAAATCGGAAACGCCGTGCTCGCGGTTTCTGAAATCGGTTTCAAAGTAAACAAATATTCTCTGGCCCTTTTCAATGTAGATTGTATCGCCGCTTTCATAGGTGTTTCCCCTGCTGTCGCGAACCTTTACATATGCGCTCCATTCGCCCGGGTCAACAACGCTAACCGGAACAGCAACTCGCTTATCCATATATTCAACATAGAAGTAATTTTCGCTGCCCTCGTACCAATGATGGCTCCACTGCTCATCAACGGTGTAGAAATAGCGGTCATTTATTCTGTTGCCGTCCTCATCAATCCAGAATCTGCCGTTGTATTCAAATTCAGCCTTGCTGCCGTCAGTATAATTTACGGTGAGGCAGTTGCCTCTTTCATAAATATTCGGGACATCATAGTAGAAGAAATCTTCATAAACATTCTGCTGGCGCTCATAATCCCAGTAGTTATGGCTTTCCCATCTGCCGTTGTACTCTTTATAAACGCTGTACTCTCTTACAGGGGTGAATTCAATGCTTTCAACATTGTTTTCGGCAACAGCAGCGTTAATTGTTACTCTTCCCGTCTGATATGCAACTTCAAACTGTATATTGTCGCCTGCGTTGTAATCGCGGTTTTCGTCATAGGAATAGCTTACTGTAATCGAATATTTTGAGTCCTCATCGTAATAAGCAAACTCATTGTTATACTCGTAATAGAAGGTTTCGCTCTCTCTGCCGTCGGAATAAATAACCTCAATGGCATCGTCACGGAAGAACGGACCTTTGCGCATATTGGTTCTTTGTTCAAACTCGTTGTACTCAAAATCAAGTCCCTTGATGAGTGTTACATTATCCTGCGAGCTGATATATCTGATGCTCTCAACGGCGGATTCATTCATTATCAAATCAATTCTGACGGATGCATTACCGATTGTAAGCGTGTAATAAGCGTCCTCTTCCTGATTCCACTGTGAAGAGCTCGGGTTAATATTAATATCGCAGTTACAGTAAATTCCGAAATCGTTTGCAAAGTTCCAGATATTTCTGCCGTCGTCCGCTCTGAATTCCCGGTTATTGCAGGTAAAGGTTTCGCTTGCTCCGTTTGAAAGAGTGAGCTTAATTATGCTGCCGTCTTCGTAGAGCTCGTCTCCGTTTCCGTAATCACCCTCGGATACGCTTAAGGTTTCGCCGCCGTAGGTGTATTCAATATCAGCAATTGATAAGCGCTCAAGGAAGCCTATAAATTCAAGACAGACTTCGTCCCTCAGTCTTGAAACACTAATTGTATAGGTTTCGCCTGCGGTAAGATTATAGTAAATTGAATCGTCCCCGCCCTCGGTTCTTTCAAGCTCGTTGTTTTCGCCGTCGGTAATTGAGAAGCTGAAATCGCCGCTGTAGCGAAGCTGGTCGCCGAGGCTTCCGCTGAGCTCATAAACAGCGCTCTCATCAGGGGTATATGTAAATGTATGGTTTTCGTTGCTGTAGAACAAAACGGGGGTTAAGCCGTCGCCCAGCTCCACCGCATCAAAATCGTGAGCCTGGGTAACATTAACATCAAGATATGCACGAACGCCGATAACGCTTACATACGCTTTGTTTTCAGCACCCGGAAGAATATGGTTATCGTCCTGGTCAAAGCGGAATTCAAGATATCTTTCCTCAAGCTCCTCGCCGTTTTCGGTTTCAGGAAGCCAGCCGTTTTCCTTAAATGTGAATACCTTATCGGGTAAACCGTCTTTAAAATGAACGGTTATAACGGGATTTGCATTGCGAAGATATTCCATTTTGTCGTCATAGCGGAAATAATCCTCGTCCTTCTGATTATCGTGTTCCCAGCGGCCGCCGATATTTTCAAATACCTCAATAGCATCGCCGTCAACGGTAACTTCAACGCTGTCTATCGGGCTGTCAACAACCGCAACATTAACCGTGCAGGGCTGACCTTTGAAATAGACCTCTATTTCATAGCTCTGTCCGAGCTCCCACTGATTATCGGGGCTCTGGTTATCAATAATTGTGAAATCCTCTGCGTAGTATTCTTCGCCGTGCTCGTCAACAAAGCTGAAATAATCGTATTCTTCGTTGCGCTGATAGCAGATATTTTCGATTGTGTCATCGGGATATGTTACGGTGAAGTAATTGCCTTCCTTTTCAAACAATTCAAAGTCAATGTCATATCTCTGATAATCAACCCATTCATTATTGCTGCCCAGAGCGTGATCGGTGTTGGCGGTTCCGTAGTAAACCTCTATCGGAGTGCCAACATACTGAACTGCCGTATAGGGCGAATCAACAATATAATCGTCAACATAAACTCTCTGATGAGCTGTTCCGACATAGATGTCATAATAGTTATTATCGGCGCCCCTTGTCCAGTAATCGGTTCCGATTTCGCAGCGGAATTCGAGGTTGGTATCTATATTATTTCTTCTTGCATACTCCTCAAGGTTGATTTCTTCTTCCCTGTCATCCTCGTTCTGATAGTAATATACAAAACGGCGGTTCCAGTTGCAGTAGAAGGTCTGCGAGGTTCCGTTGCTGAACTCAACCTCAAGCTCGCCGAACGGGCGGTATACGCCGTCATCGGTTGCCCTTGCACCGTTATAGAAGCTGTAATATTCGCCCCATGCGGGTGTGAAATTAATGCTTACCGATGTATTAACATTTCTTACGCTTAAGAATTCAAAGGAAGGTCCTTCCTTGAGCTTCTGAGCGCTTAATGTATAGGTTTTTCCGCCTTCAAGAACAAATGCGCACCATTCGTTTGAAAGACTCTGAAGGGCGTCGCCGTTTTCGTCAAGAACTGAGCCCGTGAAGTGCTCTCTGTCCCAGATAATATTATCCGCAAGGCTTTCCTCAAAGAGATAAACGCCGTCTTCCTCGGGGGTGAAGGTAACATTGTGCTTTTCTTCGCCGATGAAGAAGATCTTTCTGTGGTCGCCCTCTACGAGTTCGCCCTCGTCAAAATCGCCCGCAATAATATGAACGGGGATATTATGAACGCCCTTGCCGTAGAAGGTTACGCTTGCGGTTTTGCCCTCGGCACCTGCATAGAAATGATTGCCGATGCCGAACTGGTCAAAGGAAAAGTCAAGGAATTTTGTATCTATTTCATTTCCGTGTTCGTCAACGGGAAGCCAGTTGTCATCCCTGTATGAATAAGAAGCGGTATCGCCGTTTTCATATTCAATATCAATGCTTACGCCTGCATAGTTAAGATAGCAGAAATCGGAAAAATAGGTGAACCAGGGCTCATTAACGCCCTCGTCAACCGACCAATCGCCAAGGCTTTCCTCGGCAAGAACAATATCTCTTTCCCAGTGAACCTCAACATTCCTGACGGGGTTGGGCTCAATGCGGATATCAATAGGCGCTTCCATTTCGTTTATGCAAAGCGTTGCCTGATAGGTATTGCCCACAAGCCATCTGTTATCCGTATTCTGGTTGGTATGAACCTCAACTCTTGCATCGCCTAAATCGAGCGCTTTATCGCCGCACATAAATTCAAGGTCGTATTCCTCCTCGTTTTCACCGCGCGGAACTTTTGAGCTGATATAGGTTTCAGATGTTGTATCATCATATGTTACGGTAAGCGCGTTGCCCTCTTCATTCAGAAGATTAAGAGGAACATCATAAACGAAGTAATCCCCGTTCCCGTCGTTTTCCGTATGCGCGCACCAGCCTTCATAGAGCACAAGCGCACCGTTTGCGCCTTCAAAAGCGATGTCCGTCGGCTCTGCTGCAAAGACTGTTATATTCAGTCCTGCAAGCATTGTCAGAAGCATCGAAGCTGATAAAAGAATACTTAAAAACTTCTTCATATTCTTTCAACCTCCTTTGGGGTATAAAATCTCAAATATATTATAATATATTTAACAGATTATTTCAACTTATTTCAACACAAAAATAACACGGCGGAAGAATCCGCCGTGCCGTTTTATACTCACTTAGTTACAACCGCAGCCGCAGTCGTTGTTGCCAAGTCCTCCGCAGAGAAGAAGTATGATGATAAGGATAACGATCCAAGAAGTACCGTTGCAGCCACAACCATTGTTACAACCCATAACCAAACCTCCTTTCACTTTTCTAAAGCATTCTATGAAAAGCGCTCGGTTTTGGTTACAAATTATAATCTCATACCTTCCCCTTGAGGGGAAGGGGGACCGCTTGCGGTGGATGAGGTGTGTTGCCTCAAATTTCAGTTGCCGAAAGCAATCAAAGGCGAAAGACACCTCATCCGTCGGCTCCAAGTATTCGCCGCCACCTTCCCCTCAAGGGGAAGGTATGAGGCTTTAACCTTTAAGTTTAATACCCTCTGAGTCGAGTTTTTCAATAATGAAATCCGAAACCTCGGAAACCTCTTCTCTTGTGAGAGTCTTTTCGGGATGGGAGAAGGTTATTCTTGTTGTGATTGACTTAATACCCTCGCCCTCGTAAATATCGGTTACCTCAACATTTTTGATTAGGGGTGAATTTGCAGCCCTGATTGCAGCGGCAATCGGTGCAAATACGGGGCTTACAAAGGATAAATCAATTTCAATTCCCGGGAATTTGCTCGGCTCCTCATAGCAGATTGAAGCGTTTTTAATCTTTGCAAGAGCGTTTACGTCAACCTCGGCATAAACAATTGCAGCCTTTTTGTCAATCTTCTTTGAAACTGTCGGATGAACAATTCCGATTTCGCCGATTTCAGCGCCGTCGCAGATAATCTTATTGAGATTTCTCGGGTGCTGATATGAATGAGCAGCCTCTTTTGCTTCAAATGAAAGCGATTTATGCTTTAAGTCGTCAACTACGGTTTCAAGCATATCACGAAGCTCAAAATAGAGCTCGGGAACGCTCTTTGTTTTTGCGAAAAGAGTTACTGCAAGGAATTTCTTTTCAATGCAGAGATTGTTTTCATCAATTCCCGTAACGGCTCTTCCGATTTCAAAAATACCGAATTCGTTTGAATAATTCGTGTTGCTCTTAACCTGGCAGAGCTGGGTGGGAATGAGCGATTTTCTTATGCTCTCAATATTCGGATTTGTTGCGTTTGCAAGCTTGATTTCGCTCTCGGGCTCAATTGCAAGCGCTCTGAGCTCGTCATAGTAATTCCATACATACGAGTGAAGCTCGTGGAGCGAATATCTCTTAACAAGAATGTCCTTAATTCTGTCCTCATCCGACTTTTCAACATCCGCGCGTACGGGATAAAGCGGAGAACGGGTGGTGTGAACATCAAAGTTATCGTAGCCGTAAATACGGGTGATTTCCTCGATGATATCCGCCTTCATTGTTACGTCCTTGGTTGCTCTCCAGCTCGGAACGGTAACGCAGAAATTATCGTTTTCCTCGCTTGCGGTGAAGCCGAGTGAGGTTAAGGTTTTAATAATTGTATCGTTTGAAATTTCAATGCCCGTGTACTTATCAACAAAAGCCTTGTCAAAGGTAAGGTCAATTGTCGGATAGTGGTAAGCGTATTCATCGGTGAGCGCCGAAACAACTGTTGCGCCGCCGTCAGCGTCCTGAAGAAGCTTAACAAAACGCTCAATTGCGGCAACGGTGAGCTCGGGATCAAGCGATTTTTCGTAGCGCATTGAGGAGTCCGTTCTGTGTGAAAGGCGGACGGTTGATTTTCTGATTGTTGCAGCGTCAAAGGTGGCGCTTTCAAGAGTCAGAGTTGTTGTATCCTCAACAATTTCACTGTCAAGACCGCCCATAATACCTGCGATTGCAACAGGGGTTTCGCCGTTGCAAATCATAAGGGTTTCGGTGTCGATATTTCTTTCAACACCGTCAAGAGTCTGGAAGGTGAAGGGCTCGTCAAAGCGTCTGATGCGGATATTTTCAACCTTTCTGCTGTCGAAAGCATGCATCGGCTGGCCCATTTCAAGCATCAAATAGTTTGTGAGGTCGGCAAGGAAGTTGATAGCTCTCATTCCGCAGTAGTAGAGGCGGATTCTCATATTAACAGGAGAAACGCTTCTTGAAATATTTTCAACCTGGAGACAGGAATATCTCTGGCAGAGCGGGTCAAGAATCTTCATATCAACCTT
>Ga0310786_10006461_pt1 | contig 15573 bp, 12 predicted proteins | sample AusTroGonzalo_MG_FD_203881 | JGI IMG/M metagenome (GOLD analysis project Ga0310786, IMG submission 203881) | Bovine rumen microbial communities from tropical cattle in Woodstock, Queensland, Australia - Gonzalo_03 (v2) (version 2) | ecosystem: Host-associated > Mammals > Digestive system >... | reverse complement strand
ATGAAGGTTAGGCTTGAAAACGGCGCCGTCATTGAGATCAAGGCACCGGGAGTCAGCGACCGCAATCGCTACGTCCGTAGCGTCAAGCTGAATGGTAAACCCTACACGAAGCTCTATATCACGCATGCCGATCTCGCTGCAGGATGCACCCTCGAATTTGAAATGTCCGATCGTCCCAACCGCAAACGCGGCCTCAATCCGGATGATAAGCCCTACTCGATGACAGCCGTCCAGCCGTAAGGATGCGAGTGGCACTTATCTTTCAATAAACCAACGTCTTAACAAGAATCGGTTGCGCATTTTTACGCAACCGATTGTTCGTAAACCGCTGTGTATCAATGTTTCCGGTGCCACGGGGCAGGGCTAGCTTCGCTGGCTGACACGCCAGGTCTGGAGCAGGACGGAGAAAATGATGAGAGCCAGACCGAGCCAGAATGACCAGCCGACTTCACGGTATTCACCAAAAAGGAGGGCGGCGATGATGATGCTGTAGAGCGGTTCGAGGTTGTAGGTAAGGTTGACGGTGAAGGCCGAGAGCTTGCGCAGGGCCTGCAGCTGGAAAAGGAAGGGGATAATGGTAAAGACAGATCCTAGAAGCAACAGCGAAATGATATCACGGCTGGACGGGACGATGGAGGCGTCGGGGAGGAGTCGGTTGTGGAGCGGGATGCAGAGCGTGAGGAAAAGTACGCCGCCGACGAGTTCCCAAAGTAGCATCGTCGCCGAATCTTCGCCTGTCTTCCGGGCAACATTTACATTGAACAATGCGAAAATCGAATAGATGGCCGCAGACAGTAGTCCCCAGGCGATGCCGACGCGATAGCGCATATCGAGGCTGAAAACCAGCAGGACGCCCGCTATCGAAATAAAACTGATTAAAATTTCGGCCCAATCAACCGCTCCGCGTCGCGTGTTGACCAGTGGGTTGAAAATCGCTGTGAAGAAACAGGTGGTGGCGATGCAGGCTACGCCGATCGAAATGTTGGAGGCCTGGATGCTGAGATAGAAGCATGTCCAGTGCAGCGCCAGCAGAATGCCGCAGCCCGCCATCTTCAGCAACGCCGGCCGGCGGACGCGATGGAGCCGTCCCAGTACCGCCATCACGATGGCCAGCGTCACGACGCTGACCATGATCCGGTACCATACCAACGGCAACCCGCCCAGCGAAATAATCCGTCCGAACACACCCGTCCATCCGGCCAGAAACACTGCCAGATGCAGGATGATGAAGGTACGGGTGGTATCTTTCACACGAAAGTGGAACCGGGGCTATCTGGCCGCGATGCACTCGATTTCGACCAGGGCGCCCTTCGGGAGCGTCTTCACAGCTACGGCGCTGCGGGCAGGGTAGGGTGCGCAGAAGAACTGGGCGTAGATCTCGTTCATTGCGGCAAAATCTCCCATGTCGGCCAGGAAGACTGTGGTCTTGACCACGTTCTTCAGGCTGAGGCCTGCAGCTTCCAGGATGGCACGGGCATTGGTCAGGCTCTGGCGGGTCTGTTCCTGCACGCCACCTTCCGGAAAGGCGCCCGTGGCAGGGTCGATGGGCAATTGCCCGGAAACGAAAACGAGGCCGGCACCGCTGTCGATGGCCTGGCTGTAGGGTCCGATGGCCGCGGGGGCCTGAGGAGTCTGGATAGCGTTCATATAGAAGGTGTTTTTGATTCTAGAAAGGGCGGAAGGCCGCGTTGCCCGCTTTCGTGACTGCAATGCCTTCGATTTCCACCAGCCAGGCAGGCCGGCAGACCGGAGCGTGGACATAGACGGCGTTCAGGGAAGGACATGTGGCCTCGACAACGCGCCGTACATTGGCGAAGTCGGCCGGGTCACGCAGATAGACAATGGCCATGGCCAGGTCGGAAAGCCCGGCGTCTGCGTCGGCCAGCAGTGCAGCGATGTTTTCCAGCGCGCGGCGGGTCTGGGCAGCGGCATCGCAGAGGTGCATGACATTGCCCTGTGCGTCGATGCTGGCTGTGCCACTGATGAAGATGTGCCGCCGGTCACCGTAGGTGACGGCGGTGCCGCGTTCAAAGGTGACGCCGTAGTCGCTGGTGCGGTTGAGGTGGGTGGGTGCGTGGAGGAAACGGATCTGTCCTTCCTGAAGGCCGCCTACGGTGCAGGCATCCATCTCCACAAGCTCCCGCCAGTCTGCCGTGCAGCCCTCGATTCCCGTGCTGGCGATGTAATGGGTGTCGGTAGTCAGGCCGATGCAGTCGAAGTATGCTTTGCGCCCTTCGACTACGCCGGTGTAGTTGACATCCACGTCGCGGGTGAAGATCCAGGTGCGAAGGGTATCACGCGCCACGGAAAGGTTCTGCTGCGCCAGTTGTCCCTCATAGTTGCGGAAGATGCCCTCCATCTGCTCCCGGGAATCGCGTCCCGGTGCCACGAGGGAACCGGTCCAGTGGTGGGTGTACCCGTTGTGCGCAGGAATGCCGGACGGACAATCCAGTGGCGAGGTGCAGTACATCCAAAGGGCGATGCGGGTGCCGTCGAGGGGCGCCTGTCGGACGATGGAGGTAGCTGCCGGCGGCAGGGATTCCAGCGCTTGCCGGAGGAGGGGAGTCTGATTGGCCGCGTCACTTAGGAAAAAGCGGCGGAACAAAACGGTGCGGCCCTCCGACGCTTCCCGGCAGGCCTGCATCACGGCTTCCAGCTGGTCGCTGAACGCGAGTGACGGATCTGTGACGGTCGTCACGACATGGAATTCAGCCGTGGCGTTGTCTTGCGGAAGGAAACGGGTTGTTTGGGTCCGGGTGCGCATAACGGGCACTAATTTACGCATTTTTTTGTAAGTTTGCAGAATAACCAGCCGCAAAACGAATGTCCAGGTCTCAAAAGGTTATCGCAGGGGTCATGACGGTGCTTTCGGGCATCGCCATGTTCGGCTTCTTTGCCTTCTTCTATCCCTATCACCTTCACTTCCAGGAGCAGTACCAGCTGTTCGAATCCACGTGGGCCTATTTCGCCAGCGTAGCGTCCGTTCCCGGAGGGCTGGCCGACTGGACGGGAAGATTCCTGACGCAGTTTTGCTATTATGCACGCGTCGGTGCCGCCCTTCTGGCCATGCTGCTGTGTGCTGTACAATTGCTGACCTGGGCGGTCTGCCGGAACAGGTCGCTGTTGATTTATGCACTGACCTTCGTTCCGGCCTTCGTATCAGTGGCCTATTTCTGTGATGAAAACGCCCTTGCCGGCGGCTTGGTCGCCCTGGCCCTCTCGCTCGGAGCGGCCGCACTCTGCCAGCTGATCCGCAACGTGCGGACGAAGCGCATCCTGGTACTTTGTCTCGTACCCGTCCTGTACATGGCCTGCGGCCCCCTTTCGCTTGTCTTTGGATTAACCCTCGTTATTCTTGAGCTGAGTGAAGCGGGCGGTCAGTCGCACAGGGTGCCTTTTTCAGCGACCGGAGCGACAGACCGGAGCGTAGCGAAACGCTGGCTGTTCGTTATGATTATAATTCTGCTGACAATACTCAGCCCGCTTGTTGCCAGCCGGATATTCCCGTATACATTCGAACGCCTGCTGCTGGGTGTCCATTACTATCGTTCCCATAACATCCTGCCGGGCCTGCTCTACACCGCGGCGCTCTCGTCCGTACTTGTCGTACTCATCTCCTGCCTTAAGGTCCGCAAACCCCTGAAGAGCGTTGTCCCTGGCCTGGTTTTGTACGCAGCACTGGTCACCGGCGGCGTCTTCCTCACCCTGCGCACTGCCGACTTCTTCAAAGAAGAATGGATGCACTACGACTTCATGGTCCGCATGCAGATGTGGAACCGCATCCTCTTTCAGGCGGATCGCCGCCGTCCCGATAATCCCAAAACCGTCTCCTGCCTGAACCTGGCCCTGGCAAAGACCGGCCGACTGCCCGAAAACCAGTTCTCCTTCTACCAGAATGGTCCGGACGGATTGCTGCCCAGTTATGAAGGCGACTACACCAACCCTGTTTCCACTGGGGAGATATTCTGGCACCTGGGCATGGTCAATACCGCCCAGCGCTACGCGTTCGAGGCCCAGGAAGCCATCCCGGATTTCCAGAAGAGCGGCCGCTTCTACCAGCGCCTGGCTGAAACCAATATCGTGAACGGCGATTGGGATGTCGCCCGCAAGTACCTGAAAGCGCTGCAGCACGCATGCTTCTACCGCAAATGGGCGAACGAAACGCTTGCCCTGCTGGAAGACAGCACCGTCTTCGAACGGAGGCCGGACCTGGCCCGTGCCCGAGACTGGCGGCTCAACGAGCACGATTTCCTCTTCAGTGAGGAAGAGATGGACTCGATGCTCGGGATGCTGAGCGTCGAACATCCGGAAAACACCCTGGCGCTCGACTACCTGCTGGCCTGGTGCCTGCTCCGGAAAGATCTGAACCGCTTTGCGGAATGCCTCACCATGGTGAAGACAGCACCTCTGCCGCAGGCGTATCAGGAAGCCATGGTGCTGCTTTGGAGTTTCACCCATGAAGATTATTCCGGCCTGCCGGCCTATATCAATCCCGTCAATGTGCAGGGACTGAACCGCTTCATTGCGGATGCCAATTCCGGCAAGACGATGGCCATGATGGAGGCCATGTACGGCAAAACCTATTGGTTCTACTTCTTATATCGCTATAACCGCACTGAATAACCCGCTATGAAAAGAATCCTGTGCTTTGTAACGGTTATGCTGTCGTTGGCAGCGTGCAGCCCCCGGGAGCGGAATGCGACCCCTGCCGGAATGCTGCCCGGCATCTGGCCCGACTATGTCGCCGTCACCATACCTGCGACCATTGCGCCTCTCGACTTCACGCTGCCCGGCGCGGAAGCACTGGACGTTCGGATTCTCGCTGCGGACGGCACTACGCTCCGCAGCAGCGGAAATGCTTCGACCTGTTTCTCCGAAAGGGGCTGGCAGTCGCTGCTGAAGGGGAGTGCAGGCGATTCTCTCATGGTGACGGTCAGCGGTCGATTTGACGGCGCGTGGCGGCGTTATGAGCCGTTCCCGATCTATGTTTCGGAAGATGCCATCGACTATGGTCTGACCTACCGTCTGCTCGAACCGGGTTACCAGATTTACAGCCACATGGGTATCTATGAGCGGGAACTGGGGTCGTTCCGCCAGCGCGCGCTCCTTGAAAATACGCAGTTCGACGGCTGCTTGAATTGCCATGCCAGCCAGAAAGCCGATCCGGGCACATGGACGATGCACATCCGTGGCAGCCATGGTGCCACCCTGCTGCGCCTGAAGGGAGAAATCCAGGCCTACAACACCAAGACCGATTCCACCCTGGGACTCTGCGTGTATCCGTACTGGCATCCATCCGGCCGTTATATCGCCTATTCCACCAACAACACACGCCAGGGCTTCCACGTTCAGCCCGACAAGCTCATCGAAGTGTTTGACCTCGATTCGGACATTCAGGTCTATGATGTGGAAAAAAATGAACTGATTACGGCGCCGCAGGTCAAGCTCCCGGATGTATGGGAGACGTTCCCGGTGTTCTCGTCCGACGGGCGTACGCTCTATTTTACTGCGGCCGCCAAGGTGGAGATTCCGGGTGAACTGCCCCAGTCGAAGTACAATCTGATGAAGGTGAGCTTCGATCCCGAAACCGGCAATATCGGCACGGACGTGGAACTGGTTATCGATGCGGTGGCGCAGGGAAAAAGCCTTTGTTTCCCCCGGCCTTCGTATGACGGCAGATACCTGATGTATACCCTCTGCGATTACGGCACGTTCCCGATCTGGCACCACGAGGCGGACTTGTGGCTGCTGGACCTTGAGACAGGGGAGTCGCGCCTGCTTGACGAGGTCAACAGCGCTGACACCGACAGCTTCCACAACTGGAGCGCGAATTCCCGTTGGTTCGTGTTCTCAAGCCGCCGCGAAGACGGTCTCTTCACGCGCCTGTATATCGCTCATTTTGATGAAAACGGCGTGGCGGGCAAGCCTTTCCTGCTGCCCCAGCGCGATCCGAAGAATTATTACGAGGATCTCTTCCGTTCGTACAATGTGCCGGAATTCGTGAGCGGTCCGGTCCCTATCGAAAAAATACACGCCCAGAAGGCAATCAATGCTCCTGAACGTGTTCTCTTTGGCTTCCGCTGGTCAAAATAAATATTTGCTCCGCTTCGCTCTGGTATTTGCTCCACTTCGCTTATTATAAGATTGGCATTTAGACCCTTTACCTGCAAGCTATGCGCATCGCAAATGATGAGGATGTGAGCGTTCCTACGGCGCTGAATCGTAGACGCTTTCGAGCGTGTAAGCGGGATCGGTCGTGGTGACGGCCTTTACCATTAATTCGACGAGGGTCTTGGCTTTCTCATCGACAAACTGGCCTGTGCCGTGGTCAATGTACGGGTGCTTTTCAGGGCCGACGCCGGTGGCGCCGTTGTCCCAAAGATACATGGGAAGCAGACGGTCCGCAGCGGCCTTGCAGAAATACTCCATGTAGTACATCTGGAAGGGGAAGTCCACGTCGCTGTGGCGTGAGCAGCCCATTTCGCCCAAATACACAGGAATGTCCTGATCGACATAGGTTTCCTTGAGCTGGTCGAAGGTCCAGCGGAGGCCCGCCTCATTGTCGCCGCTGGGGCGCTGGCTGGCTTCTGCCGTGTGTCCGAAGCGGGGCAGCATCGGGTCCTTGAGGGTGTACTCGTACGGATCGTAGTCGTGCACGGCGACCATCAGGCGGTTGGCACTCGTGTAGTCCTTGGGAAGGACGAGGCCTGGGATGGTGAAGGTCGGGCTGGCGGCATAGCCGGGGATGCCGAGCCAGCGGGTAGCGTTGCTGCCGCCGGTCGTGCGGACAGCATCTACGAACACCTGGTTCCACTCGTTGAGCACCTTGTACTGGGCATCCGGATTGGCCACGAAAGCGGCGCTCCAGCCCCAACCGCCGTCCTGGATCTCGTTGAACGACTCAAAGATGAGCCATTCGCCCTTGTCCTTGAACCGGTTGGCGATCTGGGTCCAGACGCTGAAGATCTCGTCTTTCACCTTCTCGTGCTGCGTCATGTTGTTGTATGCCTTGGAGATGTCCAGCCAGTAGCTCTCGTCGTGATGCGTGTTCACGATGGCCACCAGGCCGGCCTTCTCGGCATAGCCGACAATCTCTTCAACCCGGGCAAGCCATTTCTCATCCAGACGGTAGCCCGGAGCGTCTCCGATATGGCCTGTCCATGTGGTGCAGATGCGGACAGCCTTGAAACCGGCAGCTTTCACGCCGTTAAAAGTGGCTTGGGTGCATTTGGGATTGCCCCAGACGGTCTCGGAAGCCACGCCGTTGCTGATGGCGTCCATATGGTTGCCCATGTTCCAGCCGGGTCCCATGGCATTGAAAACCATCTCCGGCGTGAGTGCCGTGGCGCTGGCAGCGGGAATCTCAGTAAAAGCGTCTTCTGTGACCTTGACAGTTACCTTTTCGGTGCCGCACTGAATGGTGATGGTGCCGCTTCCTGCGCTGGTGCTACGGTTCGCGCCGGCAAACACGGCAACCTGTGTTTTGTGGTTGTTGTCGATGGTGCCGACCTTGACGCCGCACCAGGAAACATCAGTGCTGACGGACGGTTGCTGGGAGGAAGTGACGGTCAGCGTGTTTTCGCCGCCGAAGCGGTCGAAAGCGACGCTGGTCTTGTCGACGGAGAGTTTTACCTGCGGAATGCCCTGGCTGACGGCCACCATAAGGCTTTGCTTGTCGCCGATGACGCGGATCGAGGTAGAACGCGTGGTCGTACCGGTATTCTCGGCAGCGGTGACAGTCAACTTGAGCGTGTTGGCGGAGAAGTCGCCTTCTTTCAGGCTGATCCATGCATCGGAGCAGCTGACGGTGGGCTTGATGCCGGTGGTGATCGTAAGGGTTTGGGAACCGCCTTGTGCCTCAAATGTCAGGGAGGAAGGATTGGCGGAGAGCGTCACGGGCGTTGGCTCCGGTTCCGGTTCCTGGCACGAAAGGGTCAGGAAAGCGGTCAGCAGCAAGAGGGTAAACAATCGGATTTTCATGATGTTAAAATGTTATTATTCAAAGGATTCGGCCGGTACTTCCTTCCAGATGCGTCCGATTTCGGCCGCATCGAAGCCGACCGGGGCGTTGCCCAGGTCCGGCACGTTGAAGGAACGCAGCATCTTGTCGTAGAAATGAGGGTCCTGCTGGGGCAGCAAGAAGGGCTTGGTCACGGTGCCGTTCTCGGCAACGTGGCTGAAGTACGGCTTGCCAAACATGCCGTCGCCCCGCTTGGATGCGAAGACAAACCATTTGGCGTTGGACGACCAGCTGTGATAGGTGTCCGATTTGTCGTCATTGACAGCATCGAGCGTCAGGGTTTCCCCGGTGCGGAGATCCAGCATGGCCAGATCGCATTCCCGGTGGTTGATGGGGAAGGTGCCGTAGTCTGCCACGGTGAACAACAGCCATCGGCCGTCGGGCGAAGCCTTGGGGTGGCAGGCTGAAGCGTTGTGTGCCTCGGCGTTCCAAAGCGTGTCGGCCGGTGCTCCGAGGGTGCCGGTGGTTGCGTCAAAGGGAATCCGTACCAGCGAATACCGCATCCGTCCGAGTGCTGCAGGCAGCGGTAACGCCGGTGCTGCGCAGTAGTAAACGGAATTGCCGTCGGCGGAAAAGACGGGGAAAGTTTCCTGGACGTCCTTGCGTGCCGTTGCGGGGAAAGTCAGCATCCGGTTGCCGTCAAAATCGGCCACACAGAGGTCGGAGGCGGTGTCGTAGACTTCCATCCTGCGGTTTCCTCCGGAATGCATCGCCGGGATGATGAGGTTCGTCGAGAAGACGCCGTAGCGACCTTCCGGATGGATCTCGCCATAGACGGTGGGGGAGATCATCGCACTGTCTTTCAGTGTCAGCTTGCGCAGCTGGCCGTCACGGTTGAGGATGGCGCCGCCGCCTTCTCCGCGGAGGTAGAACATCGACAGGTCACCGCGTCCCTGCGCGTGAATGTGGCAGTTCATGCATTTGTTCTGCGTATGACGCCAGTCGGAGATGATGCGGATGTCATAATTTTCCAGGCAGCGCTCCTGGATTTCGATGTCGTCCCAGACCTCGAATCCGGGCTCGATGAGCCGGTAGGTCAAATAAGGGTCAATCGGGTCGGGACTGACGTGGATGGTCCAGGAGAAGGAACTGTTTTTGGATGAAGAAAGTACTTGTATGTCAGAGCCTTGTGAAAGTAGATCGGCCCATTTCCGCTGCTTCCATACGACCTCGCGGCCTTTGATGGTATAGCGGGCCTTTCCTGCGGTGAATGTCGTTACGAAGCGGGAATCACCGGGGTCCGTATAGTAGAAGTTCAGCGGGGCGATGTTGCTGGGGACCGTGACATCCTGATAATCCGGGAAGATGGGGGTTGTGCGGTCTGTGCCGGGACCGAAAGGGCGCACGTCGGCACTTCTTCCGCAGGAGAGCAGCAGAAGCAAGAAGGCTATTGCCATGATCCATCGGTTCGCATCAGGCTTTCTCATTTTTCACGGCAAAGTAGAAGTAATACCAATAAGTTTTCCCGAAATCTGCGGTCAGATTACGGCCGGAGCCGCCATCCTGCTTGTAGATGGTCACGAAGCGGTTGAAGCGGGCGAGCGTCTGCGGAGTGATGTTGTAATGGCGAAAGTTTTCTTCCGTCATTCCGCCTTTGGCAGCCAGGAAGATGAGCATGGCTTCTTCGTAAAGCCGTGAGCGGGTGAGGGACGGGTCGTAGTCACCCACGAATGCGTCAAGGTCCTTGGTCAGCAGGTCGTAACAAAGCAGGTAGTCGAGCGCCGCCTTGTTGGCGGGATTGGAGCCCAGCAGTACGCGCAGGATAATCGGGGTCTGGTCCATGCCGTGGACCACGTCGTACTTCGGCAGCAGGGCGCGCTTTTGCTCGATGCGGCGGCGGTATTCCAGAGTCCAGGTATCCGGGAAATGAGCCTCCGCCCACTTCCGCTGGTGCGGGTCGTTGAGCAGGATGCGCAGGTACTTGGACGCGGATTCAAAGTCACCGGTCACCAGATTGGTCTCGACCAGGCGCCGCAGGTAGCGCGGTCCGGTATGGGCGGGGGAGAAGGTCATGCCCAACACCGCGTCGCGCTCTGCCATGGTCATGTCGCCCAGGGCGAACCATACATCGCCAGCACAGGCGATCTGGAAAGGAGTGGACTGAGGACCGACCGGCAGGAACAGCCCGCGTTCGAAGGGCTGGTAGTAGTCCAGCAGCCGGTCGGGCAGTTCTCCGCGCATGGCGTTGGCCAGGTTGTAGTAGTAGGTGCCGGTCTCGGAGCGGCGGTCTTCCGCGGCTATCTCAGCCACTGCATCCCAGTTCTCCCGCGCTGCTTCGACGGTCAGGCCCATGGCTACTTCGGAGATCTTGTTTGGATGTCCCCAGGCCTTGCGGGCTTCACGCAGCGAGATACCGTTCTGTGCCGCGTACTGGCGGAAATAGGGATAGCGCAGCAGAAAGACGCACTGGCTCAAGCCGGCCGCCAACACGATTGCGGCCAGGACGATCAGCACTATGCGTCCTCCCTTTTTCATATGTTAGGGCGTTTCCTTGCGAATGGGATACAAATCCAGAAGAAAGGCGCCGGCGATGCTCTCTTCACCCAAAGCAAGCGCCATCTCCTGCGTGCGCCTGCGGTAGGCTGCCTGCAGGGAATCAGCCTGGTATTTCAGGCCGGCTTTGCGCAACTCGCCGTATTCGAGATTCTTGTGGATGGTGAGGTCCTTCCACACCTGGAGACTGTCGTTCTGGGGCGTTCCGCCGCCCGTGCTGTTCGGTCCGATGGTCACGAAGATATCGCCGGGCTCCGTCGCGACGAGCAGGTTCTGGCCCTTGTCGCGGTGGTGACGGTCGAGCCGGATGGCGCACATCCAGTGCTTGCGTCCCTTGAAGGAAAATTCGTGGTTGTGGATTTCAAGGGAATCCACGTTTTCAGGCTCTTCATGCCCGACGGGCACCAGGAAGATGCGGACGCCTTCCAGGTCATTGGAGGTGACGCGGCCGTGGATGCGGTACTGGTTGCGTCCACAAGAAGATAAGGCAACTGCAGCCAGGATGACTGCTCCTATGATCAGGGTTCTTTTCATTCTTTGACAGTGGCTTGCACGCGCTCGTCCGAGAATACTTCGCCGTAGACGCCGCGGGTGTCGAACGAAATCTTGCGTTTTGTGAAATCGGGAACGTTGAAAGAGTATAGCGTGCTGTGATAGTATTTCCGGGGATTCTCCTGCGGGAGGACGAACGGCTTGGTACAGTGTCCGTCCGCATCGATGGATGAGAGGTAGACCTGCACGTAGAGCCCGTCGTCGCGGCGACTGCAGAAGAGGAACCAGCGGCTGGTGGAATTCCAGTTGTGGAAACTTTCGGAGAAGTCGCTGTTGACTTCATCGATCGGCCGGGTTTCGCCGGTTTCAAGGTCCATGAGCCAGAGATCCGCTTCCTTGTGGTCGATGGGGAAAACGCTGAAGTCGGCCAGGTTGTACATCAGCCAGCGGCCGTCGTAGGAGGGACGGGGGAAGCTGACGCTCTTGCCCTTTTTGCTTGCAGGGATAATGGTTTCGATGTCGCCCAGAGCGCCGGTTTCTTCGTCAAACGAAGAGCGCACGAGGTCGTAGCGGATGCTGTCGACCATCTGCGGGACGTTGAATGCCTTCGCCTTGCAGAAATAGAGCCACTTGCCGTCCGGCGTGAAAGCGGGAGAGGTTTCCAGGTAATCTTTCGTCGTGAAGCGGGGATCTACGACCAGTGAATGGTCGTTCATGTCCATGACAACCAGGTCGGAAGCCAGGTCGAACACTTCAATGGTGCGCTGGTCGCCCGTCCAGAAGCACTGGCGGACAGGATTGATGGAGCCTGCGAACCAGCGTCCGCCGGGATGCCAGTAGGTATAGGCCACGTTGCCGATCGTCTGGTCCGTGCGGGTGGTCACCCATTCGCGCTCGCCGTCCTGCTGGATGAGCGTGGCTCCGTGCTTGCCGCGGAGGTGGAACATGTATTGGGAAGGGTCGGTGGCGTTGGCTGTATGGCAGCCCACGCACTGGCCCGGGGTAAGCGTGCTTTCAATGATGGGTTCTTCGCGGAAACTGTGGAGGTCCCGCTGGTAGAGGCCGATCCGGCTGTAAGTGGTGTAGCCGGGGGCGATTTTGCGGTAGACGATACCGTAATCTTCTAGCGGCGCTTCGCTGACATACAAGATGAAATCGCGCCACTGCGTCCACTGGCCGTCTTTGCGGCCCAGGACGGTAAAACTGAGGAAGCCGCCCGCATTCTGTGCGGTCAGGCGGTGCCATTTCTTGATGGGGAAGGCGGCCCAACGACCGCTGACCTTGAGTTCACCGCCCTTGCTGCCGGTCACGCGGACCAGCACGCGGTCGTATTCCTCAGGCAGGTTGAAGTTCAGCGGCGCGATGCCGACGGGCACCGTGACGCCGATGTAATCGGGGTAAATCTCGGGAAGGACGTCCTCGTAGGAGGTGCTTCCGGCGCAGGAGGCGGCCAGCAGGCAGGCCACGAAAATCGGGAGCCAGCGTTTCATTGCGCGTCCTCCATAGATTTAAGCTGCTGCCAGGCTTCGTAGTACTGCGCAGCCATGAAATTGCGGTTGTTCTGACTGTAAAGGAGGGCCATCATCAGGTCGAGCGCTTCGTATTGCGTGATGAAGTCGTCCCGGAAACGGACGCTTCTGATGTAGGCGTACACGGGGTCGGCGGCCACCTTGTCCACGTTTTGGATGAGGGCTTTCTGTCCGCGGGCCCATTTGCGGTAGAAGAGGCTGTGTTCGAGCATGTCCAGGTAACGTTCGGCCCGTTCGTACCAGCCGTTGACAATGTTGCACTGCGCGATGCGCGACATGAAGCGTCCGCTCTTGCGGCCGTTCTGGATGGACTCCTGCAGGTCGAAGCAGTACTGCAGGGTGATGTTGGGCATGCCCATCATCCAGAGGAGTTCTTCTGAAGTTATGTCAGACAGGTTGTCGCGTATGGAGGGCAGGATGAGACCTTCCGTCCCGCACTGGTAGAATTCATGCAGCCGTTCATTGAGCTGTCCCTGCGTAAAGAGGCAGAAATTGACCGAGCAGGCGCTCACAGGGTTGTGCGGCTGGTATTTTTCGGCTCGTTTGATCACGTCCGCATATCGCTCGTGGCGAATGAGCCAGTCGTATGCCAGGGTCTCGTGTGTATCCTTGTCGTAGGAGATCCGGACGCCGATGAAGGTGCCCGCAACCAGCAGGGCCAGTGCGACGATGCCGGCAGGGAAAGGCTTGCGGAACGTTGCGGGTAGTCCGCACACCAGAATGCAGAGCAGGGTGACAAACGGAATGATGACCTGCAGTGCCGGGAGAGATTCGACGAGCCGGTAATAGTTGAGCCCGAAGAGGGCATCGCGGAAGGGATACTGGGGTGCCAGCAGCCGGTATTCCGCATAGAAAGTGAGGGCGGTCCAGCCGAGCATCAGCAGGTCCGCACGTTTGCGTCCGCGCAGCGCCGAAAGCAGGATGGGGACCACGATGACCGGTCCGCAGAGCCACCAGCCCAGCGGGATGAGCCAGAGCCGGTGCCATTCCGCCCGCAGGAACAAGGGGCAGAGCCACACGGAAAGCAGGAGAGCGACGGGATAGCTCAGCAGCACCTCGACGTTCCCCATGTAAATGAGCAGGAGCAGGGAAGGGATGAAGGAACACAGGTAGTTCCGTTTGCCCAGCACACGCCATACGGCGCGTTGCATCAGGACGGCCAGCAAGGCCATGATCAGAGTCCCGGCCCAGCGCAGGTAGAAGAACTGCACCAGAAATTCCGACAGCCAGTCGGCCAGACCTCCAGGCAGCGCCAGCCGTTCACCCAGGTAATCCCAGGTGAACAGGAATAGCTGGTTCTGCTCCTGGTATGACAAAGCCTGTGGGTACAACCACATCCAGAAAAGGAATGTGGTTATACCCAGCAGGAATGTCAGAAGTACTCTGTAATACTTGTCTGTCACAGAGAGCTGTTATTTGACCACGGGCTGGAAACGCCACCAGGTACACTCACCCCAAGACCACTCGCCCTGGCCGGTGTAGTTGCCGATGAGGGTCATCATCTGGCCGTCCAGGTAGATGATCTCGAAGTTGGTGTTGACAGCGCCGCCGGTATTGATGGCGAACGGGAAAAGGATGCCCGACTCACCGACACCGGTGCTCATGTCACCCATCTTGTATCCGCCGGCTGCAATAGCCGTCCAGTCGAAGTTCTCCACGCTGTAAGCGGAAGAAGCGATCTTCGAGCCGTCGTCCTTGTGGGACGTCACCTCGCCGTTGTTGATGTCGAACACCATGTAGGCGCCTTCGCTGCCGTAGCCGTAGACTACGCCACCAGCGTGCTGGACCTGAGAAGTCTCCAGGTCTTCGGGCGGGCAACCCCACCAGAAGCCGGGGATTTCACCGGCAGCCACATCTGCCTGACCGCCCACGCCGATGTAACCGGCGTTGCCCCAGGTTGCACCGTCAATGGTGTAGTACGTCCAAGCGCGGGTGCCGTCGCCTGCAAGGGCTGCATCTGCATCGGAAGCGTTCTTGAAACGCCACCAGGTAGCTTCGCCCCAACCCCATTCGGAGTTGTTGCCCTTGTAAATCAGCGACATCATGTTCGGGGAGATGTAGATCACCTCGAATTCATTGACACGCTGTCCGCCGGTGTTGATGGAGAACGGCATCAGGATCGGAGAATCCGTGGTAACGAGGGTACCGTAGAGGTAGTTCTCGCCGGACGGATCGTAGTTCTGCAGCGTATACGAACCCTTGGCAATCTGGGTGCCGTCTTCCTTGTAGGAGATGCAGTCGCCATCTTCGTTGAACACCATGTAGGCGTCTTCACTGCCATAACCGTAGACCGTGCCGCCGGTATGAGCGATCTGCTCGGTCTCCAGGTCTTCGGGCGGGCAACCCCACCAGAAACCGGGGATTTCGCCGCCAGCCACATCTGCCTGGCCGGCCACGCCGATGTAACCGCAGTTACCCCAGCATGCGCCGTCGAGGGTGTACCATTTCCAAGCCTTTGCGCCGGATTCGCCGGTGAGTACTTTCACTGCGGGATCCAGGTCGGCCGGGACATAGACATTCACGGCAGTTTCAAAGGAGATGACAGAAGCGTCCTGGTTGATGGTTGCCACCGTGAAGAGCTGGTGCGAATCCTGGCCGCGGCGCGGCGTGATGTTGAATACGCCGGAAGCGCCGGTGGTGAGGATGTTCTTCGAACCGTCGGACTTGTAGTTGTAAATCTGCACGGTAGTGGAGGGAGACGTATGGAACTTGATGTAGTTACCATCGCTCTGGGCTACGGTACATGCTGCATCTGAGAACTGGCCGTCGATGATGAACGAGGTCTGGAGCTCGGTGGTAGCTATCGGCGACGAAGCCTTGGGACCTTCGATGAGGACCGGTTCACAGGAATAGAGCAGTGCGCCCGCGAGGGCTGCAAGTGCAAAATAGATTATCTTTTTCATAATACGAATCTTATAATAGGTATCCCGCTATTATTGCCAGCCACTGAAGTCATACTGGGAACCCCAGCCTTCGTTCTGGACAAACTTATACTCTTCACCTGCACCGGCAGAGAGGGAAATCTGACTGCTCGGGATA
>Ga0310786_10006459_pt1 | contig 15577 bp, 12 predicted proteins | sample AusTroGonzalo_MG_FD_203881 | JGI IMG/M metagenome (GOLD analysis project Ga0310786, IMG submission 203881) | Bovine rumen microbial communities from tropical cattle in Woodstock, Queensland, Australia - Gonzalo_03 (v2) (version 2) | ecosystem: Host-associated > Mammals > Digestive system >... | reverse complement strand
GCGCTGCTTCTCCAGGTGCGTCCACATACCCGTCAGGCGCGGAAGCAGGTACTTGTACTGCGCGAGCTCCACCTGCGTTTTCGCGTGCGCCGTCTGTGCGTGCTTCGCGAAAATGTCGAGGATAAGGTGCGTGCGATCCATCACCTTGCACTTCGTAAGTTCCTCAATGTTACGTTGTTGTGACGGCGGCAGTTCATCATCGACTACCAACATATCGATGTCATTCTCATGAATATAATCTGCCACTTCGCGAATTTTGCCGGAGCCAAAGTAGGTGCGCGTGTCGGGATGCGCCAAATTCTGGATGTACTTCTTCACGCACACCCCGCCGGCGGTCTCCACCAGGAAAGCCAGCTCGTCAAGGTATTCCATCGTCTTCTCTTCCGCCACATCCGGAGTGGAAACGGCAATCAACACAGCCGTTTCGCGGTAATTATCAGGGTATTCTATCGTATTTTGCTTAGCCATTGATATCAATCTCTATTCAAACGGCAAAAATACATTTTTTTACTATGGGTTATGTAGAGACGCGATTAATCGCGTCTCTACATAACCCATAGCACTCCTTATCACTCCACCGCGCCCCAAATCCTTCCATTTTTTTCCACGAAAATCCAAATTCTGAGACCATTCACGACCGACATTTTCCATTACACAACCTAAACAACTGATATACAACATACTAAACTATTATCAACAATTAATTCGCAACTCTCAATTTATCAACATTTTATCGTTGATGTTTATTAATGTTAATAACTTTTTCCATATCGTTCCAAACTGATAATCAATATGTTAAGAACCTTATTTAAGAACATAGGAGAAATAAAAACCGATTTATGGAAATAGGTTTTATAAAAATTATATTTTTGTCGTCCTAAATTATGGCATAGAAACTTTATGACAACAGGTTACGGATATTGGGATGTCTCGATAGAGAAAAGTGGACGGCTGAAGCTGCCCACCGGCTTGTTGCGTAAACTTCCTGAAAATGAGAGAAAGACATTCTATGTCACCCACGGCTTTGGCGAATACATCATGCTTTGGTCAGAAGAGGCCTACCGCAAACAAATGGAATACATGGATTCGCTGGACCGTAACCTGATGCGAGTGAAATTGTATCGCAACGCCTTCCTTCGCAACACCGCGACACTGGAGTGCGATTCACAAAACCGCATCGTCATACCAAAGTCTTTATTGGAAATGTATTCCATTGAGAAAGAGTTGGTTATGATAATGGACAACGGGCAAATCGAAATGTGGAACAGTCAGAAGTACCACGAGAAGTTCGACATGCTGCCCGCAGATTTCGAGAAACTCAACCAGGATATGCACCTCGGTCACTATTTATCAGAAAAGGAGGAGTCAAATGGAATATCATAACCCTGTACTCCGCCAACTTTCTGTAGATTATTTAGTGAACGACCCCAACGGTACGTATGTGGATGTCACCTACGGCGGCGGCGGCCACTCTCGCTGTATTTTAGAGAAATTGGATCAAGGCCGTCTCATCGCCTTCGACCAAGATGCCGATGCGCAATCGCAATTGATTGAAGACGAAAGGTTTACATTCGTCGCCTCCAACTTCAAGAACCTCGGACGCTTCCTGAAATACCATCAATCCTATCCTGTGGATGGTATTCTGGCGGACCTCGGCGTCTCCTCTCACCAGTTCGACACGCCCGAGCGCGGGTTCTCCTACCGTGAGGATGGCGTATTGGATATGCGCATGAACCGTCAAACGGGCAATTCCGCACAAGACATTATCAATCAGTACGATGAAAAAGCCTTGAGCGACATTTTCTACCGTTATGGCGAGCTTTCTGATGGTCGTGCCTTGGCTAGAAGGATTATCAAAGCCCGTGAGGGACAACCTATCACGACAACCCAACAATTAGTGGAGGTACTGAAACCAGCTCTGATTCGTGGCAAAGAGAACAAATCGCTTTCCAAAATTTTCCAAGCCATCCGCATCGAAGTGAACCAAGAGATGTCTGTGTTGGAATCTTTCTTAGAGCAAACTATTGATGCTCTGAAAGTTGGTGGTCGGTTGGTTATCATTTCCTACCACTCATTGGAAGACCGCATGGTGAAAAACTTCATGCGTGCGGGCAACCTGAACGGCGAAGTGGAGAAGGACTTTTTCGGCAATCCGCAAACCCCGTTCAAACTCATCACCAGAAAGGCGATACAGCCTGATAATGAAGAAATTAACATTAACCCTCGCGCCCGTAGTGCCAAACTGCGCGTCGCCGAGAAAATAATACCCGTCAATCATGGAAACCACATCTAGAAATAATAACGAACAACCCAAAGAGAAGACCAAGTTCGGGCAGTTCTTCTCCAACATCTTCGGAGGCGAAATCCTCGTGAAAGAGAAGATGCGCCCTTGGTATTTCTATTTTATCTTCGTACTGATTTTAGTTTCCTCATTAGTGCTCAGCGAGCAACGTATCAAAGGTAAACAAAAGAAAATCATCGAATTAGAAAACACTTACAAAACAGAAATCACCAAACTGAAGGCTAACAACCAGTTCATCCCTTACGAGAAAAACAAGATTCTCATTCAAAGGATGGAAGAAAAAGGATTCATCACAGACGAAAAACAGTGTTTCACGGTGAAGGAGACTCCAAAACCAGTGGAAAAACGTCGTTGGTTTAAAAGAAGAAAGGAGAAGAAGCATGAAAACAAGTAGTAAAAACGAGATTTCTTCCACCACCAAGTGGCGCATTACGCTGGTGTACCTGATCATGATACTGTTCGGTATCGCGTGTCTGGTGAAAATACTGTACCTCTCCATCGTGGAACGTACCCTTGCATTGGGAACATCTCCCAAATGCATCGACACGACTGTTCCTGGTTATAAAAAAGACACCACCGATCCCAGAACTTGTTTTGTGAAAATGAACATGTTACGTCCTGTGCGCGGTGAAATTTACGATGACCACGGACGTGTTTTAGTGGCCAACTACACCGTTTTCGAGGTTTCCTTCGATGGTTTAGGCTTCGCAAACGAATATAAAGACACGTTGAAGAGCAATCCCAAGGCTTTCGATGAAATTCTCCAACGACTTGCCGACGACCTTTACTATCAGTTCAAAGACCGCTTCCCGAAATACAATGCCCCATATTATTACCAATTTCTTACCAATAATATTAAGGAAAAGAGATACAAGTGCTTGTTTTCTGTGAAAGACTGGGAAGAGAGATCGTGGGTGACCAGCGTTGACACGTCGTACATCAAAAACCGTCCTTACCTTTACTATTCTCAATATGACAAGAAGAAAGAGGACACGGTGCGGAAACGGCTACACACACACTTCAACTTCGTACCCACCAGCGTGCGCATCAACCCTTACGGGGAAATGGCCAAACGGACACTCGGTGTGGAATCACACGACCGTAAGTATGGCTTGGAGCACACCATGGACAGCATTTTGGGCGGTGAACGAGGTAGTAAAAAATACCTCGAAATCAACAAAGCGATGGTGCCGTTGCGCGACCGACTGGATCCTGTTGACGGATATAACATCCACACTACTATCAAGTTAGAAATTCAACATGCGGTACACAACGAACTTTCGAGAAAGCTTTCCGAGCTGAATGCCGAATGGGGATGCGCCATTGTGATGGAGACGAAAACCGGTGAAATCAAGGCCATCTCGAACCTCCGCCGCGCCGCATCTGACGGTTCCTATTACAACGAAAGTATGGAATATGCGCTCAACGCCAAGGTAGAGCCAGGTTCCACATTCAAAATTGCCTCGTTGCTGACATATCTGGAAAAAATGGGTAACGACACCGCTTGTATCTACCCGATGTTCAACCACACCTTCAAATATCCGTTGAAAAACGGAAGTTTCCGGACGTTCCCGAAAAGCGACTCGAAGGTGCATGGCGAAACTTTGGGTACTCCCAGCGAAATCATCCAAAGATCTTCCAACATCGGTATTGCTTCCATGGTTTTCCGTGCCTACGGTATCAAAAACTTCCAAGATTACCGTAATCAGTTGAAGAAAATGGGCATGTTCGATACGATTCACACTCAACTTGGCGACATTCTCCCGGCCAAAATCAAAGACGGCACCAACGACTTCAACACCTACTACGCAACCTGCTTCGGCGCTGGTTTCACGATTCCTATCTTGCGCACGCTCACCTACTACAACGCTATTGCGAATGACGGAAAGATGATGGCACCTCTATTCGTGCGCTATATCACAGACACTTACGACACCGTCAAAACTTTCGAGCCGATAGTGTTGAAAGAGCATTTTGTCTCCGACTCCACCGTCAAATGGGCCAAACAATATCTTGAACAGGTGGTGTGGGGACCGTACGGGACGGCGCGACGTTATCGCGACAAAAATTGCATGTTCGCAGGAAAAACCGGTACGCGCGACATCTGGGACGAACAAGCAAAAGCCTACCGGACAGACATCAACGCGGTCTCCTTCTGCGGCTACTTCCCGATGGACAAGCCACAATATACTGTCATTATCTACATATATGGTGTGCCTTTCCACAGCGACGTGGCTGTAGATGCCTTTGCGCGCATCGCCCGCAGCATCATGAACAGCGCCAACTACAGCGCCACGAGAAGCACTGCCGACTTCCCGTTCACGCCCCTTGGCAAAACAGGGCCCATTCAACAAAAGTATTTCAACACCTTGTTGAGCGGATTAGGCTATGACACTGTTACTTACGAACCGAATATCCCTTACGTGCGTGTGGAATCTTCCGATACTAACCGTCACGTCACTGCCAAACCTCTGCCGTCGAACACCTACCAAAAAATGCCCGACGTGCGCGGCATGGTAGCCTCCGACGCTGTCACCGAACTCATCCGCGCCGGCTACAACCCCCGCATCATCGGAAAAGGCCGCGTGAAATCCCAAGTCCTCGACAACTCCTCAGGAATTGTGAAACTCTACCTTGAATAAATAAACCTCAACCCCATAACCTTTAACCATTTAATCTCCTAACCTAAAACCACTTGACCCTCGACCCTTGACCCTCGACCCTAAAACCAAAACCCAAAACCAAAAACCCAAAACCTACAAAAAGACAATGAAACTGAATATACTCCTAAAGGCATTACGCTCATACGAGTTGACAGGAGCTCCGGAAATAGACATCACGGAGGTCTTGTTCGATTCGCGTGCAGTCTCTGCGCAGCCAGAAGGTTCTTCGCAACTCTATGTGGCTCAGCGCGGTACGCAAACCGACGGACACAAATACATCCCCAATGCCATAGCACAAGGATGCCGCGCCGTGGTTTGCGAAACGTTGCCGGAAACCCTCGACGAAAAGGTTTGCTACATCAAAGTGGCTGACAGTTCCATCGCGTTGGGAATGCTCGCAGATGCTTTCTACGGTCATCCCAGCCGCAAGCTGAAACTGACCGGCATCACCGGTACTAACGGCAAGACCACCACCGTGACCTTGCTGCATCGACTATTCATGTCCGCTGGCTATCACACAGGACTTATCTCCACGATTGTCAACAAGATAGACGATGAGGAAATTCCTACAAACCATACTACTCCCGATGCTGTGGAGCTGAACCGACTGCTTGCTCAGATGGTGGAAAGAGGTTGCCAGTACTGCTTTATGGAGGTGAGTTCGCACGCTCTTTGTCAACACCGTGTGACTGGATTGAAATTCGCTGGAGCCCTCTTCAGCAACATCACCCACGACCATTTGGACTTCCACAAAACCTTCGCCAATTACATTGCCGCGAAGAAATCCTTCTTCGACAAACTGCCCAAAACAGCCTTCGCGTTGACCAACATCGATGACAAAAACGGTCGCGTCATGGTGCAGAACACGAAAGCCGCTATCCACACCTACAGTCTGCGGACGGCTGCCGACTTCAAGGGTATGGTGATGGAAAACGCCTTCACGGGCCTGCACATGCGTATCAACAACCGCGAAGTCTATTTCAAACTTTGCGGTCAGTTCAACGCCTATAACTTGCTGGCCATCTGCGGCGCAGCTGTGTTGCTCGGTATGGAAATGGACGAAGTCCTCATGAAAATGAGTATGCTGGAAAGCGCTTCGGGACGTTTCCAAATGCTGCATAATGCAGACGGCGGTACCGCAATTGTCGATTATGCGCACACCCCCGATGCGTTGGAAAACGTGCTGAAAACCATCCGTGACATTTCAGGAAAAGATGCAGAGGTCATCACCGTAGTAGGTTGTGGCGGCGACCGCGACGCGTTGAAACGTCCTGAAATGGCGGCCATTGCATGCAAATACAGTTCCAAAGTAATCCTCACCTCGGACAATCCCCGCACGGAAGATCCGCAAGCCATCCTGAACGACATGATTCAAGGCGTTCCTGCCAGCAAATCCAAAAATGTGCTGGTTATCGAGAATCGTCATGAGGCTATCAAAACAGGCTGCATGTTCCTACAGTCTGGCGGCGTGCTTTTGGTGGCAGGCAAAGGTCACGAAAACTATCAAGAGATCAACCACGTCAAACATCATTTTGACGACACTGAAGAATTAAAAAAATGCTTTAATATCCAATAAATCAAAATATTATGCTATACTATCTCTTTTCTTGGTTACATCAAATCGGATATCCTGGAACACGAATTTTCCAATATATTTCGTTCAGGTCCGCCAGTGCTTTTGTTCTGGCCCTGGTCATCTCCATCTTCTTCGGAAAACCGTTCATCTATTTCTTGAAAAAGAAACAAATCGGTGAAAGTATTCGTGATTTGGGATTGGCAGGACAAAATGAAAAGGCCGGCACCCCAACTATGGGCGGAATCATCATTATCGCCGCCATTTTAATTCCCGTTTTGTTACTCTGTCAACTGCATAATATTTACGTTATCTTGATGATTTTCACCACTTTATGGTTAGGATTCTTGGGTGGAAGTGACGATTACATCAAGGTGTTCAAGAAAAACAAGGAAGGTCTTTCTCCACGCAAAAAGCTGATTGGTCAGATCTTGTTGGGTTTGGTCGTTGGTTCCGTCATGTACTTCCATCCCGATGCCATGATTTGTGAAAAAAGCGTGCAAAAACAACAAGTGACGCAAGTGTCGGCCACTGAACTGTTACAAGTTGAGAATCAAGAAAATGCACATACGCCAAGACTCTTTGACGAACCGCATCACTCCTCCAAAACGACCATTCCGTTCTTTAAAAACCACGAACTCGACTACGCTGCGCTGACACGCTGGTTAGGCGACGAAACCGGAAAATGGTCATTTTTGTTCTTCATCCCCATCATTGTGTTCATCATTGCGGCGGTCTCCAACGGCGCGAACCTCACCGATGGTTTGGATGGATTGGCCACCGGCACCACGGCGCCTATAGCGGTAGGCATCGCTTTACTTGCCTACGTGTCGGGCAACGTCATTTTTGCATCCTACCTGAACATCATGTACATACCAAATATCGGGGAGTTAGTGATTTTTATGTCCGCCGTCATCGGAGCCTGCATCGGCTTCTATTGGTGGAACTGCTACCCCGCGCAGGTGTTCATGGGCGACACTGGCAGCCTCACCCTCGGCGGCATCGTGGCCGTATCCTGTATCATCATCCGTAAGGAATTGCTCATCCCCATTCTCTGTGGTATCTATTTGGCACAGTCCATTTCCGTCATCATGCAAGTGTCCTACTTCAAATACTCGAAGAAAAAATATGGTGAAGGCCGCCGCATCTTCCTGATGGCCCCTCTCCACCATCACTACCAGAAAAAAGGCCTCCACGAATCGAAAATCGTACAACGGTTCATCGTGGTAAGCATGCTCCTCGCCGTCCTAACACTCGTCACCCTGAAAATACGCTAACCTGAACCCCTAACTACTGACTCACCCCCCTAACCTCCTAACCTCCTAACCTCTTAACCTCACAACCCCTAAACTCTAAACCCTCTAAACCCTCAACCCTAAACCCTAAACTCAAAACCAAAAACCAAAAACCAAAAACCATTATGCCTACGAAAAAAAACAACAGTTTCCGCTTATTCGAACAAGCCCGCGAAACCTCTAACCCGCGCGTTGGAACGCTCTCAGATCAGCTCATCCGACTGCGTCAGAAGAACATCGCTGAATCTCTGTCCGACTTTGAGGGCAGTGCACATAAATTGGAACATATCAAGAGTTTTTCTGGTGTGGATTTCGTGGACGACGCGCGTTCCAACACCTCCAATGCAGTCTGGTTTTCGCTGCAATCCATGACCAAACCTACCGTTTGGATCACCAATATCGACTCTCCTGAGCTACTGACCGACGATATCATGACGCAGGTGCAAGAGAAAGTGAAAGAGGTGGTGCTGCAAGGAGTCTATAACATCGATGTGTATCAAAAGATTGCCGAAAAAGAGATTCCGGTCATGATGACCATGAGCATGGAAGACGCTGTCAATCACGCATTTTACGCATGCCAAAAAGGCGATTTAGTGTTATACGCACCAGGTGTCCACGGTAACGGACAGGTCACCTACCGCGAACGCGGCGACCGTTTCAAAGCAGCTGTAGCCCAACTATAAAACCAAACGATTATGGACGCTGACATCACCGTGCCGAAAGGCTCTTTTCTTCAGAAAATCAAGCTGAATTCCGACAATGTGATTCCCATCGTCGTCTTTTTCCTGACGGCGATATCCATTGTCATGGTGTATAGTATGCGCGGCAATGTGGTGCTCAATCACCTAAAACACATACTGTTCGCATACGTTGGCATGTTCGTGATGTACCGTATCGATTACCGGAAGCTGGGCGCTCTTGCTCCGTTTTTCCTTGTCACGGCGGCCGTTCTGCTCCTACTTACCATGCTGTCGCAGGCAGTGCGCGGTATCACCATTTTCGGTCGCGACGTGCAGACCTTCTACGTCATCGGATTCCTCATCATCTTCTACATCTCCAACTACATGGCTCGCCAGTATCACAAATTCGGAGAAATCTCGAACTCCAGTGTCAAATACCTCTTCGGACTGCTGCTGGTTTTCTGCCTCGGAATTGCTTCCATGAACATGTCCACCTCTATCATCCTTTTTGGCACGGGATTGGCCATCTTTTTTGTAGGTGGACTTAAGACGAGGGACATTTTTGGATTAATCGGCATTGTGACCGTGGCACTGGTCTTAGTTGTGATTGTAGTATCGCAGTTGAGCGATGAAAAAAGAAACCGCATCGGTCGTATGTCAACGTTCATCAACCGATGGGAATATTTCATTACCAAAGAAAATGTAAATGGCTACGGTGACCAAATGATTTTGGCACGGGCGGCCATCGCACGCTCAGGATTCAATCCTGCCGGACCAGGAAAAGGCGTTATCAAGAACAGACTTCCTGAAAAAGAAACCGACTACGCCTTCGCCTCCCTTTACGAGGAAACCGGCATCGTGGTGGGTATTATCGTACTGTTTTCCTACCTCATCATCTTCTATCGAGCGCGAAAAATTTCACTGGAGGCCACCGGCACTTTCGGGCGACTATTGGCCTTCGGCATCGGCTTCTGGTTCACATGCCAGGCGCTGGTGCATATCGGTGTGAACTGCGAACTACTGCCCACTACGGGACAAACCCTGCCGTTCATCAGTAGCGGCGGTGCCTCCCTGTTCGTCTCCGGCTGCGCCATCGGCATGCTCCTCAACGTCGGCAAAGTTTCCTACTTGGAAAGCCAAAAAGAAGACCCCATGACCATCCTCAGAGGAAACCCTCAAAACTCCAAATCCTAAACCAACCCCTAACCTCTTAACCTTTTAACCCCTAACCCCTAAACTCTAAACTCTAAACCCTAACCCCTCAACCAACCCCCAACCACCCAAAAGAATGATCCAAATAAACAAACTTTCGGTGAACTTCACGGGAGATTTCCTATTCAAGGACATCTCTTTCGTGGCGGGCGACAAAGACCGCATCGGGCTGGTGGGTCACAACGGCGCGGGAAAATCCACGCTACTGAAAATCATCCACCGCGATTTGGAACCAGCTTCAGGTACGATGGTCATCACCTCCGGCCACCGCGTAGGCTATCTGCCGCAGGAGCTGGTCGGTAACTCCCCGCTATCCGTGTGGGAAGAAGCCATCTCCGCCTTCTCGGAAATCAAGGTGATGGAGCGCAAAATGCAACAGATTTCCACCGAACTGGCCGAACGCACCGATTACGAATCCGAAGCATACGCAAAGCTGACTCAACAGCTTTCCGACCTCAACGACCGATATAACCATTTGGGAGGCAACACGATGGATGCCGAAACCGAAAAAGTGCTTCTCGGTATGGGCTTCCTGCGCGAAGAATTCCATCAGCCCATGTCCTCCTTCAGCAACGGCTGGCAGATGCGCGTCTGCCTTGCCAAAATCCTCCTGCAAAAACCCGAAATCATCCTCCTCGACGAGCCCACCAACCACCTCGACATCGAATCTATCCAATGGCTGGAGGAATATTTAGCCAATTACGACGGCTGCGTGATTCTGGTCTCCCACGACCGCGCCTTCCTCGACCGCGTCACCAATCGCACGGTAGAGATTACTTTAGGCACCATCCAAGATTATAAATGCAGCTACTCTAAATACGTAGAGCAAAGATTGGAACGCATTGAAAGCCAACAATCTGCATACGAAAACCAACAAAAAGAGATTGCGCAAATCGAACGTTTCATCGAACGTTTCCGCTATAAAGCCACGAAAGCACGGCAGGTACAAAGCCGCATCAAGATGCTGGAGAAAATGGACCGTGTGGAAGTGGATGAATACGATAAAAGTTCCATTTCGTTCAAGTTCCCGCCCGCGCCGCATTCCGGATTAGTCGTGGTGGAGAGCAAAAACCTCAGCTTGGGCTACGACACGAAGCCGCATGTGCTCACGAATGTGGATTTCCGCTTGGAACGTGGCGAGCGCGTGGCGTTCGTTGGACGTAACGGCGAAGGCAAATCCACCATGGTGAAAGCCATCGTGAACGCGCTTACGCCCGAAAGTGGCGAATTAGAACTTGGTTACCAGGTGGTTGTGGGTTATTACGCCCAAAACCAAGCACAACTCCTGAACCCCGAAAAAACAGTGTTTGAGACCATCGACGATGTGGCAGTAGGCGATATCCGACCGAAAATCCGTACCATCTTGGGCAGCTTCCTTTTCGATACGGAAGACACTGAAAAGAAGGTAAAAGTGCTGTCGGGTGGCGAAAAAGCCCGCCTCGCCCTGGCAAAACTGTTACTTTCCCCCTTCAACCTGCTCATCCTCGACGAGCCGACCAACCACCTCGACATGCCCTCCAAAGACGTGCTCAAAAACGCTTTGTTGCAATACGAAGGAAGCCTGATCCTGGTCTCCCACGACCGTGATTTCCTGCAAGGACTGACCTCCAAAGTGTATGAGTTTAAGAATCACCAAATGCACGCCTTCACGGGGGATGTCTATGACTTCTTGGCGCAACGCAAAATGGAGAGTCTCAACGAGTTGCAGAGCAGAAATGTTTCCTCAAACAACGGAACTACTGGCGAGAAGACCACCTCCAACAAAGAGCAATGGGAACAGCGCAAGCAACGCGAAGCCGACGACCGCAAGCGTAAAAACCGCCTCAAAAAGATTGAGGAGGAGATTGCCTCTTTGCAACAAAAGCTCGCTGACACTGAAGCGCAATTGGCTGACCCTGAACATCATGCCGAAGCCATCGCCTCCGGTGAACTCTACAACACCTACGAATCCCTGAAAAACACCATCGAAGAGAAAGAAATGGAGTGGCTGGAACTCAGCGAAGTGTAAACATTGAATAAATGAAATTGCCGATGTAGAGACGCGATTAATCGCGTCTCTACATCGGCAATTTCATTTGTCTGTATATTCATATTTTATGTACATTTGCCGCTTAAATTTGAATGACTGCTGATATGAGAAATCAGAAATTATTAATCGCATTTATTGGGGTAATGGTGCTTTTTTCGGCTTGCGACCGCACCAAGAAAAAACCGGTAGAGAACAAAGAAACCACAATAGAACTTCCTGCTTTCAACAACGATTCTGCATATCGTTTTGTGGAGATGCAGACCAACTTTGGACCGCGCGTATTGGGTAGCGAGGCACATGCAAACTGTCAAGCTTGGTTGCTTCAAAAGCTACAACAGTATTGCGATACCGTTTATAATCAAAACTTTACGGCTAAAACTTACGATGGCAAGCAATGGCCTTGTGCGAACATCATCGGTAGTTTCGGACCTGAGAAGACCAAGCGCATCGTCTTGGCGGCGCACTGGGACTCTCGTCCGTTTGCAGACCACGACCCGAACCCTGAGAACCGCGAAACGCCTATCGACGGCGCTAACGACGGTGCCAGCGGCGTGGGCGTTCTGCTCGAAGTGGCTCGACAACTTCATGAAAATCAACCCAATGTGGGTGTCGATATCGTATTCTTCGATGCTGAAGACTATGGTCCGAAGGAAAGCGACCACATTCCTGGCGATTGGTGGGGCTTGGGCGCACAATATTGGGCGAAAAACCCTCATATCCAAGGATATACGGCTAATTATGGCATCCTGCTCGATATGGTAGGCACGCCCAACGCACAATTCATGCAGGAACAGTTCTCCCTGCGCGACGCAGAAAGTGTCGTGCGCAAGGTTTGGTCCACGGCTTACCAACTCGGTCACGGACAGTACTTCCAAAACAAGCCCGGCGGCGTGATTACCGACGACCACTACTACGTCAACAAATATGCGCCGTTCAAGATGATTGACATCATCCACTACGACGCAGCTTCAGGCACTGGTTTTGACCCCGTGTGGCACACCACCAAAGACAACATCCAGAATATTGACAAAAACACGCTCGGCGTGGTGGGCACAACTTTATTGCAAGTTCTTAAAAACGAATAATTTACGATGAAAGTATTTAAATTCGGTGGGGCTTCCGTGAAAGACGCTCCCGCTATTGAGAATCTGAAAAATATCCTGCAACGCTATGATAATGAGCAGCTTGTGGTGGTAATTTCCGCCATGGGCAAAACCACTAACTTCATGGAAAAGTTGCTGGACGCTTACTATCATACGCCGGAAAAGGTGGAAGGTCTTGTAGATGAGCTTCGGGCGCAACACGAAGGCGTGGCCGCGCAACTCATGGGCGAGAACAATCCGTTCCTCCCCCACTCTGATCGACTGTTCACACTGCTCAATGAGCAACTCAGCCGCCCGATTTCCGATAATTTCGACTACGACTACGACCGCATCGTAAGCTTCGGAGAGCTGCTCTCCACTACGCTCATTGCCGTCTATCTCGACACGCAACATCTTGAGACTAAATGGCTTGACGCACGTCAGCTGATTCGAACCGATAATACCTACCGCGAAGGTCACGTCGATTGGACCGTGACGCAAAAGCTGGTCTGCAACACCATCAATCCCTACTACCAAGACAGGACACACGGTATCGTGCTAACGCAAGGCTTTATCGCAGGAACCGCTGAAAATCAGACCACTACGTTGGGTCGTGAAGGTTCCGACTATTCTGCCGCCATCTTAGCTTATACACTTGATGCTGAATCGGTTACCGTATGGAAAGACGTTCCTGGCATTCTCAATGCCGACCCAAAGCGATTCCCCAACGTCGTCAAAATCGATACGCTGACCTACCATGAAACTGTAGAGTTAGCCTATTATGGCGCAAGCGTCATTCACCCGAAAACGCTTAGACCGCTGCATAACAAGCAGATACCCTTGTTCGTAAAATCCTTCTTCCATCCTGAAAACGAAGGAAGTAAGATTACGCAAGAAGCTGAAAATGTGGAGGTCCCATCCTATATCGTCAAAGACAACCAACTGCTGATTTCCGTCTCTCCTCGCGATTTTTCCATTATAGGAGTTGAAAACTTATCCAAAATTCTGGACATCTTGTCCGATTATCGTATCAAAATCAACCTGATACAAAATTCTGCACTCACTTTTTCCGTTTGCACCGACAACGTACCCTTGCGTCTGCGCCCGTGCCTTGAAGCTTTGAGCAAAGAATTTGTGGTGAAATTCAACGAAGGCATCCAACTGGTCACCATTCGTCACTATGACCAAGATTCCGAACAAAATGCACTGAAGATATTTGACAAACAAGAAGTTATTATCCGTCAAAACAACCGCCACACCATCCAACTCGTACTCAAACCCACAACTCTCCCATAACAACCGTCAAAATCAATATCATAAATCACAAGTCAAACGTCATACGTCATACATCTCAAAAAATTTTTTTCAAGTTGACTTTTTGAAACAAAAGTGTATTTTTGCAGAGTTAAATTTAAAGATAAATTTTCACATTAAATATTTTAAAGTTATGAAGAAAACTTTACTTGTTTTAGTTGCTGCAATGCTGACTTCCATGTTGGCTTCTGCGCAAATCACGGACACCATTGTGTCTTTGACTCCCTCCAACCGCAATGTGGTGATTGAGGAATACACCGGCATCAACTGCGGTTATTGTCCTGACGGTCACCGCAGAGCCAATGAAATCATGGCTGCGAACCCCGATAGAGTATGCGTGATTAACATTCACCAAGGTAGTTATGCTGCCAACACCTACACCACTCAATTCGGTACAGCCTTGGCTAACCAAACTGGCTTGACAGGTTATCCCGCAGGTACTGTGAACCGTCATGTGTTCTCTCAGTACTCATCTGTAACAGATATGAACCGCGGTTATTGGTCAAATGCAGCCAATATCATGCTGGGAACAGAATCTCCTGTGAATATTGCTGCTGATGGTACTTTGGATTGGGCTACGCGCACGTTGAACATTCGTGTCCAATTGTATTATACCGCAGCTCAAACCGTCACTTCCAATGCATTAAACGTTGCTATCTTACAAGACAATGTGATTGGTTCCCAAAGCGGCATGAGCGCCAATCCAGATCAAGTTGTTGGAAATCAGTACAATCACATGCACATGCTGCGTCACTTGGTGACGGGTCAGTGGGGTGAGACTATTGAGACCATTGCTCCTGGTACGCTTGTTGAAAAGAACTACGAATATGTGATTCCTGCTCAACTCGGTTCCCCGAATGCTATTGAAGCCGTTTTAGAGGATTTGCAATTTGTTGCTTTTGTTTGTGAAGGCCATCAAGAAATCCTTACTGGTATCCACATTCCTGTTGAATATATCAACCTGCCTGCCATTTATGGTCGTATGCTTGCTGTGAAAGCCGGCACCAACATCACTTGTGATAATCAAGGAAACGCCTATTTTGAATTCAAGAATTTAGGAAGCGCTCCTATCACCTCTTTAACCTTTAACTACTCCGTAAACGGCACGCAATTCACTTCAACATGGACAGGAAACATTGAACCCATGTCCACCGAAGAAATTGACCTGCCTACATTTGACATCAATGTGAACTCTAACAATAACGTTGCTGCACAAGTTACGGCTATCAACGGCGAAGCTGTGACCATTGAAGCAAAGAACATGACCCTTAAAAAGAATGTCTATACTGGTGGTGGTCGCATGATTTTCAAACTCGTGACAGACCGTTACGCTAGCGAAACCACATTCAAAATCTTCGATCCTCAAGGAAACGTTGTACTCTCCGGTGGTCCTTGGGCTAACCTTTCTTCAAATGGTACGACCATCC
>Ga0310786_10006458_pt1 | contig 15577 bp, 10 predicted proteins | sample AusTroGonzalo_MG_FD_203881 | JGI IMG/M metagenome (GOLD analysis project Ga0310786, IMG submission 203881) | Bovine rumen microbial communities from tropical cattle in Woodstock, Queensland, Australia - Gonzalo_03 (v2) (version 2) | ecosystem: Host-associated > Mammals > Digestive system >... | reverse complement strand
ATGCTGGACAGCTCCTGATGTACAGGATCCCAAGCTTTTATCCGCTTCATACCATACAAAAGACAACGGTAGTGGTAGACGGCAGGGAGTACGGTGAACTTATAGACAGAGAGCCCGTAAGGGTAATGCTGGGTCCCGGCACGCATATGGTCACCGTCGGCGGTTATTGTTTACACTGTCCTCAGCAGTATCAGATCACTGTGTCGCCTCAATATAATACTTTTGCCTTTAAGTTCCAGCTGGTCTACACCGGTCCTTTTACTTATCCGGGCAGGGGGACGAGCAACGATTTCAAGCCTTGCGCTCCTGAGGAAATACCTAATATCTGACAATTTAAGATTTTTCCACAAAAAAGGTTGTTCGATTATGCGGACAACCTTATTTCTTGTGTATTTGCCCTTGAAGGATATCGAAATCTTTGTGTTATAATCGAACAAAGCTATATAAATAATTAATAATAAGGAGTCGGGGAAGTTATGCCGAGTAAGAAAGATTACGGCAACGAGAGTATTTCGATGCTCAAGGGCGCTGACAGAGTCAGACTCAGGCCTGCCGTTATTTTCGGATCAGATAATCTCGAAGGATGCATCCATTCTTTTTTCGAGATCCTGTCCAATTCTATCGATGAAGCGCGTGAAGGTTACGGAGATAAGATAATCGTTACCAGATATCCGGACGGAACTATCGAAGTTGAGGACTTCGGACGCGGTATCCCGCTTGACTACAACGCAAAAGAGGGAAGATATAACTGGGAACTCGTTTATTGCGAGCTCTACGCAGGCGGTAAATACAATAACAACAGCTCCGGTGATTATGAGTTTTCACTTGGTCTTAACGGTCTCGGCGCATGCGCAACGCAGTATGCTTCCGAGTTCTTTGAAGTTACCGTTTTCCGTGATAAGACAAAGTATTCAATGTCTTTCCGCAAGGGTAATCCCGTAACGGATCTTCAGTCAGAACCTTACAGGTTCCTTCGCACCGGTACGATACAGCGCTGGAAGCCTGATATAGAAGTCTTTACTGAGACGATAATCCCGCTCGAGGTTTTTAAAGAGATCATCAAGCGTCAGTCCGTCATTAACAGCGGAATCGAATTCATCCTCAAGGATGCTGAATCAGGTGAAGAGTTCTCATTCATGTATCCTGAAGGAATCAAGGGATATGTCGATGAACTCAATGATATGAAGGGTTTTACCGATACATATACATTCTCAGGTGAGGGCAGAGGCAGAGATAAGGAAGACCGTGACGAATATAAGGTCAGAGCCGAAGTTGCTTTCTGCTTCAATAACGAGATCAATACTTTGGAATATTTCCACAACTCCAGTTTCCTCGAGCATGGCGGTTCTCCGGATAAGGCTGTAAGGAATGCTTTTGTAGCTGAGATCGACAAGCAGATCAAGCAGCGCGACAAGTATAAGGCTAACGAATCGAAGATCACATTCCAGGATGTTGCTGATTCATTGATCCTTGTAACGAATACTTTCTCTACACAGACTTCTTATGAGAACCAGACGAAGAAGGCTATCAACAACAAGTTCATTCAGGACTTCATGACTCAGCTCATCAGGGATAACTTAGAGATCTGGTTTATTGAGAATAAGGATTTTGCGGCTAAGACCATCGAGCAGATCCTTATCAATAAGCGTGCGCGTGAGAATGCAGAGAAGGCTAAGGTCAACATCAAGAAGACCCTCATGGGCAAGGTTGACATCAACAACAGGATCAAGAAATTCGTTGACTGCAGAACGAAGGACGTTGCAAAGCGCGAGCTCTATATCGTAGAGGGTGACTCCGCTTTGGGTTCCGTAAAACTCGGCCGCGACGCCGAATTCCAGGCTGTCATGCCTGTCAGAGGTAAGATCTTAAACTGCCTTAAGGCCGATTACGCCACTATTTTTAAGAGTGAGATCATTACTGATCTTCTCAAGGTCCTGGGATGCGGAGTCGAGATCAAGAACAAGCACACAAAGGATATGAGTGCATTTAATCTTGATGACCTGAGATGGAACAAGATCATAATCTGTACTGATGCCGATGTAGACGGTTTCCAGATCAGAACTCTTATTCTTGCCATGCTCTACAGACTTACGCCAACTCTTATTGAGAAGGGTTATGTCTATGTAGCAGAATCTCCGCTTTTCGAGATCACATACAGACCTAAGGGAAAGAACGCTCAGGAAGAGACGTACTTCGCGTTTAACGAGAAGGAAAAGGCTGAGATCCTTGCCAAAGTAGATCCCAAACTCTGCACGATCCAGAGATCCAAAGGTTTGGGTGAGAACGAGCCTGAGATGATGTGGAAGACAACCATGAATCCGAAGTCCAGAAGGCTTATCAAGGCTTGTCCTGAGGATGCGATGAGGACAGCGGAAGTCTTTGATCTTCTCCTCGGAGATAACCTTGCAGGAAGAAAACTCCATATCGAGATGGATGGTAAGAAATACCTCGATATGCTTGATTTAGGGTGATGTAAATGGCACGTAAGAGAAAAGAAGATATTAATTCAGATTCACTGAAAGCAAAGCTTACAGACAGCAATGCAAAGGACATGCCGGCTATCGATCAGCCGATAACCGAGATGCTCGAGATCAACTACATGCCGTATGCAATGAGCGTCATTGTATCGCGAGCTATTCCCGAGATCGACGGATTCAAGCCTTCGCACCGCAAGCTCCTTTATACGATGTATAAGATGGGCCTTTTAGGCGGCAACAGGACAAAGTCCGCAAACGTTGTCGGTCAGACCATGAAGCTCAATCCTCACGGAGACCAGGCTATCTACGACACGATGGTAAGACTTACCAGAGGCAACGGTTCGTTGCTGCATCCTTTTGTAGATTCAAAGGGTAACTTTGGTAAGCAGTATTCCAGAGACATGCAGTGCGCTGCACCGCGTTATACGGAAGTAAGACTTGAGAAGATCTGCGAGGAGATATTCAAGGGTATCGACAAAGATGCCGTTGATATGATCGATAACTACGACGGAACTCTTAAGGAACCCACATTGCTTCCTACCACATTCCCGGCAGTTCTTGTTAATGCCAATCAGGGTATCGCCGTTGGTATGGCTTCAAATATCTGTTCGTTCAACTTGGCTGAAGTTTGCGCTGCAGCTGAAGCATATCTGAGAGATCCGAATACTGATCTTCTCGAGATCATGCCTGCACCTGACTTTTCCGGCGGCGGAAAGATCCTTTACGACAAGGAGCAGATGAAGACCATCTACGATACCGGTAAGGGCACTTTTTCAGTAAGAGCAAAGTATCAGGTGGATAAGGCAAAGAATCTCATTGAGATCACTGAGATACCTTATTCTACGAGCGTTGAAGCTATCATTGATAACATTGCGGATCTTGTTAAGAGCGGTAAGGCAAAAGAAATTGCTGACATCCGTGACGAGACTGACCTGGATGGTCTTAAGATTACCATCGACTGCAAGCGCGGTACCGATCACGAGCAGCTCATGACAAAGCTCTTCAGATTTACAAAGCTCGAAGATACTTTCTCATGCAATTTCAATATACTCATCGACGGTTCACCGAGGGTAATGGGCATTGCCCAGATCCTTGACGAATGGCTCAAGTGGAGAAGGACATGCGTCTGCCGCGAGCTTACATTTAATCTTGATAAGATGAAGAAGAGACTGCATCTGTTAGACGGTCTTGCAGTTATCCTCTTAGATATTGATAAGGCGATCAAGATCATCAGAGAGACTGAACTCGAAGCTGACGTTGTACCTAACCTCATGAAGGGCTTCGGCATCGATGAAGAGCAGGCTGAATATGTTGCTGAGATCAAGCTCCGTAACATCAACAAGCAGTATATCTTAAACAGGATCTCAGACAGAGATAAGCTTAAGGCTGATATCGCAGATACAGAAGATCTCCTGGGGAGCCCTCGAAGGATCAACAATCTCATTGCCAAGACATTGAAGGAAGTCGCAGAGAAGTACGGACAGCCCAGAAAGTCTGAACTTGTCGGCATGGAAGAGACAGAGACATTCGAAGAGTCAGCGGTCATTCCCGATTACAGACTTCACCTCATGCTTACTCGTCACGGTTATCTTAAGAAACACACCATGAAGTCGCTTCAGAGTGCAGGCGAGCTTAAGACAAAGGATGATGACGAGATCTTCATGGGCTTTGAGTGCGAGAATAAGTCTGATCTGCTTATCTTTACCGATAAATGCAATCTCTATAAGACTCATGTTTATGATTTCGCTGATACGAAGCCTGGTGATCTCGGATACTTCCTTTCGAGCGAACTCGGCATGGAAGACGGCGAGAGACCTATGTTCATGATCTCTACGACTGACTATAAGGGAATCCTTTTCATTGCTTTCGAGAACGGTAAAGCTGCAAGATTCCCGATCAGCGCATATGAGACAAAGCAGAACAGAAAGAAACTTATAAACGCATTCTATGACGGAAGCAAGCCGGTCGGATTCAAGTTCCTGAGCGAGGATGAAGATCCGGATATGGTAGCTACGAGCAGCATCGACAAGGCTGTCATTTTCAAGTGCTCGCTTGTTCCGCTCAAGACTACCAGAACAACGCAGGGCGTACAGCTCCTTCTTTCAAAGAAGGGTTCAGTATTGAGAAGCCTATCGTTGCTTGATGAAGTGGAAGTAGAGGATCCCGAGTATTACAGGATCAGAAAGCTTCCTGCGATCGGTTATTACATAAGGGAGAAATCCCTTGAGGCAAAGCAGATTAGCTTTGATGATCTGAAGTGACGGGATTTTCTGCAGGTTATCACATCAGCGATACCGAGAAGCGCGTTAACACCGGATTCAGCGTTGCGGCATTTGCATGCGGCGCTGTTCTCATCGCGCTTATCGTTGTAATGGTGATAGTTGCTAGGATCAATGCCTATGAAGACAGGACGATCCCTGATTTCACGGCTGCTCTTGAAGCTGGTAACTATGATGAAGCCCTTGCCATATACAGAAAAGTTCAGGACCAGGTCCTCGCGGACAGTCCGGACGCCAGCGACAATACCCACGACGAGAGGATAAAGCTTCTTGGCCAGATGGAAGCTATCGTTCAGGAAAAGGTTGACCTTATCTGCGACAGGATCGTAACAACGAGATATGTGCCTCAGCACAGCGACATCGCGTTCCTTGACTCGATGCAGGAACTTACGGCTTCGGTCGTTGCAAGGCGACTGAACAGCCTTTGCGAGCAGTTCCTGTTGGGTAAGATCGAAAAGCCTGACGTCATCTTCGTATTTAACCAGCTTTCTCCGATCAGTAACTTCTCAGCTATTTCCGGACCTATGCTCCGTGAGATTGACTACATCGAGACCGCAACGGGAGACGTCAGAGTAGCGGAAAAGTCCCTTGCCACAGGCGACTACGTTGAAGCTGTTAAGCGTTACCAGACGGTCAACGGCAAGTATGAAGGCTTTGTAGGTGATTATTCTGCTAAACGCATATCCGAGATCAAGACTGCCATGTACGAGCCGATGATGGAAGAAGGCGAGCACATGCTCGAGACCTACAGATTTTATTCGGCGGAAAAGCTTTTCTCTGATCTTGCATCAATATTCCCTGATGACGATAAGATCCGTTCTGACCTTCTTGCGGCAACCGGTCATACATCTAAGACGGTAGAGTGGAGAGGACATGTTGAAGTTCTCTGCGTCAGATCACTTATCGCAAATACCGAGACGGCATTTGGCGTTGAATTCGGTAAGGGAGATACCGGTCTTTATCTTACCGGTACCGAATTCCAGAATCTCCTTCAGACTCTTTATAACAAGGGATATGTACTTGTCGATCCCGAGAATATGATGTCTGCTACGGATCCTGGCTTCATCCTTGAGCGTAACCTTACTGTTCCGGAAGGTAAAAAGCCTCTGGTGATCATAATTGAGAATTTAAGCTACGATCCTGCGGCATATGTCTGCGGAACTTGCAGAAGGCTTGTTTTAAACGATGAGAAGCAGGTTTGCGGCGAATATACCATCAAGGGCAAGGACGGTTCTGAAGATCCTGTAGTAAACAGGACGGCTGAAGCGATCGGCATCCTTGATGTTTTCGTCAGCAACCATCAGGATTTTACATTCAACGGCTCAAAGGGCATCGTTTCGATAGGCGGCCATGATTCATGTTTCGGATATGTAGTAAGCCGTGACCAGGTTAAGGAAAGGAATAAGCAGCTTAATGCGGCAAACCTTCCCACTCAGGAATATACTGATGAAGAAATTGAAAATAACCGCAATGCCGTAAAAGCCATAGTAGAGAGACTTAAGGATACCGGCTGGAAATTTGCTTCATGCACATACGGCTATCTGCCGAATGCCAGAAAAACTGATTTAGCGGGTATTGTAGACGATACGAATAAATGGATGGAGCAGATCGGCTCACTTATCCCGGATACTCATATGATCTCATATCCCGGCGGTAACTATATCTATGGTACTGACGAACGTGCCGAGTACCTTAAGAATAACGGATTCAGGATCTTCTTCGGGGCTGGTCCGAAACCTTATCATATTTACGGCCGAAATTATCTTTATTTCGACAGATGCATCGTTTCGCCCAATTCAATGAAGAACTATGATTTCTCCAGGATCTTCGATAATGATGACATTCTCGACCCGATAAGAAAGACTAAAAAGAAACAGCCTTAATATTATAATTGTGTTTCATTTTGCTTAAATTGACGCACATAAAAGGATTTTATAATATATTTGATATTAGACAGCATGTCTGATAAAGATCTGCTGTTGTGTATGGAGGAATCCTGTTATGGCTAAGATCGACAGACTTACTAATCTGACAGAGAATGAAGAACTCCTTTGGCAGGACAGAAAGAGATATCTGGGCCTTCCTTTGTCGTTCACGATCTACTCTTTCAGCAAGAATAAGTTTTACATGAAGACCGGTGTCTTCAACATTAAGTCTGAGGAGATCCTCCTTTATCGTGTTCTTGATATAACTTTCAAGCAGTCTTTCGGACAGAAGATATTCGGAGTTGGTTCCGTTATCCTCAACACTGCTGACAGGACGACTCCCGTCCTTGAGATCAAGAGCATCAAGACGCCGGACAGAGTCCGTAAAGCGTTAAGCACTTTGGTTGAACAGCGCAGGGATGAGAAACGAGTTACCGGCAAGGAAATGTTCGGTGCTGCAGGTGCATTTGACAGCACAGGCGATGACGGCGATTTCGATTTCGATGGCTTGGTCGACCACAATAATTGATTGTGCGGCCGCATTAACAAAGTCGGAGCGAGGAAGAAACAGTGGAAACTAGGATTGACAGGCTGGGAAGCGTTAGGGAAGATAAGCTCAGGCAGCTCAAACAGCTGATTGCCGAGTCTGATAACATCGTTTTTCTTGGCGGTGCCGGTGTTTCTACGGAAAGCGGAATTCCTGACTTCAGAAGCGGTACAGGTATCTACAATTCCGACAGCGGAATGAAGTACAGACCTATCGATATCATTGCCCATGATTTCTTCATGGACCATCCTGCTGATTTCTTCGATTTCTATAAGCGTAAGCTGATCTATCCCGATGCAAGGCCTAATAAGGCACACAAAGCTCTTGTAAGACTTGAGAGACAGGGAAAGCTTAAGGCTATCATCACGCAGAATATCGATAACCTGCACCAGGAAGCTGGCAGCAAGTGCGTTATAGAACTTCATGGTTCGGTATTCAGAAATTACTGCATGGAATGCGGTAAGAAATATGACCTTGAATACGTAGTAGCTCAGGAAGGCGTTCCTCACTGCGAAAAGTGCGGAGGTATCGTAAGGCCTGACATCGTTCTTTATGAGGAGAACCTTAATCACAAGGATGTTGACGATGCTATCAAGGCAGTTAAGAAGTGTGATCTTCTCATCATAGCCGGAACATCGCTTACGGTTTATCCTGCTGCTACATTTGCACAGTTCCTAAAGCACGACAGGATCGTTATCATCAATAAGAGTTCTACATACATGGATCTTAAGGCGTTGCTTACTATTCATGACAACGTAGGCGAGGTCCTTGATAATTGTGTTCCTAAACGCGTGAGCAGGGCAAAGACGGCAGCTAAGTCCAAGGCTTCCTCCAAGACGAAGACTGCTGCAAAGTCAACTTCAACTACAAAGACCAAGACTGCAGCCAAATCAACAGGTACAAAGACTGCTAAGGCAGTTTCCGCACCTAAGACAAAGACTGAAACAAAGCCTAAGGCTGCTGCAAAATCCAAGACTGCAAAGGCTCCTTCTAAGAAGCCTGCTAAGTCTAAAACTTAAGGACAGATAATGAAGGCAGATACCAAGTTCTTTGAAGATAAAAGCCAAGAGATCAACGATCTTATGAAACAGTACGGACGCAGAAGCATTCTGTTGTCCGTTTTCCGTTTTATTATGTTTGTTTCAGCCGTTGCTTCAGTTATCGTTGCGGTTGCTGTTAAGAATCCGTTTTTCTTTTTGCTCTTCGCCGTTTTTATGCTTGTTTTCATTGTCTTTTGCATCATTCACGGCAAGGTTTCATCAAAGCTCAGTTACTATGAGGCTTTGGGCGTTGTCAATTCAAAGTACATTGCCAGGATCAATGGTGATTTTGATTCTCTTTTCGAGATTGTCTGCAACGGCTTAAAGAGACGTGACGACAGGGAAGATGCAGTCAGATATGCAAGCGGACACGAATTCTATACTGACGATCACGATTACTGCACGGATCTCGACCTTTTCGGCAAGAAGTCTTTATTTGCTAGGCTCAACGTATCAGAGACTTCATTCGGCAGAAGAGCTTTTGCCAAAGAACTTTTGGGAAACGGTAATGACATAAGATCTGCTGAGGACATAAAGATAAGACAAAAGGCCGTTAAAGAGCTTTCTGACAATCCCGCTTTTCTTGAGGAATATCAGGCAACTGCGATGCTCGGCAAGATGAAAAAAGACCCCAAGGCGCTCATTGATTTTGCTTCAGAGAAAAAGCCTGTTAAGAAGAGTCATTTGTCTACGGCGATCGTGCTTATTCTCCTCTGGCTGATTCCGCTTGCTGCTGTTTTGTTTTTCCCTGATTTTGTACGAGCAAGTATGTTGGGCGTGCTTCTGGTTAATCTTATTTCATGGGCAACCGGTGTTAAGAACAACGCTTATTATTTCAATGCTGCTGACGGTATGCCTTCGCAGGTTTCAACTATCTATAAACTCTATTCGCTACTGGAGTCGTCTGATCTTAAAGATGAATATCTCCGTAAGCTGATCGCAGGTAAAGCAGGGAAGAGCGTTACAGGATCTTTGTCGTCGCTTTCGATGATCCTTTTCTTTGCAGGTCTCAGAAGCCAGCCGTTGTTTGCATTCCTGATAAACAGCGTTTTCCCGCTCGATCATCTGATCTGCTATTACATGGGCAAGTGGGCAGACAGTTACGGTGACAGCCTTGCGAATGCAGTTACCAATCTTGCACAGATAGAATCGCTTATGTGTGCTTCACAGATATCTTTCGTAAGCAGAGTAAGTTCTTTCCCCGAGATCGAAACGAGCACATCATCTGATGATAATGCTTATTTCGAAGGTAAAGACATATCTCATCCGCTTTTGGCGCCGGATTCCTGCGTAAGCAACTCAGTTACCATCAGATCAGGGATCGCTCTTATCACGGGATCCAATATGTCCGGTAAGACAACGCTCATAAGAACAGTAGGCGTATGTTCGATACTGGCTTATATGGGTTCTAAGGTTCCCTGCAGCTCTCTTTCCGTAGGAAGGATGAGGATAATGTCTTCGATGAGGATCACGGATAATCTCGGTGAGGATATGAGTACATTTAAGGCAGAACTCGTTAGGATCTCTGGCATTATCAAGTGTGCAAAGGAAAGCAGCACGGCACTTATGTTCCTTATTGACGAAATATTCCGCGGAACAAATTCAGATGACCGTACGGAGGGCGCGCTCATTGTTCTCAAGAACCTTTCCGCAAAGCGTATCTGCGGCATGATGACGACTCATGATTATGCCATGATCGACCGTACAGTAGATACATACAAGAACATTTGCTATTACCATTTCTCAGAAAAATACTCAGACACAGGCATTACATTTGACTACAAGCTTGCCGACGGGATCAGCAGGGAATCTAACGCCAGGTTCCTGATGAAACTGGTAGGAATTGAATAAAAATATCAATTTTTTCATATATTGCTATTAATATTCACATTTTTTGTTGATTTTCTTTCAATTTGGAATTAAATTTGATATTAAGGAAATTACGGTAGGGTGTTTATGTTTGAAGAACTATACGGATACAAGTCTATTTACTTAGATTATTCGGTTCTGTTTGAGTATGCAGGTACGCCTGTATTTGATGACTTGCTCAAGCTTTTGGCCCAGGGTCTTGAAGTTTATGTCAGCAAGTCTTTTAAGGCGCTTCATTACTGCACTCTGCGAATCAAGGACCCCAAGGACAGGAATACAGCTCTTGCAATGAAGAAAATCTGTTCAGCACTTCTTGCTGAGCATAAGATGCATCTCATTAAAGAGCTTGAGACATTTAAGGTTGCCGCGAACATCACGGGTATATCTGACGGATGCTGCATACTTACTACAAGACATTCGATCTTCACTAAGAGACTTTATGAGAAGCGTCCGGATTTCGGATGCGATATTGCCGTCATTACAGACAGGAGCCTGCAGGTATTCGATTCTGTTGATTCGTTGATCTGGGCTTTCCCTGCGCCTGTACCCAGTAAACTCGCTTATAACAATTCATATATTGAATCTTTCGGTAATGCCAGCATTTCCGATATCGTTGTTACTGAGAAGCTTGAGAAGTATGAACTTGTCAAGAGACTCAGCGGCGGTGCTGAAGGCATGGTCTTTTTGACTGATACTGAAGGAAGACTTGCCAAGATATATCACAAGGGAATCATCAATCCTTTGCGTTGGGCAAAGCTTAAGAAACTTACAGAGCTTGGAATCACAGGAAACGGTTTCTGCATTCCGGTAGATCTGTTGTTCTTCCGTAATGCTCCCGTCGGTTACACGATGCCTTTCGGTCAGGGTAAGACGCTCGGTACCGTTTTCGACGGACCTGATGCCATTCTTGAAGCATTCCCTGAGTGGACGAGGCTTGACGTTGTTACGACACTCCTTTCACTTATCGAGAAATATCTGTACCTGCATATGCATGACGTAATAGCAGGTGATATCCAGCTTAAGAACGCATTGATCAATTCTTCTTCGGAAGTCTATCTTATCGATATGGACAGCGTTCAGGTCGACAATCTCCCTTGTCCTGTAGGTACAGAAGAGTTTACAGACATGAGACTCTGGGGCAAGAACTTTGCACAGTTCGTAAGACAGCTCCGTGATGAGGACTATTCGATCGCAATGCTCGTATTCTCAGTGCTCTTCTGCGGTCTGCATCCTTATGCGACACGTAACGGCGCTGAGACTTTGAGGGAAGAGATCATCAATCACAATTTCCCGTACAATTACGAGAATGATAATGAGTTCGTTCCGATCGGCGGTTACGATCATATTTGGGAATATCTGTCTGAAAGACTGCGTAAGATGCTTTATGAGACATTCAGGAACGGAATCTCTTATGAAGCTCTTGAGTGGCTTGATGCTGTAGTTAAGTATAAAGAGGACCTCGAGAACTTCGTTTACGATGATCCTGAAGCTTACAAGGTATTCCCGAAGGAAGACTACAAGCAGGTTTCTGTCGATGTTGAAGCAGGAAGAGCTGCTGTTGAGAAAGAATTAGAGAAGAAGCAGGCAGCGCACGCGCATGCTCAGGCAAACAGACAGGCTGCAGAAGCCAGGGTTGCTACGGAACAGGCAGCTGAAGAATCTGCACCTGCACCTGAGTCTTCTGATTCCGGTGAAATGCCTCAGACATTCGGCAAGCCTATCTTTGAGAAGAAGGTTTTTGCCAATGTTCCTACCGGTAAGTATGTACCTAGGGATGCTGTTCCCGGGCAGGAAGAGGAAATGGAAAAGAGAAAGAAGTTTTTTGGATTGTTCTGATACTTTTCCGATATTATGTATATAATAATCTTGTGAAGATTGTTATTTAGAGGGGGTTAATTATGGGAGAAGTATTCAGTACAGCGGATTTCGGCACCAGTACCAAAAGACGTCTGCCGATCTGTTTCGCACTTGATACATCAGGATCAATGATGGGTAATCCCATCAAGCAGCTTAATATCGGTCTTCAGAACTTCTTGGCTTCGATCAAGAATAACGACGATACCCGAAATTCAACGGACATAGCTATCGTTACCTTTGGTTCAAAGGTTGATATCGTTATGCCTTTCGGTAAGATCTCAAAGGATAAGGGGATCCCTGAGATCACAGCTTCCACGACTCTTACACCTATCGGTGAGGGCATCCTTACAGCTTTGGAGCTTCTCAATGCACGTAAGGAAGGATATAAGCAGATGGGCATCAAGTACTATCAGCCCTGGCTGGTAGTTATCACTGACGGTGCACCTCAGGGTCCTAACGCAATGCAGAATATGGAGCTTGCCATCAAGGCATGCAACGAGCTCGAATCAGCGGATAAGCTTGTTATCTTCAATATTGGCGTTGGTTCAGGTGTTGATTTCGATATCCTCAAGCGTCTTTCTCTTAAGCGTGAAGAGCCTATCTCTGTTAACTCAGCTGATTTCGGAAAGCTTTTCGAATTCCTCGGATCTTCTTCTTCGTCCATCGTTTCTTCCGGAATGAACGACGATGCTCTTTATCACATCAACACAGCGCCTACAGGTTCTGCAGTTGCTGTCGATGACTTCATGAACTTCCTTAACGAAGGATAATATCAATGTATACAGGCATTACCGTAGGCTGTGTAACAACCATCGGAAAAAAGCATATAAGCAGGGATGTCCCTTGCGAAGATGCTTCTTTTGCTGTGCAGAAGAACGGTGTATCCGTTGTATGCATTGCTGACGGTGCAGGCGGTAAGAAATATACACATGCGCGTTTCGGCTCGGCTTGTGCGGTTGAGCTTATTGCAGATATCCTGACGGAACATTTCGATGCTCTGTACGCAGAGAACCGTGAAGCTGCCGTCAGGTCTTATTTCATGGCAAAGATCAGGATCGCTTTTGCGGACATCATTGCCGAGAAAGAACTTGATACTCTCGATCAGCTTTCTTGCACGCTGCTTTTTGTTGCAGTTAAAGACAGAAGGATGATCGTTGGTCATTTGGGAGACGGACTGGTCGTAAGGATCTCTCCTTCGGGCCTTTCTCCGTTTTCGATGCCTCAGAACGAGAAGGACGGAACAACCTTCTTCATTACTGCAGGCCACGCTGCCGATTATATGAGATTCATCAAGACAACCGTTGACGACTGTCATGCGGTTGCTCTCATGACCGACGGCGTTCAGGATAATGTTTACGATGAGGATTCAGGTCTAGTTAAGCCTGTAGTCGCCAAGATGGCTGAGACCTTCAGTGATGGCCGTGAGAAGGGGGAAGCGGCTATCAGGGAGATACTCGAAAAGTATATCGTCGGCTCAAGTAATGTAAGCGACGATTCTTCTTTCGGTGTTCTTCTTTTTGAGGGTACCAAGGCACCTGACGTATCTTCGCTTGAAAGCAGCGCAGAGAAATTCGGAACATCTGAAGAGAATTTCATGACCGTTGCCAAAGCCATCAAGGATGATCTCATGAAAGCTTCTGAGATCATTACCAAGGCGGCAGAAAAGAGCGAAGAGAGTAAAGAAGCTGAAGAAGCAGCTGAGTCTGCTGAAACAGAACCTAAGGCCGAAACCAAAGAACCAGAAGAGGAGACCAAACCTGAAACAACACAGAAGGTTTCCGGGAACAAGAACATGCCTGCGATACTTCTTGGTATTGCCTGCGTGATCGAACTTATCATTATCGTATTGCTGCTTATATTCAGAACGAGGGGTGTTTTATGAGCGACGAAAGAAAATACGAAGTACTTCCGGGTGTAGAACTTCCGGATATGAAGACGATCAAAGAAGCGGCATCTGACTTTTCCGCTTCCGGTGTCAATGATATCCAGATCAAGTCACCTGCGCCTGTATTTACCAGTGCGGGCGTACCTGCTGACAGAGCTACTGCAGCTGAGCTTGCTGCATTGCAGGAACTCGGTGAAGAGGTTGCCGAGAATGAGAAGCGTATTGCCGAAGAGAGCCGCAGGCGCATGAGCGAGATCATGAGCTCTGCCGTACAGGCTCCTGAATCTCTTGCAGATCTTATCAATTACAACAGGGATAAGATGAGCGAAGAGGCTATCAAACAGGCTGAAGAGAAGATCAAGAAAGAAGAAGACCTCAGGAGGACTCTTGAGGAACAGCAGAAGGCAAGAGAAGAGAGAAGACAGCTCCAGCAGCGTCTGCTTGAAGAGGCTCGTGAACGTGCAGCTGCTGAAAGAGAAGCTATTAAGCGCGGCATCAAGGCTGACCCGTCTCTGCTTGAACCTGAAAAGGTTGACGTCACAATTGATGAGAAAGCAGAAAAGGAAGTTGAAAAAACTGAAGCTCCAGCTGAAAAGCCTGCAGAGAAGATCGAAGAAAAGGTTGAAGAGAAGGCTGAAGAAAAAGTTATCGAGAAGCCTGCTGAAAAGGCGGCAGAAGAGGAAGGTGCAACGATCAAGGCTGCTCCCGCATCCGCAATCAAACCTGCAGCTCCTTCTATTCCTGATGAACCCGTTAAGCCTGCCATCGCGTCTGATGACGAGACTTACGACGACTTCAGCGAATTTTTTGACGACAACAAGTAATTATTTCGATTACCTGTTGACACAGGCACAATGTATGATAAAATATCTTCCGTTGCGCTAACGCACCTCTAGCTCAGATGGTAGAGCAACTGACTCTTAATCAGTGGGCCCAGGGTTCGAGTCCCTGGAGGTGCACCAAAGAAAACCGTGAACTAAGGTTCACGGTTTTTTGTTTCTTTGAATTAATTAATCCTGTTTCAGTTTTGAAAATAGCCGGTCATATCAACCGTCGAGAAATCTTCCGTAAGAGGAAGGGTTACCTGACGGTTTTCTTTTGCGGATCTGTAGATACCCATCATGGTATCTACTGAGGAATAGCCCGCATACGCGTCTGCGATGGGCTGTGTGTTATTGACAATCGCGTTATGAAGATCATTATAGATTCCCATGTGAGGGTTCAGAGCGCATTTAAAAGCGAATAAACCGCCTTCCTTAAGCTGGCGGCGGATATACTTGCCGTTTAACTTATGAGTTTTGCCTTTTTCATCAAGAGAATAGATCTTGATGTGAGGCTTATTTGAATCGATACCCATGGAAAGCATTCCTCTCTCGCAGAAGACCGTGAAGTCTGCCATGTGCTTGGAAGGGAATGTCGCAGTTGTTCCTTCGACTGATGCGAGAGAACCGTTTTCGAGCCTTAAGATAGCCATGCCGAGATCTTCAGCTTCGATGTTTCTTAAACGCTGGGAGATCATGGCTTCAGCTGATACGGGTTCAGAACCCATAAGCCAGACGAGAAGGTCGATAGCGTGGATGGTCTGATTCATTAATGCACCGCCGTCGCTTTTCCATGTTCCGCGCCAAGCGGCACTGCCGTAGTAAGATTCATCGTGGCCCCAGCGTACTGTGATGTTTCCGTGCGTAACTTTGCCGT
>Ga0310786_10006456_pt1 | contig 15581 bp, 29 predicted proteins | sample AusTroGonzalo_MG_FD_203881 | JGI IMG/M metagenome (GOLD analysis project Ga0310786, IMG submission 203881) | Bovine rumen microbial communities from tropical cattle in Woodstock, Queensland, Australia - Gonzalo_03 (v2) (version 2) | ecosystem: Host-associated > Mammals > Digestive system >... | reverse complement strand
CCTTCGGTGCGACATCGACCCATGTGCCCTGCTCATCGTAGTAGCTTTTTTCGGTATCCATGAAGATAAAAAACTGATCCTCGCCGTGGTACTCGTTGAGCGCCTGCTGTATCTCTTCCAGTGTGAGCGTGCCTTTCTGTTTCTGGATGTGGTAGCACTCCTCGCGCATATCGAACTCAACCGTGATTCCGCGTTTCATGTAATCTCCCTTCGATCATCTTGTCAAGGCAATCGTTGCAAATCTTCTTGCCTGGAATCTGCGGATTCTTGCAGCAGAAATAGCAGATGCCGATGTCAGTAATGATGTCACGCGGGACACTGCCCTTGCGAATGATCCGTTGCCTACGGTTGTACCGACCTTTTGCGAGGCACCGTTCGCACCGCTTGCATCCCGTTTTAGGCGGTCTCTTGCCGCATACAGTACACACACCAGCTTCAAGACGTTCTTCGTATGTGCGCCGATAGTAGTCTTTGTTGTACTGATTCAACTGTTCCTTGTGGGCTTCGTAGTATGCTTTCGAGCTGATCTTTCCCTTATCTTTGCAGTCAGGGCACCGGGTCTGACCTCTGACCGCTTCGGCAGATCTGCAATCGACGCAGATTCCGTGGCTCTTATACCAGAGATACTCTTCGTGTTTCACGTCGTGTCCTCCATCAGCTGCCGGAGCGTCGCAGTGAAGTCACGGAGCTCCTGCTTTGCCTTTTCCAGCTCAGCCCGCTTGTGTTCGACTCTCTGCTCCAGCTCCATCTTGTGCTTGTGGAGAGGAGTGACGTGCTGCATCCAGTCGGTCGTTCGCGGGTGCGGATCCTTGGTGGCTATCACATCATCGTGCCTCCGCTCCAGCTCGTCGTCGGTCAGCTCTCCGTTCACCCGCCGGTCTGGCACGACACCGTTTCCAGATTGCAGCTCCGTCTTGATGATCTTGCTGATCGTGTTATGGTTGATCCCGAACTGCTCGCCGATTTCCTTGTACGTTGCGCCGTCGTTCTCCAGATATGCCGCGACGATCTCGGCACGCTTCTCAGCGCTGATTCTGCTCATGTCGCACACCTCCCTCCAGCTCGTCTCGTCTGGCGATGTATTCCAGGAGCTTCGCCCTGATCGCCTGACACTCGGTCAGCTTGGCACGCATGTCCGACAGCTCGCCGAACGTCACTGCGTGGTGGTAGTCCGCCTCAGCCTTTCTGAGACGCTTCTCGTGATGCAGGATGCGCCCCTCGATGTAGTCAAGCTCAGTCATGGATGCCACCTCCCGATCGTGATGTTGCTCCAGGTCTCGATCAGATCACGCCGGGCGATCGCCTTGGCGTGCCGGTCGAAATCTCTCTGCCGGATGACTCTCCGGCGCTCGAATGCGTCATACTCGCTCTCACGCTGCCGGAGCTTCTTCCACTCGTCTCGGAAGATCACGACAAACTCCACGACGAGGATCAGCGCGAAGATGATTCTTGCCGCTGTATCCATCATTCCACCCCCAGAGCACGGAGCAGGTAATCGAACCCCCACACCATGTGCAGGATCTGATCGCCCTTGCAATCGTCATGTGCGGCGTCCTGATACGCCTGCTGCATTGCAGCACGGATGCTCTGGATCGTGATCTCCGGTTCTGCCACTTCCAGCGTCGCCGTCGGTAGCTCGCCGATCTCATCGATCTCATTGATCTCATCGCTCAGTTCGTCAACACGATCATGGAGCGATCCGATTTCGTTCCGCAGATTCTCATTTTCGTATTCCAGCCGATTGTTCTCGGCGCGGAGCTTTCCGATTAGCTCCTCCTCCGAAAGCCATCTATCATTCGCGGCATTCCGGCACTTCTGCGCGATCCCGTCCTCGTCCGCCTTGAAGCAGTCGCAGAACTCCGCTTTGCTTGCGAAGTCGCCGGTATTGTACTCATGCTCTGCCGCTTCGTAGAGCAGGACATCCGGATAGATGCCGGTCAGCGTCTCGAATTCACACTGCATCATCGTCGTCTTCCTCCTCTAATTTGGTCACGCTTCCCATCCCGCACTCGCACAGTTTTTGTACAAGTTCTGTCATGTCTTTGGTCATGATCTGCGTAGATACCTGTTGACGGACTTTCAGCCTAAGCACCGGATCCGGCAGGGAGTCAATCGCGATGAGCAGTGCATTCTGCATCATTGGGATCAGCGCCTTGGCATTCCCGATCTGTGCACAGGCTTCCATCATTTCATCGCTTCCCGCGATTATCACGACGTTTTCCTTTTTCAGGATGGACGGGAGCTGACTTATCAGCACCGCTTTCTTCTCGGCCTCGTTCATAGTTTCCTCCTCAGACTTCCCCCATAGCTCGAAGGAACGGCACGCGGGGGATCTTGACGCGGTTGCCGATCCGGATCGTCGGGAATGGAAAACTGTTGATGCCGTTTTCCTTATCTTCCATCACCTGTACACTGATCGCGTATCCTGTCGTGCCGAGCAGAGATGCAATATCGCCCGGCATCAGAAACTCACGATCCAGCTCCTTGATCTCTTTGATAGTCATTCTTGCACCTCCTGATGCGTTGTGCGCCCCTCCCCGGCGAAGGAGCGCAGGAACTCACGCAACATAGTCGTTATTTTGCCGGGGTCTGGTGGAGCAGGCAGGGCTCGAACCTGCAACTCGAACTCAATCGCGCTACCTTCCAGTTGTGCTACTGCTCCGGCTCGCCCTCCCACCGCCGAGGGCTTGTGTTATATCTATAGGACCCGTTTTGTTTAACACTGGCTTGTCAGAGTGCCGCGGTGGTATGGGATGGAGCTTTTGATCGGAGCTCCTCAGAACCGCAGCGGCGACCCGGCACGCCGCTTGTGGCTGTATGCAGAAAACTTTTATCAATCAGAAGGAGTCATAAAATAAGGGGTATGGGTGCCGGGTTGGGATGCCGCCGATAGGCTCGACGGCTCAGGAGCCTCACTGCTTGCCTGGTCCAAAGAGGTCCGCGATCCGTTTGTAGTCGATGTCCTCTGTTATGATCCGCGTGCTGAGCATCTGGCGGACCATCAGCTTATCATTTGGGTCGTCGATGCTGTTGATGGCAACGATTAGACCAGCGCCGATCATGCCGATCACTTGCTCCGGATCTCCGATCATGATTGAGATGTTTTGCTTGTGCTCAGTCGATCCTAGGACTACAAGGTGCTGCACACCGTCTAACTTTCCGGACAGCTCCTGCAGCTTCTGGCGGATGATCTTGTTGTTATCCTTGCTCACTCCTCTCACTCCTCTCTGTCCTCGATGTACTTGTAGGTGTCGATCACGCATGAGCTCAGGAGCATGTACGCCTCTGCATCCGGTATGCATCGTTCCATCATCGTCTGCGCGAGCCGCTCCGTGATGCAGCAGTACAGGTACGCGAGATCTGACACGGATCCGTCCTCGACTTTGATCTCAACCTGGATGCCGGTCTCTTTGTCATCCTTGGCGTGGATGTCGATCATGCGCCCACCTCCTCGGTCCGGTGCAGCTCGATCCAGATTAGAGACGGATCACTGTTCCATGGTTTCGGGTCAGAGCTGTCTGTCGTACCCCATTTCCTGCGGAGTACAGCGCATCCATCATCGTCCTTGTACACGACTTTGACAGAATCACAGTAGCACGATCGGCCGCAGTTTCCGGTATCATCTGCGCACCATTCCGTGCCAACATCTGCACGTTTCAGGTCACCGGCGTAAACATTAACAGTTTCGACAGGTCCGTCATACGCTCCGGATTCCAGTATAAAGATTGGTTCCTCAACGATTGTCCTCGTGTTCATGCGGATTCCTCCTTGACTTTTTCCAGCCTCTCTGCTATGATGGAAACAGAGAGGAGGTGATAAAAATGCTTGAAAATAAACTTGCTTATGATCTGGCGATGAGATACGCTCAGACTTGCCTTGACGCTGAGCTCAGATCCGGAGCAGACATAACGACGTGGAACGCAATGGACAAATTTCAGCAGTTGTTTAATGATGCGTATGTGCATTACGCATATGACAACGAAGTAAAGCTTCCTGCGTATCCTGATGAGTTCATGCCTGGCAGCGTCAGGTAATCCATCTCCAGAGAAGAACGCCTGTTACCTCCGGGCGTTCTTCATCTGTCTCTTGTGCTCCCATCTTCCGGCAGCGAACTCCCAGTTGCCGGTTCTGCCTTGGCTGATGTTGTAGTCCAGGAAGTCCTGAATTTCTTTATCACACCAGTCATATCCCATGGCAATAACGATCTTCTTAGCATCGTTGAAGGTGAGCGCCGGCTGTTCCTTCTGATCGTTCACCTTGTAAGCCGCAGGCACTGTGTTGAGCTTTTCTGCCATTTTCATGTAAATATTGAACAGAGCACAGATGGTGTTGGTGTCGTATTCATCGTCCTCCATCAGGTCAATAAGGTGTTTACCGAGCTGGTTGTACACATCCAGCATGGTTGTTTCATTTTCTGTCATGCGGATTCCTCCTTTTGTTCTTCCCACATCTGGGAAGGCAAAGCTAAAAAAATATCGGCTTTCTGTTCGTTGCTTGTGATGTTGAGCACTTCGCAGATCTTGTCGATTTCCTCTGTATTAAAAAAAGACGACCCGACCATTCTGCTCGAAAAAGTATTCGGAGATATGCCGATAGACTCGGCAAGTTTTTCCTGCGTGTATCCACTTGCAGCGATGGCAGCACGCAAGAGATTTCGGTTCAACAAATTCTGTACACCTCCTTCCCACTTCTGGGATAATTTTAGTATATCACACCCGTTCTGTTTTGTCAACCCATTTTTGGGAAGATTTCAAAAAAAATTTGTATTTGCTATTGCAAAAATGGGAAAACCGTGATATAATAGGATTGAAGCCAACTGAAAGGAGCTGATTTCTGTGGATGAAAGGGCAAAAAGAATAAGCGAAGCGATCGCCAAGAGTGGTCTTAGCTATCCAGAACTTGAAAAGATCACCGGCATCTCAAAGTCGTCGCTGCAAAGATATGCGACTGGCGTCACGAAGAAAATTCCGATCAACTGCATAGAAAGTATAGCGCAGGCTACAGGAACCGACTCGAAATACCTTATGGGATGGACGGACGCCCCCGCTCAGACGGAGCAAAAAGAAACACCGTCCGCAGACAGCGAACGGTGGGATAGATTCAGGCAGCAGTATGAGGAGCTGTCCGCGGAGGAGCAGCATCGGATCGACGCGGTTCTGGATGCGCTGCTTCCAGAAGCCGGTCAAAATCAATAGGCTTGCCGGTTCTGATTTCGATTTCTTGTATTTTTCGTGCGATTTCTTCAAACGGTATTCTTTCCATATGTTTCCCTCCTCATGATAAGAACAGATGTTCTATAGTTCCATTCTATCCCGTTTGAAGCCTGTTGTCAAGCGTTTACTGTATCAGAAACGAAACAGCACGAAATAAAACGAAATCTGATACATCCATTATATACCATTCCGATATGAAAAGTCCATACCAAATCCATGCTGAAAAAGCAGAACAGGAGGTACAAAATGGCAGAGGAAAGTATAAAGAAGATCATCCGACAGCTGAAAGCCCTGAAAGACATGAAAGGTCTGACGATCGACGACATCGTCGATACGTTGGATAAGAACAACAGCCACTTGGCACGGAGCACCGTCGCCAAGATCTTCGCGGAGGGCAGCGAGGAGTCCGGCTACCAGACCGAGACCATCCGCATGATCGCGGACGTTATGCTCGACGTATACCAGGACAGCCCCGGAGACGACCCGGAGATCCGCGGACTCAAAACCACGATCCAGCTCCAGAACATACTCCTCGACCGGCTGAAAGAACAGCTCGAAGAGGAACGCAAAGCGGCCGCCGCTGCCGTGGAAGCCGAGAAGCGTAACAATGCTCACAGGCTTGAATTCCTGCGGGAGCGCATCCGGGTGCAGGATCACCGTATCGACCAGAAGGACAGGATGATCGCCATCATGATGATCGCCCTGCTCAAAAAGCTGGACCCGGATCTGATCTCCGGTGCAAGCATCGACCAGTACTTCAGCGACAAGCTCCACGATCTCGGCGAGAACATGGACGGCGTCGATGACATAGCCTGACAGCTCACCACGTCCGCGCTGTGACGTCTGGAGCTGACTTCGCCTAAAACTATACCAAAAATACAAACGCCCCGCAAATCGCATTCTACGCGCTATGCGGGGCTTCATCAAAAGGAGGGATTATTATGGATAAGAAGAAAAACGGATGCCTGATCGCAGCGCTCTGCGTCGTGGTGTTCGGCGCTGCATCCTGCGGCACCGTCGCTCTGATCAGCGGCATCATTTCCGGGACGAATAAAGATACGCAGCCGGCAGTGACCACGTCTCTGCAAACGCAGACAGAAAGTCTGCAAGCAGAGACAGAAACGCAGCAAACGCAGACGGATGCACCAACAGAAACACCAACGGAGGAAGAAACACAAACCGATACACCAACTGATACACCAACTGAAGCGGATACAGCTCCTCAGGAGCTGACGCTCGGACAGAAAAACGCTGTGAGATCCGCTGTGCAGTACATCGAAACACTTGCATTTTCGCACGACCGTCTCATCGAGCAGCTGGAGTATAGCGGCTTCACGCACGAGGAAGCCGTGTATGGAGCCGATAACTGCGGAGCCGACTGGAACGCAGAGGCAGCGGAAGCGGCAAAGAACTACATAGACACGCTCGCACTGTCCCGAGAACGCCTGATCGAGCAGCTCCTCTATGATAAATTCACGCAGGAGCAGGCGGAGTACGGAGCGTCATCCGTTGGATACTGATACCATTTTGCTGACGCCGGCAAAATGGTACCGCAACCTATCGGAAATACCAACAAGTTGAAAGCAAAACGCCCCGGTGCTGCGAACACCGAGGCGCCATCTGAGGGAGGTTAGAAGTGAAAAACTTTATCAACACTATAATTATACCATATACCTCCCGAAAAGTCAAGGAGGTTGTGCTATGCTATGTATAAAATGCGGCAAGGAGATCCAGAACGACGCTGTCTTCTGCGCCTACTGTGGCAAGCGTCAGGAAAAGACGGAGCGTGCAAAACGCACCCGCGGGAACGGGCTCGGCAGCGTGTACAAGATGCCTGCTGGAACGTGGGCAGCGGAAATCACACTCGGCTGGCACATGGAAAACGGAACCCTGAAACGCAAGCGCCGACGGAAGTACGGCTTCAAAACCAAAAAAGCCGCCATCGAGTATCTGACGGAGCTGCGGGCACAGGGCGAGAAGCGCACACAGATCACAGTGTCTGAACTGCACGAGATGTGGCTGGATAGCTCGGATAAGCTGTCCAAGTCCAAGCAGGACGCCTACCGGATAGCGTGGGAGAAGATCAAGGATGGCGTGGGATACCGTCCAATCGAGGAGCTGACCGTCCCGGAGCTCCAGGAGCTGACCGACGAAGCCGGCACGAGCTACTACACCAAGCGAGACATCAAGACGCTGCTGTCCCACCTGTACAAGCTCGCGATCCGAGACGACTACACCGACAAAAACCGTGCCCAGTACATCCAGCTGCCGACGCTGGAGACACAGGAGCGCGAGATCTTCACGGAGCAGGAGATCGAGCGCATCTGGAGATACTACACAGCTACCGGAGATATCACAGCCTGCCGGATGCTGATCATGCTGTACACCGGCATCCGCCCCGGCGAGCTGACACAGATTCGTGCCGAAAACATCCACATCGATGAGCAGTGGATGATCGGCGGCATAAAAACTGAGAAGGGCAAGCGTCGGAAGATCATCCTTCCGGACTGCATCCTGCCGCTGATCGAGCACAGTCTATCGAAGTCGCGCGAAGGCCTGCTTGCCAAGTACGGAAAAAACTCGCTGTACGATGCCTGGAACGCCCTGCGCGAGGAACTGCACCTGCGCCCGGAGCTGACCCCGTACTGCTGCCGGCACACATACGTCACCCGCCTGACCGCGCTCAAGGTGTCCCCCGCCATGCTCCAGGAGCTTGCCGGCCACGAGGACTACGACACGACGCTGGACTATACGCACCTGAGCGTCAAGGAACGTCTGATCGAGGTCAACCGCCTGCAGCACCCTGCGTGATTATGTGGGGTAGTAGATAGGGTAGTACGAATGAAAACCGACCCAAATCGAACTAAATCAAACAAAGCATAAAAAAGTAACGCGGTTTCGGATTTTCCCGAAACCGCGTTACTATGGCGCAGAAGGAGGGATTTGAACCCTCGCGCCGGTTTCCCGACCTACTCCCTTAGCAGGGGAGCACTTTTGACGTAAAATAGGCACTGATTTTATAGTATGGGGTAGTAATGGGGTATCACGCTTTCTCTGATTCTTCGATGATTTTCTCTGCGATCAGCTTATACATCATCAGCTCTCGCACATACGCCGGACACTCTCGCGCTCCGGAAGCCCAGTTCTGCACGGTACGATACGGGATACCGAACCAGTCCGAAAACTGCCGCATCGTCCACCCTGTACGCTCCAGCATCTCTTTTATACTCATAGCAGCTCCTTCATATCATAGAAAGACTTCACGATAGCTTCTGCCATATCCCGCATCGAGAATACGCCGTACTCTTCGCCAAAATACGTGTCAAGAGCCTTTTGTGCCTCGCCATCGTTTTCGGTGTAGATCGCCATGCTGAATCGGTCGGTGCGGTTTTCCAGTTCGGACGCGCTGTCGAAGATGATCCCCCACTGAGGGTCTGGCTTCGCGCTGAGCAGGTCGCGTAAGACTTCCTCTACGTCAAGGGAATCGCGACCGTCGTTCCAGTCTTCAACTGTACTCTGCACTTCTTCGCGGAATGCTTCGTTGGTCATGATCTGGTACATCATAATGATTACTCCTTTCAGTATGTGCCGGGGATCTCTCCTCGGTTTTGCATTTAGATCCTGTTCCCGTCTGTATCGTACTTTGCCGCTCTCTCGATCAGGCGATACATATCCGGTCCGTGCATCCTTGCGATCTCGTCGCTCCTCTCGATGATCTGCTCCTCGATGTACGGCTGCTCTTCTTCATCCTCGATGATATCAGCGATATCCTCCGAATGCTTGTCGCGCAGTCTCGCGTATGCCTTGACCGCAGTATCCAGACTGTCATACAGCCCGAGCTCGGTTCCGTGAGTGCCAAGTCTAAAAATCGTGTCTTTCATGGTGTATCCTCCTTTTCTTACGCTGCATGTACCATGCCGTATGTATCTTCGCCGCAGAATCTGCACTTTGCATACTTACCGAAAGCCTTGAAGGTGTTGCCGCACTCGGAGCAGTGGAAAGTGAAGCAGCCGTTCTCGTCTGCCTTAGCTACCGGAGCTGCTGCCTTGGATGCTGTGCGGTGTGCTGCGTACTCCTCATATGCTGCGCGGAGTTCCGGATCAGCTGCGAAAGCCTTCTCGCGAGCGCCTGCGCGCATCTTGGACAGTGCGGAAAGTTCGTTCATGCTGTACTGCTTCTTAGATACTGCCTTAGCCTCTGCCCATGCCTGACGGAGCGCCATGCTCAGCTTTGCGATTCTGTCGCCTACCAGTGCGCGGTAGATCTGCCATGCTCTCTTCATGATTTTCTTCATCATAGTGATCGCTCCTTTCAGGTTTTCGGCGGTTTGTGTTCTTCTTTAATTATATTATACACCCATTGAGTGCAAAAGTCAAGTGTTTTTTGATGAAAAATGCACTCACTGAGTATATTTGTATACATGCACAAAAACGCTGTATTCGTTTTGTCATAAACAATAAAATCCCCCTCTTATCGAGGGGGAACTGTATTATAAGCCTTTGTACATGCTCTGCATCGCCTTGACTTCGGCGGCATGGTCGATCTGCTTCTTGTGCAGATACTCATACACCGCCATCATCTCCTTCGGCGGGTCTCCGTTTTTATCCTTGTACTCCTGGATGATCCGGGCGACCTCGCCGTGCAAAGTGTTCATGTGGTTCATCTCCTGGTTCGACAGCTCCGCGAACGTGTTCGCCAGCTGCCGATCTGTATCCTTGCACTCGATCGCGTGCCGGATGTACTTCTCGGCGTCGCTGATCTCCTCCGAGATCATCTCGGACAGCTCCTTGATGATTTTCATGGTGTGACCTCCTCAATGTACTCCTCGATCTTCGCCACATCTCCCGCGTCCATCGTGATCGTGATACCCTGCGGTGAGAGCATCGGGATCGGCGGAACGCTGATCGTCAGGTTCCCGTGACGGTCAAGTGCACTTTTCAATGCCTGCGTAAAGATCCGTGCGTCGATGTTTCCGTCCGCGTCCTGTGCCAGCATCGCAGCTACGACCGGATGGGATAAGATCATATCAGCCGCCGCAGGATTTTTCCGGATCGTGGCGACCGCCGTCGCAATCATGATCCGAAGCGGTCTGTCGTCGATCTTGGCGATCAGCTCCCGGTCGATGTACTCGGCCAACCCTGCGATGAGCTTGTCTTTTGTCGTCATAGTATCCTCCTTATAGGCAGCGAGCCGCGCACAAGCCCGCTGCCGTTATGTTTACTTTTTAGATGCTGCAGTCTGTACCTCGACCTGCTCTACGACCGGCGGAACGATGGGCGCCGGCACAAACGGAGGATACAGATACGGCGGGTAAGGATACGGAGGCGGAGGCGGTGCCGGCTGCACGGCAGCGAAGCCCCAGCCTGGAGCGACGTGCTCATTCGGAACAAACTCGTCCGTCAGGCGGTTGAAGCGCCCGCGGAGCTGTGCGATCTGGTCGGACAGTGCGCCCATGTTGGCATTCGCAGCCGCGTTGTACGCAGTCTGCTGCGAGATCTGCGCCTGCACACCGCCGACCTGTCCGTCGGTGTAGATCTGTGCCTTGAGCTGCGCGATCTCGATCTTTGCGTCAGTCGTCTGCTGCATGAGTCCAGCCTCATAGCGTGTCACAGGCTTGTCGCCCGGATCGGAGCTTCCGCCGACGCCACCGCCGAGGAGCTTGCCGATCAGATTCGCACCGCCGTCAGCGAGTGCCAGACCGGTTCCAACCGCGCCGAGCGTGACACCAAGGTTGCCTTTTGCGTTGGAAGCATAGTTCACATCCATTTTTCCATTGCCCCTTTTCTTTTAGTCTGCACAGGTGTGCGCTGCCCTGCTATCTCTGAGTATACTATAGTTTTCAACAAAATTCCATACCAAATCCGTACCGAAAAAAGACAAAAAATCGGCACGAGCTTGCACCCGTGCCGATTCTCATTACAGTCTGTTGATTTTCACCGCATACGACTTCCCGTCGAGTGTCAGAACGCCCGCCATGACATCAGGAAAATCTGGAACGGGGATCTCAATAACAGGTTGTGCGGCGGTCTCAGAGGGCTTGCTGAAACCGTTCTTTCCTGCGGAACGGATTACTGTCGGATAGTCAACATAGCACTCATCCAGATCAACGTTTCCTGTGATACCGATAACACGACCTTTTTCGGACTTCTGCCACATGCCGACCTCACCGCCGGAATAGTTTAGCTTCGCGCCCCACTCAGCCAACCATAGAGAATAGCGGTTCTTCACTTCATTGTCGAAGTATGACTGTACATGAGCACGGGATGCATATACGCCGCACCAGTATCCGGCTTTCTCCATGACGTTGCAGAACGCCTTGACAATAGCAGAAACATTATTCTTACCAGTTGCAAGCGCTTTCTTTTCCTCGATATCAAAATACACCGGCATTTCAAGCTGCTTTCCTGCGATAGCCTGTAAAAACGTCCTCGCTTCGGCTTCTGCTTCTGCTGGAGTGATCGCGTATGAATACCAATATGCCCCCACCGGGATGCCCTGTGCCTTTGCCCCTGCGTAGTTCTGCTCGAACTTAGCATCTTTCTGGCTGATAGACTTGCCGTACCCTGCACGGATGATGCAGAAGTCAACCTTGCCGGATGCCTTGACAGACTGCCAGTCTATGTTGCCGTTGTGCTTGCTTACATCAATGCCTTTGCTCATGATATCACTCTCCCCACAAACTCTTATAGTACGCATCCATCATCTGGATGCACTTGAAACAATTGCCTTTGCTTGCACAACGTATAGCAGCACAAATCATGTGCTTTTACGTTTACTTCCAACTTGCTTTTGGTTCTCGCATTCTCCGGTACAGACATAGGCATCACTCCTTTCAGTGCCGGTGCCGTGGGCACCGGCGATTAGTGATTAACAGATTTCGCAAGCCGGGGCGCACCGATAACTATTACTAGCGTTGCCGTTGCTGACACGCCCTGTTGCGTAGACATTCCACACATAGTAAGAGTAGCTACGATGGCACGAGCGCAGCCGCACGACGACGGAGGTAGATTGATCGTTTAACGCAAATCTCCGATGCGCCTTGATAGCATGTGTTGCTTCGCTACTAGCCCAGTCTTGCTGTGGCAGGCTTTCGTTGATTTCCAGCGCAGGAGCTTTCAGAACGTTCTTCCAGTACTGCCATGCATATCCCTCACGGTGATTCGGCTCATTTACTACCGTATACTCCTCCTCTTTCGACGGCAGCCAGAACATATCATATGTTGTGTCGTACTCATACGTACCGGATGCTTGTGCTGTATCAGGATCACGGTAGTTCCTGACTGTCTCAACCTTGACAGGTTTCAGCATCGCCAGAAATCCCGCAGGAAGTCCGTGCATAAATCCATTAACAGTACTCGCCTGTGACGGTGCAGCGTCGTACTCATGCTGCGCAGTCCACCAGTTGCCTGCTGTCGCAGAGCTGTTCAGCCACTGCCTGTAAGCAGACATAGAGTAGCGATTCCATCCGTACTGTGCGATCTGCCCCTGATAATCCTGTTCCGCCGGACGAGTTGGTTCTGGTGAGTCAAACTGGATTTCTTCTACGGTCGCATAGTGCGACTGGATCACCATACCCGGAACAACAATGCCGGATTCCAGTGTCGCATCGTTAAACGCCACAATGTCCCACGGCATTTCATATTCGTGCCCGCTGGTATCGGTGTACGTTGTCACGATCTGATCGCCGATATGAAAATACGTCGATGCCAGTCCGGCACGGACGATCTTCGCGATTGTCTCATAGTCAGTAGCACCGATTTTAACAGGAATGTTCGTGATGGCACTCGCAAAATCCTCATACCCGGAACCAGCCGCAGCCGTTCCGAATTTCGCGTTGATAGCATTCTGGATCGCTGTCCGCGCATTCTGCAGCCGTGTCAGGTTCTGCTCGATAGTGTTAGGCATATCACAGAACCTCCTCTAACACCGCATTGATATCTCCGACGATCGCATCGACATAGATGATCGTCGCATACGTCGTGTCGATCGTGTTGCCGTTCTGATCTCCGACAGCTCTAGCAGCCATACCGGCAACATACACCTGATACCCCTGCTCGCTGTCCAGATGCGTGTCGTCGATGACTGCGTACATTTTGTTGTTGTCGATCGTCTGCACCGTGTCACCATTCTGGACAGTTGCAGTTGTCAGTGCAAACCGCGCCGTATCATCTGCGACCTTGACCAAACGCTCGATCACAACCGGCGGGATCTGACTTACAGGGATGAGTCCATCCACCAGATCCGCCTTCCCGTCAGCCGTTTCCTGTGCCTCCATCGCCATCATTCGCGCGAGATGATCTGCCATTATACCCACTCCCTTTCAGAATTCAGCACCTTGTACTTGTGCGTCTCCGCGATCACTGCATAGCTGCCGGCATCCCAGCTCGCATCCGGCTCCGGCAGATCGTCCGCCGTATCCACCAGGATGACGACACGCTGCAGCACCTTTCCGTTTTCATCTGCATTGCAGGAGCTCTCCCGCTCGATCATCGTGTACATACTACTTTTCCTCCTTTTCGTCGTTTGATTCTTCTTCGATCTGTTTCCCGATTTTTTTCAGCCGCTTGGCCAGGATCTTCGCAAGCGGGCTTTTCGGGTTTGCCTGCGCGAAGTTTTCCGCGATGCTGATGCTCTCCATAAGCACGATTAGCGCGAACACAAACCCGGCAGTGATCGCCCCAGTCCACTTGGCGAGCTGCTCCTGCTGGTAGTAGCCGCCGAGCAGTTCAAGCCCGATCTCCACCGCGATCGCAAACGCCATCACAGTGAGGTTCGTCGCCTTGCCATAAAGACCCTTTCTCATGATTGTGGAGTCGTATCCGGTTGTTGCGTAGGCTTTGCAGATGCCCGTGACGACATCCGCGATTGACGCCAGCACGCACAATCCGAACATAATGATGTACTGCATAAATATCGTCTCCTTTTATCCCGTCCAGATGACCATCGCGTTCGTGGCACCCCACGGCGCACCGCTAATGCTTCCCTCGGTCTTATCAATTGTTATTGTTCGCAAGTTGTTCATGTCCCGAAAAGCACCGTAGTAACTGTTGATATAGGTTATGCTCCCCGGCAAATTGATGGTAGTTAATTTCGGGCAATTTCTAAACGCATACTTTTCAAGTCTTTCTGTTTTGTATGTGCCATCTTCATCTTGGCGAAAAACGACGCTCGAGAAAAGAGACAACCCATAAAACATGTTCTCAGGAATTGAGATTAACTGAGTGGGAAGTACCACTGTTTCTACACCTAGAAAACTACCGTTTCTGCTCATTGTCTCTAAATTTGCCCGGTCTGTATTTGTTACCAAGGAAGTCCAGTTAGCGGGATACTTAAACATTGCAACCTTTCTTTGTATAGAGTCTGCAATTGTAATGCTGTCATACCGTGTAAGATGGGATATATCATTACCGCAGTAGACGTTCACTTTTTCGGTAGAACCTAATTCAGAAAGCAGATCATTATACAGATGTTGGAATTCAGACATGGACTGACTGGTACGATAGAAGTGATAAATCTCGTCCGTCTCGTTCCCATCTGCGTCTAGTTTGACGGCAGTGATGCAGTCATCCGGGAACCTGTCATACGGGCTAGGCTCAGGCGGTGGGTCCGGCTTCTCCGGTCTCTCCGGCGATATGTACCCATCCGTATCAAACGCCGTCAGCCTCGGTATGCAGTAGTATCCGTTTTCATCCTCCGTCTCCACGACCTCCGAAACCGTCGCCGTACCATCCAGTCCGTACCGGTTCACGACGCTCACACGGTCGCCGAGGAAGTAGTGCTCCCGGTACTTGTACTGTCCTCCGCTGACCGCTTCCGCCGTCATGCTGTACGTCTCACGGGATGCCAGGGCGGCATTGGACGCAACTCCCCGCAGCGTGTCATTGGCAACGCCGGAAGCGTCGATGAACTTCTCCCGCATATTCCCGCCGATGCCCTTGTAGTCGCGGTAGTTGGTGTAGGCGTCGCTCCATGCACGCTCCAGTCCCGCTCCGGACCCGCCGGCGATGACGTGCGAGTAGTACTCGCTCCGGGTCCTTGTATACTCCGAGTCACCGATATTCCGGAAATCGTCCGCAAATATCACCGCGTTTCTGTCGCTCTGGTTCAGTGTCCTGTCCTCGCCGCGGTAGCAGCTGTGCACCAGCTTCTCACCATCAAAAACGACCTTGAACCCAAATCCGTGCGCCTTGCAGTACTCCGTGATGACAATCCCTAGATTCTTCCCGAACGCATCATCCGCGACTTCCTGCGTGCCGCCGATTTCGCTCACACCCTCCGCAAAAAGATTAAAGTATCTCCTGCAGTCCAGATTGTTCGCGCCGTGCTGGTGATTCGCGTCTGTATGGTAGTACCAGTATGCACCGAGAT